>JGI25132J35274_1000051_pt1 | contig 31219 bp, 46 predicted proteins | sample ETNvirenome_6_30_FD_35274 | JGI IMG/M metagenome (IMG submission 35274)
TATTTATGGTATGATAAGAGCTATGTAGTTCCCCCCAACTACGTTTGCCCTGCGAGGATTTACGATACATGATTGATCCTGTTACCGCGATTGCGGGAGCAACAGCCGCTTTTAATTTTCTNAAGAAGGGCGTTCAAGTTGGACGTGATTTGCAGGATATGGGTCAACAGCTTCAACAGTGGGCTGGTTGCATGGCTGAACTAGATCAAGCTGAGAAGATGACAGGCAAGCCGCCTTGGTATAAGGCTCTTGGAGGTGGCACTCAGGCTCAAGCAATGGAAGTGTTCCTTGCGCGGAAGAAGGCGCAACAGATGCGCGATGAATTACGGGAGATCATTAGTCACCCTGCAATACTTGGTCCCTCTCANTGGCAAGAGTTTTTAAGAATAGAGGCTGAGATAAGGAAGCAGAAAAAGGAACATGAGTTTCGCCGAATGGAAATAAAGCAAACGATTATAGAATGGATGGCGGGTATTGCTTTATTCTTGATTATGGTTTTTTGCTTGATTGGATTTGTGTGGTTGCTGAATGCTTAATCTACACAGCTTGATTTAATGCTTAATTATGGTAAGTTTTGTTCGGCATAGATATGGAGGTCTGAATGACTATAGCTATGGAACGTATTCTCGAATGGAAGATAATGCCAAGGGTTATGATGGTTGTTATGACCTTAATGTATATTCGTGTTATTGAATGGGGCATATCTTTGGATGATTTATCTACGCAACAATCTGCAATGATTAGTGTGGTATCAGGTGCAATGACAGGCGCGTTTGCTGTTTGGCTTGGAAGTGAGCGCAAATGATCACGCTTCTTGGCAGNTTGCTTGGGTTTACTACATCTTTTTTGCCAGAGGTATTGGGCTATTTTAAAGCAAACCAAGCGCACAAGCATGAGCTTGAAAGAGCGCAGCTTGAAATGGACCTTATGTCTAAACGTGCTGAACTAAAGTTAAGCATCATGGACAAAGAGGCAGACATCAAGGAAACAGAGGGGCTATACCGACATGATAGCATTGATGCGGGAGGCTTTATCAACGCACTACGCGGAAGTGTGCGTCCTGTTATCACTTATTGTTTTTTTGCTCTTTTCGTTGCCATTAAAGTGACTGCTTTGCTGGCGTTATTAGATACAGGTCATGAGATAGGACGTGCTTTGTCCTTAATTTGGGATGATGCAACGGCTGGTTTGTTTGCTGCTATTATGTCATTCTGGTTTGGCAATAGAGCAGTAAGCAAATATATGAAGGCGAAACCATGAGTTATAAACTAGGAAAGCGCAGCCTAGAAAGGCTGGAAGGTGTAGATGAGCGGATGGCTGCTGTTGTTCGTTATGCTATTTCTGTTACCAAACAAGACTTTTCAGTAATCTGCGGGCTGCGCACGATAGAAGAACAGAAAGCATTGGTTGCCAGGGGTGCAAGCCAGACTATGAAGAGTAAGCATCTTGATGGACTAGCTGTTGATTTGATGGCTTATGTTGATGGTGGGCGCTGGGAATTAAATCTGTACGATGAGATTGCTGATGCTATGGCTGAAGGTGCAAGGGCTGTTGATGNGCCAGTGCGCTGGGGTGCTGCTTGGTCTGTTCCAAACATTGCTTACTGGGATGGTAGCATGGAAGCTGCAATGAACGATTACATTGACACAAGGCGTGGGCAAGGGCGCAGACCTTTCATTGATGCACCACATTTTGAGTTAATGGTTTAGATATGATAACCTTGCATTCTCAGATTAGAGGTAAAGTTTCTTAGTTCTTTTCTGGCAACCCAGAGGTTTACTTGAACATTAGGATGAGCATCTAATCTGTATAGCTCATCCTGCCATTTATCTACCTCTCTTCTGAGAAACTTTAGCTCAGCTTTCTGTGCTTCTGTTATCATACTTCCGTACTGTTGCATTGCTTACTCCTACGAAGATAGCTGTTGATGATACGCACCAGCCTCTGTCTCTGAAGTAACGGATGTCTTCTATTTCTTCCTGAGACAGTGAGTCATTGCGCCAGCCTTCGCCTTGTGTGGGCGCGGCTGTCGCTTCTGCTTTTGGCGCTGGGAATTTTTTATCTATTTTGCCTCCATATTTATTTTTGTATTTTTGGTTTATTTGCTGGGCGTCTTTCATCATTGCTTCAAGCATTTGTTCTTCGGTCATGGTCTTGCCTTTGGTCTAAGTACGGATGACATAACGTCTGTTTCCACGCAGGTCATATAGATGTCATTGCCGTACAGCTTCATGATATGGTCATAGATTGGGTCAGCTAGACCCTGATCCATTACTTGCTGACAGTGGTTCTCTGATGCGTAGACAATGCTTGCAAGCGGCGCTGCATTGTATGACGCCATTTCGTAGTCAATCATTAAGACGGTGAAGAACTCAATCATTTTGTGTTTCCTTTTTTATCTGACCATACAATTGCGTAGTGTAGTAATGGATTTGTTGGTCAACTTCCCAGAAAAACTCAGTCAAGTCATATTCGCTTTTAACGAACTGCTTGTTACGTTGGTGCCACCTATTAATAATACCTTCAAGAGTATCAACCGCTTGCTCCATATCACGGAGAGTCATTTGTTTTTTGTTGAATGGGAGGTGTATTTTGTTAGCCATTTTGTGTCTCCAAAAAAAAGGACGCAGCCGAAGCTGCGCCAGTCAGGGAGGATTCTAATCGGGCAGATGTAGATGAATCCTCGGAGAACATTCTTAGTTTAGAATGGTATGTTATCATTTGGCAAGCCACCTTGTTGCTTGTCGCTAATCTGAAAGCTCATGTAAGGCTTTTCATCTTTCATGCGTCTCCACCCAGCAATCCGTTTGTTGTCACCAACAGGNCCAGAGTAATCAGGCGCTGCTTCATTCCCNCGNTTATCGTTAACAAACATTGCAGCCATCTTTTGATACACTTCAATAATTTCTGTACCATCTCTTGTTTGATCTTTGACCAAGATGACTTTGTTGTCTACACCCTCAAGATTTAGTTTGCCTTGCAGTATCATTTGTTGAGTTGGGAATGGTGTGAATGCTGCTCCACGGTTTGTATCGTCATATTCTGCCATGCTTCTGGCTCCTTTACCAAGCTGATTTAGATTGACCGCTATCTTCTGCGGCGTATTTATTGCCATCCATTTTACCCAAGAACACATCAGCATCACAGCCAATGTGCGACAGCGCCTTGGTTAAGCCATCAGTGATAGCCATCTTTGGTGCATCTTCTGCCAATTTACCTTTGGCAGCGTCAAAGAACTTACGGCAGCCCGTGAAGGGTCCAAANATATTTCCTTGACTACCATGCCAAACAGTCACATGCGCTAGTACAGCGCTGTCTCCGTTGCTTACAGAAACTATCTCTGTTTGATTGTGCCAACCCCAGCCTTGACCAACGGGGCCAAACTCTTCTGTCATCTTCATGACTTGGTATTGCGGGTCGATCGCGGTGAAGCTGCGGCTTCCGAAGCTGACCTTCTTCAGATACTTGGGGTCTGAAGAGGCCAGCTTGTTCCATGTTTCAAGTGTCATTGTTGTTCTCCTTTACATTTGTCGACCTTCGTCGATCCATTTTTGTCGAGCGCTTTTGTAGTACACTCGATCTATCATAGACATTGGCTTCCAAGGTGGATGCTCATAGCCTTCTAAAACTTCTTCTATGCGCTCACATTGATAAAGATTAAAATGTCTTTTTTCTTTGTTAACGCTATTGTGTGGCGGCTCATAAGTTTGAATTAGTCTTTGCTCTTCTTTATGAGCCATCGATCTTGTGTTAAACTCTTGCCAAATTATCCAGCTATCGAATGTAAAGCTGCGCCTAATTGCAAAGTGTTCTTTTATTCTGCGCTCAACATTTGTTGAGTAACCAATATAAAGTGGATGTCTTCCATTTTTTTGTATAAAAGCGTACGCACCAATCATCGCTTTACAATCCTTAGTGATCCACGCTTGTCGCGCTTGATGGAAAGTTGATCACAGTACACTTCTCTTTCGTTAGCTGAGACCATTGACTTAAGGTCTTTCTTCGCATTTTCGAAAATTCTATTCTGCTCATAACCTTGTATGTAGGTGACTGCTGCGTCGACGAATTGGTTATCTGTGCTGGCGTTTCGCTTGACCATGTTGTCCACCGCAATGTNGTCATGNGAGAGTTGTTGCGTGTCCACACCAATCGGCTCTTCATCGCGAAGCACGTAACCCCAGAAGTCNGACACCACNGCCCACATAGAATTGAAATACTGACTATTGTATTCGACATATGTGGATTCCCATTTGCTATTGCCAAAGATTACTGAGAGGTAAGCGCCATCTGCTTTGGCGAGGTGTGCGTACAATTGTATCTGTGGCATGTATAGCTCAATGACATCCTCCATTTTGTTGAAGGCGTTTGTGTGTTTGGCTTCTACAATTGAACTGTTCCAACGTGCATCGACTGTGCCACGGCAAGGAACAGTACCTACAATCTGTTCGTATTCATATTGGTGTCCAGACAAANCGCAATTGTTCTGCGTCTCGAACCAAGACAGATTGAAGGACTCAGTCCAGCTGCCAAGCTGCACAGCAATATTGTTAGATAAATCTTCTGGCATCTGCCTACCAGTTTTGACTTGCCATAACTCAAGCCATTGGCCCTGCATAATTTTTACACAGTCAGAGCCGCCTATGAAACCTCTGCGNTCCATGATGTTCTCCTTTTTTTATATGGCGTAGACTACTGCAAGTATGCAGTTGGGTCAACCAATATTTATACTGCCGTTAGGTCTGTTGTACTTAGAAAAGTCAGATGGTTTGCAGTAGCCCAGTTCTATTAGCTCTTCTTTGAGCTTGCCTTTGAGCCAGCACTCGCCGACATTTTGTCCGTCGATGATGCGCTGTGCATTTATTTTGTGGGCATTGAGTTCGTAGCTTGAGCGTTTGTATTCTTTACGCGCAGTCACTGAGCTATTGGCTCGGGCAACGTGTGCATCCCATACAGAAGCGTCAGTTGCTTTGGATACTTTTCTAACCATTGTTTGCCTCATTGATTAAGCAATACCGAGCGTATTTTTTGCCATCATTAGAAACCATTTCAGTCAGAATGTTATGACCCTCATCGCGCAAGTCTTTAATTCTTGCAGCAAGTCTAAAGCATNCATGTTCATTGAGAGCAATTATTGGTGTAATTGATCCCATTGATTTTAAGTAATGTAGGATTTGTTTATTCTGAGATTNCATTTTTGTTCTCCATTAATTTAAGGAATGTGTCACCACTCATGATGACTACGGTTTGCGGACTTCCAGTCCGTCTTTTATAGAAAGCAATGTCTCTGCTCTCTAATACTTTGAATGGGCTGGGGAAGTTAGATTTATCTCGGTATTTAACTTCACCTACCAGTTCGTGCCCTTGGAGTTCGAGCTTGATGTCGCCGCTATACTCGCCTCCCAAACTGCCTGAGAGGGGCTGCCTTTTAGCTTTGATACCCGCTTCTTTGAGCCAGTTGACGAACCATTTTTCGTGATATGTTCCTTTATTTTTGTTGCGGTTTGCCATTTGTTCCCTTCGTAACAGTTCTTACAGATGTACCAATGCTTTTCCATTGAGCGTTCTGCATTGGGTTTAAGTATGGCAACGAACCAATAGCTTTTGCTTTCGCATGACAGGCAGATTGTTGCTCTACCTCTTCGTAACTTCGATGTCATATTCTAAAGCATCCAGCCAACACATAAGCATGAATCCAGATGGGATTCGTTTGTATGTTTCCCATTTATGAATGAGAGATGTTGTGCATCCCATTTTATGAGCAAGAGCTTCTTGGCTTAAACTCCGCTCTGATCGAGCGTCGATTAACATTTTTACCAGTTTTTCGTAGTCTTTGGGTATGCTCACGGGCCTGTTGTAATAGGTATAATTCTTCAATGGCATTTACTACCTTTAAGGCTGTTTCATACCGTATCTCTGTGTCTCCATTTATTGTTCTATAATATGTTGATGTAGGGATGTTTGCTTTTTTAAAAGCGGTTAGCAGAGAAACGCTGTGCTTCTCTGCGTTTGCTTGGATGATCTGTAGATACGATTTCATACTGCACTTATGGAGTGAATGTATCCTTATTGTCAACCTCACCGCTACCATCACAGTTCCAGCAAGTATCTTCAAACTCTTCTTCGTAACCAATATCGCGATTGAAACTTTGGCGTTTGTATCTGCGATAGGTTACAGTGCCATCGCCCAGACATTCTGGGCAAGCGACAGGCTCAGTACGGTATTTCATCGTCAATCTCCTGTGGTAGATGTTTGCGTTCCCATGCTGCAATAGCTCTGCTTAGAAACTTCTCACGATTGAAGCGTGGGTTTTCTTTCTCAAGGTCATCGGCAATCATTTCGATTGTGATTGGTGAGTTGACTAGCGGACCCATACGATCCGCTATCCATTCAAAGTTCTTGCGTGTCATCATTAGCCAGTCCTCCAAAAACGAATTTGATCATGTTTTTTGCCATGTTCTGACCTCATGATTGTTTTACTTTTGTAAAGAATGCCTACTTTTCTTGCGACAGCATGAAGTTGTTGACGGTGTTTGCCTGTTACTACAAAGCTATCACCTATTTCCATTTGCTCCATAGTAAGTAATAACTTGCCCTTATCAGGGCCTCGCGTACTACCTTCAGGAATTGGTATATTTTTTTCTATTTTAAACATGGGTGTTCTCCTCATAATGTTTCCCACTGTCTTGATTTCATTGCGCTGGCAATCTGTAGCTCACGATTGTACTTGGCAATCTCTGGTTTGCGCAGGTCTTTTGTATGCGTGGCCCAGTAAGTTAGGCAGTTGTACAATGCCCACTTGTTAGAGCCGAGAGCGCTGCGCTCGTTGTTCCAGATTCCGAGCAGGTTTTCGAGTTGCTTTTCGTTGGTCTTGGTGACTGACTGCTGGCGTGTGAATGCTTTGCAGACAGTCTTTTTGAAAAAGTTTTCGACTTGTTCCTGTTGGAGTTTGGTGTGCATCCAATCTTGCCAGACATCTTTGCGTGACATGAAGTGACTGAAGCCATTGACTACCTTGGCTGCTGATCCTTCTACGTTGATAGATGCAGTATGCTTGTATCTGCTTCTGGCTACTGTGTCGGCTGTTGTGCAGCCGTTCAGACACCATAGTCGTAAGCCATTGGCTTGCTGAGAAAAGGACCAAGATGCGTCATAGCTATTGAAGAAGCTGACACGGAACTTAACATAGTCTCCGACTGCTGGCTCAACTGTGAGGTCATTAAATAATATTTCACCTCTGAGTTTGCGTCCGTCTTCAAGCACATCGACAGTGACTTCATAATCGTCCGATAAGTCTGCCGACTTCACTCCGTCAACGATTGAGTTCACCACATCATCGTGCGTTACAATCTTGTAGCGTGAACCGTGTACGCCCAACACCTGATCGGTGTCGGTACGCACAACAGCTTGGTGACCAGCAATGATATTGCCAAGCTGATCATACACTGGTTGCTGTTCGACTGGAAAATCGAAGTCATTTATTGAAAAATGTTTCATTATTTTTCTCCGATTAGTTTTGCATTTACTTCATGAAAAGTATTGGCGATTTGCTGCAGTGCAAAAGGTCGTTCACAATCATCAATAGATTTTGAATGTAGTTTCAAAAACTCGCAGATGAGTTTTATTTCGTCTGCAACGAACATAATAGAGACAGGTAGTTCGTCGTAATCAATGTAGTTGAGTTTCATTTGTGTTCTCCTTTGGTTATGCCCTGCATTATTGCAGTGACAATAGTTATTGTCAGTAGTGACGTTACGTCATTTTGATTTTTTGTTTTCGTTTTGATGTGGGTGCATGCAGCAACTGCGCTGCACATACTCACAGTCAAAGCGTGTCCTGCAACTTCTACTCTGTGATGTTTAGAGTGAAGCAAAGTAAAGGGGGCCGAAGCCCCCAGAGGTTAGCTTGCTAGAAGTTTGTCGATAGCTGCGATCTCGCCAAGTCCATCTGAAGCGTGTGTGCGCTTAGGCTTGCGTGACCAGACCTCGCCCTGAGTAATCTCTGTGTAAACTTCGCAGTCTGCTCTATGTCGCTCTTGAAGTTCGAGTAGCTCTTCTTCCATTTTGTTGTAGAGTGACCGTTTCTTGGCAATCTTGATGTCAATTACCTCGGCATCAGGGTTCTCTCTACGCCAAGCTGCAATCTCGTTTTTGATCTCTGACATTTGATCTGATTTCCACTCGATAGAGTTGAAGCTGGTGTAGCAAGCGTCACGGGCAATGCTTATGCGAAGATATTCATTTTCGTCACCTTTGTGGAAGTTTATAATAGCGACCTTGGCTTGAACTAGGTCTTTGTAAGAAGTGATGTTCTGCTTTGTCATATCTTAGTCTCCATTGTGATGTGCGAGGACCACCCTCGCAACGACGACTCCATGCACGGAGACAAATCCTGCCCCCCAGGGCAGGTTGCTATTCGCAAGTTGTTTCCCCACAAGGAAAAGGTCGAACTGCACACTGACAGGAGCCAGAGATACCTAGATATGAGCGGCAAAAGGAAACTGCTTGCGAATGGTATTTGGCCCGTGCAATGGACAAAGACGTGCGAGGTGGGCCGAAGCCAGCACACTGGAGACGCCAAGACGTGACAAACAGATCAGCGCTTTGAAACAAAGAGCTAGTTCAAGACAAGGGCGCCTTTTAGTATGCTTACACTTTTAGAAAGGTGACAAAATGAATACGCATAAGTATGGCACGGGACGCGGCTGCGCCAGCTTCGGCTATAGCGGGTGGAAATCAGATGTCAGAGTCAAAACAGGTTGTAGCTTGGATAGAGAGGTTCTGGATGCTGAGGTGATTGATAGAGAGATTGTTAAGATGTCGCTATGCAACTGGAAGAGAGCCGAACTTCATGAGGGGCATAGACAGAGTGCAAGTTTACCAGAATTACTAGGGTGAGCTGGACACCAAGCCTAACGCCACACATTCAGATGACTGGCTAGATTGCTGCTCGACACGCTTCTGGTAAGACTTGCCTCTGTGCTTCGGTACCCTTTTCTGGGCGTAACGTGTCAAGCCATTAAATGCACAAGTGACGCAACGTCATTTACAAAGTGACGCAACGTAACGTATTGACACAGAGTTAGGAAATAGTGTCGTAATGGGGGGAGAGAGGGAGAGGGGGGCTAGTCAATGGAGTTAGCTAAACGAAACCCTAATCCAAACTTAGAAACTGACGTCACGGTGTAAGCTAAGAGTTAGTAAACAGCAGTTAGCTAAATGCTGCTTGCACCACTAAGAAAGAAGGTTGTGATATGCTTCCAGCAGATAGAAAGCTGACTGATAAACAGATAGCTTTGGTAGATACACTCGTAGCAGAAGGGCTGAGTATAAAAGATGCAGCTAGCAAAGCTGGATATGCTGAGGGCGAGAGTGGAAGAGTAAGCGCACACAGAGCATTGAAAGCCCCACATGTGCAGCAGTACATGGCGCAAAGGATGAATGAGACATTTGGACTGAGCGCTACGAGTGCGCTGGCTACAGTTCGTAGGCTATCTTCGAGTGCTAAGTCTGAGTATGTTCAGCTAGAAGCGAGCAAGGATTTATTGGATAGGGCTGGCTATAAACCGATAGATCGTTCACAGGTGCAAGTTGCAGGAGATATTAAGGTTTCTATTGACCTGACGTAAGGGGGTAGGGGGAAAAACTAGTTGCTGTGTTACTGTAATAGTCCCCTACTGGCATTTTTATCTCCTAAGGTTTGTGCATTGTCAGTAATATTTTTTTTGGTGTAGGGGTATTTTATGAAAAGGTTTGGTAATAAGGTTCCTGAGCGTTATCCTCCTCGCGCTAGTACGTTGAGGGCGAAGGCGGCTTTAAGGAGTGTTGGTTATGCGAAAGGAGCATAAGAGTCCGAGTGGTGGTTTGACTGCTGCGGGTCGTGCTTATTTTAAGAGGAAAGAGGGTGCGAATTTAAAGCCACCTGTTAAGAGTGGTGTAAATCCGAGGCGGGTTTCGTTTGCGGCTAGGTTTGCTGGTATGAAGGGTCCGATGAGGGATGAGAAGGGGAGGCCTACGCGGAAGGCTTTAGCTTTGAAGGCGTGGGGGTTTGGCAGTGTGGAGGCTGCGCGTAATTTTGCGAAGCGGCATAAGAAGAAGGCGTAAGGTATGTGTTTTGGTGGCGGTGGTAAGAGTTCTGAGCAGATGTATGAGGAGATGAAGCCTGAGTTTGGTCCTTTACCTTCTTTGTCTATGAAGAGGGCTGAGAGGAGGCGTCAGACCTTTAAGGATGTTTCGAAGCGGAGTGGGATGCAGAAGCGTAGTTTGTTGATGCCGAGAGGAGAATACTAATGCCACAGGGTAAAGGCACTTATGGCTCTAAGGTTGGGCGTCCTTCTAAGCGGAAGCCAAGTGGAAAGAAGAAGTAATGGCTGACTTTACGCAAGCTGAGTATGAGAAACTTAGTTCTGAGTTAGATGCAATTGAGAGTAAGCAGAGTAATACTCTGTTGAATAGGTTTAAGCGTAAGATTCGCAGTCTTTATATGAGTAAAGATGAGTTGCAAGACCTTGAGGAAGATAGGAAGCGGGGTCAGCGTGTGATGACTGGGCGGCAGCATACTTTGTTTCGGCGTGTTAATCAGATGGAAAAGCAGATGCGCGAGGAGGGTAAAGGTGGCGGTAAATGAAGCTGGCAACTATACCAAGCCTAAGATGAGGGCTTCTTTGTTTCGTAAGATTAAGGCAAAGGCAACGCACGGGACTGCGGCAGGTCAATGGTCGGCAAGAAAAGCACAGTTGCTTGCCAAGGAATACAAGAAGCGTGGCGGAGGTTATCGGTGATGGATGGAACAACTCGCGCACAAGAAAGAGCTAAGACTCTTTTAAAGGATGTTCAGAAGGAGCTTCGCAGTATTCCCAAGCTGCCTACTGTTAAGAGTGACCCAAAATTAGCGGATGCTGTTTTGACAACGCCGACTGCGGCTATTCAGCTTCTTCGCCGTGGCATTAGACTTTTGCGCGGTGGTGAGTCTAGCTCAAAGCTAGAAGCAAAGGAGCGTAAGCTAAAAAACTATATTGAAAAAGTCGAAGAGATGAAGAAGACTGGATATAGCTTTGGTAGCGGAACAACGACTGACTATAGGGGAAAGAAAGTTGATCCTTCTTCTAAGACTATTTTGACCACAAAGAAAGCGCCATGAAACCTTCTCAGAAATCTTTGCTANATTGGGGAAAGCAGAAGTGGCGNACCAAGTCTGGCAAAAAGTCTAGTGAGACTGGTGAGCGGTACTTACCTTCTAAGGCTATCGCTGCTCTTAGTAGTTCTGAATATGCAGCTACAACCAGAGCTAAACGAGCGGGTAAGGCAAAGGGTAAGCAGTTTGTGGCTCAACCGAAAGCAATTGCTCGGAAAGTAAGGAGATATAGAACTTAATGGCTTGGTATATTAAATCTACGAATGAACTCTGGACTGGTCCTACGCATTATTTTCAAGGGTGGACTTGGAGTGGGGCTACTAAGACGAGTAACTCTGTTAAGTTAATTGAGGGTGATGAGCCAGTAAAGGCAAGGACGAAGAAAGGGACTTATAAGTCTGATGATCCTTCTACGCCTCATATTGATGAATCAAAGGCAAGGCCCAAGACAGCGGCACAAAAGCGTAAAGCGCGTAAGAGTACAATTATAGAGCAATGAGTTTTGTAAATACGCTAAAGCAAGAAGACCTTGCGGCATTAAGGAATGCTGTAAGGAAAATACACTTTCAGTATTTTGACGAGAAGCATGGTGCTTCTTTTGTTACCAATGCGATGGTAGATCAGATTATTGATTGGTATGGCCCTGAGGTCGTTGAGAAGTCCATGAAGGTTTTGGTAGACAAAGGTCTGAGATGATCAATTTTAAGTACAAACCAGATGGTGATGTACTCAAGGTTTTTATGAAAGATGATACTTTCTTTCGTGGTATAAGAGGGCCAGTAGGTTCTGGTAAATCTGTTGGCTGTTGTGTTGAGGTATTTCGCAGAGCGCTTCAGCAGAAGAAGGGGCCAGATGGTATTCGCAAAAGTCGGTGGGCAATTGTTCGAAACACNAATCCGCAGTTAAGAACGACGACAATAAAGACTTGGCTTGATTGGTTTCCCGAGGCAGATTGGGGCAAGTTTCATTGGTCGGTGCCATACACGCATCATATTAAAAAGGGGGATATTGATCTTGAGGTTCTTTTCTTGGCTCTTGATAGGCCCGAAGATGTTAAGAAACTGCTTTCTCTTGAACTCACGGGTATATGGGTCAACGAGGCGCGAGAAATTCCTAAGTCAATTATTGATGCCTGTACGATGCGTGTTGGGCGTTTTCCTTCTATGCGTGATGGCGGTCCTTCTTGGACTGGCGTTATTGCCGATACCAACGCGCCCGAAGAGGATCACTGGTGGCCTATCATGGCTGGTGAGGTTCCAATCCCAGATCATATACCGCGTGAGCAAGCTAAGATGTTGGTCAAGCCAGACAATTGGAGTTTTTACACCCAACCTTCTGCAATGCTTGAAATAAAAAATAAGGATGGAGAATTAGAGAATTATGATTCAAACCCCAAAGCTGAGAACTGCAAGAACATGTTATCTAATTACTACTCCAATCTTATCAGGGGTAAGACAAAATCATGGATAGATGTTTATGTAATGAATCGGTTGGGGCATATTCAAGATGGGAAGCCTGTTTATCCAATGTTTGCATCGGAAGTTCACATAGCAGAAGAAGAAATACCTGTAGCAGCCAGCCTCCCAGTATATGTTGGCGTAGACTTTGGACTGACACCTGCTGCCGTTCTTGGGCAAAAAGTCAGGGGCCGCTGGTTTCTTCAATCAGAAATTGTGGCAATCGACATGGGCATCGTTCGTTTTGCAGAAGTTCTTAGGAATGAGCTTGCAATACGTTTTGCGGCNGCATCNGANGTAATAATNTATGGAGATCCTGCTGGTGATTTTAGAGCGCAGACTGATGAATCTACACCTTTCCACATTCTGCGCGGTGCTGGCTTGAGGGCGTTCCCCGCGCCTTCCAACTCTGTTGACCTTCGGCTTGAGGCTGTCTCTTCCCAGCTGACCAAGATGGTTGAGGGGAAGCCAGCACTTTTAATTGACAGACGCTGCCCTCAGTTAATTAAGGGATTTGAGGGCGGCTACGCATATAAGCGNATGGAAGTAAGCGGCGAAAGGTATGCTGATAAACCAGATAAGAATATGTTTTCGCATGTGCATGATGCTGCACAGTATTTGTTCTTAGGTGCCGGAGAGGGGCGAGCTTTAATGAATAGTCAGAAGCCAGCAACGCCAACAGTAGCAAAAACGAACTTTGATGTTTTTCGAAAAGCTCAACGCAAAAAGCCAAGTCTTTGGGCTAGGTTGTAGCCATTTGTTGTTTTGTGCATTGAATTAATTTTTCTTCTATGTTTACGAGTAGAAAACAGGAGATAGAATATGTGCTTTGGTGGTGGGCCTTCAAAGGCAGAAAAGAGAGCAGCAGCACAGCGGCGTGTAGAAGCAGACATTGCTCAACGTGAGGAAGCTGAAAAGCGCGCCAAGCAAAAGCGTGAAGATATTTCCGATGCTCTCCAAGCAAGAACTCAACGTAGAGGAATGCGTGGTGGTGCTGGTCGACGCTCTTTGTTTCGCTCTGGCGGATCTGGTTTTTTAGGCAGGTTTGATTACTAATGATTGCTAAAAAGTACATACAGAAATATCAAAAGGCCAAGGCTTTTCGAGAGAATTGGGTTCCATTATTTGAGGAATGTTATGAGTATTCCCTTCCTCAGCGTGAGTCATTTTACTATGAAGAGGCTGGTCAGCGTCGAGACGAAAAGATTTTTGATGAGACGGCTGTTGTTGGTGTTCAAGAGTTTGCAAGTAGACTTCAGTCTGGGTTGGTTCCGAACTATGCTCGATGGGCTGACCTAACTTCTGGGAGTGAGGTTCCTCCAGAGCGGAGGGAGCAAATTGATAATGAGCTTGATGAAGTAACTGAGTATGTATTTGAGGTTATTCAAAACTCTAATTTTAGCCAAGAGGTTCATGAATCATTTATGGACTTGGCTGTCGGGACTGGTGTCTTGTGTGTTGAAGAGGGGGATGCACTTAACCCAGTGATTTTCTCAGCGATCCCGCTCCCTCATGTTGTACTTGATACTGGTCCCGACGATAGAATAGATCATGTTTACAGAGAAAGAAAAAATGTTGAATTTGATCATTTGCCAATAATGTATCCTAAGGGTCAGTTTGATTCACAGGTTCAATCAAGAATGGGGCAAGACCAAAAAACTACAGTGCTTGAAGTTGTTTGCCGTAATTACTCAAAAAAGAATCAAGAGGCTTACTATCACTATGCAATCTGCATGACGACAAGCACCTTGTTACATTCAAAAGAGCTAACAGGCATTGGGTCAAATCCTTTTGTTTGCTTTCGTTGGTCTAAGTGTGCTGGTGAAATCTATGGTAGAGGGCCACTTATCTCTGCATTATCTGCAATTAAAACGACTAACCTTACAATTGAAATGATTCTTGAAAATGCCCAGATGTCAATCTCCGGCATTTATCAAATGGAAGATGATGGTGTAATTAATCCTGATACAATTAATCTTGTTCCAGGATCTATTATTCCAAAAGCTATGGGAAGTCGTGGCTTAGAGCCAATAAATGCTGCGGGTCGATTTGATGTTGCTCAACTTGTTCTTGGTGATCAGCGTTTGAATATTAAACGTGCTTTGTTTAATGACATGCTTGGTGATCCTGATAAGACGCCAGCTACAGCGACTGAAGTTGCGGAGAGAATGGCTGATTTGTCTCGACGCATGGGTGCTGCATTTGGAAGATTGCAAGCTGAATTAATTCAGCCTGTCTTACAGCGTGTAATATACATATTAAAGAAACAGGGACGAATCGAAGTACCTACAGTTAATGGGCGTGAAGTTAAAATTCGTTCGGTATCTCCACTAGCGCAAGCACAAGCAAATCAAGACATTTCTAGTGTAGCTCGCTTTCTTGAACTTGTTGGTGGAGTCTTTGGTCCGCAAATGTTGCAGGTTCTTATTGATAGCGAACAGACTGCTGTTCACCTTGCTAAAAAGTTTGGTGTACCAGAGAGCTTGATTCGTGATGAAGAACAGCGTAAACAAATAGCTGCATTGGCGCAGCAAATAGCGCAGGAACAAGGAATGTTACCGAGTGCCGAACAAGGTTAATATTGGATTAGATGGAGTTCAGCGACAGTCTGATAAGGATAAACAAGTTAGTCAGAATGTTGCAGAGGTATTTAGCACACCTACTGGCAAGGAAGTTCTTCGTTATTTGCGATCTATTACCATTGAGATGGTAAATGGGCCTAATGTGACTACAGAAGAGTTGCGTCATATTGAGGGTCAACGATATATTGTTGGTCTTCTTGAGCAACGTATTGCACATGCACATAGGAGCAAACAATGAGTGAAGACAATCAAGCAGCGATAGATGTTGCGGCGCAAGAAGGTCGTGATTTTATAACTGAGGAAGATTTGAGTCAAGCAGAAGNTCCAGCGCGACCAGAGTGGTTGCCTGAGAAGTTTAATACAGCAGAGGATTTAGCCAAGTCTTATGAGGAACTTTCTAAAAAACTTGGTTCTAAAGAAGAAGATATTCGTAATTCTATTTTAGAAGAAATACAGAATGAGGCTTTTTCAGATCGACCAGAGAAAGCTGGTGATTATCAGTTACCAGACATTGTTGATGAAGAAATGGCTGTTGATAATGAGCTATTACAATGGTGGTCAGAACACTCTTTTGAAAACGGATATAGTCAAGAAGAATTTCAAAAAGGGATTGAAATGTATGCTCAAGCTATTAATCAAACTCAACCAGATCTTGAAGCAGAAAAGTCTAGGTTAGGTGACAATGCAGAAGCTAGGATTAATTCTGCATCTGTGTTTGCAAATAAGTTTTTTCCAGAAGAGGCAATCCCTGCTATTGAGCGCATGTGTGAAACGCATGAGGGGATCATTGCACTTGAGGCAGTTCAAGAAGCAATGAGGGATGGTAACTTTGCGCAAGACACTCAGCCAGCCGCAGTATTGGGTCAGTCGGATGCTGATGAGTTAATGGCACGACCTGAGTATTGGAGCGACACATCAGAAGGCAGATTGCTACGTCAGCAAGTAACGCAAATTTATCAAGATATGCACCGTGGACCTTAAATTAATAACACGGGGTTCTTATTACCTAACACCTTTGCGCAAGGATCACTTGTCTGAGGTTTGCAAACATTTGAGCCATGAGAATAAACGGGAGTTAAAACTTCTGGGTTATAATGACATCATGGATGCTCTTGAGGACATGTGGGAAAGCTCTGAGTGTTATTTAGCTCGTAAGGAGGGTGAGCCTTTTCTTTTTGTAGGAGGGCTTTGGCATGCTACTAATGATGATATGCCACAATTATTTGCGATGTTTTCAAATCAGCTTAGCAGAAACTTTACTGCAATTGCGCGTGGCTCAAGAATGTTTATTGATTATCTTGATAGAACAAACCCTAATACAACTATGACTATACTTTCTGAGTATGAGCACATGTTACAATGGGCGACATGGTTGGGATATGAGCCTGTAGGGGTTGCGTTAAATGGCGCTGCTAAGTATGTAGAGTTTGTGCGTTGTAAACCTATATATGAAAGTGTTTACGATGACTCATCACGGCCCGTAATGCACTGATTGGCCCGAAAGGATACCCAAGTTGAAGTGAGAGTGCGGACACCCGTAGCAACCGCAACTTTTATCAAGGACTGAAAAATGGCTAATACAATTGACCAAGCCTTTATCAAACAGTTCGAGTCAGAAATTCATATGGCGTACCAACGTATGGGTTCCAAGCTACGCGGAACTGTTCGTACAACCAATGTAACTGGCTCAACTGCACGTTTCCAAGTAATCGGAAAAGGCACTGCATCAACTAAAACTCGTAACGGTGATGTTACTACAATGGAACTTGCGCATACAAATGTCGAAACCACAATGACTGACAAGTATGCAGCGGAATACATTGACAAGTTGGACGAGTTAAAAATCAACATTAACGAGCGTCAAGCTGTTGCGCAATCTGCGGCTGCTGCTCTTGGTCGTGAGACTGATTCAGTTATCACAACTGCTCTTGATGCTGGTGCAAACTCAACTCAAATTGCTGATACTGGTGGCGCTCTAGTCAAAGCAGACTTGCTACTTTTGTTTGAAACATTTGGCGCGGCAGACATTCCGGAAGATGGTCAACGCTATCTTGCGATGGCTCCTGCTGGTTTTGCTGACTTGTTTAACATTAATGAGTTTGCGTCATCAGACTATGTTGGTCCGCAAAACTTACCGTTTGCTGGGGGTATGACAATGAAAGAATTCTTGGGTTTCAAGATTTTCTCAACGTCTGCTGTAGCTGGTGGTAAAAACTTTGCGTATCATACACGCGCAATTGGTCTAGGCATTAACTCAGATGTTTCGACTGAAGTAAACTATGTACCACAAAAAGTGGCGCACCTAGCAACATCAATGATGTCAATGGGTTCGGTCGTTATTGACGATGACGGTGTGTACGAAGTTCTAGACAACAACTAATAGGGAAGGGGGCGAAAGCCCCCTACTTTACATGCCAGCAAATACAGCAATTAAAGTATGTTCTCGCGCCTCCATTTTAATTGGAGGTAACGCTATTCAGTCTTTCTCTGAGGGAACGGCTGAAGCTGATGTTGTCGATGCAATATATGAAGACATTGCTAGGGCAGCACTTACTAATACACGCTGGCGATTTGCTACTAATCAGGCACAACTTTCTAGGCTTGAAGCAGCGCCAACAAGCCGTTTTGATTCTGCTTATCAACTGCCGAATGACTTAATTATGTTAAGTGCGGTAACGGTTGTCGATGAGCCAATTTCATATGATACATATGGAGATAAAGTTTTCTGTGACGCTAATGAGAATGATATTGTTGTTGCGGATTATATTTATCGTGCAGATGAGGCAAACTGGCCTCCTTATTTTACGATTGCTGTAGAGCTTCAAGTAGCTGCAATGTTAGCTATTTCTGTTGCACGGGATTCTCAGCTTGCATCTCTTATGGAACAAAAAGGTGAGTTGCAAATGTCTCGAGCAAGAAGACTAGATTCTCAACAGCAAACAACTCGTAAACTTAATACATCGAGGTTTATTGTACAAAGGCGCAGCTAATGCAGAAAGTTAGAGTAGCACAAAATAGCTTTCAGTATGGTGAGGTCAGCGATTCCTTGATTATGCGGACTGATTCTCCTGTTTATTCTAGCTCAGCGCAGCGTATAGAAAATATGCTTGTAACCTCTGAGGGGGCAATAAGAAAACGCTATGGTTTAAAGAATATTTATGACTATGACATTACCTACAGTTCAACCTATCCTGAGCAGTCTCATTTATTTAAGTTTATTTTTGACGATAATGAGCGATATATTATATCTGTAGAGCATCAAAAGGTTCGATGTTTTTTTCTTGAGTCTAGTGGTGATATAACTTTAGTATCAACTATTACACAAGACACTAGCAGCAATACATTACCATTCGATCAAGAATATTTGCAGGAATATACTACAGCGCAATCTGGCGATGTAATGTTTATTTCGCATCCTTTATTTGCTCCTCGAATGTTAATTAGGACTAGTTTGACTAGTTTTGAAATTACTCCGTATTCATTCGATCAACGTGCTGATAATAAAGTTACTTATCAGCCTTATACTAAATTCCAATCTACTGGTGTAACTCTTGACCCTTCAGCAACTTCTGGAACTTCAATTACTTTAAATACAAGCTCAGATTATTGGGATACAACTGGAGTTCAGACATCTGGGGATTATCTGGACTCTACTCATGTTGGAGTAATTATTCGTTATGGTGAGAGTGAAATAGAAATAACAAGCGTTCAATCTGCAACTCAAGCCACTGGTGATATTGTTGACGAGTTAAAACGTAGGTTGTCAGTATTAAATCCATTTAGAACAATTGATGGCTCTACGACTGTAGAAGTAACTATGCTTGAACATGGATTTTCTGGCGGTGAGACAATTACTATTGAAGAGGCTGCTGCGACTGGTTCAATTAACACTGGCAACTTGAATGGTTCTCGTACTGTTGATGAAATTATAGATGAAAACACATTTACATTTACTGCTGGCGGCGCTGCTTCTACTGCCGAAGATGGCGGTGGTAATGTTAAAATTGTAACTCATGCTCCAACATTAAATTGGGATGAGCAGTCTTGGTCAGCAAAGCGCGGTTATCCTGCGTCTGTTGCTTTCCATGAAAACAGACTTTGCTTTGGAGGAACAATTGCTGAACCAGATACTATCTGGATGTCAAAAATTGGCAGTTTTTTTAACTTTGATGTTGGTGATGCTGAAGACGCAGATTCAATTAATCTTGTGGCTGCAACTGGTGACGTAAATCAAATACGTTACATGATTTCAAACAGAGACCTTCAAATCTTTACTGCGTCTGGGGAATTGTACGTTCCAACTTACTTAAATCAAGCAATTACCCCAACAAATGCTCAAATTAGAAAGCAAACTCCATATGGGACTGAGTTTGTTCAACCAGTATCAATTGATGGTGCAACTATTTTTGTTCAAACAGGTGGTCGAATTATTAGGGAGTATCTTTATACTGATAATGAGGATGCTTATAGTTCAACTGCAATCTCTACGCTTGCATCTCATTTAATTAATGCGCCTAAGTTTATGTCAGTAGTTCATAGCGGCTTTGGCTTACCTGATTCATATGCAGCATTAACATTAGCAGATGGTGATATTGCATTGTTCAGTTCTAATCGTGCTGAAAAAAAGGCTTCTTGGACTAGATTAACAACAAGTGGTAACTTTTCATCTTCGATTTCGATTTATGATCGTTTATTTGTAAATGTTTGGTATAACAACAAACTTCAGCTTTGTGAGTTTGATGCTGATATTGGGATTGATAATCACATTGAAGTAACTGTTCCTTCAGGTGGTATTCCGACAATACAGAATAGTACATTTGACTTAGCACCAGAGGCTTATGGACCATCAAATAATGATACTGGTGTATGGTATTATAATGGCACATCTTCTGACAATGATTTATGGCATCGTTATCAACTTGCAGATTCTAATTATATTTACAGGTTAAATAAACAAAGCTCTAATAGTATTTCTGATGGCGCTGTGTTTTATGAAGCAGATTTTTCAATGACTAAAGATACTATCTATACATTTCAATATACTCTCTATACTGCTGGTGGTATGGGTCTTGGTGGTCAAGGCGATTTCCATGATATTCGTTTAGAAATAAGAAGTGGATTTTTTTCGAGATATATTGGAGATTATAAAACGTCTTCTGATATGACTTCTGGTTCTGTAACATTTACAGAGACTGTTGTTCTGTCTCAAGACGTTTCATCTCCAACAATAAAATTCCAAGCAAAAACAGATTCTTCATCCTCAACTCTTATGGTTGGTCTTGATGATGTAACAATCAATGGTATGGCTGTTAATATTCCTGCGATTTCTTCTGGTTTTTCTGCTAATGAAACTGTTACTTCTTTTCAAAATGGCTCTTTTGTTGGTGACTTAACATTAGACAATAGTGGTGGAATTTCAGTAGAAACATATGATGGGCAAACCTTAACTCTTGGTAAAAGATTTACATCGAAGATTATTACGAATCCAGTTGATGCTTCGCTTGGAAGTGGCCCTGCAACCGGAGAAGTTAGGGGCATAACCAATATTGTATTTGACGTAAAGTCAACTGGGTCTATGAAGGCAAACAATCGACCTGTGCTATCATCTAATTTTACTGGTAAGAAAGAAGTTAGATTACTTGGTTACAGCAGGAACCCACAAATAACCATTGAGCAAGATGAGCCACAAACTATGCAAATCAATGGTATAGTAGCGGAGTTGATAGTTTAATGTTTGAGATACTGGGTTTAGTTGCTTCTGGGGTAAGTGCTGCGGGTAGACTTTCTGCGGGTATAGCTGCTCGAGAGGAAGCAAAGTTAAATGCTTTCCAAATGGAAACTCAAAAAAAGGAAAATAAAGTTGCAGCTTTTCAACAAGCAAGAGCAAGGCGTGAAGAATATGACTTAGCAACCTCTGCAAATATTGCAGCTTTTGCTGCACAAGGTCGTGATATTGGGGCTGACAGAAGCGTTGAAGCATTCTTAGAGCGTCAAAGAGAAGTAGTAGGTGAGGATATTGGAAGAATAGCGCGTCAAGTGAGGTCTGAAAATCTGAGGGCAGATATGATGGCTATGGCTGAAAGGCGGCGCGGTCGCAATGCTTTTTATTCTTCTTTGTTTAGCGCAGTTGGCACTATGGGCCAAGGTATTGCTGAGTATGGAAGGACTAGATAATAATGGCTGTAATTAGACAGAGAACTGAAGTTTTTAATAAGCCTGTTGGTGTTGTCCGAGCCGATGCTGGTGCTGAGTCAATAGGCAGAGCGATTAGTCAAGCTGCTGGCACAATGGCTAATTTTGCATTTAGAGAAGCAGCAAATGCTGCTGAAAAAAAAGGTATTGATGTTGCACTTGCGGCTGAAGAAAAAAGATTAAGAACATTTGACCCAATAACTGGGAGGCCAGAAGCATATAAAGCGCCACAAGGATTTGGGCGGATTGCCGCTGATGCTTATCAGCGTGTTATTGATAAACGTTTTGAAGATTCAATTAACACTGAAATGAGGTTAAAGGCGCAAGAGATTGCATTGAAGTATCAGTTTGCTCCTGAGGCTTATGACGAAGCTATGAGCGATTACATTGGTCAAATGTCTCAAAACTCTGGTGGTAAGTATGAAGCTTACATCGAATCTACTGGCGCTAAGTATCTGGCTCTTACAAAATTAAATATTCAAGAGAAAGTTGTTGCTAGGGCTAGGGCCAATGCTTCTTCTCAGCTTTCTCTTTCTATTTCTAATAATCAAGAGGAAGCAAGGTCTGCGGCTGCGGCTGGTGATTTTGAATCTGCTGTAGCAATCAAGGGTAAGAATGTTGGTGCTGCGGGTGATGGTATTGCTTCTGTGCTTCCTAACTTTAATACTGGTGATGATCAGCGCGTAGCAAATGGTTATGATAAAGCTATTGCTCTTGGTGGCATTGATTACTTAATGAGTAAGACTCGTACTTCTCATGATCGCAATCAACTTATTTTATATCTTCGAAGCAATGGTGATAGGGGTATTGCTTTAGATGAAGCCGAGGCTAAGAAGCTTCTTGAATTTATTGACCCAAGTGAAAAAGCATCAATAGTTAATTACGCTTCTAGTGTTGCATCTGACTACAATGCTGTTGAAGCAGATATAGATTATCAATTTAAAAAAGAAGCAGCACGTACCGCAAGAGAAGAAATTGTTAAGTTTGGCGATAATCTTAATACTCATTCTAATCTTTCTGCTGGTTTGGCATTTGAATCATTTCAATTAGATGATCCTCTTTTAATAAATGGTGCATTTGGTGCTGCTGCACTTAGGATAAATGAAGAAAAAGCTAAGCTTAATGAACAATTTATTAAGGGAAATATTACAGATGCAGTTAGACGCTCTTCTTTAAATGAACTTAAAGAGAATATTTTAGAGCCGTTTTTATTAGCTGCTGCTGCTGAAGGTAACATTGAATCTTTAAAAGCAGCATTAAGCAATCCTTATCAAAGTCGTGACATGCTCACGAAAAAACAAAATGTTTTTATTGATGCACTACATTCTTCTGAGATTTTAGATACTGATGAAATTAAAGCTTTTGGTAGAACCACTCTAGAGGCTTCAGAAGATTCCTTAAAAATAAAAAAACAAAACCTAGAGCTAGAACTGTCTTTGCGTGATGAAATTTCTAGTTTGATTGATGGTGGTATTTCAGATCAAGAGTTTAACAAAGCATCTTCTAAAATAAGAGATAATGTTGCTGTACTTGGTGTTTCTACTGTTGAAACTTTGATTGGCTCAATGCGTAAAGCTAGGGCTTCTGAAAGAGTAGATGCCTTTTCAATCACAGCATCTTCAGCGCAACTAAGTAACTTACATCTTTATGTTAATACGAAAGGCCAAAGAAAAGAAGGAATGCTAGATGCAACAATTCAAGTTGGTAATAGTATTCTTGAAGAGATTGAGGATTCCGATGTTAAAGAAGTTCTCTCAGGAATAGATTCTGTTCGCGTCAAAGTATTAGAAGATGAAAGGGTAAAAGAAGAGCAACTAGAGAAAGTTAATATTGCTAGCAACATTCTGTCTGGTGGAGGTAACTCTAATTTAAAAGATCACCGTGAAATGACGGATGAAATTCTTGCTAAAAACAATGTGCCTGTTGAGCAATATATGTCTTGGAGTGAGCAACAGAAAGCACTGTTTCTTCCAGTTATGGCAAGTGCTGTTTCGCAAAAACTTGTTACTGGATTGAAGTCGATTGCAAGCGGTCAACAAACCGCAAATGCAAATGCGTTTCTATCTATTTACTCAGCGCTTCCTAAGAGTGCATTTGGAGATTCAATATCTGAAAAAGAACAAGCATTTTTAACTGATGTTATTAATATTTCTAGGGATTCTGATGAACCTATTTCTATAATAGCAACAACTCTTAGAGAGCGTCAGCTATCGCGTGATGCAGGGCTAAATATGAGTGCCCAATTAAAAAATACAACTTTAAAGCAAGAAGCAATGAAAGTTGCTAATAATGATGTTATTATTGCTGCTGAACTAGAAAGCTTACTTGAGTATCATCTTCTTAATTTTAATACTCTTGGTGATGCTATAGAAAAAGTTAATGCTGTCTTAGAGGAAAAGTATTCTAAATCTAATTATATTGCTGATCCAAGATTGCCTAAAGGTGATTTGACTAGATCAAGATATTCCCTAAAACAAAAATTTAAGGGTGATGATGAAGCAAGGTTAGAGTTTGTAAGAGTAATAAATAAAAAACTGCCACGTGATGTAAACATTGGCGGTAAAACCATGTCGTTTACTTTAACTCCATATATGTTGCCGACTGCTTCATTAGTTAAATTAGTTCCAATTGTAAGTGGTGATGAGGTTTTCTATTCTGCTTATTTTGTTGATGAAAATAATGAGCTTCGTCCACTAATTTATGAAGCAGATGCTAATGGTAATCCTCAAGAGGGCGGTAATTTATACAATCCTACATTTGGGGATGATGATCTTGCTGAATATAGAGCTAAAAAAGAAGCAGAGTTAAATGCCAAATTGCAAAAAGAACATGCAGAACAACAACAAAGGTTTGAAACAAGACAAAGAATACAAGAATTAGGGCCAAGAGTACCAGCAACACGATCTGGAAATTAAAATGCAAAATGGTTTAAATGTAGTTAGAGGTCTAGAAACGGGTAGAGGGATAGCTCCTTCTCCTGAGATTGATTTTATAGATACTGTTAAGGCAAGCCTTGCTTATAAGTACAATCCTGTTTTGAATTACTTTGAAGAGCGTTCTCGTTTTCCAAATGTTCCAGAAGAAGGCTACAGTGCAATTGATAATATTCCTGAGAATCTAAAGCCATTTGGCTCTTATCTTCTTAGGGCAACAAATCAAGAGCATATGGATTACCTTATTGGTAATTTAGAAGCTGGATTTAAGACTAGAAAAATCTTAGCTCAATCTGGTGTGTTTGCTCAATTGGGTGCAGAAGTTTTTGATTTTTTTAATTATGTAGCAATACCTTTTGCCCCTGCTGCTACATTCGCTAAAACGGCTGCTAGAGGCGCGTTAGCAACTGGTGCAGTAGTTACTGCCCAAGAAGCTGTTAGGTACCCTCTAGACCCCCTAGCAACGCCAGAAGAGGCTGCTATTAATATTGGTTCTGCTGCATTGATTGGTGGCGCTCTTTCTGGGCTTGTAACCATTCCAATGCAAAGAAGACTTGCTGCACAGCAAGACGCACAGATTGAAATAGATAATTTAAGAACTGCAATCTTACCAGAAGGTGAAGAGCCAGAAGGGAAAATAGCTCCTAGTATATTTACAGATTCTTGGCTTTATAAAGCTGTCACCACCCCTATGAAGCGTGTTCTTACTGACGACACCATCCCGAACTCAGTTAAATTGCGTACACTGAAAATAGCCAATGACTCTGGCATCTTGCTTGCCGCAAACAAACAAGGTCAGAAGGTAGGAAACTCTGTCTATCAAAATGCTAAGTTGCTCGAAGGTGANTGGGTTAGAGTTTATGATGACACAATGAANATCTGGGGNCAAAGNACAGGCAAGGGNGTTACTCAGGCGTTAGACTATACCTTCCAAAGAAAGGATTTTGAGACTTGGCTTGAGGGCGTTGACTCAAAAGCTATGCGCGGTATTGAACCAGCCGATGATTTCGAGGCCCAAGCTATGATGAAACTGAATAAGTTTTATGAGAAATGGGAAGAGCGTCTTAGCGAGCAGGGTTTGATTGGAACGACTCCTCATTATGAGCGCCTGATAGTAGACCGTGAGAAGCGCGTAGAGGCCGCTCAGAAACGCTTAGAGACTGCTCGCAACATGGACTACCGCGCTAAATTAGAAGAACAGGTAAGGCGCTACAGCAACGAGGCAGATGAAGCGAGACAGATTCTTGAAGACTTAAAAGATTCTGGACCTGTGCTNCCCCCAAATGAAAAGGTATTTCGCCCTAGATATTGGGATCAGGACGCTATTCGTGAGAACATGGATGACTTTAAGCGTATCTTGACTGAGTGGTATACAAACAATCCATCTATAATCTCGAAGGGACAAGATGGAAAGTTTGCTAGGATAGAGTTGTCTACAGAGCCAAGGGCTGTTGCCAAGCGTGTTGACGAAACGGTAGACGCAATTTTGGGTATAAAAGATATTCTTGATCCAGAGATAGGATATTATGGCGCTGGCAAGTCAAAGCACTTTAAACATCGCTTGGTAGATATACCAAATGAATTAGTATTGAATTACATTCAGACAAATCCAATTGCAGTAATGAAGGCATATACACAAAGAACAGGTGCACGTTATGAGTTTGCACGTATGTTCAATGGCAATACAATTGACGATGTTCTTGATGATACNTTNAATGAGATGATGGATGCTAACAAGTCGCCAGAAAAAGCATATGCTGCTATGAAAGACATTCGTCATTTGTATAAACGGGTAATTGGTGGTCTTCAACGTGATCCAGATAGCTGGGATCAATCAACAGCTAGAATACTTAGAAGTCTTGCACAGCTAAATTATCTTGGTTCTGCTGGTGTATCTACAATTACTGAGCCAGCTAAGATTATGATGGAACATGGGCTTGGCCCAACTTTCCGTGGTTTGTTTTCTATAATGAAAAATAATCAGTTAAAGTTAGCAGCTAAAGAAGCAAGATATGCTGGAGAAGCGTTGGATAATTTAATGAACTCAGCGCATCTTAGATTAGTTGATGATGTAAACAACAATCCATTTAGGTCTGATATACTTGATAGAGCTAAAGAACCTTTTTACTTACTAAATGGTCTTGGTCCTTTAACTAGAATATTTAAAGACTTTGATGCTATGGTTCGTTCTCATAGTTTAATTGATTATTCTATTAGGTGGACGCAAGGTAAAGCAACTAAGCAAGAGCAAGAATACCTTCTTAGATATAATATTAATTTAGAAGATGCTCAGAAGATTGCTAATGCTCCTTGGCAAAAGTCAGAAGCTGGCTTTTACATGGCAAATACTGATGCTTGGACAAATACGATTGAGTTTCCAGTAACTAAAGCTGAAGTTATTTCTGGGCCGACTGAGACTTTTGCAAAAGATGGTCGGTATATGCCAGCATTTTACCGTCACGCAGAAAAGAAAATATACATCGACGAAGAACATATTAAGGATGTTATGTATGAGCAGCGTAGTTGGGAAAACCCAAGGGTTGAAGGCGTTAGACCTATCAAGAAAGGGATTATTAACTCACCAGATGATTATGTGANTTTTATTAAGATGCACGAAATTATGCACTCACTCAACAGGCCAAAAGATATGGGCTTTGATGTGCGTAAAAAAGCGGACAAAGCTGCTTATGAAAATGCAATTAATGATTTGGCTGTTGCTGAAATAGAAAAGCAAGCCAGAGTTAGCCCTGATACTGTTCAGACATTTCGCAATGCTCTAAGTTCTGGGATTATGAATACAATCTTGATGGGAACCCCTGCTGATAAACCAATTATTACAGATGGCATTGTGTATATTCCCATGCGTGTTGCTCGTCAGTTTGGCATGAAAGAGGATGCTGAGTTTAAAGGATATGCTCGTATTGAGAGTGGACTTCTTGGNCTACCATTNCAGTTCTATAGNTATAGTTTAGCGGCTGTAAATAAGATTACTGCTGCTTATGGTCATGGTCAGTTAAAGAATCAGTGGATTGGTACTGCGCTTTCTATGGGCCTTGGTTATATGGTGCTTCAATATAAGACACCTGACTTTGTTGAGATGGAATTCCAAGATCAGTTTGCCAGAGCATTTGACTACTCTGGTGTAGCTGCACTTTATTCTGATGTGTTTTATACAGCAATGTCTACCAGCTTGGCTCTGGGTGGCCCTAATATTACTGGCGGTGCATTACAGCCACGCTTTCCGCAAAAACCTGACGCCTTAGATGCAGCAACAGGTTTGCTCGGTGCTGGCCCTAGTATTGCAACTGATCTCGGCAGGGGGGTATACGACCTTGCGACTGGCAATATTGGAGAAGGNACAAAAGAAATCATTCGTAATTTACCTTTTGCTAGAATGTGGTTTTGGAAGGGTAAGATGAATGAACTTACCAATATGATTGAGGGCGAGCTTGATGCTCCGCTGGGATTTGGGCGATATTAATTTGTCCTAGATTATTTGTGCATTGTATTTTTCCCCTTCTTTGTGTGAAAACAACGAAAGAGGTGAGCTATGACAATTAATCTTGCAAATAACAATCCACGCGCAAACTATATTGCAACATCTGGTCAAACAGCATTTATTATTCCGTTTGATTACTTTGATGATAGTGACATTAACGTCTATCAAAACGGCACATTAAAAACTATTACTACTCATTATACGATCTCAGGATCAACAATGACTTTGGTTACTGGTGCAACTACTGGTGATAAGATTGCTATAACAAGAGATGTTCCACTAGAACGCACAACTGACCTTACGTCAACTTATTCTGCGGCTTCGATTAACGATCAGCTAGATACAATTGTTGCTCAGATTGCTGATCTTGATGATAGGGTATCGCGTTCTATTTCTTTAAACGATTATGAAGTAGGCGTTTCTCTTGATCTTCCAGCAACTTCTGACCGTCTTGGTAAAACAATTCAATTTAATTCTTCTGATGGCAGTTTGGAGGTTGGCCCAAGCGGTGATGAGTTAACAAGCATTGCCTCTATTGCATCTCAGATTACTGCGCTTGAAGGTATTTCTTCTAACATTACGACTGTTGCTGGTGCAATTACTAACGTCAACAATGTTGGTGGCAGCATTTCTTCAGTCAACACAGTTGCAACCAACATCTCTAACATCAACACGGTTAATACTAACATCTCGAATGTAAACTCTGTTGCTGGTTCTATTAGTGATGTAACTGATGTTGCAGATAGCATTGATCAGGTTGAGCTTGTTGCAGGATCAATTAGCAATGTAGATATTGTTGGCCCCGCTATTTCTAATGTAAATACTGTTGCTAGTGATATTAGCAATATTAATACTCTTGCAGCAATTTCTTCTAACATTACGACTGTTGCTGGGATTACAAGTGCAATTAGCACTGTTAACAGCAATGCGGCTGACATCACTACAGTTAATAACAACATAGATGATGTAAACGATGTGGCTAATGTTATTACTAAGGTTACAGCGGTTGCTGACAACATTACCAATGTAAATACATTGTCTTCTCAAGCNTCGAATATAGGAACTCTTGCTGGAATTTCTGGTTCGATTAATTCTCTTGGTGGAATTTCTTCTGATATTACTACATTAGCTGCTGTTGCATCTGATATTGGGGATGCAGCAACAAATGCTGCATCGGCATTGAGTGCAAAGAATGCTGCTGAAGCTGCGCGTGATGCAACACTTTCTGCTTATGATAACTTTGATGATCGTTATCTTGGTGCTAAGTCAGAAGAGCCAACACTAGACAATGACAACAATCCTCTTGTTGCTGGTTCATTGTACTTTGACACCAACTCAGACACCATGAAACTTTACACTGGCTCTGCTTGGGTTGCTGCTTATATTTCTGGGAATGATTACCTACCGCTTTCTGGTGGTACACTAACAGGTCAACTAAACACAACAGCTAACATTACATTTGGCGACAACGACAAGGCCATCTTCGGAGCAGGGTCTGACCTACAGATTTACCATAGTGGTTCTGCAAGCGTGATAAGCGATGAAGGGTCAGGAAATTTACTTCTTCAAACCAATGGTACTGCAATTAAGCTGAACAAAGGCACTTCAGAAAATATGCTAGTTGCTAATGTCGATGGTTCAGTAGATTTATATTACAATGATGTAAAAAAACTCGCCACCACCTCCACAGGTATTGACGTAACTGGTAATGTTGTAGCTGATGGAATGGATTTAGAGATTGAAGATAATAATTCTGGTCCAGTAACCATTCAACAAGGTGGGAATAGTTATTTTAAAATTGTAACCACCAACTCTTCTGAGAGTGTTCAGTTAGGAAACTCTACAACAAATCCTGATATCTTACTTGGTGGAGGTAATGTCGGGATTGCGACGACCTCACCCAGCCCTAATTATGGTTCTGACGTAGCCTTAGAAGTTAAAGGAGCAACTTCCCCTGGCATTGTAATTAACGACACGGGCCAAGCCTCTAAGTATGGCATTCACGCTGACAGTAATGACCTTAAAATTACTTATGGTTCAGGTGCGTTGGTTTCATTCCAGAATGATGGCAATGTCGGAATTGGAACTAGTAGCCCTGCCTACACCCTAAGTCTGGAAAGAGATGTCGATACTTGGGTATCACGACTGTACAATACTGGGTCTGATGCGAATGCCCAAGGTGTTCTCATTAGAACTGACGCAACTGCGGCTCACGATACAATAGCGTTGGGTGTGTACGCTGACAGCGCATATAAAATGNTTGTAAAAAGCACTGGCAATGTCGGGATTGATATGACCCCTGATAGTGCAGTAAAGCTATCAGTCAGTGGTGCAATAGGCCCAACCAACGGTTCTGCAAGTTCTCCAACACACACTTTTTATTCTGATGCTGATACTGGTATGTATCGTGCAGCAGCAAACACACTTGGTTTTTCTACTAGTGCCACAGAACGCATGCGCATCGACAGCTCAGGCAATGTCGGGATTGGGCAATCTCCGAATATGAAGTTAAACATTCTTCATGCTGATGAAGATGGAATAAGATTAAATACTGCGGATGATGCAGCAAGTTTTATAGATTTTGGCGATGCAAGTGATAATGATATAGGTCGTATTAGTTATGACCATGCTGACAATCACATGGCATTTCGTACCAATAATGCAACTCGCATGAGCATCGACAGCAGCGGTAATGTTGGAATTGGTGGTGCGCCTGTTCCAAGTACATCAGGTTATGACACAGCAACACTTCACTTAAGACAAGTTGGATCATCTAGTGTTGGCAGTCAATTAAAATTTACTAATGGTGTCTCTGGTCACACGGACGCAGATGGCGGTCATATCAGTTATTGGTTTGATAACAATTTTTACTTATACAATGCTGAAGCTGGTGATTTTCGTTTTTATACAAATGCCACAGAACGCATGCGCATTGACAGCAGCGGTAATCTCTTGGTGGGGACTACAAACGCAAACCCAACAGGCAACCATGAACCCGGAACACTTATTGCAGAATATGGTCAAATAAATATCCATCGTGATAATGGCAACCCATTGCGGGTTGGTAATTCTGTAGATGGAAATCTCACTGAATATTACAAGCAGGGCGTATTAGTGGGGAGTATTGGGATACAATCTACTGGCTTTTACATAGACGGTGAAAATGGACATGCAGGGATACGTTTTGCAGGAAATGAAATAAGCCCAAGAGACAATGGTGCTGATGCAGATGACACCGTTAGTTTAGGTGAAAGTGATAAACGTTTTAAAGACCTCTACCTGTCTGGCGGTGTATACCTTGGCGGTACTGTGGCGGCTAATAAACTGGATGACTATGAGGAGGGGACTTGGACAGTAAACTTATATAAAGGTGGCTCTGCTTTAGCTGTTACTTCCAGATATGGTTACTACACAAGAGTTGGTGA
>JGI25132J35274_1000052_pt1 | contig 31001 bp, 54 predicted proteins | sample ETNvirenome_6_30_FD_35274 | JGI IMG/M metagenome (IMG submission 35274)
TATTTGCCAGTATTGTTCATCGGTTTCTTTAAGCCGTTCTATTTCTGTTATTATACTGGGGTCTAAAAACTTGTTGTCTAAATATGTGGTTTTGTAAAATTCAACATCTTCCCTATTTAGTACCTTGTCATATATCCAATGATATTCATCACTTGGGTTGTAATCTAATATTATTTTTTCTGTTGTTCTAAATATAAGCTGCTGCCAATCTTCGTAGTCAAGTTCGTTAGCCTCATTAATAAATAAAAGGTCACGTTTGCGCCCCCTTATTTTTTGCGGCTGGTCTACGCTTATAAATTCTATAAGGTTGCCACCTAAGTTGTATTCACTATTGCTTTTATTGTGGTGCGCTTCATCATATATATTATGCTGTTTTAATATATCAATAAAATCACGCATAACAGAACTGCGTACAGCTGGGAACGTTTTACGGCAAATGGTTACCGTTTTATCTACGTTTGTTTGGCAGTAGTGGAATATTAAATACAGGAGGATATTGTAGGTCTTACCGCTACGTGTACCCCCCTGTTCTACTACTATCTTTTTTTGGCTGTCAAGTAAGTGCTCAAATACTACATTAACATCAACTGTCACCTATGTATTTTAATATTTATTTCCTTGTCTGTGGTGTCGTGCTTTATTTCACGCTTTGTACCGTTTAACCTATGCGCTTCATCATCATCTGCAATTAGCTTCATTAGGCCTATTTGTAAAGTAGGGTTATCGCTTTCGTACCATTTGGCTCGCATATCTACTTTCATATTTATACGGTTTTTTGCCAGTTCGCTTTTTATAGCGTTGCATTCTTGCAATTTGTGGTCATAAAACGCCCTTTTACTGAACCCAGTATAACCAAATATATCGCCTATAAAAACAAGGTTATGTTTTTTTATTACCTCTAAACTTTGTTCCCTTAATTCTTCTGTATTGTATGCCATAGTATTATCTATATTTATATATAAACAATTTAGTAAATTTTTATTCGCTTATAATGGCTTCTACTTTTTCTACTTGTTCTGGTGTAAGGTTTTGTATCTTNTTTAGTATGTTTAGCTTNGTGTCGTTTAATAAGGACTCGTATATAAGTTCTAAGTCCCTATTATAAAAGCTATGCTGCGGATACGTGTTTATACTATGTATGATGCTGGGGTGTGTTGTATTGTAGCCGTTCTTTTTATAGTCGTTTACTATTGCCATCAGCTTCATATTAAGTGCTTTGGTTAGGTAAGTGTTTACCATACTTCGCATTTCTATTACATCACGTCGGCGTGTTTGTTCAAATATGTTTACCCCTGTAATGTTTTGTACTGTGTTTGCTATTGTTTTAAGTTTCATAGTTTATACTATTGCGTTATCTAATTGTTCTATCATATGCCTTAACTCACTGCGTTCAAACTTTCCTGTTATTTCTGCGTTATAGGTTTTAAACGTTAAGTGATACATATCTTTGTCTGTGTCGTGTTTGCTTTCTTTTTTTCCAAGGTATTCAATTTTAATGTCAAATTTCATAGTATTTAGTTTAGTTTTAAAAATTCTGCGTTTGCGTGTTCTGTGAACCAATCTTTGTTTTCGTTATATTTGTCAACAACTGCGTCAATCATTACAAGTTCGTCAATACTGGCTGTTTTAAGCTTGTTTACAAGCGTATCTATTTTTCTTAATACGTTTGTACACATTTCAGGGTTATTGGAATAAATAAGATTAAAATCTGTTTTTACTATTCCCTCAAGTATTTTAGTTGTTCTGTTTACTTGTTGTTTAAGGTTTTGTTTGTATTGGTATGTTCCAACCAGTTCATCGTTTGCCTCTAATAACAACTGGCTTAATAACACCACCTTTAAATAATTTAGGTGTTTGTTGTTTATTTGTTCTGGTTTCATTAAAATAAAGTTGTTTGTTTACTGGTTAATATTTTGTAACTGTTTTTATTTAGTAGTATTTCGTTTGGTCGTTTAGTGTTTAGCTTTATACATTCGCCCCACTTGTTTATCAAGTATTTTATTGTTTGCTGTTCTAACTGCTCTGTTCTGTAGCTTACCGCACCGCCTTTATTCCCATACCTTTTAAAGTTAAATAAATACTTGTGATACCGTATGCAGCCAGCTTTTTTAATATGCTGCAAAGTGTAATCATAATCTTCCTTTAATTTTAATGTTTTATCAAACCTTATTTCATTGGGTTTTGTAATTGTAAAGGGTGCAGTAATTAATATATTTTCTTGACTTGGTTTTGTTGCAAAAAATGGGTTTTCTGTTGGGGGCGCACCAGCAAAAAAATAATCTGTTTCTAAAAATTGTTTTAAAATGCCGTCAATTGCTTGCTTTACAGTCACGTATTTTTTTGTCCTTTTTCCTGTAAAATCATTTACACTTACATTAATTAAGTCATCATCTATTTGTACGCATATTTTATTTTTATTAAAACAATAATCAAGCGCAGCGTTTCTGTTACCTACCAAACTGCCGCCTAAAATAACATTTTTTGCGCCGTTTTTAATATATAGGTTTTTATCAATTTCATCATTAACAACAAAAACAATATCTTCCGTTCCAGTTGTTTCATATATTTGCTTTATATTTTCTGGCCTTCTGTGGCTGATGCAAGTTATAATATATTCCATACTAAAACAATTTAGTTTGATTAGTTACTTTTTCAATACAGAATTTATCTGCCATTGCTTTACTTAATAAAAATCCTCTTTCTGTGCCACCTTTGGCAGTTTTAAAACCGTTGTAAAGCTTTGGTTTATTTCCGTGGTATATTTGCCGCAGCTGTTTGGTGCTAAATATATAAAAGCAATCTTTATCGCCAATTACATAAAGCCAGCTTTGATCTTTAAATATACCGCTGGGGTGTGTTACATATTCATATTCACGTTCAACACTTATAAAAAGGTTGCCAGTTTTTTTAAACATTTGGTCGTTCTTTATTTCTACGCCCTGTCTGTTTTCACCTTTAAGGTACTGTTCTTCTTTTGTGGTGTAATGGCTGAGGTTAATGTTTTTTTCTGTTGTGAACCAGTCGTAAACGAATGACTCAAACTTGAGGCCGTTGCTTTGCTTAATTGTTGTTTCCATTTTATTTAAAGGTTTTTAATTTTTCAATATAAATAATCGCATCTAATAGTTCTTCTTGTAAGTGGTTTAACCAGTCTGCTTTGTTAAGGTCTTGGCGTTCCATAGTTACGCCGTATTTACTTTTGCCTATGGCTGCACGTTGGTTAATTTTATCTATTACTTGTTGTTCTATTTTGCTCATAATGTTAGGTATCCTGTTTTATCCATTTTTGTTTTATGCAGTTCTTCGCTGGGGCTTTTACATTTAATCATATTTTCCCTGTAATACATTACAAAACTAATACGCAGCCAATCATCACTGCAATTTGTGAACTCTGTATTGGCGTGCCATTTGTGTACATCTGCAAATAATACGTCTGTATTATGTAGGTCTACAGCTATGGCATATTCTGGCATAACAAAAAAGCCGCCGTCGTAATGCCCCTCACGATATACAATAAGGTTGCCAAACCCCTCACTAAAATCGCCAGCATCTTGATGGCAAGCCGTACGGAAGTTCTTGTTTACCGTTACAGTTGTAAAACTTGTATCGCCTATAACGTAGTTTCTGTTCGTACCGTCTGCAATAGCTTTTTGTTTTGCGTAATGTTCTGGGCAAAGTTCCGCATATTTTTTATCAATAAATTCTACAAACGGAATACCAGCTGTAAACTTGTCAAAGTAGTTACGTGCAAAGGCAGTTTTGCGGCAATACTTAACCATCGCACCGCTGTCCATAAAACCAACGTTGCCAGACTCTACCTTATTCCCTACCGTAATGTTACTAACTGAACCGTCCTTGCGTATGCGCTTGTGACTGCTGCCACTTGCTGCACCCCTACTTTCTGTAAGTTCTATAGAACCCTTAAAGGCATCAACACCGCTTTTTAATATATCGTAAGGTATTGCGTTTTTACGGAACCTGAACAATAGGTTTCCATAATTATCGTAAGCATCGCAGTCCTCTGTTATAAGCTGGTTATAATGTTTATCAGTAAGGAACTTTGTTTTAAGTTTGGCAGCTTGCTTTTTTGTTAAAACCCTTTTGGCTGTTATTGTTTTAATCATAGTTACGTTTTAATAGCATTAATAAAAAATCACTTAAGTTGCCTTTTTGCTGGTATGCCTCGCCAAACTCTTGTTGGATACCTTTTTTACATAGGGTTTTAAATTGCTTTAATTCCTGTCTGCTAAAATATAATATTGTAGTAGTTATTTCAACATCTTCTATTGGCGAATTATCTACGCCCCAGTTGTCATCAAATAGTTTCATAGTGTACCGCTTAAACAATAGTTATCAATATCAGCACCAGCAACAAAAAACTTGTCGTATAAGTCAATGGCCTTTTGTACCTTTTCTTCGCCAGCATAATAAAACTCCTCGCTACAATCCCAGATGCCAATATCTAAACTGCCTTTGTCAAGTACAAGGAATTTAAAATCTTGGTAACTTTTGCCAAACAAATTACAATACAAATAGCATTGAATATCGTAGCCGTACTTTTTGGCAGCATAATGGAACCCCTTTATATCGCTGGTGGTTTTAAGATCTACTATTCTGTCGCTTGCAAGTACATCGGCCTTTCCTCTAAAGGGTTTGCCCATAACTTCGCCAATGGCAGGAACTTCAAAATTACAGTTGGTTATTAACTGCAAGGCGTGTTCATTGCGGTAAAACGCATCTGCAAGCCGCTCAGCGTCGCTTTTTTCTTTGGCGGTGAATACCCTACCCAGTTCGGTTTTAGCTTCCTTAAACTTCTTTGTATTCTTGCTTTGCACGTCAATAAAGGTTTGCGCTGCAAACACATCGGGCTCAAGTATGGCGGTATGGAATAACCAGCCATCGCGTAGGGCTTGACTTTCAGCACTACCGTACTCCTTTACAAATTTGTACGTTTTAGGGCTGGCCAGCAAAGTTTTTAAACTGCTGCTGCTTAATGCCAATTTATCAAGCTCTCCGTAGTAAAAGTCATCGTTTTGCATTTTTTTAAGTAATGCTGCGGTGTCGTATATTTTACCGTCTAATAATTTAATTGTAGCCATATTATATTTTTTCAAGTATTATGTATTCTAAATCGTGTAATTGGTCTGGGCTTAATAAATTATAAATATCGTAGCCACCAACTTCAACACTTTCTATTTCTACCTCATCAGGCGAGCCAGGATAAGCAAAGGTTTGTTCTTCGCCTTTATAAAATTCGTATGCCACCTCCATAGGTATTTCGCAATAATTTATTTTCATAATTCGTATTGTTTTAGTTTGTTTTCAAGTTCTTGTATTTGTTCTTTTAAATCGTTTATGGTTTTGTTTTTTTGCTCACGTGTTAAGTGATACCGCTTTGTTACTATATCTATTTCAGTTTGTAGGGTGTTTGTAAACATACCTATTTCTGTAAGTGCTTTAATGCAGTTACGTAAATCTTTGTTAAGCGGTTTGGCTTCATTCCATTCGTTTATTTTGTCGGCCAGCCAAGTGAACCATAAATTATAGGCCTGTCGTTGCAGTAAATCCATTAGCTTGCGTTACCTAAAATAAAGCCAATTAAAAACGTTAAAGCTGCAAATGTAATTATAGCAGCATTAATAATAAACTGCCTTGCTTTTTGCTGTTGTTCTTTTTGTTTTTGTAGTTCAGCTTTAGTGTAAACCTCAATCCTGTTTTTGCGTGTTTGGATATGTAATCCTGTTTTTGTCTTTTTCATATTACATCATATTATAAATTATACTTCTAACCATTTCTTGTCTTTTAAGTAAACTGTTTACTGTTTCCTTTGGTAAATTATTGTACATTAAGTTTAGCTGTAAGCTGCGCTCAATATCTGTTAGTTCCTTTTTTAAGTCTGTTAATTGTGTTCTCATATTATGTGTTATAAATTGCTTTACTGTGTTGTAATACTTGTATTTTTTCTGCGAGTGTACCTTGCAGCTTTCCACAAACTGGAATACATTCTGTTGTTACAACTGTGCCAGCTTTAAGCTTTTTCTTGTTGTACACAAAATCTTCAGTTAGTGTTACTTCTGTACGGCCACCATAACCCAACACATCACGGTCTGGCGTTGGTGTTGGTATGCAACCATAATACTTACCTTGATAATAGATATCAATATGGTAACCTTTTATTTCAAATACTGGTTTAATTGCTTTCATAATTATCTACTTTTAATTTCTTTAATAACCATCTTTAATACTTGGTTATTAAATTTGTTAGGGTTTGATTGCAAATTATAGTAATGATCCCATAAATCTTTCTTTTCCCAGTTTTTGAAAATGTTTTGTGAAATAATTGCTTTCATAATAATTGTTTTTGTTTTATAGTACGAATATACAACTTATTTACTTATTTACAAAATATTTACAATTTTTTTTTTAATTTTTTTTCTACTCCTTCGTAAATTCACTTAAATTAATTATTGAAGCTTTTTGTTCTGGTATTAAATAACAGGGCTTTTTTACCTTTTTTTTAGTCCATAGCGTAGTATCTGGGCAATACATTTCAACTTCCTTTAGGTCTTTTAACGTGTTAAGCCAAAACAAATAATTTCCCTTTGGGTCATTAACAAAATACAGGGCTGTTTTGCCAGTTGCTATGAGTTTGTCATACTTGTATTTTTCAAGCATTTTATCTTCATAGTACGTTTTGCGGAACTTCATTTCAATAACCACATCAACACCCTTTGGGCTTTTGCCTATCGCGTCATAGTGTTCGTAACCTTTGCCAGTCCATTCCAGCTGCCAGCCGTCTAAATTTAGTAAGTGAATAACTGCTTGTTCCCATTTGTGTACATTTTTAATCATTTTGGTATATTAATTCAATATCAGCTATCCATCGTTTTATTTGCTTTGGGTTGCAGCTGCAAGGCTCAATATATTTGTGTTCCATATATTTTGCGTGGAGTCTGCAAATTAGCTTAAATTGTGGTTGAGTAACTTTGTTGGTTGCCTCTGCCTTGTATTGTTTCCATAATAATTTGTCTACTTGTTCCATAGGTCAATATCTATATCGTTCCATTCTTCACGTCGTTGGTCGCAACCGCAATCCTTTCCTATTGCTTTGCTTACCTTTTTAACCAGCCAATGTATGCCAGTATAATAAGTAAAATAATAAACTAAATCACCGAGTTTCATAACTGTTCTTTTATATGTTTTTTTGCGTTTGTATAAGTATTGTATAAGCTGTAATAACTTATATTTGTTTCCCTACTTAATGCGGCCACACTTTTACCGCTGGCACATATTTCAAACACCTTGCGGTCGTACCAAAACATATCATCTAAAATAGTATCTATTTGTTTTTTACGCTGCGCATATTCAAGCTCATCAATACCAAGTTCTTCGGCTTGTCGTAGTTCGTTAATTTCCTCTATATAAGTTTTTAGTTTACGTGCCTCTTTTTTGTATATGTTTAAATAAATACCCCTTAACACTTTATAACAATAGTAGTGGTTTACGTCATCGCCGTACCAAAGGTCTAAACCTTTTTGGGTGTCTTGTATCAACTGAATGTACATTTCTTGCACAATATCTTCGCTGGTTGCTGGGTTGCAGCCAAAACTCTTTACAATACGTATCCAGTCTTGGTGTTTAAGGTATGCTATTTCAACTATATTTTTCACAGTTTTTTAGGTACAAAGTATTCTAATGGGTCATAAATTTCGCCTACAACAAACGGCAAACCAAACTCGTTAATACTAAAGCTAAACGTTTCAAAGGCATAACCCCTTGACCGCTTGCAGCTTACCGTTATCCATTCTTTATTAACCGTATTGGCTTCAAGTTGTATTTGTGTTTCTGTCTTTTTTTCTAAAAAGCTACCGAGGTGGCCTGTTGGTTTGTCGCTGCCGTAATTACTATGTATTACAGTAACGATATGGCAGTTAAACTTTGCGCTCCACTCCATTATTTTTTGTACACATAGGTTACTTTCCTCAAGGTTGTTTACATCACTTACAAGGTCGGCAATACCGTCAATGATAATAAGGCCGTTTTTATCGCCATTTTCTTTTAATATGTACTCAATAAATTCTATACGCTGTTTGTAGTTTATTGTTCTTAATGCGTAAGTTTGGTAACACCCTACATCTTTAACATTTGCCATATCAAGCACACGTTTAAAAACCCTTTGGCTGTGCCAATGGCCTTGTTCTGTATCAAAGTGTATAAGGCACTTGTTATCGCGATGCCCTAAAATCTTACCGCCAAAGTTATTACCGCCGCTTAAATATACGCTTGCAAGTAAACTAACAAAAAACGTCTTTTTGGTTTTTGGTGGTGCTTGCACGAAGCTGAAGTTTCCGTACGTGCCTATTGGAATAGGGAATGTTTTTTCACCCTGTTTGCTTTGTATTGTTTTTTGACCTAAACTCAGCGCAGTTGGTGGGTACTCCATAACTTCGGTCGTGTCTACGGTACACTCCTCTTTTATAAGTTCCATTAACATTTGCTGCGTTGTTTGTTCTTCTGTCATATGTTGGTTTTTGTTTTCAGTAAAGTTATAAAAAAAAGGGGGCTGTTAAACCCCCTGTAAATAAAATTAAAATGGTAGGCCGTCTGCCTCTGCTTCAACAGGGTGCTGCTGTACGCCCTCCTGAACTTCTTTTTCTGCGTTTACAATAGTACCGTTATTCCAAACAACTTTGCCGTTCCCAAGATACAGCTTTTGTTTTTTGGCTTCACGTTCTTCTTGCGTTTGGCTTACAAATACGCCAGTATTATTTCCGTAACGTGTGTCATCGTTTACTGACATTGTTAGGTTTACATAAACCGCACCGTCTTTGCCAGCTACGAATTTTTCTTTTGGGAGTTTGTCTACTCTTAGACTAAAGTTAATTAATGCACTCATAATTTATATATATTAAAGGGTTTTAAATTCTGTTTTAGGTTTTTTAAAGCTGTCACTTTCATCTTCGCCAAATACACCAAGTTCGTAAAAACCTGTGAGTTTGAGTACGGCTCGGCTCATTGCACGTTTTTCGGCCATCTCGGCCACATACCAGCTGTTCGTATTTCCATCTTTATACGTTTCGCCTTTTAATGCGCTGCCAAATGTTTCAATACGTTTGCCGTCTTTTTCTGCAAGTGCTTTAAATACTGCAAAATTTGGCTCACATTTAATCACTTCGTAATTAACTGCCATTTGTTCAAGGGCTTGTATTTTATCAATGCCCTGTCTTGTAATGATAGTGTAATGCTGGTGTTTGAAAAAGTCTTCTTTTGTTAGATTGTACTTTTTGTACAAATCTGTAAGTTTCTGTTTATTCATTATTATTGTGGTTTAAATATTCTACTTCTAATATTGCCTCTAAGTATTGTACTCGGCCTTCTAACGCTTCTATTCTTGCGTTTAAATAGTCAATTGTCGTTGGGGTTGCTGCTCGTTTAACGTCCTCGTAATGTGTCATAACTATTCTGTAAAGTAATCAAAAGGGTTGTCTAAATAGCCGCAAAAAATACGCAAGTCCATTACGCTGCCATACTTTAAATCGCTCACAAAAATTTTTGTTTCAAGTTCTTCATAAAGCTGCGTAACTAAATCTGGATAGTCTAAATTAGCTAAGCTTAATTTGTCTTTGTAAACTGGGTGTAATTTTTCTAATAAAGTCATTTGTTTTATGTTTTTAAATTAATAATACACAAATTTAAAACAAAAAAATTAATATAAACAAATTATTTACATATTATTTTTAAACAAAAAAAACCGCCCTAAAAAAAAGGCGGTCATTTTCAGCTGGTTAGCTTATGAAAACAAAAACAAAGACTTATTAAGGTCTACACAAAAATAACTAATTATCTAAACTATCTATCTTTTCTTTGTAGGTATTTATTAACATTTCTAAATCTATTAAATCAAGCTTTACAGTTTCCCTTGTTTTTTGGTGCAGCTGTTCAGCCGTACCGCTGCCATATTTACTGTCTAAATTTATGCTGAATTTATACTGCTCACCGTATTTATAGACATTACAACCCACACATTGAACCTGACAATTATTTTCGTCCCAACGTGTAGCCAAGTGTTTACGGCTCATAAAGTGACCGCACTGCATTCCCTTACCTTTCCAATATTCTTTTTTACCGCAAGTAAAACAAGTAACATTCCCGTTTTTATCAGCATCACGCAAGCGTATATATATGCTAAATACTTCGTCAAGTTTTGCAATTAATCTTTGTCTTTTTGTTTTTTTCGCCATTTGAATAAACCCCAGTTATCTTATATTTATATAACTGTTTTTTTATGTTTTTATTTATAACTATTTTTAACTATAAATAATGCAAAGTTATATATTTTATTTTAAATAAAAAAAAATTTATTTTTTCCAGTGCTTTGTAATCTTTTCTGCGCTACGCATACCAAAGTAACCGCCATAGACCAATAATAACAGTGAAGAAAGTAGGTCTATCCAGTTTGCGTCTATTTTAAAGCCCTCTATTGAGCTATCTAATATAATGTAAATAAATAGGGTTGCAGTTAAAAAAGCAAGCGTTAAAGGTCTTATATTGCGTGTTAAATAGCTTTCTGTTTGGTTGTCGCTTACCCATCTTTTTGTGGTTTCCTGCATTTCTAACATATCGTAACGCAGTTCCTCAAGTAGTAATTCTTTATCAGCTTCGGTTAATTGTGTGCTGCCTTTTATTTGTTTACTTAATTCTTTTAAACTTTCTATTCCAGTTATACTGCCAGCGGCGTCCAATATGCTTGGGGCTATTGTTTTACCTTGTTTTACAAGCCAGCGCAACGCATCGCCTACTCTTGTTGTACCGTTTTTTTCTTTATACTTTCCTGGCATAGTTCCAACGTGCTTTAGTTTTGCGGATATCATAATGTACAAAAGTGTCGTAGAGCCCCAGTCCGCCCTGAAGCATTAANCCCATATCAATNAAATCTTCTATAAGTGTAAAAACTTCTATNGGTTTTAAGCTATCTATTGTTATATCAGCGGCCTTTCCTAAAAGGTGTTGTGAAGTTTTTGAGCCCCCTACTTTTTTGTTATGTTTTGGGCTGCGGTATGCACTGTTAATTCTAACAGGCCTACCAGTATAATCCCTTAAAAATTGTAATTGCCCAGCCAGTTTAATAATATTTTCATAAACTTCAAGCGGCATTACAGCCCCACTTTTACACTTAAACTCTTTTATTTTAAAGTTCTTTGTCATTCTTTTTTTTGTGCGTTTCGTATATCTTTTGAAACGTATATACAATAGAAGCTAATAAAAGAATAATCTTTAGACTATTCTCAACGTGCGTAAAACTTACCCCTAAGCTAATAGCATTAAAAAACGCTAATCTCAAATCGCTTACACTCATAACATCAACCCTTTTAAAAATTTGTTCCATTTAGCGATTAACCAAAATTGTAACGCTTCTATTTTATCTGCTAAGTATCTCAGTCCTTTTACCATTTTATTACATTTTATTTTCTAAATAATCAATACCATAAAAGTTGTGAAGTGGCTCACCGCTTGGCGTAACCGCATAGCTTTTCCAACCGTATGGGTGTTCTTCTATTCCGTTCCAAACTACATCTATTAAGTATTTTTCACTGAGTACAGGGTCTTTAATTACATTCCCCTCTGCATCAGTTTCGCCTTCTTCTAATACTTCGTGTCCTAATCTGACAATAGCGTGGCTGTGCGTTGGGTATTCATTACCATTCTCATCAGTATCTACCCCTAAGCCTTTTATTTTAGTTTCAGCTTGTTCCTCGCTGTCAAAAATATATTTACCTACTTTTATCATAGTGTTGTAATTTCTATTGCTTCTGCATTTGTTAATACTCTATCGTAAACTCTTGTATCGTATACCTTTCCTTCAAAGTTAAAATTCCCACTAACATTTGCAAAATTAAAAGTATCTAAACCTGTCGGCATATCGCCACTTGTATCTGTAACTCTTAAAACTCCATTTATATAAAAATTAAATTTATTTTCTTCAAAAGTAACTAATATTTTATTTCTTGTATCAAAGTTTATAGTTTCAGAATTAAATACGACAATACTATTATTGGCTTCAACAATATATCTAACTTGCGTATTATTGTTTTGAAATTGTAAAGCAATTCTATTGTCATTTGTTCCATCGTGAATATAAATCTCTCTTTGTGCAGTTGAATTTTTAAAAGGTATTAAATCTATAAACCAACTACCCTCTGTTATATCAAACAAATCACTATCCCCACCATTTAAACACTCATCTTTTAATCTTGTTACTGTACTCGCTTCTGTTTTAATATAGCTTGAGGCATAATCGCCTTGCTCTACTTGTGCGCCAAATATGTAAATACCCTCTGTTCCTGTACCTGCATAACCAAGAGTGCCATCTTTACATAATGTAACTCTAATAATTGCACTTGTTGAAGTAGGTGTTCCTGTTACACTTAATCTTATCCAACCATTACCAAAGTCCTCATAAGCAAATTTGCCAATAGTAGTACCTATATCGCTAAGGGTTGAAATATCAAATCTAACTCTTGCCCAATTTGTATAGGGTGAGCCATTCTGGGCACATAAAAGTTCTACTTGGCTTAATTCTGACTGTTTTAAAAATATTGAAAATGTAGCGTCACTTGAAGTAGATAAACTATATGCAATGTCTTGTATATATTTAGCCGCTGAGGTTGTAGTATCAACTAACTTATCAGCACTCAATTCGCCATTAGGACTTATAATACTATTTGCCTCAATAGTTGAATTTGATTTACTCCAAGCCGCATTATCAAACTGTTCTGAATATACTTGTAAATTTCTACGTTGTGGCTCTAAAAGTAAACTTGGACAATTGCTATTTAACCAATCTAATCTTGGTACATCTGTAAAAGTTTCTACTGTTTTAGTTTCTGTTGTGCCCTCTGTTTTTATGTAATCAGATAAAGCACCCTCACTAACCATAGCACCCCAAATATAATATTGTTCGCCATTGTAATTTTGCAACCCAAAACCATAATTTTGAACACTTGTTGAGGTTGGTATGTGTTCAGCGCTACATCTAAACCACCCATTTGATAAACTTTCAATAATTGGGTTTGACATTGTTCCTGTGGGTGCGCTTACTGTTCCTGTACTTAAATTAAAAGTGGCTGTACCTGAACCCCCTGCAAATTTATTAATTACAAACGTTGTTACATTTATTGGCTTTACAAATATTGAAATAGTATATCTTTTCCCACTTGTAAAAGATATTCCATCATAAACATAAGAAGTTCCTGTGCCATCGCCTGTTAATTTATCTGCTGTGTTTGTACCGTTTGGTGCAAGTTCTTGGTCTGCGGTTATTGTTGTTCTTGATTTTGACCAAACAGAATTATCAAACTCCTCACTTCTTGGTTGTAGGTTAGTAATACTGCCTACTGTTTTAGCTTCCTCTATTAAACCATCTTTGCGTACTCTTGCACCTATTGACTGTCTTTCAAATTCAAAATCGCCTGTAGCATCATTCGGCAAAATAGAATATACTTTGCCGCTTTTATATCCGCTTGGTATTAATGCTAATTTAGGGTTGCTCATTATCTTTCTGTTAAAATTACTGTACTATCCACATAACGCCATATACCGTTTGACTGCCATCTGATAAATATTTTATCATCTCTACTTATTTCTACATCGTGCGCAAAATCAAATGTTAAGCGCATATTTTCGCTTGGTGTATAAGTTAATGTTTTTGTGGCTATTTGTGTTACTTCATCGTTTTTGTATATCTGTATTGTTGCGCTTGTTCCTGTTGGTGTTCCGTATGTTACACCTCTACTTGTATATTTATTGGCGGTCATTGTAACGCTTGTCACATAACAATCAAAAGGAACAGGAATACTTCCATAAGAGTATGGGAATTCAGTAGATGCGCCACCTTGATACAAAGTATAGTTACTTGTACCACCTAAGTAGTGTCTACGATTGAACGCCAATCGTTCAGAGGTAATACCTCTTGTGATAGCGTTTCTTGATTTTTTTTGTATTATACTATTTAGCATCTATATAGGTTTTATAGCAAATCGCTACAGCTTGTTCTTTTTTATATTCCTTGCTTATATTTGCCACACATCTCGTCATAAAATCGCTTTGCTTCTCGTTGGGTTTTGGTTTCGGTATTGGCATTTATATAATTTTTTAGCTTGTTTAAATTTAGCTTTTTTACTTTATATTTCATTAGAGTACCCAGCCATTAAAAGTTGTATCCGTATCAGGAGTAATATCTTCGTTTGTATTGCTGCGGTATTCTGGGAATAAGTTATGGTTAAAACTTAAATAATCAACCATACGTGTTGAATAGTAATTTGCGTATTCCCTTGCTTTTGCAACCAAATAATCAACTTCGTTTTTATCTACGTTTTGTGCCGTTTCGCTGCTGTGCTTAAATACACCGCCATTCTTAATTTGATAGGCCGCGAATGGTATATAATTCATTTGAGCAAACCAAATCAACGTAGGTTGTACGTACGTGTTTACAAGTGTTAAATAATCACCTGTTAAAGTGTCAGCAATAATATCAGCACTTATTTTGTTGTATAAGTCTGAACCTAAAAGGTTTTGTATATCTATCTGCTGTGCTATCTTGATGAACTGAATAAACTTGTCCGTATCTACATTCCCGTCAATGATAGAATTTTTAACAAGGTCAGTTCGTGATATAAAAAGTGCTGTTGCCATATTTAATTCTTAAATCCTTTTTTGTTCCAATATTCTGCTGTGTATCCTTTTTGTGGCATATCGTTTGGGGCGACTGGCACTTGCTGTTCGTTTGCCTCTGGCTTAAAGCCCCTTTTTCTTGCCTCTGTGGTCGTTATTAAATCGCCTAACCCCTTTGCACCTTTTTTACGTACATAGGTCTTACGCAGCCATTTATGATGACAACGAGGACCGCCTTTCCATAGCCAGATGCTGTATTTTTTTGCACCGCCCTTTCCAAACCCTGGATTAACTTCTTTTTCGCTCATTGCAAGTATATCTTCCTTGCGGTAAACTTTTTTAGCGCTTACCATTTTAGAACAAAACTGCCTTGAGTTTGTTTTGCTTACCGCTGGGCTGTACATATATCTAACAAGGAATTCGTTTCCTTCCTCTGCTGTTTGCTTACTTGTGCCATCTTGGTCACTTTTTTGGTAAGGTTTAGCGCTGCCAGTACTAACAAACTGCCACATTTTAGCCAGTAAGCTTTTTGGCTTTGGTGTATTAAGTTCTTCAATAACCGAATCAAGTTCAGCTTCGTAATCGTAGTTTACTTCTTGCTCGTCAATTACTTCAAAATCTTTTAACAGTTCTTCCTCATCTTGCCCCAGCTTTATTAATTCTTCAGCTATTTCGCTACCTAACTCGTCAGGCAAATCTTGAGCTGAACAGCATTCCTTTGCAAGTTTTACACCAGTTTCTTCCTCACGTGTTTCTTGGTCTACTACGTTTTCAAGGTCAGTGAATTCAAGCGGCTGCAAGGTTTTAAAATACAGCTTTAAACTTATGTTATTATATGCAAGTATTTGGTCAAAGGCGTCTATTAAAAGCGTTTGGAACGGTCTTATAACGGTATTGTCCATTAATATACTTGCGGTCTTTAATTCGTCTGCATTGTTCCCTAAACCGCTGCTGTCTTTAATACCTAAAAGCATAGGCGAAACAACCCTGTGGGCTACCATTATTTTTTTACCGCTTTCATCACTCAAGAACTGGTATTGGTTATGAGCGTCGCTTAATTGTATTGGCTCAATGGTTGCTGCGCTTTCTGGGTTGTCATTAAAGGCGAGTATAAATTTGCCAGCATTACTACTCCCGCTGAATTTTTGGTAAATTCTATTTTCTAACATTTGGCGTTCCTCTGCATTTGGTGTTCCGTTGTTAAAATTGATTAACATTGACGGAGCCAAACCATTTAGGATATTGTTCAAATGATAGTTACTAATTTCCTCCTCGAGCTCGGCATATTGTAGACCACCTTGATAGTCTGGCGAACTATAATATTTGTAGCCAGCTCGGTAAGGTTTTACGTATAAAATTTCAATCGGCTCGTTGCTGTATCCAAAAGCTGGTATGCGTGTGCATTGGTCAGCGTTTTTAACTTTTTCCCAGTTGTCAGAATAATAGTAAGCTTCAATTTCGCCCTTGTCGTTACATTTTTCAGCACGTAGGTTTTCAACTGGTATGTGTTCAACCCTTGCAATAGTTTTGCGGTCTTTACTGTAAATAACCTGTATTGTACATTGACCCATCAGTTTTAGGTCATAACACAATTTACGAACACAATCCTTGTGGAATAGCGTCATCATTTTAGCGTATGCCTCGGGCTTTTTGCTGCTGTTAAGTGCATCTAAGCCCTTACCGTAAATCATTTCGCTAATTCCATTTATAATAGCGTTATTTGTTGGGCTACCATTATAGCGGTCAATAAGGTACTGAAAATAATTATTGTCTGTACCGTATGCAACCCATTCCTTGTTAGATTTTTCTACAATTTCAGGGCTGGTGTAAGTGCTCAAATTTACTACTCTTAAATCGTTCATATTATTATATAATCATTATCGTAACTATCTTCCTGAACGTATTCGCCATCATTAACAGAATAATAGTCGTTATTTGTCTGGTTAATTGTTTGGTCGGTACAAAATACCCTATCTTTATAAATAACCGCACCAGAGTCCTTAATTTCAAGCGTATAGAAGTCGCCCTCTGTAAGTGTACCAAACACAGCATCAAAGGTCATATAATCCCTTACGGTGCTGGCTGTTGGTGTTACTGTTACATTTGCACCTGTGCTTTCACTTGTTAAGCTTACTGTAATACTACCGTCTATGTAGTGGCGCGGTATTACTTTAAAAGACTTATTGCCGTTTGTACCTATTAACTTCATATATTAATATATAAACAAAAGTATTTTATTTTGTACGGTAATGGCATAAAAAAAGGGCTGCATATTGCAACCCCTTTAATTTAAAACCCTTTATTTGTTATGGTGTTGGGTCAATTGGTGATGAACTGTCATCAGTTGGTAATGTAGCCACAAAGAATGGAGGTGCTGTTTCCTGTGCTGTAAGCGTGAGGGTGAATCCTGAAAGGTCACCCATTGCTGCACCTGTTACAACTGTTCCGCCTGTAACCTCTGCTCCGTGATCTTTACCAATTAAAAAACCGTTTCCGTTGTAATCTTCTACAACAATTTGCGGTCTACCATTAGCAAGTAATTTAATTTGCTCCTGTGTTGCAACGTCTAAAAATGTAAAGGTACAATTTAGCGTCGCTTCGTAAAATGTAGTTCCGTTTTCACGTGAACTGTTAATAGCTGTTTCTAAGCTACTGTTTCCTTTTACCTCGTATTTATACCAGCTTACTGAATCGTCAAGGGTAATTGTACCCGAGCTATCTGTAAGGTCTGCGGTTGTAGTAGTGTAAGGACCAAAGAAAATATTTTTAATCCCACCTACTGCCGATTTACAAGGTAAACTTCTTCCGTTTGATACTGCGCAAGCCATATGTTTATTTTTTTAATTAAAAAAGGGTAAGGGTTTAATCCCTCACCCCCTTTTGTTTGTTAGTTATTTATTTTAATTATGCAAGTGTGTAAAGTGCCACATCGCTACCGATTCCGTACTGAACCCCAGCAGTTGCTCTCATTACTACACGTACATTCTGGCTTCCGTCAAGGTCACCCATATCAATAACCTTAACTTCGTTCAAGTCTGACAAGAGGCCAGTTCCGAAGAATAGGTTTGATTTTTGAGCTGCTACCATATGGTCAGCTGGCATACCTGGAGCGCGGAAGATTTTAATTCCGTCATACAACAAGTTGCTTAAAGCTTGGTTGTTACCTTTGTTGTCGTAACCGTTTGCCCCAACGCCTTGAGCTGCATACCCTCCAAGGTGTCTTAAGTATAATTGGTAAACGTTGTTAGGAACGTAGATATGCAAGTCATCTTGATATAAAACGCTGTTTGGAATAGCATCAACAAGTTTCCCTATTTCTCCAGCGACGTTCGCAGCTGTAAAAGAAGTTTCTGTTGTTACTGCATCGTTTACATCGCCGTCAGCTGCCATTAATACTGTAAGCCCATCAAACTCGCCAGCATTGGCATTCACACCGCCCCAAATGTTAGTTTCAATTTTTTGAGCGACCTTTGCTGAAACGTGTCCAATTAAGAAATCTGCAAATGAAGGAGGAAGTTGGTCAAAAGAGCTGTAACCCATTTGGATCGCTTCCCAATCGCTGCGGAAGTCCTTTTTACAAAGCTGCAAGTTTACTTGGAATTCTTCTGGTTGTAGAATTCTTTCTGTTAAAGTGATTGTAGAAGTTGGGTCAAAGTCACAAGTTGCGTCTTTTAAAATTGCATCAGTAGATACTTTTTTAATTACTTCCTTGAACTTTACGTTTGGTTTAATTTCTACACCACCGTTGTTTAGTGTTTCTCCGCTCAATAAAGCTGCTGAAATGTATTTTCCAGCAAATTCACCTGCGTAAGTAGTTGTGATTGAAGTTGTAGTTGCCATTTATTTATTGATTTATTTTGTTAAATACTCTATCTAAAATGTTTTGCGGTCTGTTATTTGCAAAACGGTTAAGGTTTACTGCATTTGTGCTTTCAGGGTTTGCCTGAATTGGCTCTGCAGCTGGTTGGTTAAGTTCCTCTTGAACTTCTGCTGGCACTTCGTTTAATTCAACTTTTTCGTGCTTTGCAAGTTCTTCGGTTAAAAGGTTGCCTAAATCTTCTGCGCTCATTTGTTCTTTTGGCTCAAGCATTTGTTTAATTTTTTCTACCATTTGCTTAACCTCAGCGAGCTCCTCTTTTGTAGCGTAACCCATTTCTTCTTTTTCTTCTTCAAGTTCCACATCTTCCGATGCTTCAACTTCTTCGGCTGGTGCTTCTTCTTCGGCAGCAGCTTCTTTAATTTCAGAAATAAGCCCCTCTTCTTCAATGACTAAAATACGGCCATCTTCCAGCTCGTATTCACCAACAGGAACAGCCACTTTTTCGTCATCGGTAACTATAAAAATTTCGTTACCGCTTTCAAACGCTTCTGCTTCAAGAACAGTTCCGTTTTCTAACTTTTGTTGTTCTAACTTAACTTCCTCGCTAAGATTTAGAACTTCCTTGATTTTACTGATCATATCATTCGTGTTCATATTAATATATAAGTGTTAAAAATTAATTTTGCATTTTTAAGCTTTTTTCTGTATAATAAACCACTCGCTACCGTCACTCCAAACATATATACCCTCATATTCTTTATTTATTTCATAGTAGTTAGTAGAGCCATCTAACGTATCGCTGCCACTTGGTGTTAAATAAACCCTTGTATTTGTGTTAAACCCACCGTTTGAAATAAACCTTATTGCTCTGTTTGTGCTATTGGCTGCACTTGGTAAATTAAGAGTCATATTTCCAGCAGCACCGCTCCACGTTAATTTAACCAATTTTATATCTGCATATTGGCTGTCTGATAGGTTTATGGTTTGCCCACTTGATACGGTTATATGCGTAGGTAACAAGTAATTTACAATATCATTAACAGTACCTTTTTTGGTTGTGCCACTTTGTACAAAAACTAAATTTTCAGTTCCATCAAGTGCGGTTGTACTGTTAAGCTCTGTTATTTTTTTATCTGCCATTATAATTTTATTTTACTATTATTTTCCTGTAAAATTTTGCTTCTGTTTTCCTGTAATAAAAAACTAAATAATTTTGTTATTGAACCAATACCTTGAGCCTGTAAACTACCATCACAGCATTTTCTGGAATACGTATTATCTGCGCAAAGGCAACCTCTACGGCTACCTTTAGGGCTTGTATTACTTGGCGTTTTAAATCTCCTTTTCATCCTTGGCCTTTATATAGTTTTTTATAATTTTTACTACTTTTTAATTTACTGGTTTTGCTTTTGGCGTGTATGCCTTTACGCTTAACCTTTTTGCGCTCTATTTTAACGGCTACCTTTTTCATTATATTGGTACGCAGTTAGGTACTAATTTTCCGTTCTTGGTTTTCATTCCATACTGACGGTAACCAGCTTGACAAGGTGCTTCAAGGTCAATTAAATCTAATTCCTTTAATTTGCTTAAAGCCCAACGTTTACCAGCTTTGCCACCCCACAATAGATATGATATTGTTCCACAAGCTTTAGTATCGCCCTCATCGTAGTATTCCTCTGCTCTTGACAAATAGGAATACATCCGTTTTATTGTTTGTACGCTGATTGGTTTGCCTTGTGCCAGTTGCTGCGCTCTTACCTTACCTACTTGCGTTGCGCATTTGTTGTTTACTTTTTCGTTTAACTCAAGGCCTCTTTTGGCGTTGTTTTTTACGCCGCTGGGGTAATCGCTATAACTTTCAAACTCTATTTTTTTACCGCCCTTAACACGTTTGTCTTTTTTTACTATGGCCTTTATTTGCCCAAGTAAATATTCGCCCTCTTCTTCTTCTATTTGTTTTAGTATTTTATCGGTACTAAAATCGCCCAATGTTTTGTCTTTAGGGCGTTCCATTTTATCTGCAAAATAACCCTCTATCGAAAAACCTTTTACCTTACCAGTTTTAACAAACTCGTTCCAAATTTGGTCGTTGTTTACTTTAACACTTCCAACCCACGTGCCTAAAGGCAGTTCCATTCCGTATTTTACGCTTTTGTCGTGTACCTTATCTTCAACTATCCAGCTTTCTACTAAACTTAAACCGTTTATTTCGTACTGGTGTTCAAGCGTGCTGTTGTTTTGTTTGCCTTGCATTAAATACATTTGCGACGCTTTTAAGACCGTATCTTTTGAAAAATATATATAGTACTCATCTTCGCCGTTGCGTCTGTATATGGGCTTGTTTGGTATTAATAGCGCACCCATTAAAATACGCTTTTCTTTGTCTACCTCTGCAAGCTTAAATTCTTGGCTTTTAAGGGCAATGAAATCTTCCTCTATCGCTGGGTTTTCTACAACACTTATGGCTTCAATTCCAATTTCTTGCTCTTCGTCTAAAATTAATTCTACTATACGCATATTATTATATAACTGTTTTTATTATTTTTTGTCTTTATAGGGTTGCGCCCTCTACAATATTGTTGTTTAAGCTTTGCGCTGTTGTTACATCATTTGCCACCACATAGGCCTGAACTGGCTGTTGTTCTTGCTCGCCTATGGCTTCAGCTAATTGACTGGTTTCTGTTGCACCTACAATATTAAAACTCGGGGCTTGCGGTTGCGCAGCACCACCACCACCAGCACCGCCGCCGCCTATTGTACTGGCTACACTATTAGCTGAACTTGTTGCTGATTTTACAGCCCCTATAATACCAGCGAGCTGGGCTGCATAACCAATCAATAAAGGTATGTTTTGCGGGAACCCTACTTTCGCCGTTTGGGCTGTACCCTCTGCTCCTGCGACTGTACTTTTTGCAATTGCCAGCTTTCCAAATGTTATGGTCTTTTTTGCCTCCATAACCATTTCTTTCAAGGCCAAAGCTTGTTTCGCTATTAATAGCGCTTTGCCTACGCCAGTTTCTGCGCCAGCCAAACTAATTGCATCGTCAAGGGCTTTTTGTTTTGCAGCTGTTTTTTGTTGTTCTAAACGTGCTGTTTCTTCTGCCAATTTTGTTTCTTCAGCAAGTATATCGGCATCAACCTTTTTCTTAGCTTCAACTTTTAATTCATCGTAATACCTTTGCACTTCTAACAGCTGTTCATTTGTAGCTCCTAACCTATCAAGTTCAGCAAGCTTTCTTTGTTCTTCAAGTTCTACCTTTTTTAGCTCATTATCAGCATCCCTGTTTTCTTGTTTTATGCGGTAATCGTTTTGTATTTTTTCAATGGCCGCTTGCTTTTCCTCTTCGGTCATTACATCAGATTTTGCTGCATCTTTTGTAACTTTATTGGCCTCACGTGTTGCGGTTGTTATTTCAGCCGTCAGAGCCTTTTGTAGTTTTAACCTTTGTGTTTCTTTATTAATTACTTCGGCCTTTAATTGTGCTTCTTCATCAAGGTCTGCTTTATTACTTTTGGTTAAGGCGTTTTCGGTTTGTTTAGCTTCAAGCCGTATTTTAGCAACTTCGGTTTCTTGCTGCGCTAAATTGTTGCTTATTTCAGCGGCTTCCTGTAATGCTTTTATTCTTTCCTCTGCCGTTACGTTTTCCTTGTCTGCGGCTTTTTCGCGTAGGGCGGCAATATCACGTTCTGCTTCGGCACGTTTAACCACCAAATCCCTCGCCATTTTTTCGGCCTTTGCACGTTGATCGGCTATTTTCGCAGCGGCTTTCGCATCATCTACAATTTCATCTTTAAAACTTTTAACGGCATTTGTCGCCTTGTCAATACTGTTTTCAACGCCTGTAAAACTATCAACAAAACTGCTGCCAGCTTTTTTCGCACTTTCCAACGCTTCATCAAAATCGCCTTTAAATACGCTTTTTATTGCACTACCTAAAAAACCAACTGTATCAAGTATAGCTTTAAACCTGTTTGTTATATTGGTTACAAGTAAGTTTTTAAAGTCAATAAGGGCTTGTTTTGGGTCTTCAAAAACGCTTATAATCCCCTCGCCTAAATCCGCAAGTAAATCTAAAAGGTTGCCAGTAACACTACCAATCACACCCAGTATTTTAGCAAATTTGTTTTGCCCCTCTTCGCTACGTGTAAAGGCCTGTCCAAGTGAAGTAACTGCAATTAATAAAGCCCCTATTCCTGTTCCTATAATAGCAATACGTAAACTTTTAAAGCTACCTATAACGGTTTTTAACGTGCCTTTTAAAGCTTGGAATTTACTTACTGCGCCGCCAGTTGCTTTGTCTACTGTTCCTGCCATAGCTTGCGTAGAGGCGTTTGTATTGTCTATTTCCTTGTTGGTTTCTTTTATGCTTTCCTTAAACTTGTCTAAGCCGCCAGCAGCTTTAACCGTATCAACGTCAATTACTATCTTTTTTTCTATTGCCATTTTATTTCCTTTTTAAGTGCTTTGTATCCCTCTTTTAAAGTTGTAGGCAGTTTGTATTTGCCTTGTGCTATACGTATATTTTCGGTTTCACCATTAACGTATTTTAAGCTGTCTAATATTAATTTTATCATAATGTTGTTTCAGTTATTGTTGCATCAAAAGAATACCCATCATTTCCACCAATATCATATTTTGACCTTACTGAAATATTATAAGTTGTACCACTTTCTAAAAAATTCAACTTATTGAAATTATAAACAGCAGGTGCGCCAATTGAAGGAACAGTATCAAATAAACCACCATCTAAATAAATATTAAAATCCGTTTCATCGCCATTACCTCTGAAAGAAATAATTATTTCGTCTGTAGAAACAGACGTTGCTTGTAATTCTGTTGGTCTGTCTAAGTACGCTACTTGACCGTTCGCTAATTGACTTACATATTCTTGTTTGTTGTATAATTCTAAATCTGACTTGTTTGTTAATAGGTTTGTTTTTATGCTGTTAATTCTAAAAACAGTATTTGCGATTATAAGTTGGTCATTTAATTTTAATTGTGTTAAAATACTCAATGGTAAATAAGCACTAACTTTATACAACCTTGCTTTTTTGTCAAAAACAGTTTCTACATAATCTAAATAATTTGCTTCAAATAGATTAGATGATGTTGAAGGGTTTGGCAAATCCCCCAACCACTCATCAGCTTCTAAGCCAAAATTTAACTGCATTCTATTGTTCCAACCCCAATTAAACGTACTCATATTTGATGGTCTACGGTAATTACTTGGTGTAGTTCCGTCTATTGTTAGTTCGCTATTTGTATTAGATTGATAATGTATACAGAACAATAATGGCTCACCTATTGTTGGTTCAAACTTCTTATTTAACATTGCGCCTTGTCCGATATATGTTTGTGCATCTGTATCTTCATTGGTTAAACGTTCATACATCATTTTTTCAAAAGGCAATTCTACTTTATAAACTCCTCCGTCCCATTGATTATCACCATAGCTTTCTTGCGAAAATGGTACACCTTGTATCTCGTCTGAATATTGTACTAAAAATGATTTTTTGCTTTTAAAACTAAAATCCATTTCCTTATACTGAAACAACCTTTCTACAGTTGAAGTAGACATATCTACATATTTTGTAATATCATAAGCTTCAGCTGTTGTGTATTTGCCACTCCTCATAAAAACACTCGCTAATTCTACTTGAATATTATTACCATCTTTATAAACAACACAGTTAAACATTTTAAACAAGCCACTTAAAAAATCCATTACTTTCATTTCTGGCATTTGTTTGTTTATGTAAAAAGTTTTATCTGGTACATTGTTTACAGGTGTATAATTAGCTGTATAAACAAGATTATTATATTGATAAGGCCAAGCCCCTGAATATTTTTTAATTTCTAAGGTTTGGGTCATTGTAATTGTATTATTGCTTTCAACTTCAACTATAATGTCTAAAGGGCCACCTGGCGTGATATCGTGTGTAATATCTGCATACGTGGCACTGTTTCCTCCATTTTCATAAGTATGTTCATAATAAATGGTTTCTGTACTTCCTTTTTTAATTCTTACAGTATAACTTTCTGTTTGACTTGTATTAACATAAGCTGTTACTCTATACTTGTATTTCCAACCTGGCCATTCAATATATTGCGTTCTAACATCGCCAAAACTTGATGGGGTTGTGCTTGTGTGCGTATAATCTAATGGGTCATCAAATTGGTGTCGCCATCTATTCCTAACTATAAAAGTATCGCCACCCTCTTCAGCGTTTGTTATATACCCCTCGTTTTTATGTAGCCACATATATACATTGCTAAACGGCTCTGAATTAAAAAACCCTGTTAAATTGATTTGTGGGAATGTGTTGTTTATTGCGTCAATAATTGCTCTACATCTTATTGCAGGTTTTAAATCTACCCAACTTAGTTCAGTGTCTGTTATGTTATCTTTATATCCTGCGTTTGTGTAACGCATATTTTTAGTGTGGTGGATATTAGGTACAAGTATATCTGTGCTACCAAACACGCTATTTATGTTACTGTCTGAAGCGGTAAAAAGGTCGTTTATATTAACTTCGGTATAATCAAAATTTAACGAACTTAGATAATTAAGGCCAGACAATTTTGTTTCGCCTAAAACTTCTTTTAATTCTACCGCATCGCCATAAAACACTACTTTGTATGCGTGTGGTTTATTGTCTTTTAATGATACGCTTTTAAATTGTATTTTGCCTTTTTTGTAATCTATTCCGTTTAGCTTTATTATAGCATCGTGCCTAAACCTTGCATCAAAACTGTTTTCAATATCAAAATTTTCATAGTGTCTGAATAGCTTATTGTTTAGCTTAGATGCAGGAAGATTAAATTGTTGACTAAAAGGTGTGAACACTTTTTTAATGTCCTTTATATTTAAAACACTATCAGTTATAACAACGCTTTCATCTTCGAACATATCTGCTCTAAAATAATCGCTTTCAATTTTATACAAATCATAGTTAGGACTAACAAAAATATCATCAGATAAACTTAATTGTGTAACGCTGTCAATAGCTGTTACTGTCGCTGTTTCTTGTGTTCTTTGGTTTGTAACTAAATCGCCAACTATAACACCTAACTCTGAAAAATCTAAATTAGTGTCAATTAGTTTGTTTGTAGAAAAACTTTTAGCTGACCCCCTTACAATATTAAACCCTTTTATGTATAATTCAATTATCTGCATTAACGTATGTTGTTTATCGTGTCAAACGCAAAATCTATTTCTATTGTGTAATTAATAAGCTTATCGTTTAAGTGTGTTTTGTAGTTTAAACTGCTACTTGCTACGTTTATAGGTAGTGTTTTATTTTCTATCTCTATCCAACAATCTTCGCTTAATTGCATTTGCTTAAATACTTCGTTGTAAACCTCTGGATAAAACCCTGTATTTAGTGTTAGTTTTTCAGTACCGTTTTTAGTTAATATTTTCTGTTGGTGTCTACTTGTGTCATAAGCACCATTGACAATAATATTACGCTTAAAATCTTCTTTTTTAGTTGTAAGTACCTCGTTTGTTCTTTTGAAAAACCACAAATCCTGTAATGCACCGAACTTATTTACAAACGTTACTTTATAAGGTTGGTATTTACATTCCTCTATATTGTCTACAGTTAGTTTTATAACATTATCAGTAGTATCTATGTATATCGTGTCAAAGTCAAACAATGTAAAGTCATCTACAAACTCCTGTAAACATACGCTATTCTCAAACGTTCCACCGTCCTGTATTACTCTGTTTTCGTATTCGTCTGCACCATTAACCCCATTTGTAACGTATTCTATTTGCTCATCACTTTCAACGCTACTTGTTACAGCTTTGGTGTATACTTGTTGTCCGTTTAGTTCGTATGTTACTTGTGTGGTCTTGGACGTATCAACTGGAATAACAGCTGGGGCATCATCAAGCTTTACTACCTTAGTATTTGACTGTAATAAGGCACTATCATTCTGGGGGTTTGCTTCGTCCTCATAATATCCGTATCCATCAAAACCTGTTAATTGTGTGTAGCTTGTAAAACTTCCTGCGCTACCAAGTATGTAATTTTTAGTTCTGTAATCCACCCATACATTAGCACTTGAATAATCGCCATCAAAAGTTTGTAGTATATAATCTCTAACTATCTCGCCTATTTCAAACGTAACATTATTACTTACAGCAAACGATGATAATTCAAACTTATTACTTCTATCGGTTGTTTGCGTTCCTGTATATACATATAGTTCCATATCTACCTGTGTTAAGTTGGTAGCACTTATGTTTATGTAGTATGGGCTTCTTGCGTTGATTTTAGCCATTTATAATTCTTTTAAATTTATTTGTATTTGTTTTTCTATACCTACGGAATACGCTTTTAACAAGTCATCTGGCAGTCGTTTAAAAGCCGCTTCAAATGGCTTTGTAAAAAACATACTTGGCCGTATCCCTCTGTAATAAATATTACGTGCTATAACGTATCCAACTGCATCGTAACCGCCTTTTGTAAAACGCCCTTTTTTATCTCTGAACCTTATACCTTTGCGCTGGGCATAGCTCGCCATACTTTTGGCAAACTGTTTAAACGTGCCTTTTTTACTGCCAGTTCCAAAACGGTAAGGGCTGTTCGGGGCTTGCTGGCCTGTTATTTTACTGTTCGGCGATACTTTGCTGGGGTCTTTACCTTTTACACCTTGATCCTGGAACTTACCGTAGTCAGCCATTTTAAAGACCATAGACGTCGTTTTACCGTTTACTTCTATATCACCCTTTAAACTATTATAAAGTTCCTTAGAATAGTTCTTTTTGCCTTTACTTAAGTTGCTGCGGCTTTGTTGTATAACGTATTTAGCAAACTTGTTTAATTCGTCACGTAAGTATTTATCGCCTAACATATATCAATATCGTTTCTTACAAACACATCAAAGGTTGCAGCCCAGCCAGCGAGTCGGTTTTCAAACCTTTCGTAAAACGGCTCAAGGGTTGCATCGCCATCTAATTGGTATTGGTCATTATATAGTACACCCCTACGCAGCACCATAACTAATTTATTTAATACTGCCAGCTGGGTGTTTAAAACATCTTGCTCGTTGTCGTTACCTACAAAAATATCAGTAGTCGCGTTTTTACTTTCATCAACTATATCCATAGCCATTACAGTAATGTTAAACGTAAGTGTTTGTTCTTGCGTTGTAACGTTGTTTATTATTATATGACTCAATGGGAATATACTTTGCTTTGCCAAGTCAATATCGTATAGGTCGCCTGTTGTTACGGTGTTTACATTTACGTCGCTTAACAGCTGGTCTTTTATTGCTTTGGTTAGTAAGTAAAACCCTCTTATTCCTGTGTGGCTCATTTAAATTTGCTTTTTATTTGTCTTGCTTCTAATTCGTTTTTTTCCTTTGTATATGTTAAGTACAAAAGGCATTCATTTACGTTTAATTTAGTGATATATTCAAACCTTGTAATATCTCCGCCAGCGATTGCATAGATGCTGTTGTACCAGCCCCATTTTCTTGTGAATACAGATACTCCGCTAAGGTCTCCTGATTCTTGCTGTCCAAAGAGGTCAGGATAACTGTCGATAACTCCTTGCCTAAATTGTAAAAAAAAACAACCGCACCAAGTACCGCATCCAATGGGAATTGTTTAGCCAGCTCGCTGGTGTTTGGGTCGTATTCTTTTATGGTGTACCTATCGCCTGTTCTGTGTTCTATTGGCCTGTAAAGTACATTAACCGCCCTATGTAAATTAAGGTTATCGCCTATAAAGGTATCAAGGTCTACATACTCGCCAAATGTTATATCTTCAAGGTTTGGTATAAAGCCATATTGTACACCCTTACAAGTAAACCTATTTAAAAGCTGGTGTTTAGTATCAAACAGGTTGTTTATGATATCGCATATTTCTGCTATGTCTGTGGCTCGCATATTACGAACAACAATAGGCGGCACGTTGCAAAATATTTCAATCATCTTTAATTGCGCTTGTGCGTCCTCCATATCGCCCAGCTGTACGAACCTTTGGTATTGCCCTAAAGTTATTTCGTTTAAGCTGCTGGGTATTTTTAAATTTACTTCCATATAATTGTACTTACTAATATATAAACGTTTTTAAATATTTTTAGGCATAAAAAAACCCCCACTATTTGTGAGGGTGTTTGTGTTAATTGTTATAACTTATCATTTAGGTCATCTAATAAAGCGTACAAAGAAAAATCATTAATATCCTTTTGCTTAATTCTGTCCTTAAGCACACGCTTTAACCTATGCGCTTGTTTTTTTGTTAATTGTATCCCTATAGTGTTGTTTGTATATAGGTCGCTGTTTGGTGTTCTCATAATTGTTGTTTTTGTTTATTCTTATTTATTAATATCCGTTTCTGTTTAAGTTATATCCTAATTCATTGGCTGCATAGTTTATATGCTTTTGTGTGGTTACAGACCACCACCCTAACTGAATGGCTTCTTTTTTGATATGGTCTAAACGTGCCACCCTTGTATCGTAGCTGTAAATATAGCCGTTACCTTTCCAGCTTTGTATTTTTAAGTTTTGTTTGTATTTGTTAAAAGTTCCCATAGTTGTTTTTTATTTTATAAATTCTACATTTTTTAGGGCTTCAGCTTTTAGTATTTCGTTAGCTTTTTCCCTTGCTAATTTTATAACAGTTTCTAAGCCTGTTATTGTAAAAACAGTTGGGTGATCTAAGATATGTATTTTAGGTGCATCATCGTCAATTAATGCAGCTTCAAAAAAACCGTCATTATTAAAATCTGATAAACTTAATACAAACCTTGAATTGATTTGGAACTGTGCTACGTCGTGAGTTTTTGTTTTCATAATATTTGTTTTTTGTTATTGTTTTACATTGCGAATATATAACGCTTTTACATAACTACCAAACTTTTTAACAACTTTTTTACAATTTTTTTTGTTTACAGGTTAGTGAACTGCATATTTTCCAAAGTTAGGACGGCTTAAAATTGAATAAGTTGCGTAACGTACAGCATCAATTATGTGATTATTCTTGTCTACTGGCTTGTTTGTTAGTTTGCCACTTCTGTCCTCTGCCCATTTGTAGTTTCTAAATTCTTGTATTGCGTTGTTACTGTCTGCGGTTATATGTATTTTAAAGCGTTTAAGCAAGTCTATTCCAGCGTTAATACTATCACGCCCCTTTAAGCTGGGTTGTATATTATGCCCCATCCTGCGCAGTTCGTCAATTAAACGTGGCTCAGCTGCATCAAAATAAATTGGGTTGCGCCCTATTGGTAAGCTTTTAAAATGGTCGCTGATATCACGTGTGGTCATCATAGTCCTATACAGGTGTTCTTTTATATATAGGTTATAATCCTTTTTATATACGCTTACAAGTGTGCTCGGGTCGTTAGTGTACCCAGCATCTGCGCCGTAGCTTATAAGTTCAGCATCGTGTGGAATATGCGGTACTTCTATATAATTAAATATCGTTGCTTTGCTTACACCCCTAACCCCAAGGCCGTATATTTGCCAGTATTGTTCATCGGTTTCTTTAAGCCGTTCTATTTCTGTTATTATACTGGGGTCTAAAAACTTGTTGTCTAAATATGTGGTTTTGTAAAATTCAACATCTTCCCTATTTAGTACCTTGTCATATATCCAATGATATTCATCACTTGGGTTGTAATCTAATATTATTTTTTCTGTTGTTCTAAATATAAGCTGCTGCCAATCTTCGTAGTCAAGTTCGTTAGCCTCATTAATAAATAAAAGGTCACGTTTGCGCCCCCTTATTTTTTGCGGCTGGTCTACGCTTATAAATTCTATAAGGTTGCCACCTAAGTTGTATTCACTATTGCTTTTATTGTGGTGCGCTTCATCATATATATTATGCTGTTTTAATATATCAATAAAATCACGCATAACAGAACTGCGTACAGCTGGGAACGTTTTACGGCAAATGGTTACCGTTTTATCTACGTTTGTTTGGCAGTAGTGGAATATTAAATACAGGAGGATATTGTAGGTCTTACCGCTACGTGTACCCCCCTGTTCTACTACTATCTTTTTTTGGCTGTCAAGTAAGTGCTCAAATACTACATTAACATCAACTGTCACCTATGTATTTTAATATTTATTTCCTTGTCTGTGGTGTCGTGCTTTATTTCACGCTTTGTACCGTTTAACCTATGCGCTTCATCATCATCTGCAATTAGCTTCATTAGGCCTATTTGTAAAGTAGGGTTATCGCTTTCGTACCATTTGGCTCGCATATCTACTTTCATATTTATACGGTTTTTTGCCAGTTCGCTTTTTATAGCGTTGCATTCTTGCAATTTGTGGTCATAAAACGCCCTTTTACTGAACCCAGTATAACCAAATATATCGCCTATAAAAACAAGGTTATGTTTTTTTATTACCTCTAAACTTTGTTCCCTTAATTCTTCTGTATTGTATGCCATAGTATTATCTATATTTATATATAAACAATTTAGTAAATTTTTATTCGCTTATAATGGCTTCTACTTTTTCTACTTGTTCTGGTGTAAGGTTTTGTATCTT
>JGI25132J35274_1000054_pt1 | contig 30437 bp, 52 predicted proteins | sample ETNvirenome_6_30_FD_35274 | JGI IMG/M metagenome (IMG submission 35274)
AAGAAATAGAAATTTTTAGTTTTAAAAAAGTATTTATGTGGATGGACAACAGGTATACATCTTACAAAATATATCAAAATAAAACTGAAATAATTTTAGAAATAGTTGGAGATAAAGAATAAAAGTACTATATTTATTTAATATTAACAGTGTCGTAGCACCACTCTAAAAACACAAGTATGCAAGAAGAAATACACAAAGAGTTATGGGATAGAGAAAAAAGAGCCTCTATCGAACTACAAGGGGAAGTAGAAATTAACGGACAAAAACTCCCCGATCCAAAATTACATCAAAGAATTTCATTTTTAAAATCAGCAATAAGACTAGGTGCGTGTGCATTTGGTTTTTTTGGTTTATATGAGTTAGGATTTATTGGCTTATTTTTAGCTGAATTAGTTGGAATAGGAGAAGAATTAGTTTAAATTATAGTTATGGGAAAATTTCAATCAACAAAAGTCTTTGACGGATTTTCTACAGTGTTCCGTCAATGGAAAGCAGAGACTACACACTGTAAGTATTTACACGGTTATGGAGTATCTTTTAAACTCTGGTTTGAAGGAGAATTAGACGAACGTAACTGGGTGTGGGATTTCGGAGGAATGAAAAGAGCTAAGGGGAAGATTGACGGTATGTCACCTAAAGAATGGATGGACTATATGTTTGATCATACTTTTATAGTAGCTGAAGACGATCCATTCTTACAATCATTCCAAAAAATGGACGAACATAAAGTTGCACAGGTTAGAGTTATACCTGCAACAGGAGCAGAAAGATTTGCTCAATTCATTTATGACAAGATAAATCCTTTCATAGAAGCGGAAACTGACGGAAGAGTTAAGATAGCAAAAGTAGAATTTAGAGAACACGGAAAAAATAGCGCAATATATGTCCCTTAAAAGAATAGAAGATTATAATAAAGTTCTACCAATTGTAGAAGTTTATACAGCAGTTCAATCAGAAGGTAGTAGACAAGGTTACCCAACTATAGTTATTAGAACTACCGGGTGTACACACAGATGTTATTTTGGTGAAGGTGGATGGTGTGATTCCTGGTATACTTCAATACACCCAGAAAAAGGCCAATACACCTTTAATGACATTATTAAAATGTATGAAGATAATCCTCATATAAAAGAGATGATGTTAACAGGAGGATCACCTACTATGCATCCTGCTTTAGTAAATGAGTTAACCCACTTAGCAAATGAAAAAGATATATTCATTACTATCGAAACTGAAGGATCTCATTTCCTTCCCACTGATTATCCTATTAATCTTTTGTCAATTTCTCCTAAGTTTTCTAATAGCGTCCCCGTTCTTGGTGTTGCTACTCCTCAAGGAGCAACTACTGACCAAAGAATGATTGATAGACATAATAAATTTAGATTAAATAATGAAGCGATTAAAAAGAGTATTGATTATCATTCTGACTACCATATTAAGCCTGTCCTTGACAAAGAGCTTTCAATGGTGGGGGAAGTAGAAGACTTCTTAAAAGAATGTAATATACCAGATGATAAAGTATGGGCAATGCCTGCTGGTGATACTAGAGAGAGTTTGAAAGAATCTTATCCTGTAGTTATGAATTTTGTAAGAGATAGAGGATGGAGATTTACAGGCCGTGCACACATTATGGCTTTTGATACTGAACGTTGTGTCTAAAGAAGAAGCTTTAAAAATATTAGAAGAAATAAAAGAAAATGTAAATACTTGCTGTGCTATTACCATGGAACCAGATGAAGTTTTATATTTATTAGATAAGCTAGAGGAATTTATAAATGAAACTACCGATAATTAAACACTTAATACAAGCAGGTTACGATAATGATTTTTTTGAAGAAGCTATAGATGTACTGGATACCTACTGCGAATCAAGAGGAATTAAAGATGAAGAATTAGACGTCATAGGTGAGATTATTTCTAACTTAGAAGGAGCAATGGTAGTACAGGATAACATAAAGTATAACAATGTACCTGAAAAAGAAGCATTAAATGCTTTTATGAAACGGGTAGTAAACGCAGTAAATTAAAAAATGACATTTGATACAATCATAACTGATCCAGACTTTAAAGTCTACCTTAATAATAACCCGGTATGGGATTATAAACTTTCTGGAAATATATTACAATTAATTGCCTTTGATTCAGGTGAAGATTTAGAAACAGTTACAGTATCTGAATTAGCAGAATATCTTTCTGAAGAAGAAGTAGAGTTTGACTCTGTTATTCTTTTAAACGAAGAAACAGAAAAAGAGATTTTAGACTTCGAAATCAAATACGATACAGTATTTCTATCAAATCTTATTTTAAAGTAGTATGACAGAAAAGGTTTTTATAAGCTGGTCATGGGTTGACCACCAAATAAATGTTATAGCAGATAAATTAAACAATACTAGTGAGTTTGCTGCAGTAACAGGAGTTCCTAGAGGAGGGTTAATACCAGCTGTTATGTTATCTCATAAATTAGGTTTAAAGTATATTCCATATCAACAAGCTATTAGCAAAAGAAGACCAATACTTGTTGTAGATGATATTTCAGACTCCGGTCTTACTTTAACTGATATAGGAGGTAAAGGTTTTAAAACTGCTACACTTTGTGTTAGGTACAGCACCCAATATACACCAGACTATTACGGAGAAGAGATTACAAGCGATAGATGGCTAGTATTCCCCTGGGAAGAAAATGATTCAAAACCTATACAAGGTTATTTGGATATTTAAAATAATTTTCGTATATTAATACAGTTAATAAGTTATAAATGAGTAAAGATTTAGAATTAGTCAAAATAGGTTATGCAAACGGAGTAGCTCCTGGATATCCTTTTACAGAAAAAGAGAAATGGTCAATGGTAGAAGATGCTGCTGAAGCTTACGGCAAGTTTCTAGATGCGTTAGGATGCGATTGGAGAAACGATCCTAACTCTGCTGACACTCCTCGAAGAGTTGCTAAAGCATATGTTTTCGATTTATGGGCAGGACGTTATGATGCTCCTTCTGAGATTACAGCATTTCCATCAGATGGTTACAATGGTATAGTACAGGAATCTAATATACCGGTTACTTCTATGTGCAGTCACCATCACCAAACTATTGGCGGTAGAGTATCAATTGCTTACGTTCCTTCTGAAAATGGCAAGGTAGTTGGGTTGTCTAAACTAAATCGTATAGTAGAGCATTTCGGTAGACGAGGTGCTATACAAGAACAATTAACTGTAGCTATTCATAATGCAGTAGATAAGATCTGTGAAGGCAATTTAGGAGTAGCTGTTATGATAGACGCTACACATAACTGTGTAAGCTGTAGAGGAGTAAAACATCATGGTGCGTCAATGCAGACAGCCAAGCTATCTGGATGCTTTCTTAACGAAGACTCAGCAAGAGCTGAATTTTATAAAAATATAGAACTGGCAGGTAAATGCCGCAATTAATAAGTTATGGGTAAACAATTAACAATATTTGATGAATTAAACGGAGGTATAGAAGCACCACCGAGTGTACCCTTTGTAAACGAAGTAGAGATTTTTAATGCTACTTTTGGTAAACCAAACAATTATGAACCAACAATACCAGAAAAGAAAGAGTGGGAGTTCGTATACAACTTTATACTTGAAGAATTGGAAGAATATAGACAGGCTTGCGAAAACGGAGACATCGTGGAAGTTTTGGATGCTTTGTGCGACATTGCTTATGTTTCCCTTGGGAACGGTACTATGTTACATGGTCTTAAGAGCAAGATATGGCCGGCCTATCAAGAGGTACAAGCTTCAAATTTATCGAAGTCTTGCAGCACTGAGGAAGAAGCCATGGAAACTGTCTCCGTCCGCTCTAAAGAACAAAATGAGCCATGTCACTATGAGAAAGTGGCGGAGAGATTTGTAGTATATCGAACTCGTGACCGTAAAGTTATGAAATCGGTTAACTACTTCAGACCAGATCTTAAACAGTTTTTTAATGATTAATTTAGAAGAGCATAAAGAATTCATTTATAGTCATAAAATGGATATGGTACCCTATTCTATTGCAGTACAGGCAGTAGAGGAAGCTATGCAACAGGCAGTAGACTCAACAGAAAATAAGCTAGATGAAGCTTTAGATTTAATTAAAAAGTCACTTTATAATATAGATTTAGATATAGATGATAAAGATAGCACACGAAGCACCGATTGACATTTTTGAAGAAGTACAAGGTTATACCGATTATGATTATGCTCTTGTTCATTTGTTAGAACAGAATCCTCGATATAGAGATGCATTTGAACGTGCTGTCAAAAAAGGTAGAGAAATAATTCTCGATAATTCTATATTTGAATTAGAAGAAGCTTTTGATGCTGAACGATTTGATCTATGGGTTAAAAGACTTAAACCTACCTGGTATATAGTTCCGGATGCTTTAGAAGATGCATACAAGACAATCGACCAAATGGAAGATTGGAACAATAAAGGGTACGGTTATGAAGGTAGCGGTAAGATAGGAGTAGTTCAAGGAAAGACTTATGACGAAATAGTAGATTGCTATAACTATATGAATAAAGAAGCAGATGTAGATATGATTGCTATCTCTTTTGACTATTCGTATTATACAAGATCTTGTCCCCATCCTAATAAGTATGTTAGCTGGATGCTAGGACGTGTTAAGCTACTTGGAGATTTATTGAGAGACGGTGTTATTACTAAAGATAAACCTCATCACCTACTAGGTTGTGGATTACCTCAAGAGTTTAGCTTTTACAAACATTCAGATTATAATTGGATATATTCTTTAGATACTTCCAACCCAGTTGTACATGGTATAAAAGGAATAGAATATGGTTCGGACGGTCTATGGTCTAAAGAATCACAAAAGCTACACGAACTCATAGAAGAAGAGTTAGAACTTAAACAAGAACAAAAGATTGTACATAACATAGAAAGATTCAGATGGCTAACAAATGGATAGCATTTTTCAGTCAAACAGGAACTGAAATTGTAGATATTGCAAAATCGTTGGATAGATGGCCGGATAAGATTATTACCAATCAAAGACCAGAACATCTTCGTAAGATAAATGATGAGTTACTTGAAAGAGAAATTATTTACCTACCTAACAAACCATCTGTCGATGATTATAACGTTGTGTTAGAAGATAATGCTTTAGTAACTTTGCATGGTTGGTTAAGAGTTATGCCTCCTACCATTTGTGAGAAGTTTCTAATATATAATGGTCATCCAGGGCTGATAACAGAGTACCCAGAACTTAAAGGAAAAGATCCTCAAATAAGAGCTTTTGAAGGTAAGTATCCTGTAGCAGGAGCAGTTCTACATAAAGTTACTGCAGAAGTAGACGAAGGTAAAATTATAGCCGAAGAAAGATTTAATGCTTTTAATTTGGAATTAGACGACTTATTTCGTATATTAAGAGATAGAAGTTTATATATGTGGACTAACTTTCTTAAAATGGTTTTATGATAACTCGAATTGCATTAGTAGGAGCAAGTAGTACAGGCAAGACTACTGTTTATGAATTACTCAAGAATAAATTACCTAAGTATGAGTTTGTAAATGAATCTACTCGTACTGTAGGTAGTTACGGATTTCCTATCAATGAAAAAGGTACTGATGCTACTCAACTGGCTATTAGTAGTTTTCATTTAGAAGCATTACTTCAACCTTATAACTTAGTACTGGATAGATGTTATATGGATCTAGTAGTTTATTCTCATTATATGAAAGGTATAGAAGAAAAGACTTTAAGGTATATTGAAGATACTTGGAATAGAATTAAAAAAGAATATACTCACTATATCTACTTCCCTATTGAATTTGATTCAGTAGACGATGGAGTTAGAAGTGTAGATGAAAAGTGGAGAAAAGATATTGATAATTTATTTCAAGACGTATTAGAAGGAGTACGACAGCCTTATCTAACTGTCACAGGATCTCCTATGCAAAGGGTTGAACAAATATTAGAATTTATTAAATGAAAAAGTTAATTTTACTTTTAATGCCTGTGTTATCTATTGGACAGGTGTTTACAACCGATATATTTACCGTTGAGTATGATCAACAAAAAGAACAGCCTCTATGGGTTGAATATAAAGTAGAATGTCCTAATGGTCAAGCATCAAGACAAGGTATGGACTTCTGGGTTCCGGAAGGTATTCATACTTCCGATGATGAAGATTATAAAAATAATATTTGGGATAAAGGTCATCTAGCACCAGCAGCAGCTTTTAGCTGTGATAAAGAGACATTACTCAAAACCTTCTCTTATTTAAACTCAGCCTTACAGCATGAAGGACTAAATAGAGGACAGTGGAGTAGATTAGAAGCTTTTGAAAGAGCAGCTGCTAATTTTTTCGGTAAAGAAGTTAAAGTAAGAGTAGATGTTTTGTTTGAAGGTAACCTAGAAGTTCTACCAACCGGTGCTACAATACCTTCAGGATTTAGAAAAACTATTACTATTGGTGATGTAACTCGAGTGTTTGAGTTTCCTAATAGTGATACAAAAGGAACAAATTGGATTGATTATATTAAAAAATAAATTATGGCAGACGTAAAAAATTATCAAGATGTAGTTAATATTGCATCAAAGCATTTAGGAAAAGTCGGTGGAGATGGGTATAAAGATACTTATGCACCTGAACTACTTGTAAAAGTTCCTCGATATCTTAATAGAGAAGGTTATGGTTTAACCGGAGATGAATTTAAAGGAGTAGATACCTGGAATGCATATGAAGTATCTGCTATTACTACAAAAGGTCAACCGGTAGCAGGTATGCTTAAAATAGTATGTCCTTCTGATTCTACTCATCACGTAGAGTCTAAATCTATCAAACTTTACCTTAACTCTTTTAATATGACCCGTATCGGTGAAACAGCAGCAGATTGTATCAAAGGTATTGAAGCAAGAGTAAAAAGAGACTTAGATGAGTTGCTAGAAACAAATACTTCTATTACTTTTTATTCTAGTATAGAAGAAGCTAACCCTCTTTCTTTTCAAGGATATAAAGATATAGCAGAAATAGCAGATTTAGATCAAATAGATTTTACCTCTTTTAAATCTGATGCTTCTCAGTTAGAGGGAGGATACAAACCAGAGTTCGATGATGAAATCCGATTTAGGTCTAACCTACTTCGATCAAATTGTAGAGTAACAAATCAACCTGACTGGGGGGATGTATTCATCTATATGAAAGGAGAAAATTTACCTACCCCTGAATCATTAGCTAAATATATCGTTAGCCATAGAACGGTTAGCCACTTTCATGAAGAGATATGTGAGATGGTTTATGCTCATCTAACCGAAGCATTTAAACCAGAACGTTTGATGGTAGCTTGTCTATACACTCGTAGAGGAGGTATTGATATTAATCCTATCCGTGCTACACATTCGTTTATTATTCCAGAATTCTTTACCAACCCAGCTTATACAATTGCTAAAACTTTAAGACAGTAGTATGCAAATAGGAATAATAGGTCAAGGATTTGTAGGTAACGCTATATACCAAAAGTTTAAAAAGTATTATGATATACTCACATATGATATAGTGCCAGGCAAAGGAAACTCTACAGAAGATGAAACAATGAAATGTGATGTTGTTTTTGTTTGTCTACCTACTCCAATGACTTTCGAGGGAGATTGTTACACCGGATTCGTGGAAGAGGCAATCGACAAGATTAACAGTAAACAAACTTGTAAGACTGTAGTTATTAAATCAACCATACTTCCTGGAACTACTGAAAGATTAAACAAACAATATAGAAAAGACCTGCAGATAGTATTCAACCCAGAGTTTTTAACCGAAGCAAATGCAGTTCAAGATTTTGAAAATCAAAATAGAATAATTTTAGGTGGACCTAGACCTGCTACAACTCAATTGAAGCAGATTTTTTCTAAAGTATTTCCAAAAGCTCATATAATAAAGACAGGTTCTACTCATGCTGAACTAGTAAAATATTTTACTAATTGTTTTCTTTCAACTAAAGTATCTTTTGCTAATGAAATGTACCAACTAGCTACAGCATTAAATGTTGATTACGATAAAGTAGTTGAATATGCAACTTTAGATTCTAGACTCGGTGATTCACACTGGGCAGTTCCAGGACCCGATGGAGATTTTGGATTCGGCGGTCATTGCTTTCCTAAAGATTTAGCAGCAATAATCAAACTTTGTAATACTTTGGACATTAATCCTACAGTTTTAAATGCCGTTAATAAAAAGAACAACGAAGTTAGAAGAGATAGAGATTGGGAAAAAATGGAAGGTAGAGCAGTAGTATGATAAAAGGAGTTATAGCTGGTAATTTTGACGTACTGCATCCTGGATACATAAAAATGTTCAGAGAAATGGAAAGTCACTGTGATGTTTTAATTGTATTATTACATACTGATCCATCAATAGAAAGAACTGAAAAACTTAAACCTATTACTTCATCTGATGAAAGGAAAGATATGCTTGAATGTCTTAGAATGGTAACTCATGTTATAAGGTATACCTATGAAGAGCAATTATACGATTTACTTAAGATGGGCGAATTCGATGTTAGATTTTTAGGAGATGATTATAAAGGCAAACCATTTACCGGAGATGATTTAAATATACGAATTCATTATTTAAACAGAAATCATGGATGGTCCACAACTAAATTTAAAACTTTAATTGCAAATCAAATATACGATGAAAGAGATAATTGAAGACAAAGAGTTAATTGCAGAAAGAGTCCCACCCGGAGATAAGTGGGAGCTTGTAATCGATAGAGAAAATGTTATAGATGGTTTAGTTCAGACGCTTACTCAATATATGCGTAAAACTAAATTTAAAGGTCATTATAGATTAGAACCTCTGAATGGAAAACTTTATGCGATTGTTCAAAAAGAAATCGATGTTGAAGAGCCAGAACCAGAAAACTGGGACCTCTACGGTGAGTACTAAATGGTGGCGACTTTGGGCGAAAGCTTTAGGTGAGAAAATAGGTGACAAAAAAGAAGCAGATACTATAGCCTGGCTAAGAACTTTTATAGTCTTACAGGCTGTTATTACAAATATTTTTATTGTAATCAATATACTTTTGAGTTGGTTTTCTAAATAATTTTTCGTATATTTAAGTATACTTAAAACGGTTATAGATATGGTAAAAGCAGAAAAACATTATCAGGAATGGCCTCTGGAAGAGTGCCGACTTTATTTCGAAAGATACCTTTCATTGATTAAAAATAAAGATGTAAAAGTTGTTCGTGAAATTATAGCAGAAGAGTTTGGTAGAACTAGAAGTGCTATTGGATTCAAAGAAAGAGAAGTTATAGGAGTACTTACTCAAGGAGAAGAAGGAATTTATACCTACGGGGACAATATGATAAAAGCAACTCAAGAAGCTTTAAGGCAATCTGGTAGATCAGTTGCAAGTTTTAGATCGTTATTTGAGTAAAGGGTATGTGTAAAGTTAGTTGGTGTGATAATCCTATAGAAGAAGGAGCTCATTTTGCTAGAAAATATTGTAGCGTTCATACTCAATATCAAGAGTATGGTAAAAATGCTCCTAGCCGTCCTTGGCTATTTTACAAAACTGAAAAAGTAGTAGCAGGAGACCTTAAATGTGAGTGCTGTGGATATGACCCTACTGAATTTTATTCAAGAAATTTAAATGAATTAAGTGGTTTATTTGATGTAGATCACATAAATTCTAATATAAAGCATACACTAGAAGGAGAACAGCCTTCTAACTATCAATTAGTATGTAAGCATTGTCATATTTTAAAATCGTATGACGAAGGTGATTTTGTAAGAAAAGATTATAGATAATAGGTTATATATGAATATAGAAAAAAAGTACTATACCGTCCAAGACTCTAAGACGTTAAAACTTATGTTCCAGCACATACAGGAGTCAGATGTTATTGCTGTCGATACTGAGACTTCTGGCCTTAATCCTAGAAAGAATAAAATTGTAGGATGGTCTTTATCGGGGGACGAAGGTATAGGTTTTTATATTCCTACTTTAGTTTGGAACTTTGAAAAAGGTGAACTAGAATTGCAGACTATAGATGGTACATCTACTGAAACTATCTCTAAAAATTTACTTAAAGCATTGAAAGGAAAGAAACTTGTCTTCCATAATGCTTCGTTTGACGTTCAGTTTATTAAAAACTACTTCGGTATTGATTTACTACCAGACGTTTGGGTGGATACAGGCTTACTTGTTCATACAGTTTATGAAGAAGGAGCTTTTGGTTTTGGTAATCCTTTCGGTCTAAAGTCTATTGCGATAATGAACCAAGAAGCATTAGGTCTAAATGTAGAAGAGGCTGCCAACCAAGAGCAGATTGAACTAAAAGAATCGATCAAAGCCAATGGAGGCTCAGTTACAAAAGAAAGCTTTGAAATCTATAAAGCAGATCTTGAGATACTATCTAAATATGCATCTGCGGATACAGATTTAACTTTACGTATTTGCAATCTATATCTTGAGAAACTTAAAGAGGAAGGTTTATGGGACTTCTTTTTTGAAGAAGAGGTTATGCCTATCTACCGTGAAGTAACCGTACCGATGGAAGCTTATGGTGTTGATTTAGATGTAGAGCTTTTAGAAAAGATACATGATGAGATTGTGGAAGATCAAAAAAAGAATAAAGAGATTGTAATGAAATCTCTGATTGATATTCCGGAAGTGAAAGAATGGATAGTTGCAACAGCTCTAACAAACTTTCCAGTATCTCATAAAGGTAACTGGGCACAGAATTTAATTCAAAGATATTCTATTGCTTTACCTAAAAGCGAAAAGACTGGTAAGTTTTCTCTTACCCAAAAGAATATTGAAGCGTTTGAGCCTTCAAATGAAAAAGAAGAAGCAGTTAAGCAGTTCCTACTAACCGGAGACGAGACCCTTTTACCTGAAGTTGAAAGAGCTCGTATTTCTATGTCCATGTGGAAAGAAGCTAATGACGGAGATTATATCAATATACAGTCTAAGAAGCATTTGGGTGAGATCGTCTTCGGTTATATGGGGATTGAACCTAAAGTAAAAGGAGCTAATACTAAATCTGGTCGAGATAAATTCGATATGGATATGGTAAAAGAGCTTGCAAAAGAATATCCTTGGGCTGAGAATTTACGTATCTATAACAAGCTCTTAAAGATTAAATCTACTTATGTTGATAGATTCAGAGATAGACAGGAAGATGGGAGGTATTATTTTTACTTCAAACAAAACGGTACTGTATCAGGTAGGTACGGTTCAGATGCTCAGCAACTACCTAAACCTTTAGAGGAAGGAGAAGATGCACCGGTAATTATGAAGTATGTGAATATCGTACGAGCATTCTTAACTGCCGGAAAAGGTAGAAAAGTAATCGATGCCGATTACGAATCTTTGGAACCTCATTGTTTTGCCTCTGTATCTGGAGATGAAAATCTTAGAGAGATCTTTAGAAAGGGTTGGGACTTTTATTCAACTGTAGCCATAAAGACTGAAAAACTAGAAGGAGTATCAGCAGATAAAAAAGCAGATAACTACCTTAAAAAGCTAGACCCAGTCAAACGAAATAAAGCTAAAGCATATTCATTAGGTATTGCATACGGTATGGAAGCTTATGCTTTAAAGATGACTCTTGGAGTAGATCAAAAGACTGCCGAGCAGTTAATTAAAGGTTACTTGGATGGGTTTCCTCAACTGGCTGAATGGAGAGAAAGATCTAGACAGCAGGTTAAAGACCATGGATACATAGAAAACTATGTAGGTAGGGTAAGACATTTACCTAGAGTACAAAAGATCTATTCTAAGTTCGGAGACAGATTAATGGACTGGAGATTTAGAAAAGAGTTAGAACCTCAATTCGGTAAAGATCAAGTTATAAAAGCTTATAGAGATTACCGAAATGGATTGAATAACTGTCTAAACTTCCAGTTACAGTCTCTAGCAGCAGCGGTAGTAAACCGAGCAGCTTTGGTTATAAATCGTAAAGCTAAAGAGATGGGTGTAGACGCTTGTGTGCAAGCACAGGTTCATGACCAGTTGATCATAAATGTAAGAGAAGATCAAGCCGAACTCTTTGCTCCTGTAGTACAAGAAATCATGGAGAGTACCACGCAGTTACCTGGAGTAACGCTTAAAGCACCACCTGAAATAGCTGATAACTGGAAAGAAGGACACTAGTATGAAAGTAGAAGTATCAAACGGAGAGCTATTAGATAAATTTTCAATTTTAGAATTAAAATTACTTAAGATTGAAGATAAAGAAAAACTAGTTAATATACAAAAAGAGCTTGATGAATTAAATCCTTTAGTTTATCAATTATTCGATAAGTATGATAGTGACCTACAAAACCATTATCTTGAACTGGCTAAAATAAATGGACAGCTTTGGAATATAGAAGATTGGATTAGAGATTGTGAACGTGAAAAAAGATTTGACAAAGAGTTTATAGAACTAGCTCGTTCAGTTTATATCACAAATGATAAGAGGTCTGAGGTAAAAAAGATAATTAATATTTTAACTGGATCAGGATTAGTAGAAGAAAAGTCTTACAAAGATTACAATTAGATGAGCAAAAAGAAGCCCGATCAAGTAGCTGATAATCCTGGACTTTTGCCTTATGGAAGTAATGTAGGAGCACCTGCTATCAAACCAGGTGATATTGCTACATGGAAATTAGAAAAGGTTTCTAAAACCAACAGTTACTTTTCAGCTCGTTACGAAGAAATAAAAGAAGAATACAAGAAGCTTATAGAAAGGTATGAATGGAATAAGCTTGTTTATGAAAGTGATTTTAGATTCGAACCTGTCAAAGGAAAGATATACTTTTTATATCAAAAAGATGATGGTAGTCTGTTTTTATCTCTTATAGAACCTGAACTATGGAATCAAATTTTTATAGGAGCTTTCAAATTAGATTCAGAAGATAAATGGGAAAAAGTTGCCTAAAAAAGAAAAATTATATATATTTATAATAAAGAAAGATTGACCCTAGAGCAATTTTAATTTTTAGTTTAACCGACGATCTTAGGACGTCACAAAAATAAAATGATATGAGTACATTACAATTGTTCGAAAGAACACCGTTTGACATTTTAGTCAGAAATTTTTTCCAAGACGCCAACACTTTTCTTCCGTTGGCAGAAACCAAAGTTCCACATCCCGTAGACATCTATACAACCGATACCCATCTGGTATTCGATATAGCAGCAACCGGCGTGGCAAAAGAGGACATCTCTATTCAAACCCAAGACAACATCCTGCGAATTAACTACGACAAGTCTAAATCAGAAGACACCGGAGTAGATTATATTCATAGAGGTATTGCAAAACGTTCTTTCAATTTAGGTTGGAAGATTGATAGCAAATTTGATCTTAGTAAAGCTGATGCAGAGTTTGAGTACGGCTTACTTAAGATTACAATTCCGTTTGCTAAAGGTTCAGAGTTAAAAACTTTGAAAATTAAATAGGTTTTTTTAGCTCTAGGGTTTGTTTTTCTATTCTTTTTTCTTATATTAATAAAATAAAACGTTATATATGTCAAAACAGTTATTACCTTTAAACGATCGAGTGCTTATCAAGCCTATCGATGAAGGAGAGCAAATGTACGGTAACATTGTTATACCGGACATGGGTAAAGAAAAGCCTGAAATGGGCGAAGTTATAGCGGTGGGTCCAGGCCGTCAAACAGAATTTGGACAGTATATTAGAGTAAATGCAAAGGTTGGTGATATTGTTTTAGTTCCTAAAATTGGTACTCTTCGTATTGATTTTGAAGGAGATGAATACTATATTACAGCCGATAAAGAAATTTTAGCAACAGTAAAAGAAACAGACAATGAGTAAGAATAGAGGACAATCACCATCTAGAGCTTATAATAGAGGTCGAGGACTTAGAATGACTACTAATCAAGGTAATAAGCTTAATAAAGCAAATAATAAAAAATGAGTAAAAAAATAGTTTTTTCAAGTGATGCCCGTCTAAAACTTAAAGACGGAGTTGACAAATTAGCAGATGCAGTTGTATCTACTCTAGGACCTGCCGGCCGAAATGTCATCATCGAACATACAGCAGGCAATCCAGTCTCCACCAAAGATGGAGTTACAGTTGCAAAAAGTATCGAATTAGAAGATACAGTTGAAAATATTGGAGCACAGTTAGTTAAACAGGTTGCTATCAAGACTGCTGATCAAGCAGGAGACGGTACTACTACCTCAACTTTACTTGCAAGAGAGATTTTTACAGAAGCAATTCAAAAATTAAATAAGGGCTCAAATGCNGTAGATGTAAAAAGANNTATNGATAGTGCTGTAAAAAAAGTAGTTGATTACTTAGAAGATCAATCNAAAGAGATAACGGACGAAGAACAGCTTAAACAGGTAGCCACGATTTCAGCTAATAACGACCCTGAGGTAGGGGAGTTAATTTCCACTGCCATGGATAAAGTTGGTACCGACGGAGTTGTAACAATAGAAGAGTCTAAGACAGGAGAAACATATCTGGAAACAGTAGAAGGCATGCAATTTGCCCGAGGTTATAAGTCTCCTTATTTTGTTACGGACAATAACTCTATGCAAGCTGTTCTTCAAGATCCGTTGATTTTGATTACCGATAAACGTCTAAACACAGTCAAAGAATTACTACCTGTATTAGAAGCAGTATCCCAGCAGAATAAATCTCTTTTGATTATTGCCGATGATATAGACGGAGAGTCTTTATCTACTTTGGTGGTAAATAAGATGAGAGGTATCTTAAATTGTGCTGCTGTAAAAGCACCTGAGTTTGGTGACCGTAAAAAAGCTGTATTAGAAGATATTGCAGTATTGACAGGCGGTACAGTTATCTCTTCAGAGAAGGGTATGCGATTGGATAAGTTTGATTCTACCTGGTTAGGCAAAGCTAAAAAAGTAACAGTTGGGAAAGAAACAACTACCATCATTGATGCCCAAGGTGATGAAGAGAAAATTAACCAAAGAGTAGAAGAGATTAAAACTCAAATAGATGACACGTCGTCCCCTTTCGAAAAAGAAGTCCTTCAAGACAGATTAGCTAAATTTATCGGTGGCGTTGCAATAGTATATGTAGGCGGTCTAACTGAAGTGGAGATGAAGGAGAAGAAGGATAGGGTAGACGATGCCTTGCATGCCACCAAGGCCGCCTTAGAAGAAGGTATCTTACCCGGAGGAGGTATTGCTCTATTAAACGCTTCAAAGATGTTAGCTGATATTATCGGAGATATTGATGAAGAAGATAAACAGACAGGTTACGATATTGTGATTAGTGCAATTGAAAAACCTTTCTATCAGATACTACACAATGCCGGATATTCAGAACCTTATATTGGTGATATTGAAGAGTCGATAATGGAGAATAATGAAAGCCTTTGGTACGGATATAATCCTAGAACTGAAGAGTTTGTTGATATGTTTGACAAAGGAATTATTGATCCGACCAAAGTTACACGTTTAGCTTTAGAGAATGCAGCATCTGTAGCAGGAACTATGTTACTCACCGAAGCAGTTGTTTCTAATATTAAAGATGATAAGCAGGCTCCCGAAGTAGATCCTTCAATGTTTATGTAATGTCAAACACCATTGTCAGAGAATATAAAAATGAATACGGTCTAATAGATAAATGGACCTACAAAGGAAATAGGTTAATTAGAACTGAATTTAGTTACCCTAAAATTAAAACCAGTAAAAAGAAGAAAATAATGAGTGCAAAAGAAGAATTATTCCAGCAGATTGATGCTTTGTATGAAAGTTTTAAAGCAGAGCATAACGGTACAACTAAAGCATCTCAAACCCGTGCCCGCAAGGCAATTGGTGATTTGAAAAAGCTTGTAACAGAGTACCGTAAGGCGAGTGTAGCAGAGTCGAAATAAAGATATTTATATTCGACCCGTGTGGACTGGGTTTTAATAATATAGTCGCGGGTGGAGAGAACGCATCCGGAACAAACGTTACATCTTGTTTAATTTAAAACTTAAGCATTATGGACGAGCAAATATTATTAGCCCTTGAGTCAAATCAAGGCCACGCCAATGCAGTGTTGACAGAGTCGAAATAGGGGGCGTTTTTCTCTACCGACGAAGTCGCCACGCGCAAATTTAACAAGCCCTTCCCTAACCGGAGGGGTTTTTTATTGGACATATCTCCAAGTTCAAGAGAAGTTCAAGAAAAGTTTAACTATTTATTAATATAAAACATCCAATATGAAGAGAGCACTAATTATAGGCTTGCTGTTATTCGGGATGAATGCACAAGCCGATCCGGGCTATGAAACAGTCTTGGAGTTAAAAATGAAAGCCGCATACTATGAAGTAAAAGCACAACTTGAAGCGGGGGAGATTACACTAGAAGAGGCACAGCGCCTTTGGCGAAAAAAACTAAATAAACTAAGAAAAGAAGAGGCAAATTAAGCCTCTTTTTTGTTGGTATTTATAGTAAAGTTTCGTATATTAAAGTATGTAATTTATCTATTATGAAGAAGGATGGAACGATAGGACCGGAGAAGTACAGCCGAGGGGAGTTATCCCAACTGGCTCGTCGTCGTATGATCCAAAAAGATCATGGAGATAAATCAAAATATAGACGAAAAACAAAACACAAAAGAGGTTATGAGTGATTCGATTTCAAAGTACAACCAATTGGTAGAAGAGGGTGTAATAACCCCTGATGTAAAAGCAGAAGATGTTCGTAAGCAGAAGATACTTGATCTGTTAGCTGCGGCGGCTAAAGCCGGCAAAGCTGGAGAGGTAGAGTTACGTGCAAGAGAGGTTATGAAAGAGTTTGGTTCAAACAGTTTATTACTAGGATTAGAGATAGCATGTCAGGAGTTAATATAAATTTACCATTCAGCCCTAAATGGTCTAAACAGTGGATTGAAAAGAAGTTATCGGAAAGATACTTTAGAAAGCCATACGACCGTTTTATGTGGTGGAGAAGCTATACTTCAAAGAACAAGCCTCTTACCAATCGTCATCCTTTAAGAGACAGAATTGCCAATGGCGATTTTGAGATCGGTCCTTATCTTTTAGAAGTAGAGCTGGTTTATCATACTATGAATGAGAAATTTAAAGAAGCTATTACAACCAAAGGAGAAGTAGATTGGAGTTTATGGCATTCAAATACTTCAGTAGATAGAGCTAGGAAAAAAAGATTGATAGAAGATCACGAAAAAGAAGAATTTAGAAAATTATCCGAGCTAAGAGACGCTTTTTTACTTGAGTTCAAAATGAGTAAAGAGCAGTACGAAAAAGAGGTAGTAAAAGGGTCTGATGATACTTTAGACTTTTATTTTAAGATGGAAGAAAAATATGGGAAATGGGCAATAAAACCTAAACGTATTCCCAAATTTTGATCTATTTATATATAGATATATCGATATATTAATTTTAATTTTAAATTCATGAATACTATTCTAGTTATTTTAGGTCTGCTTTTAATAGGAGCAGCGGTTACAATTTACCTAATTAAGACAGGTAAAGTTAAAGACAGTGACGGAGATTTAATTCCGGATGCTGTTGAAGATGCAGTCGAAGATACTAAAGAGACTGTAAAAGAAGTCAAACGTAGAGCTCGTCGAGTTAAAGAAGAGATCAAAGACGTTGTAGAAGAAGTCAAAGATGTAATTGAGCAAGTAGATGACGTTGTTGAAGCTGCAAAAGGTAAGTCCCGTAGAGGTAGAAAACCTGCCAACAAGAAACCAGCAGCCCGTAAACCTCGTCAAACCAAAGCTAAAAAATAATGCAGCCGAAAGTAAATGTATCACTGGATCAAACAAAAGCTGTATTATGTGAAGAGTGCTCGGGGACATTCTTCGAAGAAGGTGTGCACCTGCGGAAAGCATCAGGATTGCTCACAGGAACTGGACAAACAACCTACATCCCAATCCCAATCTTTGCCTGCAAGAAATGCGGACACGTCAACGCTGAATTCTTACCAAAAGAGGTTAAAGACCTTGGGGACTAGTATATACTCAGGTATACAAGGTCAAATTTACGATTAGCTTAGAAAATGGGGTCGCCAAGCGTCCCCGTTTTTTTTTCCTATTTATAATATGGAATTCCTTAAATCCGTCGGACAGTTATAGATTGTCTAACCCTTAAATTTTAATTATGGATTTATTGAATAAAGTTGGCTCTTGGGTCAACAAAATCACAGAAGTAGGTATAAGCGTTATTGCCCTTGGAGTAGTTTTCGAGGTACTGTTCAAAGGAATTGCAATACCATTCTGGCCAAACATCTCAGTAGTAGATAATATTATGGGAATCTTAGGATCCTTATCTGCTGAAGGTCTTTTAGGACTAGTTGGTGCCTTTGNATTATACCACATTCTAAAGAGGTAAAAAGTTTTTATTTTATTTATAAAGGAGGCCTTCGGGCCTCTTTTTTTGTTGCTATTTATAGTAAAGAGCTGCTGCAACAGCTGGTTTTACTCCAAAGTTACTTTTAATTTTTTTACATAAATTGTTTTCGGTTTAACGTTTAACTAATAGTTGAATATGAGATTATTATGGTTTTTTGCCTTTATTATAGGCATGAGCGGTTATAGTCAGGAAACTATCCGCATACAAGAAGTTACCAATAACATAGTTATGGGTCCATTTGCTGGAAACCGTGACCTAGCTTTTGGTGTACAAAATATCCTAGAAGAAATTATCCAAGATAGAGATTATTATTTAGCTGAAAATGCTCCAAAGAGTATTAAGGTTGAATTACTTTACTTTGATGTAAAACAAAATAGTATGCAACTTGCAGCTTATGGACGTAAAGCAGATATTACTCAAATAGTTGCAGGTGCAAGATTAATAGTAGATGGTGAGATAGTAAAAGAAGTAGTCGCAAAAGGTACTTCAAAATCTATTTCTACGGCTACTTTAATTATAGACAAAGGAGGAAAATTCTCACAAGCAGGTGTATCCTCAGCACTTAAAAAAGTTTGTGAACAACTTATAGATAAATTAAAATTATAATGAAAAAACTATTATTTTTATTACTTTTACCTTTTGGGTTATTAGCCCAACAAGGTTACTTAAGCCACAGCTACATCGATGGTGATTCAAATGGATTTGTAGTTGGACAAGAGATTACTGTAAAGTTTGAAGGTTTACAGGGCAGTGGAATGACACCTGATCGTGTTCATTTCGACTTTGAATGGAACAACAAGCTTCTAGAGTATGTTTCACATACCTTTAACCCAACATCAGGTTTACCATCTGATGCTCAAAATTCATGGACAATGTGGAATGGGTATAGATTTAATCCTATTAACACTTATGCTGGGGTGGCAATAGCTGAATCAGATTTAGATGTTCAATATCAACAAGGATGGTTAAATGCTGGAGCCGGATCCTATTCTTCAGTTGCTGATTGGTCAGTAGCTAGGGTAATTATACAATCAGCTTCAGATTTACCTTTATCTACAGAATGGATTTATGTTAAATTTAAAATTAAAGATAGACAAGGAACAGGGTACTCCAATTACAATAACGTTACTGATCTTAACTTTGCTAATTTTGAAGATATAAGTGCAGGTTCAGGATTATATGATGTGAATGCGGGTACAGAAAACATTTCATTAACCAATGTAAGCGGGGTAAATGCCGGTAATGTTACTATAAATCTTAACTCAGCTGCTAAAGCTCAATATGCTACTGATTTTACTTATGCTATTTATGCTGCTGATGGAGTAAATGGTAAGACTGGTCAACCTATAGAATCAGGAAATTTTGATGCTAATGGTCAAGTAATTACTAGTAATTTAATTGTAGATGAAAAGTATTACATAGAAATTAAAGTAAATGATCAAGCTACTTGGTTAGATGATGTATTAACTATTACAGATGCTTTTATTATATTTAAACAAGGTAATGCTACTGGAGCAAGTGGGCCTGGGGATACAACTTCTCAAAACACATTCGATTATTCTTTACAGTACCTTATAGGAGAATTAAACAATTCAGGAAATATTACTCCTGCAGATGCTTATCAAGCTTTAGGTCATGTACAAGGAGTAGAAGGATTAAGTGAATGGTTTACCAGTACAACTAATGGGTCTAAAAATGTTTGGGGTAGAATAGAACAATTAGGTGTATCAACTAATGATTATTATTTCGGACAAAAATATATTATTGAACCTACAGATGATGTTAAATCATTTAACTTTGGCCATGCTTTAATTGGTGATGTGGATTTTTCTCATGGATATACTCCAACGGCCGAAGGAAGTTCATATACAACAACCTCAACTTCCGCACAAGCAAGAATGAGTGTAACATCAATGGCATTAAAACAAGCAGTTGAAAGTAATTTAGATGTTGTTTCTGAATTAATAGATGGTAAAGTACATTTTACTATTAATTTACAAGAAGAAGGAGTAATAGGAACTCAATTTAATATAAATTATGATGATGCTATTTTAACTTTAGATAATGTAATTTTTGATACTGGGAATACAATGACAAATTTTGCAAATCATAAACAACAACAAGCTAAAATAAATATAGGGTCTTTAGATCAATCAGGAGAAGTATCAATTAAAACAGGAAATGCTTATAAATTAATATTCACTCCAAACGAAACATTACAAAACACATCAGGGTTAATTACTTTTAAATTAACTGAAGGTATTAAAGCTGATGGGCAAAAAGTTCAATTTATAATTCAATAAAAAATGAAAAAATTAATATCAATATTAGCATTATTTTTAGTATTAGGATGCGCTCAAGATGAAGAGTTTATAGTAATAGATGAAAACCAAGAAGTACCTGAAGCTTTATTTATTGAAGATTTAGTAGGGGTTAAATTAGCTAGTTCTATTGTTTCAGACAGAGTTGCTATGAATGTTAAATTACCTTCAAACGGGGTTTACAGAGTAAAGATTAGACATAGTATGACTAATGAATTAATATCTCAAGAAAAACTTACAGGCAAAGAAGGAGACAATATTTTAAAAGTGTATGTGAATACTTTAGAAAAAAGTTCATATAAATTAGAATTAACTAAAGAAAATCATACAATAGTAGGAGTAACATTATTTTCAAAATTTTAAAAAATGAGTGAAGAAAAAGGAGGATTTTTTAGTCAAATTAAAAATCAAATTATAACAACAATTGGCCTTATTATTACCGCTGCAGGCGGTTTAGTAATAACTAATATGGAAGCTATATTTGGTGTATCAGAAGAAGTAGTAGTAGAAAAACCAATGATGGAACAAACTATTAATTTACCTGAAGCTACTAAAGATACAGTAGTAATTTCTAAAACTATAGTAGTACCTCCTAAAAAAGAAAAAACAGAAACCGAAAAAAGAAAAGAAGATTTCGACTGGTAAAATATGAAAGACCCGGCTGCAACCAGGTCTTTCGGTATTAGGTCGGATTTTAATTAAATGTGAAGTGTATAACAATTAAAATGACAACCATGAATTATATCTTACAATCTAAGAAAAAAAATTCTTTTAACCAACTTTTACAAGGAATTTTAAATTTTTACAGAGAGCCTCAAGCAGAAAATACTGATACTGTTATAGGTAAGGTGGTTGATGTTATTTTAAAAGCAGTTGTTACATTCCTATTTGTGTTAGCTACATCAGGAATAGCAAAAATTGTTTTTGAACTAATAACAAACCCATCCCAATTCAGCAATGCTACCTTTGGAGTATTCGATTATCTGTAAAAATGAAACATCTTATCGTATTTTTACTTGGGCTAAATGTAGCATTTGGTCAAGTACTTGGCAAAACATCTACTGAAGATTATGTAGCAGGATTTGAATCAAGAGAATCTATTTGGTCCGTTCCTGAATACAATGGTGATCCGGTTACTGTCGCTCTCTTAAATATAGGTGTAAGCGATGAAGTATTATCTCAATATCCGGAACTAGGAGATTACCGCGTAGGATTAGGTCTTACTAATATAACCGTAGCATTCTTAGATGAGACATTCAGATTTGAATTCGTAGAAACAAAAGACGAAATCAAAAATAGAATGGTTACACAATATAAAGCATCTCAAAAAGGATTTACTGCAAATCAAATCGATATTAAAGGCAAGATAATGCTTGCTAAATACTTCTGCTATATAGAGGTATATGATTTTTCTATTTCAGAAGATGAAAATATTAGTTTAAAAGATGGAGTTAAAAGTAACTTAGTTACAAGATTAGGTCTTCAAGTTAAAATGGTAGATGCAGAAACTGGACTTTACATGACAGGTTCAGGTTTAGGCAAAGCAACTACTACAAGAGAGATGACTTTACTTAATGACGAAAATTTAGAAGAAATTAAATTTAATCAATCTTCTATAGGTACTTCAACTAAAAAAGCTTTAGAGACAGCAGTAGCTAAAGTAGTTAAACGAATGATACGTAAACGTATCTTTGACCATTAAAATGTGCAGAAACTACTCTACATATTATTTTTCTTTGTTTGTTTCTCCACAGTAGGACAAACACAAACTATTACTCAATATTTTACAGATCGTTGTACTAACGAAGTAAAAACTGTAACTGCTAACTTTGTTAATGGTTCAGCTACAGTTGCCTTTTATAATAGAGTAAAAACTTTTACTTGGGCTGAATATACAAATGGTACTTTAGAAGCATGGCTTAACGAAACTTATGCCTGGTGGTCGAATTTAAGCCCATGCTCTACCAATACAGCAAATCAGCAATCAACCCAACAGACCACTAGTAATGCTACTAGTAGCGCTACCAATGCGGCTAGTAATGCTACTTCTAGTACTACTAATACTACGGGCACAACTAACACAAACACAAATGGAAATACAGGATCAACAAGTACAGGTTCTACTTCGTCAGGAAGTGGATCAAGCAGTGCAGGTTCAGGAAACTCTTCTGGATCAAGCTCTTCAGGAAGTACAGGAGGAGACAGTAATAATTCAAGTTCCACTGGAGGTGACTCAGGTGGAAGCTCAGGCTCATCTGATAATACAGGAGGGGACTCAAGCAATAGTGGAAGCGATAACTCAGGAGGAGACTCCGGTGGAGATAATTCAAATGATAGCGGATCTTCTGGGGGTGAAGACTCGTCTGGGGATAATTCCTCGGATAATGACAATAATTCATCAGATTCAGATAACTCTTCTGGGGATGGAGATAGTGGGGATGGTGATTCGTCAGGAGAAGAAGGAGGAGATTCAAATAGTGAAAGCGAAGAAAGCAGTGAAGATTCAAGCAGTGAGGAAAATTCGGAAGAACAATCTGAAGAAAGTTCTGATGAAGAAAGTTCTGAAGAATCAGAGGAAGAAGTAGAAGAAGAAAAAAAGGAAGAAGAGAAAGAAGAAGAATCAGAGGAAGAATCTGAAGAAGAAAGTGATGAAAGTGAAGAGGAAGAAAAGGAAGAAAAAAAAGAAGAAAAGAAAAAACGTAACCCCATAAATGTTTCTGCTAATGTGTTAACCCAATCTGCTTTAGATGGTACAATATCAAATGCAGCTAGTTTTGGTTTTTCCCAATCTTCACTTACAGGTACTACAACATATTCTGCTAATGTAATGGTATGGGATAATCTTGATCAATTTAGTTTAAGTTTATCTGAATCTAATGTTTATTTCAATTATGATAGAGAAGAAAAATTATTCCTCTACAACCCAGAAACTAAAAAAGAAGATTTATATTTTGGCTCCACTTATGGAAGAGGTAGTATAATGATGATACAATCTACTTCAGCATCTTTCATGTACATTTATGGAACTAAAGTAGTATCATTTGGTATATCTAATGTATATCTAGGACAAAAAGAAAACTTTTGGAAAGGATTTGTAGGTGGATTTGCTCTATCAGGTACTGTTATAAATGTAGAAGATAATGTTATGGTGATGCCTTCCGGTGTTTTATTTGGTACTAAACCATTCCCAACCAAAAGAGTAACAATATCACCGATGCTTGCTTTAGCTTTCAACCCAGTAACTTATACATTCAACACTAAAAAAGCTGTATTCAAAGGAGAGTTAGCTCTGAATGAACATGTAACATATATAGTAGGTTCTAACTTTGATGTAGCACTCACCCAAAGATTTAGATTTAATATAGGAGGTAACGTTGTAGGAACCACTTTACCAGGTATTCCTTTAACTTGGTCTGCAACAATTGGTTCTAAATTCCAGTTTTAAAAACTATTTATATTAAAGAACGTTTCACCTAAAAAAGTTTTTTATGTTTAAAATAATTAAAAACAATTGGATGGCTTTTACAGACATTTTTAAAAACGAAAACGATTTTAACGAAAAGACTATTGTTGGCTTTTTGTCTTTTGCAATGATGACTATCTTTGCATTTGCAGATATCTTTACTGGATTGTTCGGTAAAGATTTAGTAATTCAAGAATTTATTTACAACTCATTTGTTATTATTACTTTAGGATCATTTGGTATTGCTGAAGCTGGTAACATATTTGGTAAAAAATCAGAATAATGGCAGCAATAGTACCAAAAGGAATTATCGTGCACTCAATGGCGGAGTATCTTAAAATGCCAGAAGGTCCTTTAGGAGCACATGATTTTTTAAAGTCAGTTAAATTATCTGTTCATGGATTTATTCATCCAGACGGAACGTATGAAAAGATGATTGAAACTCCTGGCAAAGCAGCTCATGCAGGAAAATCTAAATTTGGTGATCTAGAATATTTGAATTCACATTTTTTAGGATTTGAATTACTTGTACCTGGAGAACATGATTTTGGAACTTTTTCGAAAGCTATAGAAACACCTGGAACTTACACCGATGAACAATTCAACAAAGCGGTGGAGGTGTGTAAGTGGTGGATGAATCAGTACAACATACCAGCCGATGCAGTAGTAAGACATTCAGACGTATCTGGAGATGATGTGAGAGGAGTCGGTAAAGGGAAAACCGACCCAGGTTCAGCTTTCGATTGGGATGCTTTTAAAGCAGCTTTAGTATGAGATTTGAAGTTTTAAGATTTAGTTCACAAAATGATTCTACTTTAGGTTTACTATTTGATGTAACCGACGGTAGAAAGTTTTTATGCTTTACTATCGAGGATGAAGCAAGAGAAACTAAAGTGCAGGGTGAAACAAGAATACCAGCAGGTGCCTATAAACTAAAGCTTCGTAAGGAAGGTGGCTTTCATAATAGGTATACTAAAAAGTACGGTTCGATGCACAAAGGTATGATACATGTACAGGACGTTCCTGGCTTTCAGTACATACTTTGGCATACCGGAAATACAGACGAACATACAGATGGCTGTTTACTCTTCGGTGATACCTCTCAGCAAAATATATCTAAAGGTGGATTCATTGGTGCTTCAGTAGATGCTTACAAAAGAGTTTACCCATCTATTGCAGAAGCATTAGATAAAGGAGAAGATTGCGAAGTAACTTACATAGATTACGATACCGGTATTTTGCACAGATAGTTTGATAATTAAAAAATTATTCTTATATTACAGTTATGGGAAAAAATCTTAGAGGATATCTTGCATTTGCAATACTAGGAGGAATAGTAGCTTATATCATATTTGGTAAATCAGACATAGCTGTTGACGTACAAGCTTACCAAATGCAAATAAACCTTCTGGAGCAAAAAATAGACTCCATTAAATCTCAGAATAATATTTTAGTCAAAGAAGCAGATTCTTTAGAAAATAAAATTTCTGCATACGATGTAAAAATTAACAATTTAAACTACAAGATTAATGTTATTAAGAAAGAAACACAGCAAAAATTGGACTCTGTTGATAGCTTTGGTGATGATGAGCTTGAAAAGTTTTTCGCAGAACGCTACCGACAGTACNTCAATACAGATAACTAAACCTATAGCAAAACTTGTAATCAAGGATTTGATCAAAGGAGACGGTTACGCAGTAGAGTTAAAGACTATAGAAGAGCTTTTATCTTCCACTAATCAAAAACTTACCACTCAAACTCAATTAGTAGGTAATTTAAAAGATCAGATTTATAATTATGAGAGTATGTTAGCTACTAAAGATAATCAATTAATTACAGCTCAAGATCTTTCTAAAGACTTGGAAGCAGCTTTACGTAAAGAGAAACGCCTGGGTAAATTATATAAGATAGGTTCTACAGTAGGCTTAGGAGCAATAGTATTGTTATTACTAAAATAATGAAACGTATTCAAAGGAATTTATTTCCTTTCATTATCGCACTTTCTGCCCTGTCGGTGTCTGCTTCGGCCGCTTTCTATTCTGTTAGCGGTCTGAGCAAACTCTTTGCCGGAGCTTCGTTTGAAGTTATAATCATGGCAGGTTCTCTAGAGGTTGCCAAATTAGTTATAGCATCTCTCTTATACCAGTATTGGAAAGATTTAAATAAACTTCTTAGAACGTATCTTACCGTGGCTACCGTAGTGTTAGTTATTATTACTAGCATGGGTATATACGGCTTTTTATCTGCGGCATATCAAGAGACTTACAATAAGTTATCTATAGTCGAGAATGAAAAAGCTTTTATTCAACAGAAAATTGACTTCTATGACGCGGACGTTACAAGATATGATCAGGAACTTGAAAGAATTTCTAATAACATTTCTACTCTTTCCAATGCTAGGTCTCAACAAATCCAGGTACGAGACACCTCGGTGGTTGGAGGCGTTAGAACCACAATATCAACTTCCGAACTTAGGTTGGCACAAGCTCGTATTAAGACTGAAGAGGAAAATAGAAAAAATATTCAAGCCCAACGTCAAATAGCAGCAGATAGCCTGAGGAAATTCCAATTTGAGGTATTACAGCTTGATAATAACACAGAAGTAGCCGGGGAGTTAGGACCTCTACAGTATCTTTCAGGTTTAACAGGGGCACCTATGGATAAAATTATTAATATACTTCTTTTAGTTATAATTTTTGTATTTGATCCTTTAGCAATCTCTTTAGTTGTAGCAGCCAACTTTGCTTTTGATAAAGCTAGACCAAAACTAAATCTTTACGGTGAAAGAGTTTGGGATGAAGATGCATTTCAAGACTTTGAAATAACTACCAGTGATGGATTAGAAGATGAACCTGAATGGGATGAAGATCATGCAATGAATCAAGTCTTAAACGATATGGTTGAAGATATAGAAGTCAAAGATGCAGAAGAAGTAAAATCTAAAGAAGAATTTTTTGAACAGTTAGATAAGATAGAAAAAAAGAAAAACTCAGCACCTAAAATAATCAAAATTTTAAATGAAACGTCTAGACAAGCACAGGTGCTGTACGATAACGGGTCTATCACATGGATAGATAAAAAAGGAATCGATGAAAATAAAATAAAGTATTTGTAAATTAGAAATTTTATTCGTATATTATAGTTATGAGAAATAAGTTATTACAAGCAGCTTTAAAGCATGCAGAAGGCCATATAGCCAAACACGTCGCAAACATAGAAGTATATTTAAATCAATCAGTCGGTATTGGAGAACATTCTGATATAATAGAAGCTATTGAAATTGAATTAGAACAAATAGCTAAATACCAGGATCAAGTTGATATTTTAAATCAACATTTCATTAATAGTTCTGAAGGTTTAATTACAGAAAATACTTCTATAGCATGAGCGACAGAGAGATAATGAACGCTAAAAGACCTCCATCAGCAACGGAGATTCTTAAAGAAGAGTACCCTACTATCTACAACGGCTACAAAGCTATTATCGACGAACAGTTTGAATTATTTGCAATGAAGCATCTTGATTATGGAATGCATAATGTAACTGCAGGTACAAATTTAGATACAGACGATGAAGTAGAATTTGCTATGACCGGCCTCTGGTATAGAATATCAGATAAAATTAATCGATGGAAGAATATGATCATATCCGGCCGTAAAGCTCAAAATGAAACTATAGTAGATACCTTTCAAGATATTACCAACTACGGTATTATTGCTCAGTTAGTTAAGAGAGGTATGTGGAAAAACGATTAGATGCCAGCTAAAAAGATCTACCCCGGTAAGGTTAAGAAGAAAGCGAACCCTCTAGTAAAAGAGGTTTGGGAAAGTAAATTAAAACAATCACCAAAGAGTAACAAACATATATCTTACTCTCAACTATCAACATTTGCTAACTGTCAAAAGCAATGGTATTTAACTTATGTTAAAAATTTAGCACCTTATCAACCATCCATACATGCTGTGTTCGGTACTGCAATGCACGAAACAATTCAGACCTGGTTAGAAACTTTATACCATGATAAAGTAAAAACAGCTAATGAAATGAATTTAGACACCTTGCTTTATAACAATATGGTTAAAGCGTATAAAGCACAACGAGTGATGAATAGTCATGAAAACTTTTCTACCTCAGAAGAAATGAATATGTTCTGGCTAGACGGCAAACACATTCTTAAGTTTCTTAAAAAGAAAAGAGGCGGTTACTTTAGCACTAAAGGAGTACATTTGGCAGGGGTAGAGACNCTCTTATACCAGGAGTTACGCCCTGGCGTTATGTTTAAAGGNTTTGTTGATCTTATCTTTTATGATGATAGAGTAGATCGATGGACAATAGTAGATATCAAAACATCTACCTCAGGATGGAATGCTTTGGCTAAGAAAGATGATAAAAGAATATCTCAAATACTTTTGTATAAGCAGTTTTTTAGCAAGCAATTTAATATACCTATCGAAAAGATAGATGTTGAATATTTTATTCTTAAAAGAAGAGTTCCTAAAGATGCTGAATTTGCATCCATGCAAAGAAGAGTTCAAGAATTTAGACCAACAGCCGGTCCTCGAAAAGTAAAACAGGCAGTAGAGTTGATGGAACATTTTGTTAAAGAGGCTGTTGATATGGACGGTGAGTATATCGATAAAGAGTATACAACCTCTCCTTCTAAAAACAGCTGTAGATTTTGTGCATTTAAAGAATTACGCATCTGCCCAGACGCTGTTTTGTAAACTCTGCCTATTTATATATAAATATATAAGTATATATTGTTATGTCAAATAAAGATAGAAAACTCACATCGGTTCGTATAGATGCCGATCTCTTCCAAGAGTTTAAGTTACAGTGCATGCATGATAATTTTTCTTTTCAAAAACTTGCCTCCCGGGCGATTTTTTTGTATCTTACAGATAAAGGATTCAAGCAAACCATTCACAAACAAAATTCAATTAAGTTAAAATAGTTACATGAAAGAAAAGTTTCGTTATTTAAAGCAAGAGGATAGAAAAAAGATCTTGTTACTGTGTGACGATATCCGAATGCATTCCGGAATCGGTACGATGGGTAAAGAAATAGTTATAGGAACCGCCCATCATTTTAATTGGGTAAATCTAGGAGGTGCAATCAACCATCCACAAAAAGGACAGATATTAGATCTTTCAGATGAAGTTAATAAACAAACCGGTATAGATGATTCTTATATTAAAGTTATACCTAACAATGGATATGGAGATGCTAAGATAGTACGGGAGTTGATTCGGATGGAGAATCCTGATGCTATTTTTATCTTTACCGATCCTCGATATTGGACTTGGTTGTTTGAAATGGAAAGAGAGGTTCGAAATAAAATTCCTCTTTTCTATTTAAACATCTGGGATGACTATCCGGCTCCTTTATATAATAAAAATTATTACGAGTCTTGCGATGTATTGATGGCAATTTCAAAGCAGACTAAAAATATTAACGAACTTGTTTTAGGAGATAAAGCTTTAGATAAAATCATCGAGTATGTACCCCATGGTATTAATACGAACTACTTCTTTCCTATCAAAGCAGATCATGAAGACTTTGATAAGCTTCAAGAGTTTAAAAAGAAAGTACTACAGAATAAAGAATATGAATTCGTAGTATTCTATAACTCTAGAAACATTCGACGTAAAAGCACAGCAGATTCTATATTTGCTTACAGTCAGTTCTGTGACCTAATCGGTAAAGAGAAAGCAAAAAAATGTGCGTTCATTTTACATACTACACCGGTAGATCCTAACGGAACAGATCTTTATGCAGTAAGAGAGGCATTCTGTGATCCAGAATATGTTAACGTCTATTTCTCTTCCGATAGATTAGAAACAGCACAGCTTAACCTTCTTTATAATATTGCGGATGTTACTATGCAGCTTTCATCTAATGAAGGATGGGGACTTGCATTAACAGAATCTCTAACTACAGGTACAATGATTGTTGCAAATGTAACCGGTGGTATGCAAGATCAAATGAGATTTTCAAAAGACGGTAAGTGGATAGACTTTTCAGCAGACTTTCCTTCCAACCACAGAGGTACGATTAAAGAGCATGGTGAGTGGGCCGAGCCTGTATTCCCTTCAAACATTTCAGTAGCAGGTTCTCCTCCAACACCTTATATATTCGATGATAGATGTACAGCCGAAGATGCAGCACAGGCTTTAGCTAATATCTACAATTTAGGTGAAGAAGAAAGAGAGCGTAGAGGGGAAGAAGGACGCAAATGGGCTACAGGTGATGAAGCTAAATTTACAGCAGCACACATGGCTGATTCTGTTATAGAGATTTTAGATAGAGGATTTGAAAGTTTTACTCCTCGT
>JGI25132J35274_1000055_pt1 | contig 30138 bp, 10 predicted proteins | sample ETNvirenome_6_30_FD_35274 | JGI IMG/M metagenome (IMG submission 35274)
CAGGTTCTTATGGGCGATAGCACTGATGGCATACCTGGTATTCCTGGATTGGGTATCAAAACAGCTGATGCAATTATTGATAATATGCCCAGCGTACTGTCACACCATCAAGTTGTATTGTCTCAGTATCTAGCAAAGTTTAAATTAGATGAAGGTGTGTCTAGATTCTATGAAACATTTAAACTTGTGCGCATGCATACTGATATAGACATAGCAGCTAAAGATGTTGGTGAAATACCTGAACACCTTTTTATGCCTGAACCTTTTGAATTACAGGAGGCGGACACATGGGAGTAAAGAGTAAAGAACAGTTTTTGATAGCACGAGACACTCGTAGTTTTAGTGTTGTAGGAGATGTGTCTGATATAGTTCCAGTAGTTATAGGAGGTAGTATTATGTCTCTTCAAATGAACGATAGAACTATTACTTTGCATGAAACTGTAGAGGTAAGTAAAAAGCCTTACAAGATAAACAAGATAGAGTCGGAGATAGTCAATGGTAAGATACTGTACAATTGTAGTACAGTTAGGCTTACCAAATCCTCTTTGTTCTTACTGCCTATGCTAGGCGGTACTAGAAGATTATACATGTGGGACAAGTTGTTTGTCAATGCATTTATTAATGCTGATCAGCACCAAGACTCTATTTGTCTTTTGTACAGATTTTCAGGTGATACAATCTTTCTAAAGTTTGAGCAAGCTCTTAAGAAGTTTAGAACTTTTAAAGATACCTATGACCCGTCACCATACTTTGTTATGTTTGTATTTGATGTGCCTACTAACTACATAGAGCAATTTAATTTGTTTGTTGATGGTAAGTACTCTAAGTTCAGNCCTGAGTTTAAGAGTAAAATTATGGAGTTTCATAGTTTTAATATACACGGGGAGATGGCGCAGATCTTGTTTCAAGACGAGAAGCGCAGGCTTAGACTACAAGAAGAACTTGATGCAGAAATTGAACCTGGCTCAGAGTTACTAAGTATTATTGATATAGAAGAAGAAACGTTTAATCCAAAAATTTATATATGAGTGGAATAAAGAATCAAGTAGGGGATTGGTATCCTCTGCTTGAACCAATAGTTACATCTGACTATTTCAAGAAAGTTATTACACAGATTAAAAAGCAAAAAGCTATGGGTTTAAAAATATACCCAGATACAAAAGTTACTTTTCGTGCTTTTAAGATGTGTCAATTTGCAGATGTTAAAGTTGTTATACTTGGACAAGATCCGTACCACGATGGTAGCGCAACAGGCCTAGCCTTTGCTAACAATGATCAAAGTCCAAGAATGAGTCCTAGCCTACATTGGATAACCAAAGCTATTGAGCATGACTATGATACGTTATGTGTTAACTTTGATGTTACTTTGGAGGAATGGGCTAACCAGGGAGTGTTATTACTTAATACTGCCTTGACCGTGGTGAGCGGCAACGCCGGATCTCACGTGGCTCTTTGGGATAAATTTACCAAAGATTTTATACAGCATCTTTCAGAGCAGAAAGATAATGTTATATTTGTACTATGGGGTAAATATGCTCAAGGTTATGCTAAATACATTAAAGGAAATAATAAAATTGTTACTGCACCACATCCTGCTGCCGACGCTTATACTGCTGGGCGTGCTGGGTTTCACACTAGTGGCACATTTAGGAACATTAATTCTTTTCTGTCTGATCCTATTAAATGGAACTCGAACTGTGGTGAGCCTTTACCTCGTGAACTTAATGAAGCACCTTTTTAAAATTAAATTATGAAACGAGAACTAGTTAGAATTATCAAAGAGTGTGGCCACCGCGGCAAGCTGGGCCACGTTTACGAGGTAATAGAAAAGAATCCACGAGATGGGTTTAGACTAGTCATGCCCGGCAAGACTCAGTTTACTTTCTATTACCCAGTTGACTGTTGTGAAACAGTAGAACCTGGAGCATGCACTGTTCCAACTAAAGAATCTGTACCGTTTGACTCTGCAAAGTGGTCACAAAGTTTAAGGGCTTTAGAAGAAGCTACTACTGGCCTAGATTTAGAGGATATAAAGAAAAAATCTACTTGGAGAGTCCCTGAGAATGCAGATTTCGCATGGCACCTTGATAAAGTGGCCAAATCCGTTACTGATTTATTGAAGGAAAAGAACGCTGCATATGGAAATAGCGCGTTAAACCCTGCAAATATATTTAGTAAGCTTGATGCTGTAGAATCTTTACTTGTTCGTATGGACGATAAGATTATGCGCATTAAGAACCGTGGTATCAATGATGAAACAGAGGATACCGTTACAGATCTTATTGGCTATCTATTCTTATTGAAGATGGCTATGGAACGTAAGAAATAATTATTTATACGAAGTTCCTAAGAAGTACTGAGCCGCCTCTTCAGGGGTTTTACTTTTGTTAAGACCTCTGAGGATTGGCATCAGATCTTCAACTTTCTTTTGAATCTTTCTATCACCTTTTTGATAACGTCCTGTATTTCTTTGATAGAATATATCTTTCTCTTCTATAGGGAATCCTAGGTTATATAATCCTTCGTTCTTTATTTGATCAAATAGTTTGAATGTTTGTTCTATTTGTCTTGCTGTAGCTGTTGGTGACTTAGCAATACGGAATGCTTCTTTGTATCCATATAGTGGAATCCACTGTTGCATCTCCGCTTGGTATCTTAACGTTTGATACAGTAAGAAGTTAGTTGCAAAGTTCTCTTCATCATCGTCTAGATTTTGTAGAGCTGCTATTATTACAAATGCTGCTGCTAGTGATCCTAGTTCTGTAGCTGTACGCTTTACATTTTGTTTCTCCATCTCAGTCAGCTGTTCAAATACAGTACCTGGCCATGCCTTTTCTGCAACACTCTTACGTAAGAAGTTCCAAAATGAAACATACATACCTTGTGTTACAGTTCCTAATTCTTCATCAGCATGCACTGTAGGTCCTGTGAATCCCCCGTGGCCATACCTTCTTCTTAATCCAGGTAGTAACCAACTACGGAATAGCATTGCTAGTTTACCGTACCACACACGTTGTGCAGTTGGCCTATCAAAACTTCCTTTAGTCTGGTTAGTTCTTCTAGCCAATCCTTGCATTAGATTTATAAAGTCGCTCTTGTTAAAGTTTGCAACTCTTGGATCTATTGACAATCTTCCTGTCTTTTCATCTACAATTAATAAATCATACAAGTTTGCAGGACTCCCGTCCTCATTATTTATTACATTACCATCCTTATCTTGTAGTTTCCCCTCTAAATTTTTCATCAGCGCTAGCATTCTAGTAGATGATACTTCATGCTCAGCTGCTTGCTGTACTACTAATAAGTTACCAGACTGTAAAGCTTTACGTAACTTAGATCCTACTAACCTATTCCCCTCTTGATCTGTAAATTCTGTAAGTGCATCAAACATTTCTAATGCCTTACCTAGTTTTGTATCCGGTATAAACTTACCCGTATCAGATAAACCTGCTCCTTCAGCCCAGTATCTAGACTTGGCCCATGCTAGATCTCCTCTTGAGAAGAACTGTCCTGCATTTGCTTCACTGATTAGTGCCATGTTATCTATAATACTTTGGTTAGCTCCTTGTAAGAAGTTAAAAGATAAAGTATTTATAGCAGTAAATGCATTTATACTATTTGCTATTTTATTTGCAGAGAATTGTTTACCAAATAGATTAAAGTTTTCTTTCAACTCTCTTTGTCCAAACATTATTGTATCAATAAATGCATCGACATGTTTGTATGTGTAAGACTCACCTGGTTTTTTTGCTGGCAGTTTAACACCTAGTTTGTTTGCTATACTACTTAGATATGCTACACCTGCAGGATTAACCTTTAATGTATCCCTATTTTTTATTATATCTCTAAACAACATAACCTGACCTACTACTTCAGATTTAGCAGCATAGTTATGTGCCATATCTCTAAATGCATATATGCTACTAGCTACATCTCTAGATACGTCTGTTGCAGGTATATTATTTACATAGTATACAGGTACAGACTTTTCTAGTTCCCCGGTTCTTTCGTTGTATCTACCAAACTGAGTATCTGTGTCTTGTACACTGAATGATTCTTTTAGTATATCTTTGGTAGAAGAGATAACACCTTGCTCTCTCATCCTATCAAACTCGTTCTTTCTAACAGATGGCATTATATATGAAAATTCTTCCCAAGAGTTCTTAGTCATCCTCTTACTACCTATCATCTTCTGTCCTTTCACAAACTCTTTAACTATAAAATCATAGTATCTTTTCTTTTTAGCATCGTTCTGTATAGCTGTATATTTTGGATTAGTATACTTAGATGCTTTTGGTTTAATGAATGATCCCCTTGGTTGTCCTGTTCCTGGATTTATATTAAAACTTCTTTTTTGTTTTAGTTTTTCTATTTGTGTATTCGCATCTGCTACAAGGTCTGATCTACCAGCTTCCTTTGCCGCTATCTTATCTTTTTCAGCTTTTGCTATTTGTCTGTTTATTTTAGCTAACTCTTTTTTGTATGTAGGCACGGCTTCTGTATTTTCTTTATGCCAAGTTGCTACCTCATTATAGTATTTTGTTTTATTTGCTGTTTTATTCCATTTCTTTACTGCTTCTTCAAACGAAGCTTTATCTTTATAATCTGCTCTTTGAGGTTTTTTATATTTTTTATTTAGCTTTTTATACATAGCAGTCTCATCCTTTCTAAACTTATCTACTAGTAGTGGATTAACTAGTGATAAAACTTCTATTGGATCTATTTGATTGCCCTCACTGTCATATTGTGGTACTAATACAGTTTCTAACATAAATTCATTAAGAGTTTCTACGTTAGACTCAGACATTCCTTCTATGATTTCATTATACTCTCTAGCTAAATCATATTTAAAATCAAGAGTCATCTCGTTCTTTTTGAACGTTGCTTCTTTTACAGATTTAGCAAACAATTGTATTGCAGGCTCTGATGAGTATATGATTGGGTCAAACAGGTATGAGAATCCGCTCTTATCTCTGTGCGCTTGTGTTAAATCTTTTATTAGTTTATCTCTTCCAGGTATTTGTCTATTTTTAAATTGCTCTAGAGTTAAAGCTTTTGCTTGTTCATTAAACTGCTCAGCAGTTATAGCGCCATTGTCTCGTTGTTGTACCAAATCTTGGTACTCATTTGTTTGTCTTATCTGACTAGAAAAACGACGCCAGTCTCCGGTCTGTTCTATGTTATCTATGATCTCTTGTATCTGCGGGTCAATTGCTTCATTGTGGAATCCAACAAGAACTTCTGCCATTACAGGTATAATCTCCTGTTCAAACTGTTGATTTAATCTTTTAGATTTATCTATAGTTTCTTTTATATCAGAAAGCATAATACCAAATCTATCTTTAGATGTTACATTTCCTAAAGCTAGCTGATCTAATGCTATTTGTTCTAACTTTTGTATGGTATCTAAACTATCTAAAGTTTGTTTAATCTCATACATTCTATTCATGTTAGTAGCTGTTGCTCTTTCTTCTACAGACAGTGCCATTAAAGAATTAAACTCTGCTATTGCATTGTTTACGTTATCTTTATTAGCTGCTACAAACATAAAGAAGTCTTCTACTTTATTAATATTTGCTACTGCAATTTTTAATCTTCGTAATCTATTTTCTCTACGCTCTATTTGATCTTCAGGTAAGTTTTGTACGTCACGTAGTTCTGACTCTACTATAACTTTAGCATTGACTGCTAACTCCATCAACTCTTTTTGCGCATTTTCTTTTGTAGTATATGTATTTGCACGGAGTTCTGTCTCTTCTGCTGGCGCTTCTTCTTTTGTTATACCTTCTGATTTAGCTTGAGTCTTTCTAGTAAACTCATCTTTTTCAAAGTTATTTTTAAAATTAAACTCAGAGTCTTTTGCTTTTACTTCTGATGCACTGTTTAGTATGTTAGGACTAATAGTTACTTTGTATATGTTTGTAGGCTGTCCAGTTTCAGGCCCATACTTTTGTGTTGTCTCGAATGAAAAGTTTAGAAGACCGGGGTATCTTTGGTTAACAAGTCTTAGTTCTTTCAGCTGTTCTTGTGTTGCAAACATCTCAGGCTTGCCTTGGAACTGCGTTAAGACTCTACTATCTTTTAGTATGTCAACTATCTTTTGAGCGTTTCTTGATCCTGTTGCAGAGTTATCAATGTAGTCTGCAACTTTAGACATCATTACATGCTCTTTACCATTTACTATTATTATACACTTGTTTGCCATTATATTCTACATATTTTTTGTATTTCTACAACATCTTCTTTAGCATCTGCTATTTTCTTTGTAAGCCTCTGCTCTACTACATTTGTAGATGGCAGGCCTGTTACTGTATTAGGCTCTCTTTTCATAGAACTATTTTCAGATGTGTTACCTACCTCATTTACTTTGCCCGGAACTCCTTTTTGCTGCAGTTTCATATACTGCCCTTCTCCTACTCTTACATATATTTCAGACTTACCTTCAAGGCTAGATGTAAAATATGCAACCCATCCTTTATTCTTTCCTTTATATGCATTAGGCGCTGCGTTCTTAGCTAAAGTTATTACGCCGTTATTGTCAGGCTTTATTAGTTTTGGACTAACTCTAGGTAGTAAAGATTTACCACCCGGCCTAGACGTTCCAAAGTTACGAATAAAATCGTGAACAAAGTCATTAAAGAACAACGCATCGTGAGAATTGTGTTGTATTCTAGAGAAGAATTGTACAGGACTTTCTAATGCAGGGTTCAACATACTAGTAGTAAATACTTCAGCTGGTATCATATCTATGTATGTTCCTCTACCAGGTTGGAACCCTTTTGTCATTAATTGATTAGCTATCAAATCTTTAGCAAATGCTGAAACTTCAGGATCAGAACTATCTAACATCTGTTTAAATCCTTGAGTCATTTTATTTTTCTCTAATGTTCCTGCATCAAAGCTAGTATCTAACTGCACTGTAAACACCGGTATACCTTTATCATTATTAGAATCTGCTTGCTGTAAGTTTTCAAAGAATATATTACCTTTTAGCTTACCGCTTTCCTGTAGTCTTCTAAGTCTTATAGCTATATTATTTGCAGGATCTGTATACAATCTGTCAAAGTTATTCTTAGACATCAACGGTGCTAGCGGGCTATCCTGATGGGCTATCATCTTTAAGAATAATGCTTTATCTATTAACTTGTGTGTGGCCGCGTCAAAAGATGTTGCACCTATTTGTTGTTTTAATAATCTTTTAAATACATTGAATGCTAGATTATTATTTATAAAGCCTGCATCTTGTGCTGCATTCATTACAGTATCAAATATACCACGGTATGCAACTTCCATAGGAGAAGCAGTATTTATATTATTAGTTAATCCAATCTGTATTTCAGTAATGAACTCTTCTGCACCTTTTACTATCTGTATGTCTTCATTACTTAAGTACTCAGCTTCTGTATCAAGCCATCCTCGCAATGATGACATTTCATTAACGTTATCTAAGTTATCAGGAGTAATTACTTTGAATGCTTTTACTACAGATCTGCCCGCTCTATGTAATAATGCAAAATTGTTTAGCATTTTTAATTGACTACTATCGTTTTTACTGGCTAACTCTTCTATAACCATAGGTATAACAGCATCATCGGCTTTTCCTTTATATTGTTTTCTAACTTCATTAATAGCCAAGAACAGCTGGCCTGGATTATACCCTTTGTTTTTTGCTATTTGTACAGCTTCTACTATAGCAGGCTGTGTTAGAAAATCTATTACAACTTCTACGGGTATACCGGCACTTAACATCATTCCTGATACAGGTACAGTAAACTCATTATCATTTATATCTATTTGTATAGGTTTTTTAGAAGCATCTACTGCAGCTGACATGTAGTTAGATAGAGAAGAACTGTTGAATTTTTCAGAAGCTGCTCCTTTATCAAAATCATATTCATACTTTTCACCTACTTTATCAAATCGCTTTCCTTCTATTATTGGTGCAAAGTTTCCGCTTATCAAAAGTGTTCCTTGTTGCGCAATATTGTGTCCTGCAAGTACGTTAGCCCAAGAACCTCTAAGTCTTATACCCGCTTTGTTACGCATTTCCATGTCTATCTCTGCTAATGGATCATTATAGTCTACCATAATATTACTATCACCACGCTTCTCCATGGCCTTATTAGTTAGCCTGTTTCCATCTAGAGGATCTAAAACTTGACTTAAGTGTTCAGGAGCTGTGATTGCTTGGAACATTATATCAAATATTCTTTGTTCTCTTTGGGATCTTTGGCCCTGTCCATCTTCCCTTTGAATAATATACATCTTATCAATATCAAAGTCACTACCCATTTGTGTAGTAATTCCACCAGGAACTATAATTCCTTTTGCATGTGACTCAGGTAAGAATCGTACTACGTTTATTGGTAGCATAGAGTTTTTACCTTGGTTAGGCATACGGTATCCTATAACAGTTAGTCTTGGATCATTGTTTGCTATTAAGTCTTCTATGTTTTCATTCTCTGCTATACCTAAATCACTACGACGCATCATTACTTCTGCAGGCGATGTACCATCATACATTTTTAACTCGCTGCTTTCTATATGACCACCTACTTCTGCTATCTGTACAAGCTCTTTACCTTTTTGCTGTTGTTTAAATATACCATTATTGAATAAGCTAAAGTATATCTGTTCAAACTTTGCTTGGAAGTTAGGAAATGCTAGTGGTATAGCAAATCTATAATCAAACTGTCCGTTTGGTACAATGTTTAGTGCACCTAAATAAGAATCAGGTAATCCTTTTTCACGTATCTGTGATAGTAATCTTTCTTTTAGCTTTTGTAAGTGATCTAACTTTGCATCTCTCTTAGCTTCTACACTCTTAGCATTACGTAAAGCGGTAAGACCTAGCTCATCTTCTATCTTTTTTGTATCTTCTTTTACATTTTCAGCTACTAGATTTTGGAACTCTAGGTTTAGATTAGGATCTAACAGCCAGTCACCTATTATATTTTTACGTATCTGTCTTGAGAATGTAATCTTATCTTTCTTAACTACTGGTATTATTTGTGGTAGTTTTAGTTTTGTAGAGTCTAGTGCAAATGTCTTTAAGTTATCTAAGTTATCTGTATATGCATCTCTAACATCTTTACGAGCTCCTTTGTTTGCATTTTCTTCATGTATTACATGAATCTCTTGCTCTTGCATAACCCTACGTAATTTTTCTAGTACCGGGTACTCTGCAGATAGTTCTTTAGTAACAGTTACATAAGAGTTTTTATCCATATGTAGAACTGGTTTACCATCTCTAACTTTTAACTCTTCATGATAAGGTTTTATTGGTTTGATAACTACAGGAACTCCCGCATTGTCTACATACTTACCTGCGTTTGGATTAGTTGGATCTATACTAGTTTCATTTAGATATGCTTGTTCATCTCTAGACCCCCACTCTCCTAGTCCTTGTTGTATTCCGCGGTACATATCTATAGATATAAATGACTGCGCATCTGTTTTTACCACATCTCTGTATTGTTCAGATATTCTTTCAGCTTCATCTCTTGATACGCCAGCTTCTATCATATTAGTAAACATTTTATCAGCGACTGCATTTGCTACAGCGCTATCTTGAAATCCTAATTCTTTTATAGTAGCTGTTTTGTATGTAGGCATCATACCATATCCCGGATCACTTAATGTGCCTTGTAATGCTAACTTTCTACCAGGTGTATTGACTAGTCCCATACGTTTGTAGAAATCTGCACCATCTTTTGCAAAGGCCATACCACCACGCAATAGTTTATTTACTTCTATTCTACCAAAGAAGTCATTGAAGACAAAGTCTTTTACAAAGTTTTTGTTATTTCTTATAGATATATGTAAATCAGAGGGGTTTATTTCTAGTCTTTCTATCTCACTCTTTACTCTTTCTTCATATCCTTCAAGTTTACTTTCAACATCATCAACTAATCTTTCTAGTATTTCATCTACCTTCTGCATCTCAGCTGCTCCGGCATTTTGATCTAAGAAGACATCCGCTCTTTGTATTAGGTCTACATTNCCATCTACTGTTTGTGAGTAGTCTAGTCCTGCAATCTGTGGCATAGTAAATACTGATCCAGTTTCACCATCAATAAAAGGATTAGTTCCTTTTTTAAAGTGATAACCTTCAATAAGTTGACTTATATCCCCATTTGCTTTTTGTATATCTCTTCTAGCCTGCAGCATAGTTACTAGATCCTGTACTATGATGCCTTTTATTGCTTCTCTTTTAGTTAGACTAACTCCTAGCCTTTTGTAATACTCAAACCTTGGTATGGTAATAAAATCCATACGTTTACGGTCTGCTTGTGTAGGCAGTGTAAGTTTAAAATATGTAGGTGTATTTTTACTTTTTGCTCCATTGTTTGCAAAAGCATTTAATCTAACTATTAAAGAACCTTTTTCACTTTGTCCTTCGTAGTCTATACCAATTCCATAATCATTTACACCTTTAGAAGAATCTAATATCTGTGTGCTTAAAACTTCTTTTACATCTTCATTAGTTAATGCTGACAGCAGAGGCGATTGATGTTTAATGTCAAAGCCTGGAGAGAATAACGGAGTTTGAACAAAGGTATCAAACATAGGTTGGAAGTTATTCTTTATCTGCACTACTGTTTCATCTAGTATAGTAGGCTGATTAATTGGATAGTATACTTTACCCGCACCACTTAAGAATGATTCAGCTGGATTGTTTACAAAGAACGGAGTAACAGCTGCCCACTCTTTTATTACATCTAATGTTCCTCCCTGCTTATCTGATCCGTATATATATCTATTTTCTTTTACTGCATTTACCAGTCTTTCTAATCCTTTCTTAGGTTTAAATACTTCTTTTCTAAACAGGTCCATGCCAGTTGCGCCATCAACATCTCCTTTTACAAAGTATTCGTTTAATTTATCTGTAGACTCTTGAAGTGTATTTCCATATTGTATACCTAAGTTCCATAACAGTGTAGATAAATTTTCTACATCTGCAGGTTGTAACTCTTTTGTAGATCGTCTAAGGTCTTTTATCTTATCGTATGCAGATGCTATAGCTTTACTTTTACTTTCTACTACCTCAAATGTACCGTCTTCATTAGTTTTATATAAGGCTCTTGGATTAGGCATGTCTGATTCTATAGACTGTCTCTTCCAGAAGTTCAAAGCTTTTGATTTTATACTGCCCTGGTCAGAGTCAAACATTTTTACATCTATAGCTTCTCCTATCTTTTGTCCATCTGGGGACACAATATCTCTTTTATCTGTTCTAAATTGTAAAAACTTTTTGTAAGAGTTAGCAAAGTTTGCATAGAATGCAGCTTCTTCTTTAGCACTTAAGCTTTCTAGTTTTTTTATTACAGGTATAAGTGTTTTATTGTATTTTGCTTTTGTTCTTAGTTGGGCCATCATACCAGGGAAGTCTGGTTGATCTACAGTTGCTTCATTTATTTCTGAGTATATTTCATCTAATGGTATAGCTGTATTGTATCCTAATACATTTTTTTCATCTGCTCGTATATCTGTTAAGAATGCTTTTACACCGCTTGATAGTTTATCTTTTGGAGGCTCTTGTAATCTAGATATATCATGTATACGAATAGGTGACTCATCTTCATCTACTATCTCTACGGTATCATCTTTTACTTTCATACCGTACGCTTCTAGTCCTTCTTGTACAGAACTTCTAAATCCTTTTATTCTAACATTTCCAAACTTGTCCGTAACATCTTGCCAATTAAGATATACGTTTAGCATGATATGGCCTTTCTCATTAATTGTAATACCACTGTCAGCTAATTCAGCATCTACCTCCTCAGCACTTTGAATCTCTCTGCTTTTTATTTTTTCAGCTACAGCTATTACTTTATCTCTATCTTCTTTAATAGGAACTCCTTTACTATTTCTTCTTAGACCATCAAATCCTTCAGCTAAAGTCCTTTCCGCTAGAAGACCTTTTACTTTTCCTTTCTTATCCCCAAACCACTTTTTTACATTTTTAATATTTTTAAAGTATGTAGGGTTATTATTACGAAAATCATTAAAGAAACTAATTACAGTATCAACTAGTACTCTTTCCTTTTCATAGCTTAAGTCACTAGCTGTTTGTGTTGTAGCAAAAGTTAGAGGCTGTCCTTTAGAATTAGTAAGTATCTTTTCTGTTCCATCAGGTCTTATTACATAGTAGTAGCCATTACCAAATCCAAGTTTAGGCTCACCATTTTCATCTGTTATAAGTGTTGCAGGATTCTTTGCTTTTGGATCGTTTTCAAAGTCTAAGCCGTAGTCATCTTTGAACTCTTTTGTATACATGTTTCTGTATACATACTCAGCAACTGCAGGATCTCCAGTAGCGTTTAGTAATCTATCAAATAATAAAGAGGACTCTCCGCCTGGAGTTTCTATACCTACAACATTATTATCACTATCTCTTTTAATTTTACAAGCCATATCTATTTTTATTTACAATCCTGATCAAAGTCGTTTCTGTTTAAATCTGCTGCAAATGGACTACCCATTTCGTTTGCAAAGTTTTGAAGGTCAGATAGACTCGGAGCTTTAGAAGAAGCAAAGGTAGTATTTTCTGAGATTTGTTCAACAGTTTTTCCTTTTAGATTTCCTTTACTAAATGTTATTACTGGGTTGTGAAAGTATCCTACAGAAGTTCTTACTACATCAGTTGTTAGTATAGAGTTGTATCCTAGCCCTTCTGATCTACCTACATTTCCTAACTCTTGCGCAGAGAATAAATAGTCTGTATAGCTATCATAAGTATTGTTTGGATTTACAGGACTAGTATATGCACCGTCTCTACTAGCTCTATCTAAATCTACATTGTATTTTTTCTTACCTAAGAAGTCTGCAAAGTCTTTCTTAAAATTATCTTTTATTTTATTGTAATTTTTATCTTCTGTTTTTACACTTTGGTAGTCTCCATTTTGATCTACTTTTACAAAGTTCAATTTAAACGGTTCATTTTGCAGAGCTTTTTGTAATTGAACATCATTTATTCTTATTAAATCTCCAATACCTAATTCTTGTGCTATTGGACTATTGTATACCATATAGTTTTGACCACTACCAAATTGTCCAAACTCTAAGTAAGTTGGATCTGAGTATGCAGCCGCCCTTCTACTTTCATCACTGCTAGCTACAATCTCTCTTGCAAGATCAAAGTTCTTTTGTTTTAGTGCTTCACCTACAGCTGTTACTGCATCTCTAGTAAGATTAGCTGTGCTACCCATAGAAACATTATCTGTTCCTTCAGGGTTTTGATTAGCTGGTATCAAGAAACCTACCTGTCCTGGCGCTGTTTTACCTGGTGTACGCATAGTAAGGTCTGACCCGGATGGTCCAATAAATTCTACTACACCATCTGTTACAACTGTACCTACTAACTGTGGTGCGCTACCAAATGTTTCACGCGGGTCATAAAAATACTTTTGACCATCTGCAGTTCTTGCATTATTAAAGTTTGGAGATGTAACACTAGCTACTTGTGTAGTAACTCTTTCTCCTGCCTGAAGTCTACGAACTATGTCCGCTCTGTCTTGTCCTTCACCTCTTTGTAGTTTACCAACTATCTGATCTCCTACTCTGAAGTATACAGGTATATCAGCTACACTACCATTAGGGAAGTTTTCTTTATAGTAATCATTCTCTATGATTTGAAACTCTACCTCTACGCCCGGCTGTATTTGTATTAGAGCCTCTCTATCCATCTTAATTATCTGTCCGTCTACAGTGTCAGGTGCATTTACTGTAGGACTGCCTGCAGGACTTACCTCTATCTGTGATCTGTTTGTTGCAGGATCTTTTATAGCTCTATCGGACATTGCAGCCTTTGTATCTACATTATCTCCTTGCGGAGGTACTGCTGCAGGGCTTTGTTGTTGTAAAGCTTCACCAAGTGTAGGCCCTTCTGCTGGAGGCATTGGAGCTGTTAAATCAAACTCTCCTACAACTACCTCACCATCTTTTGGTTGTTGTTCTGCCTTTCTAGTTAGAGCAGATTTATACGCTGCATCCCTGTATTCCTCTCTCACATGACTGCCTTGCTTACCACTTGATGTAGGCTTAGCTGCTTCTTGAGATCTTTTGTTATTCTCTACAGATTTTTCTATTGCCTTTTCACTCTTGCCTACAGGTTCTGGAGTGTCTTCTTCTACAACAGTCCCCTCTTCTCTAGCGCTTTCTGTATTATCTCCAACTTCTCTTGGAGTGTCTTGTTCCTGAGTTTCTCCCTCAGTGGTTTCGGTAGTTTGTCCTCCATACTCTGGAAGTCCAGTTTCGTTTTCATTTGTAATTCCTTTTAGTTTATTTTCTTCTAGTGCTATCTGTGCTTCTGCATTTAGTAGGTCCTTACGCTTTTGTTCTAATTTTTGTTGCGCTTGTCTACGTGCTGCAGATGCGGCCTTGAAAGAGTCAAAGTCATCATTGTTCTGATACTCTTGCATAGACTGGTCTAGAGTTTCAATAGCTCTCTCTAGCTCTGTTATTTCATTTTCTACTATAGCTTTGTACTCTTTAGACTCTTCTATAGCTTCCATAGCTTTACCTTCTATTCGTATACGCTCCATTTCAGATACGCCTATAGCTTGTCCTCTAAGTTTTAATACGCCTTTACGTGCACGGATCTTTGCTCTAAGAGAATTCATTTCTCTTTTTCTTTCACGCATTTCAGGCTCATTGTTTATATCTTTATTAGTAGCTCCTTCAGATATAAAGAAGTATCTAAGATTATCATAGTCTGTTTCTAGTTGGTCTAGTATTTTATCTAGCTCGTATATCTCTGAGCGTAGAGAGTCATTTGTTTTTTGTCCGTGTTTACCACCAAAAGCTAATCTTTTTATTCTTTCTTTTGCAGCCTTTTCTCTAGCTTCAGCTGCCTCTCTGTCTAGTGTTGGCTGGCCTTCCATTTTAAGAGCTTCAGACATGTAGATAGCATATGCTAGTGCATCAGCTTGTTGTCTGATAAAACGTCTTCTGTTACCATTTGCATCCTCTAGCTCTACGTACTTTATCTTTTTAGATCTTTCTGTACGCTTTACAGCATCGTTTGGATTAACTTCTTTATTGTAGTAAGTAGTGCCATCTATTTGAAATGTTCTACCATCTTCACTTATAACTTGTATGCCGCCTAGGTTGTCAGGGTCAAATGCTTCTTGTCCTTCACTTGTTGCATCTTCTTGATCTGCAATCTTATTTTCTTGCTGTTCGCCTTCCTTTACATCAAGTCTTCCCTGATTCTTTAGATCTAACTGTCTTTCTAACTCACTAATAGCTGAGTTTAGTCCTGCACGCTGTATTGGAGTAAGTTTAGTTTTATCTATCTTTTTAAGATTTTCAATCTTTTTTTCAATAGTTTCACCCGCAGTTGTTAGATACTTTTGATGCTCTTCTCTTTCTTTTGCTTTAAACTCATTTTCTTTTGCTAATGCTTTTTGTTTTAGGCTTGGAGGTAGATCCGGATCTTCTAGTACCTTCTTTATATCTTCAGAGGATTCTGCCTTATCAAACTTTTCATTAAATGCTTTTGTCTGCTCTCGTAATAGTGTAGCATCTTGTTCTGCTTTAAGGTTTCTTTGGAATGTTGCTTGTGCGTATGGATCAGATGCTAATTTATTATATGTATCAAGCGCTGCAAAGGTATCTGATGCAAGTCTTCCATAGTCTCGAATCTGCTCTTTTAATTGTTCAGCCGCTATAGGATCTACTTTTACTAATTCTTGATATGCCTTATTCATTTTCTGCTGCATATCATTTAGTCTCTTATCAACATTGAAGTCTTTAGCATCAGTTTCTCCAGGCTCTGTTTGATAGATAGAAAAATCGTCTAGTATATTATTCATGTTTAACTCCGTACCCATCATCTTATTATTAGCTGCAAGAGATTTATTAATTGTCTCTTGCATATCTTTTTGAAGATCTCCCATTCTACGAGTTCTATCTTGAACCTCTGCTCCTGTAAGTACTAGTTGATTTCTTAAATCTGCACGCTCTCTATAAGTTTGATCTTCTGCTTTACGAGCTTCTTCACCCATAAGTTTTCTAGGAAGTCCTCTAGTTTGTTCAGGTAGTGCAAACCTATCATTTACATTTTTGTATACCTGCTCTAGATTATCAATCTTATCATTTATATCAGACAGCATTTTAGACTTAGATTCACCAGCAGCCTGTTCTAAAGTAAGAGTTTCTCCTTTTTCATTTACTAGAGATATACCCATAGCTTCTGCAAACTCAGTATCACTTAGATTCTCAAAGTCATTTATCTTTTGTCTGTAAACATCATAACCTCCCATTTCTAGGGCCTGCAGTGCGTTGTATGATATTAGTTTAAACTGCTCATCTTTATATGTTTTTATATCTCCTTTTTCTTTAGCAGCTTGCATACGTTTAAGAACCTCACTACTAGCATTAGCGTATCCTAATCTTTCTGTAGTGCCATCAAAGAACCCAGTGTTTATAGCATCAGCAAGTATTTGTGCATTCTTTTTTCTCTTTGAGTGATCTCTACCTACAACAGATTGTCCTCCACCCATAATACCTCCAGTTAGTAAACCAACAAACATTGATTCTAGACCTTCTTGTGTACCAAATGTTTTAGATAAAGCATCATTTAACGCTTTACCCATGTCTCCATAGCCGTTATTCTTTAGTTTGTCTGTATGGTAACTATGTGCAAACTCTCCAGATGCAAACTGAAAACCTTCTTGGAATGCTTCTTCTACACCATTCATTGCAATAGGTTTCATTCTATTCATCACTCCTTGCCACACAGTTTCATTAGCAAACTTAGATGCAGCCTTTCTTGAAGTAGCGTCTAACACTACATCACCAGTTGCTTTTGTAGCAGCATTAAATCCTGCTACTTGTTTACCAAACATCATTAAGTTAGTACCAGCAAGAACCGGTAATTGTAATGCAAAGTTTGTATTAGCTGCAGCATAAGATACATCTTCAAATTGAGCTTTTATATCTGCAGGAACTTGACCTTCATTGTCTAATAAATTGTCTTGCATGTATCCCTCTAGCAGTGTTTGATACGTATTTTTTTGACTCTCTCTTGCTTCTACTGATGCCTCAGCTAAGGACATCATTAGACCTGCCTCAAGGACTTGAGCGGCACGCATGGTTCTGTTTAATGCGCTAGCGCCTTTTGCTAGTTTAGTACCTAACTTTGTGCCATTTACTACAGCCTTCGTTGCATTGTAAAGAGCCGTGCCTTTTGATGCGCCTCCCATACCTTTTGTTAGTAAGCCTATAGGACCTAACCCACCTGTTAGATACATGGTTGCTATAGATCCTAAAGAATATCCTAATCCATTTGCTACAGTGTCAGCCCAGAAGTTTGCGGTTCCTAACTTTTGGAACGTGCTCATTTTTTGTTCTTCCCTTGTAAGGTAGTTAGGCATATTCTCACGCATCCATTCATTCAATTTATCTACGCTTCTACCTACAGCATTATCATAGTAAGAACCTCCACTGACTAGCTCTCCTATTCCAAATATAACTCCTAGTGTGTTCTCTGCAACAGCTCCTATAGTGGTAACACCAGCTTTAGCTAAACCTCTACCCCACTGTTCAGCTGTAGATTGATTACGAGCTCGTATTTCTTCCCAATCTAGCTCTTGTCCTAGTGGTACATTATAGTCTGTAAACTTAGTTATACTATCTTTTCTACGATTAGCATACATACCAGATGTAATACCAGTACCAATCATCTGTCTTCCTATCTCACCGCCACCAAGTGTAACAGTTGGCCTTACAGCCTTTAAAGGCTCGTTAAGAAATGGGTGCATTTTTACAGGTTTGTCATCTGTGGATGTAGTAGTATCCTGTGTAGGCCCACTACCATCTAGAGGCTCTCCTAAAAATGGGTGTATTTTAACTTCTTCTGCCATATATTAGTTTGTCATTAATCTAAACGACTGCTCTCTTTCGTCTGACAGTCTAATTATTTGTTCTAACTCAGGGTCGCTAGGAGTATATGTATCTACAAGTTTACCATTTATATTATATGAACCTACACTTACAACATCTCCACCTTCATTAAAATTGTATTTTAAATGTCCTTGATATTGTCCATTTTTATTATAGAATCCTATATTAGCATCATCTAGACCTGCAACAGCTGCTCTACCATATGTCATAGACATTTTATACATAGCGTCATTAAACATTAAATCCATACCACTAGCTTCAAAATTAGATGTAGGTACTTTAACTATAATGTTTTCTCCTGTTTTTGGATCTACTGCATCAAGTTGCATTGATACTGTAGGCTCTCCTAAGTAAGGCTGCTTATCAAAAGTAACTTGTGTAACTTTTAGTTGAGTGTTTGCAGGAAGGGCATAGTCCTCTATAAGACTAGCAACACTTCCTGTACCATCTTGCTTTAATCCTCCATAGAATATTCTAAAGTTAGGATTAAGTGGGCGTTTTTCAAAAGTAGACTTGATTGCTTTTGTATTAGTTTGAGCCATTGCATCTGTCTCGCCTGGGAAGTTAGTAGATGTAGTTCCTGCAACTAGTATTTTACTATTCTTTTTAAGATAATTATCTACTAGATTGTTAGCTTTTTTAACTGCTGCTTTATTCTCAAATAGTAAATCGTCCATAGCTGACTCTAAATCTCCATATCCTAAACCTTTATCTTTAGCTAAAGCATCTAAGAATTCTCTTCCTTTACCTCTATATAAAATGGTTCCACCTTGAGCTTCAAATCCCATACCATCTTTACTATTCTCCATAATATAAGTAAGCTCTGCAGCTGACATATTAGGATTATTAAAGAATGTTCTAGCTTTATCTAACATTTCTTTTCCGGTAACACCGTTGTAGGTTTTATCCTCTATATCTACAATATCATTAAATCCAGTTGCCTCATACGCTTCTTGTAATCTTTGTTCTTGTAGATAGATATTTGCACGAGCATCTGTTATTTTATTTTGATAAGACTTTAACACTCCCTGCATTTGTTCTGGAACTCTACCATTCATTATATCCTCTGCACTTATTATAGCACCTTCTCCTATCAATCCTTGTTCTCTAGCATATTTAGTAGCCTCATTAGATACTAATAGCTCAGCCCCTTGATATGTTTCAATATAACCATTAACATCTTCAAGACTTACTCCCCCTGGATTCTGAAGTTCTGATACTCCTGTATCAAAGGATACAGCAGGAACATATTTATCTAAGGCAGACTTAAGTCCTACTAAATATTTCTGATCATAGTCTTGTATATACTCACTAAATATATTTTCATACGCAAACTTTCTAACAGCCATATCTCTTTCACTTCCTATAATACCTGAAAGAGTTTGATCTTTTAGATATTTTTGACGTGCTTGTATTTGTTCTGCTTCAGATTCTAAACCTGCTCCACTAAGAAGCTTAGTCTCTTTCTGTATTTTTTCATCTAACTGCGCAGCTAACTTATCGTTACCGTCTGCAATTGCTTTATCTCTTAAACCTACTAGTCCATTATTATCAGGATCATTTTCATCTCCATATAAACTAGCAGTTAAACGTTGTCTGATTTGTTCATCTGTAATATCAAAAGTTGTAAGATCTGTTTGCTGTGCTACTGATGCAGATACATCTGGCCTAGACATTACAGTGTTGAATATAGCCTCTACATCTTTTTTGGGAACAGTTTTGTAACTCTCTCCTACTTTAATAGTAAACGTTGCGTCAGGACCTTGACCAACTTGTTGTACAACTTGACCTCCTTCCTTAGCTGCATAGTCTTTCATAGCCTCAGACATCAATGCCTGTATATCAACATCTTTTACAAAATTGTAACCATTGAAAAAACTACCATCATCAATACTACCGTCTTCATTTCTCTGTAATCCTGAGTATCCAAAGTTAGATTTAGCAATAGCTTTATTATAAGTCAATGCATTTATATCTCCTTCGTTATATGCATCTTGTACTCTTTTTTTGTACGCTTGATACATCTCATGGTTCTGCTTTATAGGCTGATAGTTTTTATCAAACTCCCTAGCGCTCTTAGACACATCCATCATCATAGTTTCATAATCACCACGAGCAGCTCTATCTTGTAGTTGCTGTCTAGTATTTTGCTCAAGCTCCATCTTAAGAGCCTGATCTCCTTCAAAGTCTGCAGCCTGCATTTGATCTACAGCTCCTGCTATAGCATCATCAGCATTGAATGCTTGTTGAAACTTTTGTCTTTGTAGTGTGTTTATTTGTACAGATCCTGGATCTCTATAGACACTAACGTATGGTTTTAAATTATACCTGCTCATCGTCTTTTTCTTTAGGTTCATTTGTAGCCTGAACTTCTCCAAAACGTTTGTTAAATAGTTCAGCTATATCAGCATTTGTATACGGTTGACCTGTTCTAGGGTTGACCTGATTCTTTAAGAAGTTTCTTAATCTGTCTCTTTCGTAAATACCCATATCACCAGTCGCTCGTGCTAATCTTTCAGTAGCTTTATAAGACATTAGATCACCAGCTAATCCTGCTGTTCTTTCAGTAAATGAATCTACAGCTCCTAATTTTCTATCTTCATTAGCTGCAAGCTGTCTTTCTCTAAGTTGAGTATTTATCTGGTCTGCCTGCATTGCATTAGCAACGTTTCTAGCGTTAGCCTGCATTTGCATTTGAGCTTCTTGATTAGCAATTCCAATATTTGCTCTAGACTCCGCAGCAGCAATCTTTATATCACCTTCTTGTTTCTGTCTGTAACTAGCCATCTTAGCCATAATACCTGCAGGACCAGCACCGCTAGTATCTATAGATCTACTGATAGCTCTATTCTGTGCTGCATTAGACGCACGCTCAGCATTGTAGTTTACTCTATCTAAAGCAGGAGCTTTGATTCTACCCGGTGCTCCCATTTGCTCTGCTACTCTATCCTTCTTAAAGAATGCATATGCAGGTGCGATAAGCTGTCCTACACCAGCAGCTATTGCTAGTCCAGGTACATCTCTATTTAATCTCTTTAAAGCTTTCTTTTCTAAATCTGTTAACTCTTGACCAGAGTTTGCTTTATCTATAACATTTTTATCTTCTTGAGGTAAGTTATCATATGCTGCAGATTTTTCTGCATCTACTTTGTTAGGATCATACACCATCTTGTCCGGCACTGGTATAGGCTTAGGCTCTATAAAATTAAACTCAAAGTTTTCATCAGGAACTCTTTCTTCAGTAGCATTATTAGTAACTGGGGTATTAGTAACTGGTGCAGGCTCAGACTCAGGTTCTTCGCTTGGTTTTGTATATGTACCAGTTAGCATATTATATTCAAACCCTTTATTTATCATATTTTCATGATTTATCTGTTCTCTAGTAGGCTCTGCCTGGGGAACCATATTGCTCATGTTAAGACTTTGATCAAATGGCGCTGTTACAAAAGGAGATCGAGTCATAATCCCTCCATTATCATACATCTTATATCCACCAGCGCCTAACTTAACATCGTCAGGGTCTCTACCAGCTTTCTCTTCTTGCAGCTTAGCTAAGTAATCAATCTCACCTTGCGTTCCACCATTCTTTAGTAAGTCTTTATGTCTTTGTGCAAATGACTTACCTCCTAGCTTTAAATGTTGCGAGAAGAAGTAATCGTTTTTACCACCATTTTTCATAGTTACTTTATCCATTGTTTCATCACCCTCAACTTCAGTGTTAGGGTCTATCATAATACCACCCTGCTCATGACTTCTACCTTTGAACTCTATAGCATCAGAGCCTGGTATAGGTTTAGCTACACCACCTGGTAATTTTACGCCGCCATTTCTATTTTTAACAACTGGTTTACGCATTGGAACTCCATAAGGATCTCTTACAGTAGATGCACCTGCCTCCATAGGAGATAACATTAAACCTGGCAATCCTGCAAATCTACCTAAACCATGAAATGCTTTATCTAACAAAGCTTCTTTAGCTATAAACTTACCAGTCTTAGCTAAAGTACCTGTTTTTTCAGGTCCTTTAAATCCAGCCATTGTTCCTTCTTTAGCTAAGTAATCAGCTGCATCTCTTTGCATTTGTAAAGAGCCGTATCTAGTTTTATCTTCTGCGCTCATAGGAGTAGCCATTCTCTTGCTTGCCATATTCTGTAGCATGCCCGGCATTTGTACTCCCCCTGTTTGATAGTATCCACCATATCTAGCTATATCAGCACCCATGTCATACCCTGAATACATTCTTGATTTAAGAGCTTCTAGCTTTTGAGCGGTAGCTATCTTCTGCTCATCTCTTTCTTTTTTCTTTTCTGCTTTATTCATTTCTCTTCTTGCTTTACCTCTCGATATTAAACCTTTACCTAGGCCATACACTGCCCCACCTATTGCACCAGCCGCTGTTCCTAGTGGTCCTAAAGATGATCCCATTAATGCAGCAGTAGTCATAGCCGCACCAATACCTGTACCAACACCTGATAATCCAGATCCAATAGTTTCACCTGTATTCATTGTGGTAGCATCTTGATCATCTGATGCCATCTTAATACCTTCACCTGCAAGTGACGCAATAGCACCAATACCACCAGGTCCTATACCACCTACTAGTCCTTTACCCGCACTAGCTCCGGCTCCTGCTGCACCTGAAACCAAATCATCAGCTCCAGTTGCTACTACGTTTTGAGCTGTCTGTTGTCCAAAATTCATAGCTTGATTTTGACCAAGTCCATATAAAGAGCCTGTTAAATTTTGACCAGTAGTCTCTATAGCTTTAGCTCCTGCTTCTGGTAATACCTGGCTAGCAAGAATATTACTTACTTCATCAGCACTAGCTTTTGTTCCTACAGCTGCAAGCTGTTTAACTCCGTCTTCTCCTAGCTTTTCTAAATACTTACTTCCTTTTTTAGAAGCCCCTCTTGCTTTTAACTTATCAAACACTCCAAGCTCCTCTGCCTTTTCTACGCCTTGACCTAACGATTGCTCTATACTATCTATAGTAGCTTGCTGCTTAGCCATATTAGCTTCGGCTTCATCCATATATTTAGTAGATGTCCTAGTCTCTTCTAGCTCTTGTTCTAAAGCTTTTACTCTAGCTTTATCAGCTTCTTGATATGTAATAGCGGCTGTTTCTGGAGAACCCGGTATAGTGTTAGCACCGTACATTGGAGGTGTAGCTAACCCACCTGCTTGATACTTACCGCCCTCTTGTTTCTTGCGCAATGCTGGTGCTACATCTTTATAGTTTTTTGCAAAGTATGTTGCATCTTCTACACGATCAAACTTAATAGCTTCATTCTTTCTGGGACCTGTGTATTGTAAAGTACCATCTACATCTTGTATGTTTGGTATAGCAAACTTACCATAACTACCCATGTGATGAGTTCCTGTTCTACCATCACCAAAATTATATGATTTATCAGTTGGCTTTATCATTCGTGTTATAGCTGGATTATTACCAAACTGATTCTCCATAGCAATCTTTGCCTTCATCATACCTCTCATACCACCATCTTGATATTCATCCTGCTTTAGATTAATGTTCACATCCATACCCTCACCTGGAGCAGAACCAAAGTTTCTTGCAACTGATCTTAATATTCTATACGGAGAAACTTTTGAAATTCCTGGTGCAGCTTTAGTATCTGCAATCATCCCTTCAAATCCACGTCCGCTAGCGTCATTGAAATCAAACTCATCAGATACTGTATAAGTGCCATCTTTATTCTTTTTAAATGTAGACTGCCCTAATGTAGTTTTCATAGAATACTTAGGATCAAAATATTTTGTTATAGGAGCAAAGCCTTGTAAAAAAGTTCCTCCACCTGTATCATCATATGGATTTGCAGACGATCCAAAATCTTTATATTCAAGATAATTTTTACCTTGTTCCTCAGCTCTTTTTATAGCTTCTCTTAAAGCTTTCTTTTCTCTTTTAGTAAGATCTTTTTCACTAATACCTTCTTCCCTACCTAAACCTGTAAGGTCAGCAGCAAATGCTTTAAGATTTGTAGGTATAAGTCCTGCAGCATCTAGTGCATTTATACCAGTAGCGTTTTGCAAAACTTCTTTAACCGCCTTTTTACCTGAAGGCAGATTAAAGTTGTCAAATAAAGACTTTGAAGGTGCTTCTGTAATTATCTTTTGTCCTGGACGAATATCACCTTTTTCGTTAATTTGAGGATTTAGTGCCATTAACTCGCTTGGGGACATGTTATATTTCTTAGCTATTTTATATATAGCATCTCCACTCTTAACAGTATACTCTCCACCCTTTTGTTTCTTTCTTAATTTACCCATAATTATCTATAGAATTTTTTTGCAGCCACGTCGGTGGAATACAAATTTATTAATTTTTTGTTAGAATTACTATATTTTAATCGTATTCCTAACCACTTATCGGAGAACTTACGCTGCTTGTCCCAGCTTTTTGCAAGGTTTATAAACAAAGGATTTATAGTTTCGTTCATACCTGTAACAGAAAACATCGTATTTGGAGTCGTAGTCTCTACACTTGTAAGGGTAGTTCCTGCAACACTTGCTCCAGGCACACCAAAGTTAGATCCTGCAAATGGGCCTACTGCAGTTTGTTGTAAAAGCGCTAAGTCTCTGAACTTGTTTATNTTCCATTCGTTACCAACACGTCTCGTGTTTATCATATACTCTATCTCTCGTTCTCCTGATATTTGATGAGTATTGTATACATAGAAACTATCAAAGCCATGGTCATGTACTAATGCTCCAAAGTCATTAAACACGTCTACCATATAGTTAAANCTGTAGAATACCTTATCTAGATCTTTACCTGCATTATATANAAACTCAAACTCTGTTGGATAGTCTACGTTATAGAATCTTCCTCTATTGAGCTCAGCATCATGCCACCATATAATTGGACTGTATGAAGGCGCAAAGGACACCATAGTATCTTTTGCTCTAGAATACTTGTAAGGTACATAGTCATGGAAAGAAACCCACACATTCATCTCTACGTCATATGACACTGTCCAACCTGACTGAGTAAAGTAAGAGTCAGCTGCCCAATCTATAACTTCAATCTCTGTTACAAGTTGGTATACAGACTCGCTTCCATGTTCTCCGCTAGATACATCTACACTAACTTGTCTAGTTTTTATAAATGAGTTATGCTCATCACTCCAAACTATCTTCCAGTCTTCTATATTATCAGTTACAGTTACAAGAAACAAATCTATAAACGCTTGTGTAGGTATTAAATCTCTTTTAGTTAATACAAGCCTATCATACTTTTCGTCGTATGTAGCATGGAATCCTACACCTGCTATGGGGTTATCTACAGAACCAGGCATTCCATATTGCTCTAGTGTAAACGGAATATTATCTTGGAACCAACTCTCCATTCCTTGCTTACCTATGTCATACAGCTGATCTTTCATTAAGAAGACTTTTCTATTTCTATAGTCCATGCAGAAGTATCCGTGCTTAGTTACAATAGATACCCACTGCGATTGTGTACCACCGTACCCAAACTTAGTTTGTATGATCTCGTCTGGATCTTGCGTAAATATATCACCACTACCTACAAAAGATTCTGTACCATCAGACAGCTGTAAAGACTGCTTACCTTTAGTTCTAAACAAACTATCTTCTGTGTGTAAGTATAGTAAGTTATTTAGTGATACTAGCTTCCACAGACTTCCTCTGTCTCTAGGTAAATCTTTAAACTGTAAAGCTAAGTGTACACGATAGTTATCTATAAGGCTTGTATTGTCAGCTTTAGCAGACCTTTGTACTCTTGTTTCAAATACTGTAGGGTCAGACTCTCGTAAAGGATATGGTACTGGTGGTTTAACATCAGCTACACCTAAAGAGTAATCCTTATTGTACTTCATGTTATCTACGTCTGTCAAGTCGATATTAGCTTTCATGTCTAATAACTTCTTTGCAGGGCTGCCTGGGAAATATGTAGAATCTATAGTCTCTTCGTGTCTAAAGTTTATATTATCTGTAGACTCGCAGATAACAGATATTAAATTTTTAACATCTTTAGGATCTGTGTTTTCATATTCAGGCCTGTGTGTTATACGATAGCCGTGTCTACATATAAATGTATCTCCTCCATATATATCTCCTGTAGTGTGAGCTCCTGGCGCAGCAACTGTAGACGTTCCATCTTCTTCTAGTGTATAGTTTGCTAAATCATCTCCTACAACTTCAAAACCTGTCCATATTAACTCTTGGGTATCATACGATAGATACATGTCTGTTTTAAATGCTTGTAAGTTATGTAATTGTAGTACAGGAGGTCCTATACTAAGGTATTCAAACCCCTGACCAGGACTTGTTAGATCATTCCACCCAACTGCCGGAGCTCCAGGCCAAGCAGCTAAATTAGGGAGTCTATTTAAGTTATAGCCTAGCAAAACAGAAGACTCTCCTCCTAAGTTATATACTCTTTTACCAAATCCTAGACTTCTACCATCATATATAGAATCTCCATTAAGATATGTTTTACACTTCTCTCTTAGAGGGTAGTGCATAAATAGTTCAGCTGGTCCTGGTGGTGCAAAACTTCTACTCATATGAAAAGTAACATAACTATCAGGATCTAGACAATCAGAATCTGATGTTTCTTCATAGTCATGTCCTGGACCTTTAAAAGGAAAGAAAGTTGTACTATACTCGTGAGTTGTGTGCGTAGCAGGTACTAAACTTTTTCTTTGACCTCCGTCTGCGTTTAATAAATAGAAGTCATGAAAGGTAGCTTCTGAAACTTCATCTGTATTATATAAAGTTCCAGGAGATAATATAAAGTCCTCACTAGCAGTACTTCCTCCTGAGTCTCCGCATCCTCCTAAATCTATTTCATTTAGATTAGGCATACTTTTAATAACATCTTGACCAAGTATTCTTCTATTGTTGTGATTTCTTTCTGCGTAGTATATTCTAAAACCTTGTACTTTATCTGCAATAGTTTTAGGTATTTTTATGTCGCTAAGTTTAACGCCTAGCGCGTCTACCTTATTACTAATACTACCTGAAGTTTGAACTTCATTAATTGTCGTTTTCCAAACAAACAGTGCATACTCAATAGCATCTAGGTTATTATTTGGATAATCTCCAAACTGCTCAATTCTTATTCCATCAGAATTAATATCATCTACTGAAGAAGTTCCTCCTCCATCACTAGAAAAATTGCCATCTCCCCTAGTCCATATAAAATATCCAGCCTGGTCTATTGGAGGATCTTCATCGTATACCCACGTATTTGTAGGACCATAAAAAGGAATAATATTATCTTCAAAGTTGTCATTGTAAGAGCTATTATTACCTGCAGTAGTATATATTTCTGAAGTAAACGCATCAGACATCATAGTTAAAACTTCTTGTGGATCAGCTCCATTTATAACATTACCAAGATTTTGACCTCCACTGCCGGGACCATCTCCAACAGCTATATAATAAGTTGTTGATGTTGTAGTAGTATTTACTTCAAACTCTTCGTCTGCATCTAGTTTTATTGCAGGAAACGTAGCATTGGTAGGCATTCTATGATGTCTAACATTTGATCCCTGAAGATTATCTGCTACAACTTCTGTTATACCGTCAAATACTTTATAGTCATCTGTGTTAGGATACAGTTCGTTTTTATTCTGCCAAAAGTTTGTTTTATAAGGAGTAGCATTTGCAAAGTCATAGAAATGAAATGCTTTACCTGCTCCCTGTGTCATTTTATTTAGCTCTAAATCTACTCCTATTGTAACATCTTGTGTTTCATTAACAAGAGCAGGAAGAGTTGTACTAAATCCCTTTTTAGTGACATCTGCTTCATTCACATTGGTAAGCTCCTCTCTGCCCGGTATGTGATATGCATATGACATGCTACCATCATTAAGTATAAAGGCTATGTAAAATGCGTATACTTCATCACGCATGTATCCCTTTTTATTTAATGGAGAGCTTGCTAAATTGTTAATACCTCTGTAGCCTTGTTCTTTATCTGCATATGGTGCTTGTGTATCTAAGAAACCATACATAAGATTGTCCGAAGAAATGTCATACGGATCAAAAAGCTCAAGCTCACTTGTTACAGTCTCTAGCTTAATAAAGTTTGCATGCTTTTGGTATCCTATATCTTTACTTCCTGATAGGTTACCTAGATATAGTATGCTATCTAGTTGTGTAATAGTCTTTGCAGTATCGTATGCTACAGTATCTACAATTGCTTCTTCTACTGAAGACTCTTCATAGCCCTCTAGTAATGAGAATACTATAGTTCTAGANGNACCTGNTATATCTAAGTCATTTAACTTATATGCTCTTTCTACTCCTCCTACTCTAGCTACTACTATAGGTCGTAGATATTCATAGTCTGTGTTAAGATTACTAGCTTCCCATACAATAGACTTACCTGTTTGTGTATCAGCTGGAGCTCCGTCGTATCTTTCTATAGGTAATACAGACTCTGTGTCTTCTACAATAGGAACACCTAAAGAATAAGATACATAGTTAGTCTGTGTAAAGTTTTCATCTACGTATGCTAAGAACAAGTAATACACACCTGACTTCAGTGCCCCACCCTCAGCAATCTCGCTAAAAGTAATGCTAGGCACTGGGCCGGCATGTGGAAATAAGTTAAGTCTGTCTATGTAATTTTTATTAGGAGATGCTGCTGGATTAACTCCGTATATTTGATTATTAGGACTAGTCTGTTGTCTAGTAACATTTAAACTTCTAGGAGGATTAAGATTGTCTGTCCAGTATACAATTAAGTTACCATCTGGATCAATCTTATATGTACCTTCAATAGGATAGTTTATACTAAACTTTAAGTCAAAGTCATTGCCCCCAGGAACAGCTCCTGCAGTAGTTTGTAAAACAGCAGTAACATTATCAGTTGATACATTATATTCAAGTATCTTAGAAGCTCCATTATTATCTACTGCAAATATTATTACTAAGTCTGTAGTAGTTTCAATAGTTCCAATAACCTTATAACCACCTCCTATATTATCTTTCTGAGTTGTACCTGGCTCATTAGATATTGCCCCTGCAGTCTCATTAGATAGAATGTTCTTAGCGTATCTATATGATCCTTCTGGTTGATCTACGTGACCTGCGTCTTTATTTAATCCTTTTACAAATTTAGCCATTAGCTTCTATACAGTGTTTCTCTATCGTTAAGTGTTTCAAAGAATGCAGCGTGACGATTAATATCTGGTACAAGNCGTACCCACTGATTCATGTANGATTCATATCTATCTATGTCTGGATAGTTTGCAGCGTTCCTAGCTTGAGTACAGTAGTATCTCCACTTTTGATCTGCAAAGTTATAGTCAATCTTGTTGTTAGGCTTATCATACCCGCCTAATAACATTTGCTTATATATGTACCAGAACATAGCTTCTTTGTAGCTTATGTCATCTGGAACCATAGGATAGCAATCCTCATCTATTGGAAACGCTGTGTAACTTAAGCATATCTTTCCTGTTGGGAATGATGTCTTTATGTAATCACAGTTTACAATATAACTCTCCTTGTGGTTTGAAAACTCGTTTACGCAATTGTCGCAGTGCATAGACTTATGGAAAGTGCTGGCACTATAACTCAAAGGCTCTAGGCCTGCACCCCCATTACTAGTATTGAAATAGATTCCCTCTAAAACCGTTATCCTACTAATTAGTTCTCTAAGCTCTGCTACGTTTGCTTTATATTGTGTGTCGTATCTATCTACAACAGTCTCTGTTATTGTAGAACTGTTAGCTACTTCTTCTTCTAACGTTCTATTATATTCTGCTATGTCTGCTCTTAAGTCTCTTACTTGTGCGGTAAGAGTATCTAGCTCATCTCTAGTAGATGGTGTTACACTAGAGCTGACAGCTACTTGATTAATAAAGTATAGATCTCCAGGTAAACATCCTTTATGATCCTTTATATCAATAACGCATTGCTTTTGACATAGTTGTGATGCAGCTCCTATGTGTTCTAGAGCTTCACCTATCCATTCAATACTGTCATCAATCCATTCTGCATTATTAGGNTTAAGGTCACGCATAACCTTTCTAATAATCATTTTACTTGATATGTTTTTATATACTGCCATATTTATCTCCAGTTACTACAACTACCGCAATTCCATGCGCGTAGTGATTTGTTAATTCTTGATTGTGGGTCTCTTTGACCCTTAGCTCCTGTACGCTTAGCTTTCATGCCGCACATTCTACTACAGAAACTAGAACGTCTTTTATTACCTTTCTT
>JGI25132J35274_1000056_pt1 | contig 29219 bp, 23 predicted proteins | sample ETNvirenome_6_30_FD_35274 | JGI IMG/M metagenome (IMG submission 35274)
AAACACGAATAAAAGCACAAGAGCGGTTTTATAGCCGCTCTTTTTTATTGCATCTATCTGCTTTTGATCTATAATATATGTTATATGAAATGCTCATGTGGAAACGATATTGAAACTGCTCGTATTGAATTTGGTCTCAAGTCCTGTAAAGCCTGTGCTTTTCGGCGACCTGATGTAAATAGATATAAAGGTACTATGAACTGGTCGCATAAGACTGCTCCAGTTATTCAGATTATGTCATCTGAGTGCTGGTCTGAGCAGAAGAAGTATTATCAGCCTAATGGAGCTCGTAGTGCAGTTAAGAACTTTAGTAAACACATTTGCTCATAAGAATAAATAAAAATATGAATATGAACGTAAGCGAATTCGAACGAAACAAACCAACATTAACTTACCAAGCTCTTCAGAGTACAATCCGTAAATATCAATCTCTATTAGAGAAATATCAGCATGATGGTAAAGAGCTCATCATGGAAGGTACAGATGCTAAAGCTGCAAACATCTATAGAGACTATTTAATGGAACTACAAAATATACAATCTCTATTCCTCTCAGGTCGTTAAGATGTTAGATTTATCGACATTCTGAAAGTCGCAGAATCGTAACCGGGTGTCGCTGACCGAAACCCAACACTAGCACCATCGCCAAATTTAGGAGCTCCACCTTGATCGTAACCTGCTTTATAATCTCCAATCCCTTCTGGCCTGGTAAATCCTGTTACTGCGGTATAGTTGGGATTTTTAAAATGTATATATAATGTTAAAACATCGAGGATTGATTGTAAAGTTGTATTAGCTCCTGTGGTTTTTGTTACTCCATAATCAACACCTGAAGAGTGTGTTTCTGTTATCCAGACTTGAACTCCCGCATTTTTAAATACATCCGGTGCACCGGGAATTGTATTGATTACATTTGGAACAAAATCTGCATTATTAACATTCGGGCCTTTAAAATAAGTATGATCAGAATCCCCTCTCTTGATTATCATTGCAACTGCAAATGGAATGGAATGGTTTAATGGTATTGCCGCTGATGGTACTTTATTTATGTCAGATTCCCCACCAGGATATGGTATTAATTTTATTGTTGTATCTCCTTCTGTATAAATAGTTTGACCGTAGTAATTAAAATCAAAACGGAGCCTTTTTTCGTCGTTACCGACATAGCCCTCAAGAACAACATAGTATACGTGGTAATTAGTATCCTCTGAGTCATCCCCATCGCAATCTTCACCCGCGGGGCACGGTCGCTCACATTCTCCTTTAGCTTCGTTCCACACTTCCCCTTCTTGGCACTCTTCCGGATCCGGATCCTGATGCGGAGGGTCATCACCACCGCAATCTTCCCAAGGAAGACAATCAAAACCACCACAATCTTCACCCGGTGGGCATCCAGGACTTTCACATTCATCTTTAGCTTCGTTCCATACGTAACCAGGAATCTCGCATTCTATGGGCCCTGTTTTGTCTTTCTTTCTGGGAATGCATCTCCCAGATGGCGGATCGTAATATTCATCAGGCTTACAATTAATTTTAATTACACATTCTTCTTTTTCTTTATCCCATACATACCCTGGAAGACATTCAGTATTCTTTTGACATCTAATTCTGACTCCTTTTGAATTATATACAGGGGTTGTACCTGGAGGGCATGGGTCTGGTGCTTTACATCTTCCAGCAACAGGGTCCCATACTCTTGGAGGATCACAGTCTGGATCTTCAACAGGATCCTCATGAGGTTCTATAGGTATACATTTTTGGAGCTGTTCAGACCAAATTGGTTGCTCTGGTGGGCATTCTAATTCTATACCTATGCTATCACATCCTTCAGGAGTGACAGTTGGAATAAATCTATAATATCGACCAGTGTCGGGATTTAACTTCCATGATGACTCTTTCAGGAATAAACTCGGAGGGCAATTTAATTCTATTTCCGGNACCGGTTTTTCTGGTATTACAACTGTCTCATCATCCTTAACTACATATTCTCCTCTTTCAACAATAAAGAACAATCTACGTCTACCATTTATATATTTTACAATACATGCGCCTGGATCTAATAAGTAGGTGGTAGGTATTTGTGGTCTATCTATTCTTACGTTTGGATCTGTAGTTAGTTGTCTTTCAAAGATAACATCTCTAACTTCATCGTAAAATGGAGTTATCTTGGGCAGTTCTTTAAGAATTTCCGCTCTTAATTTATTAAGAGTATCTCTGTCGCGTATATCTAAATTTTTAATTAGTACATCGTATGTATTAGTTACCTTTTCAGGTATATTAAATTTAAATACTCTATCGATAGTGTCAGTATATATTCTTTGACCNATAGGTATAGACCATACACANTCTTTTTGAATTCTATGATAATTTATATGAGTTTGTATTTCATAGAAGTTAAGAGGTTTATCATACATACGTAATCCCCTTATCTTAATGTCTCTGAGAAAGTATTTACCTTTTTGTAGTAATCTATTAGAAAAGTTTAGATTATAGGGTGTACTTACAGCTCCAATGTATAATCCAGAGCCTAAAGGATTATCTAATATGTATTTACCAGGTTGGAAGTATTGAGTGGTATTTTTTATGCCATTGACATATAATTCCATGAACCCNTTCTTAGTACTAACGTTNANAGTAAAATGATTATATCCATTAACTAATTGTGAAATATTATAATCAATAATTGTTTCTTCTTTTTTATATGCACCTGTTTTTGTGAATAGTGGTTTGGTTTTAAGTTTTACTTTAAGTCTATTTTTACTAGCGCCTATTTTCTTGAGATAATTAAAACCAGTAACTGTTTTAGTTAATTTTAAATTATTAATAATTTTACTACCCAGACTAGTAGTTTTAACTAAATTAAAATCTGTGGTGAGTTTATGTAGTAAAGTTCTATCTGTTAAACTCTCTACTATAAGAATATATTTTTTATATTCTTTNCCTTCAAAATCAAATATAAAGTCAATATACTTTTTAGAGGTTTTGTTTAAGAAAGTTAGCTCTGTATGAGATACTAATTGTCTAGTAGGCTTGTGTTTAGATATTCGGTTAGTATCAAACAAAGTAAATATATTATCCTCATCATCTACTATTACATTTGTAACTAATGCGTTGAGAGACCCACTCGTCAGTGTTATGGTGTTAGTAGAATCATTAGTATAATTATTTTTGTAAATTAAGTTGTAAGGTACGTCTTGGCTTTCTGGTAATCTTTGCTTAATCGCGAAAACATCTTCATTACTAGTAAATGCTATCTCGTTACCAGTTTCTATATCNCTATCAACTTCGTAAAAAGATCTGTAATTATTTTCTGTACTTATAAATATTTTACCCTTTCGGCCGAAAGTATCTGCACTAACTAAATCATTGAGAGAAGTCGCGTTCGATGTCTCGTTAGTGCTTATATCATAAAAGAAATATTTTGATTTTATACCATCGTAAGGATTTATTGATAGGTAAATTCTCTCTTCATTTAAATCAATATCATCAATTTCTAAATTTTGAATTCCAGATAAATCAGTAACCTTACTAATAAGATTAGGATTACTATTGTAAATATAAATTATATTATTTTCTCCTAAAATATAAAATTCGCTAAAGATGTCCTTTCTTGCTACTCCTTTAATTGTTATAGGAGTGTCTCCTTCGAAAATTTCTATTTCATCATAAACTTCGAAGTCATTATTTATTAGTAATAATTTATTACCAGTTGGTAAGTATATATTAGGNGTGACTAAATCTGTATTGAAAACTCCAAANCCTTCTTCAAAATAATTACCTAAGAGCATGTAGCCTAGAGGCTTACTNTAATCTTGNGCACTTAACCAAAACGTAAAACTGAAATCTCCTTTTTTATCTGTTAAATATCTACCAAAATTATCTCCATCAAAATCTATTTCTAAATCTCTTTTTACTCTTTCTACTTTACCTCTTCCACCTTTAGAGTTTAATATTTCTATATTTTCAGATAAAAGATAATTATTAAGAGATTCTAAATGACTTTCATAATCTAATTCACCTATATGATAATAAGCATAATCGTTATTAGGTTCAAAAGTTAGTCTCGAACTTATATCAAATACATGTGTGGATCGCGCATTAGCTCCTGTAACAATATTATAAAAAGAAGTGCCCGATATTGCATCGCTAAACGAAGAGTATGAAGGATTGTAAAATCTATCTACCCATATTTTATCTCCAAGCTCATTACCAGATAACCAGGAACAGAGATAGGTCGCGTTGACATCATCAGAAAAATAATTATTTTTTACATCTTCTCTTCTTTTAAAAACTTTATCTGCAATGAGTGGATTATTTCCTGCAACTGCCCCTAAATGCTCTATCTTAGAATCATTTATGTTTAATCTATCATAAGGAGACATACTAGATGGAGTAGTAAAATATGTCATCTTAGATGGCGGGAATCTCATATCTTTGGTACCTGTATTGTAGCTAAGATACATTTTATCAAAACCGGTGTTTTGATTATTACCACCAAATATTTTTTCGTATGATCTATTTATGTTATCAGGCTCTGCATTAAAATGGTTAGAAGGTACAAAATACTCTTCATTTGTTGCTTGGTTTTTTAATGGTAAGAAATTAAAAGACAACGTTTCATCTTTTGCTACATAGGAATAATTACTACCAAAAAACAAATAGTTATTACTAATTGACTCTACTGTTGTTGATAAGTCAAGATTTACATCGTCTTTGTTATAACTCGACAAGTAATAACAAAAACTATTATTAACATATTTCTTATCATACGTTAATGAGTGTCTATTAATTTTTAAAAGAGTTGGCGCAGAAGTTGAATTACCAGTAGTTCCAGCCTCTAATCGACTGTTATAACTTGAGTCAATAATAAAACCACTTCCAGATCCGTGGTTAGTAATATACTTCGGAAATAACCTTATACCTTTACCATCAAAGTTATATCTAAATATATGTGATTCGTCTGATGGGAGAGTTGTAGTGAGTTTAACAATTTTGCTAGAACCGACTTTATCAACATATGCATAATATGTTGTGTCATTTATCTCATGAGTAAGGTATAGAAACCTATTTGTACTTAGATTAAATGTAAAGAAAAACTCACTACTTAATGCACTTACTGTTGATTGACTAGTGGTTAATTGCTGTAGAGATATTTGGGTTTTATCGGAATTAGAATACGCATACTTACCATTTACATATATAGATGTAGTAAATTTATTTGTAGCATCAAATGTATAAGGTACTTCTAATTCGAGTACAGAACTTAATGACTTTAACTCTGATAAGAAATATGCAGTATTATAATTTGTTTTTCTGTCTTTGAGATTATTAATTACGTTATAGGTCTGTAATCTAAGACCGAAGTCAAAGTTTTCAGCAAATCCAGTATACAATAATTTCGGGTCAATATTGTTTACTAGCTTTACTGGCTTTACAGTATCACTATTGAACGTATGTATTTTCATTAAATAATTGTACCAGCAATATTACCGCTCAGTAGTCTTTGTTTACCACCACATTTAAATGTTAAAATATCACCTTGTTCGAGTTTTACTACTGTAGCTATTGGTAAAGTGTATTGTCGGTCTCTACCGGAATTGTTAACATCATTAAATCTATAAGTGGCTATTATTTTGCCATTTTTTAATAATTGAATTGTATCATTTATTACACCACCTGATGATTGCTTGGTCTCAAACGTTAAAAAACCTGTTATTTGTAATGTATAAATACCTACTGCAGTGTATTTCCAAGTATTAGTATCGGATGCCGCGGCAACTGATATATTATAACCACTGGTTAGTGAGCTTCCGGTGAAAACTTCCTCTGTGAATGACACACTTCGAAGTTTAGTCTCTCGATTATATCTTGCTGCGGCAAAGCCGATTTTAGAAGTTGTATAGCTAGCTACAGACACATTCGCATCTATTTGAGCCGCTAAATTACTTATGTCTGATAATGCTACTGATAATCTTGAATCTAAGTTATCAGTAGTATTGTTTACTGCGCTAATAGAAGACAATAGACTTTCATGATAGGCATACTTCGAGCTCAAAGCTTCTATGTTTGAAGCTTTTAGTATAGTCTCTCCACTATCTGTATCATCGTTTGTTTCCAGCGCGGCTATTTTATCGTAAAAAGTTACATTATCGGTACCAATAATAAAATCTTTAAAATCAATTAATTTCGTACCATCTGTTGTTTCTATTAAGATGAGATCTCCAATCTGGATTTCTTTTGCTACTTCCAGCTGATCTATATTAATAATTTCATCTTCTAAAGCCATAAAAATATTTATTCCCTATTAATAGTTTATGTAAGCAGTAAGGGTACTACAAGTACTGCATATAGTTGTATCGCAAGCATCTATTTCAAATAAATCTACGAAAAGGTAATTTGCTGATACTGATTTAAAAGCTTCGCTTATTGTACTTGTTACGTAATAATTATTAACAAAAAAGTCTTTTAGATAAATATTAGCGACATCACTCTCACTTACTGATTGAATACCTTTAGCAGCCGATAAAACATTACTACCCAAAACATTAACGATAGGCACTGTAAATGTTTTTACCTGTTCATTACTATTAGCGTGCCATACAAGACAGCCACTAGTATGCATAAACGTAGTATTAGGAATTGCTGGAACATATATATCATCACCAATCGCGGCGGTGACTGTTGGAACTCTTGTTCTAAATTTTACAATTACTCTCTCTCGGGTACTACCTTCCCGTAATACCTTTGCTTTCAAAGGTTTGTCTGAGTTATAAAATATAGTATCAGCTTCTAATGATATTTCTCCAGACCCGGGTACGTTCTCTGTTAATATGTTTTCTGGATTATAAGTAAAATAACCAGACTTATTAATATAATCAAAATTAATTAAATTAATGCCAGCTAAACCTTCATCATCAGTATTGAAAGTTAAAAATAAGTTACTATCGTAATTATCAGTTTGTACAAAATCACATTTAACTAAATTAACATCTGTATAAGTGGACAAAGTTGCAGACGATAAATCAATAGTTAGAGTATGAGTATCTTCATATCCATCGTCTCTTTGAAGATAAAACACTACAAACGTAGATAAGTTATCATATACTGTACTTTCAATTATTTTAGTAAACGTCTCTGCGCTTATAGAAGATACACCATTGGTTAAATTTCTGTAAACTACTTCTTCTTTACTATCTGGATATACTGCTACTATTTTATTAATGGTAGATTCATTTTGATCAATTCCTGTCAAGCTGAATGTAAAGGAATTAGTACCAGATAAACTTATAGTGCCCGTGGTACTCGTATCTTGCCCAGCTAGCTGAGTCCCTGTATCTAATATATAAGTATAGGTTTTCATTTTTAACAATTATTGTAATTATCGCATAATTGTGAAATATCGCTAGAGCATGATCCACAACCACCTGTTGTAATTGTATTATATCTCGCAGATGGTGGACTTACAGGAGAACCACTAGTTACAACGTCTGGTATAGATGGTGTATCTGATTGGATTCCTTGTACTCTAAATTTTTGTAATTCAAAATTACTCACTTTATCTGAGGTAGAAAATGATAACCCCGCTTTTAAGAACTTAGGTACTCGATCATATAGATTAGATAAGTTAAAATTATACAAGCTCTTCCATGTATTACTTGTACTCAATTTACCATATATTCTAACATCGGTACCATTTCTTATATCAATGCGTATATCTTTTGATGTAGCATTAGAATATGCTGTTACTACTTCATGTAGATCTATATCTGTAATTGTACTTGATCTAAATAAAGCTTGATACTTCTGTCTATATCCACCTCGGACACCAATAGTTTTTCTAAAGCTTGTATTTATTGCAGTACTCAAACCTGTACCAGGAAGAGCACCTGGTTTACCATCTTTTGTTGTGCAAAATAAACCACTAATATCAAAACAGATACCAACATAACCCTTTGCCTTTATACCTGGTACTCTGAACTGATTTGGACCACTATCAGTATTTTCAAGGTACGTAGCAGACGCAGGGCTATAACCTATACCACTACCATAACCGTTAAGTACTAATTCATTATTATCAGGATCTGAAATAAATTTTTTAGTTCCTATGCCATCTATATTATTGTAACTAATTCTCGAGTCATCCGCGATTACGTGAATAGGGAATTCTTCTGTATTAGGTTCATATAAAAATACACAAAAACCTTCTCCATAGTTATCAGCATTTATAGATTGACCTGCAGTTGCTATTCCTCTCGCGGCAGATATTGGATCATTATTTACTTGACCCCATGCCCCTGTTACAAAAGGTATAAGAGTATTGGATTGACTATTTTCTTCAAGATTGAAGCATTTATAAGTAAACTCAATTCGCATAACTCCGTCGGATTCTAAAGCTTTTGCGGAAGATTTATGAGTAATATAGCCACCGGAATATCCCATAGGTAAAGCAGAGTTACCTTCAAGCTTGGTACTGATCGTTGAGTATATTGCTTTTGAAAAAACCAAATTATTATTCTCATGCCATGGTCTTATTTTGTAATTAGGTGGTATCTCTCCACCTGAAAAATATGGAAATAATAAACCCAAATTACTATTAAATCCTGCTGTAGTTATACCGTCGATAGTATAATCTTTATGTATATACCCATCTTCAAAAGTAAATTTAGCCTCCGGGTTTTTTGACTCAGGAACTAAGACATGAGATTCTAGCAAATGCATTAAACCGTCTGCATACTGAAAATTGTAAGTAAATATATTAATATCTTTATCTGTATACTTACCTAGAAAAGTTACATTATAGTAATCTGTTTTTTCGTTGTAAGAAATTATAGGTTTAGATATTTCTTCTATTGCTATATTAGAACTGATATCAGGTACAGTAGAATATACATAAGTGTCATTAGTAGAAATTGCTGATATTGAAGTTGTTCTTGGAAATAGAAAGTCAGTCTTATTTGTCTTTCTATTAATTTTGTGCAGCATTGGATATATAGAAATTAACTTATCTCCATAGCATCCATCAAAATCAGCGGAAACAGAGGTTACGGTACATACTAAAAACTCATCTGTTTCTTCTATGAACCAGTAATCAGATTGTTTGCTTGCGAATTCTAAGGGCCCTGCCATATATAATATTTACTATTAAGTTGTAGTTATTAAAGCTCTTGCTGGTTTTTGTATGCTAAATTCATCTCCGTCATAAGAATAATATTCACTAAACGTTGCAGCGGATGTTTGTATTATGATAGTACTACCAACGATATCTAAATTTACGACTTCGTTAGCCGATACTGCACTCAAATGAGTAGTAGGCATTTTTGCTAACACTGCGCTCATTTTTTCATATAGAGTATATATTTTTTGATCATTTACATCTCTTATATAAGCACTACCAACTTCGGTAAATGTTTCGTTATATAATGAAGCTCTATTTACCGTAGCACCATTGCTTTCGTAAACTGTTGAATATGGGCTAGCCAAATTAAGACTTAAATATGGTATTTGTATGTTATTAAAAATAGTAGTCGTATAATCAGGTCCTTTGCAAGGATGATTCGCAAAGGGTCCAGCGTCTACTAAAACATCCCCTAATACATTACCGCAAGTTTCTGTACTCAAAGGCGCGAAAAAGCTAGAAATTTCACCCGTTTGAGCGTTTTGGTGAGATGCTGAACATCCAGGATTATCATTAAATAACACCGTATCGTACATGCCAGTTAAACTTGAATATTTTGTAGGCTCGGCTGCGGTTAAAGCAGATAGAGCGGCATTAAAATATAAGCCATCATATATTTCGCAAGATACTTTTGTTTCAGTTTGACTTACTTTTGATTCTACTGTAACAGTTCCTTTATTATTTCTTTTCGGTTTAGTATTTTTTAATAAAATAAACTCGTTACCATATATGTCATTTTTGATTTGTAAACCAGTATGAGTATTAACTAATAAATCTTTAAAGCGCTTATCTTCTGGATATGAGTTCATGTTAAACCTCTCATACACGTCGTCATTTTTCCATGTTAAATGATCATCTCCTTTCCAGAAGCTAAACTCATCTGATACTTTATTAATACCAGTGGGGGTATATTTTAACGAAGCCTCTCTTGATTGATATCCTACTCCTTTGAGAGAGTTATTATCTCTCACCTTTACACTATTAATATCATACGTTTTTATCCAACTATTATCAGCGTTAAAATTTATCGGTGCTTTAAATTTATTTTTATAAAAGCTAACACCAGGTTGTATTTTAGATGGGTCAGGTATATAATAAAAACCATTGGTAGCAGAAACATCAATGTTAAACGTAAGATTTTTAGATAAAGCGACTCCAAGACCTGCATTGTTAAAACTTAATTGAAATGGTATTTTATCTGCTCTTGTTTTAGAGCCGTAATTATAGCTTACATCCGGATTGTAGTACTTATAAACATAGGCGTTACTATTTTCCGCTTTATATAGAGGAAATAAACCTGCAGTATCAGTATTACCTGATAATAGAAATGTATCTGTACCTATGTATTTATCTTTTATTTTAGAGTAGTAATTTGTAATTAAATTTTCTTGTTTTTTAATTTCATTTACAAAAAATCTATCTGGTAATCTCTCCCAATTAGTGTACGATTGGTTTATACTTAATTTTAATTTCGAGGATGTTCTTAAATACTTACCATTTGATCTTAACAACTGTATAGTTTTTTTAGATAGATTACGCACATCTTTTTTAGGAGATATTCTATTCAAAAAATCAGGAGTAGGAGAACCAGAAGATATATCAAGATTTATTCTATTTGTAGCATATCTAATAAATGATATTTTCAATTTATTACCTAGCTTTCCTAAATTAATTAAAGGGAAAAAATCAGGTTGTTTTATTACTTTTAAAATATGAGCTTTGAGATATTTCTCTATTCCCAACGGGGATGCCTTTAAATTATTTTTTATGGTAGAGAATTTTATATCTTGTCTATAATTTTTTAAACGATTAAATTCTCTATTTAACTGTAAAGTAAAATAATGTACCGCTAAATCTAATTCATATGGATCATCATAATCTATTTGGTTTAAAAAATTTACTACATCAGGTCCGAAAACGTTAATGTTAATATTTTTTAAAAACTCCTTGTAAAGATTAAATCTATAATTACTATCGTCAGCTGTTTTTGTTACTTTATAGTTTTTCCAGTCAACTAGATACGCGTTATACTCTTCTGACATCTGGCTGTAACTAGTGTCTTTATAATAGTCTTTATACTGATTAAACGTTAATGGACTTGTTGTATCTAGGTTAATCATATATTCAATCCGTCTCTGAGTTTTTTATCTATAATTTTATATTGAGTTTTATTGGTCGAATTCCAAGCAGATAATGAATCAACACTATACGGAGTATCATTTAAAACATTATCATAGTCTATAACGCTTTCCTTTTTATTATTGTATCTATTTATAAATGGATAAAAATCATAAATTAAAGATAAGTTAGCTCCGGTAGATGTTTCATCCAAAGGCCAGCCCCAATTGCTTACTGTGCCAAAACAGCTTAAAGGATATTTTTCTGTAGTACCTTTATTAATAGTACTGGTTGGTACTTTCATTGGTTCAATGAGTATATACTCATTATTAAATCTCTGTCTTGCTACGAAATTAGTACCAGCTGTAACTGTGTAAGTTTCAACTGAAATTGGATCCCCTTTGTCTAAGTTAACTCCGTATGCGGAGTTTTGAGTATAGAAAGTATCAAAATTTTGATTATGTTTTTCTAAACCACCAACCAGCTTGCTAACTTTGATAGTTAAAAAGTCATATAGTCTTTTTAATTCCGGTGGCGCTAATAATAAAGAAAAATTAGGCTCTTCGTTGAATATCTTATATAGGTCTTGTAATTTATCTATATTACATTCATCAACATCAGAACTATTTTCTACAAAATTTGCTATTTTTTCGTATATGTTTTTACCATAGAAGCTAGCTTTATCAAAATTTGTTCCTACTATTTTGCCTAATATACCTCCGAAAAAGCTATCTCCATCTTCCGTTAATATTTGTTGTAATCTATAATTCTCTAAAGTTTCTTGATAATTAAAATCTTCGTTATGTTTACTTTCTTGTCCGTTAGTTGTCTCATCAACTGTATAATAAAGTGCGCCTGATATCAAAGGAATATCAGTGTCAAGTATATTAGTTGTGGGTCTAGCTGATACTCCTAAAATTTTATCTGTACTATCATTTATAAAAGGAGTTATATTTAAATATCCAAATGAGCTTATTTGAGTACAACTAGAAGAAACACTATACGGAAACTTATTAGTACTTAAGCTACTTATATTTGAAGAAGAGGTTGAAATACTATGGGTTTGCGGGTCTTCAAGTGGCGGTAAATAAGAGGCATTAAAACTAGATAAGTTATAAATTAAAGCATTAAACGTATTAGCTGTACCATTTTTAACCCCATCCTCGCTTAACGTAAATTCAGGATAGTATTTTAGGATATTACCATCTACATCTCCAACAGCTGCGAATACTTGAAAATTAGAACCATCAATTTTTCTATTATGTACTCGCATATCTTTGTGACCAGTGCTAGTAAAAACTATTGTTTCTGGTTTTGCTGGTTGTACTTTTATATCAAAGTAACCTATATTACTTTCCATAAAATTCATTCCAGCTAAGTTTATATCAGTAGATATGTTATTTACGTAAAAATCTGGTAGTTTATTTTTTGAAGTATCAAGAGCAGCAATTAATCTTACTGTACTAGGTAAGTCATCAAAATAATATATCTTCGGAGAATATAAAGGATCTATTACTGATTCGGCATATAAAAAGGTTCCACGGGGCTCAGTTAAACCTGTTTGATCAATCTCTATCGGGGTCTCCCCATCACTATCTAGCTCGAAATATTTAGGAATTAAATTTACAGTTAACTTATTCGATCGCTTATAATTCCTATCTTCTAAAGTATAAAAAGATCTAAAAGGTAATAAAAAGGCGTATTTATAATTATTATCATATATGTCGCTTTTACTACCACTAGCAGCGAAATATATTGTATTACCGTCAGGATTATAATCTTGCCAAGTAGTTCTAACGTATACGTCTATGCTATTTCGATCTAAGTTTCCGTCCCCTGCTTTAATTGAATAGCTGGAAACCCCTTTCATTAAAGATAGCTCTGTTTCTTTATAATTATAAGCAGTAACATTTTTAGTTAAACTACCCAAATATGATTCTCCGTCTCCGTCGTAGTAAAATACCTCTACTGTATATATTCCTGGATAGTTGTATATATGATTGACTTGAGTAACATTTGCATCAGTAACTGAGGTTCCGTCTCCGAAATCCCAAACTAGTTTAGCTTTACTTACTTTGTTACCTATATTATCATTTAAAGCTCCTGTGATATGAGACGTAAAAGTAAAGTCAGTAATTCCAGTGTACCCAGATAAACTACTAGGAGACACAGTTACAGGAGCCGCAATTCTATTAATAAATGTAGCGCTTTTATTTACTGACATTAGTATTCAACAGTTGTTTGTTTAGTTACCGGAATTACAGATATTTTATTTTTTATAGACTCCATATCTTCTATATAAGGTATTTGAAAATATCGTAACTTGAAATTAGTATCTATAATTTTAAAATCTTTACCATTGTGTATAGGGTTATATACCCCTAGGTTTAATCCTTCTTTGGATAACTGATCATCATCTCTTGCTGTTACAAAACTATCAACCCCCTGTATACTTAAAATTTGACTATTTAAGTTTTGTATATCTATGGTTTTACCTAACTTACAACTAGTAAAGTAATTTTGTAGAATAGTTACAACTTTATTTTTTATAGTTTCATCATTTACTATAGAGCTGTTGTTTCTATAAATTATTAGTTTAGACGAGTCTTTATAGCTTAAAACATTATTTTCTGTCGCTCTTTTAACTGCAAAATCAACAGCTAAATACACAGGGTCTAAAAAGCATATTTCTGCGTTAAGCATTTTATACTTTCTCATTTCAAATAATATTTCATTTTTCAGAGAAGCAGGTAAATAATTAGATCTTGTAACTACAGAATTTCCTTTTTTGAACTTTGGTATAATAGTCAAGAAAATGTTATTAACATTAAAACTATCAGAGTACTGATATTGATTATATAAAGCATTATTGTGCTCTGTGTAACTAGCCATTCCTAATTCATTTCTTGTATAATCTAAAAAGTTATTTACATAATCTGAATTATTACTAGCTTTTATGTCGTAAGTGAGGTTCTTAAAGTTTCTAGTAATAAAGCTTTCATAATCTTGTTTAGTTATTAACTTATATTCAGAACTGAAAAACTTAGGAGTGTTGCTTCTTATTTGTTCTACAGTTTCTTCTGTGCTGTACTCTGTACTATCTTCTGTATTTGTAGCTGTAATTTCAACACTATCATTAACAGACACGTAATTAACAGTTACATCTTTTACATCATTAAAAATTTCATCATACTTTGTAGTATTATAAACATTTATAGTAGTCCCACTAAAATTATTTTTTGTAATTTGCCCTTCTTCTTCAGATGAAGCAATATAGTATATGGCTATTGTTTCTCCTGGTTTTAGTCTTTTACCATTAATATTGTTACCAAATTTAATTTCGTAGTTTTTATTTTCGTTAAATCTGCACTCAAAGGCTCTAGCGTTTGGATTACTTAAATAAAGAGAAGGTACTCTTTCATATTCATACCATCTATCCTCTCCTATAGAAGACGTGGCAAATTCTTTTACAAATATTTTTATACTAAAATGATCTATAGAAACAGAAGGACCTGGTAACAAGCTAACTGTTTCGAAGTCTTCACCAATTGCATTAACGTTAGGATACTCTTTGTATTTACCTTCGTTAAAAAGAGAATTATCTATTATAGTTAAATCTTCTGCTAAGTTATTATTAAGCTTTCTAAAAGAAATATCTTTAGTAGTGGAATATGTTTTGCCTTTAGAAGTAATAAATGAGAATCTAGGTATAGTATAATAACCGGATGATAAATTTGTAGAACCTCTGAGCTCTATAGGTACTATAGAAGATTGTCTACCTAATGGCTTATAGTCTAATAACTTAACTATACGGTTCATATTCTCATACAACTGTGCGTCTGAGAACATAGCTTCTGAGCTAGTTTGATTTAGATAGAATAAAAGCGTATGAAACGAGTATGCAATAACGTCTATGATAGCATTTAAGTTACTACCTTCGAAGTTTTGATCTGTAAATATAGACGGAGAATCATTTAATCGTTGAATGATTAAATCTCGCATGCTTTGCGCGTCAAAAGCTGCGTAACTATCTACAGGTAAATTAAATTCTGTTATATCTGCCATAATTAATTATATCTAAATCCATTTTCGTCTAGAGTACCATCTAGATTCGTTCTTAAATTATTTAAGTCTGGGATAGTTATACTTATAATAACTCTGTATTCGTTATCATTTTCTCTTGCTTCAATATCTACATTATTAAGAACTATCCTAGGTTCATATTCTGTTAATTGTTCTATTATAGTATTACCTATCTCTCTCGCGGTTTCCTCTGTTATAGGTTCAAATAAGTATTGTCTTAAATCTAAGCCGAAGCTAGGGTTGAGTATTTTTTGCCCCGGCATAGTGTTGAAAATATTTTGTACAGAGTTTTTAATAGCATAAGAATCATAATCTAATTGTACATCTTTTTTCTGCCCTGTATCTTTCAAATACTTATTAGATAGCTTAGTCTTTAATGCAAACGGTAAATGAAGATCTGCATATACATGACCTTGCGGTTTCGTTTGATCAGATAAAAAATCTAAGTTAATCGCCATTTTAATTATTTAATAATAAAACAAAAAGCATAAATAATTAAAATGGGAAAATTTAACGAAATATACGAAGAGGTATACCAGCGCTTTGAGAAAACAAGTGCAATTCCCGGAGACTATGTAAAAATACGTTCTAATGTAAAAAGCTCCGACTGGTATAAAAACCTAGACGAAGCCAGGAAGGGCTATGTAGATAATATTATTTCTCTACAAGAAGCAGGTAAGTTTATTTTATTTAGTGCTATTAAATCTACTCAGTACGAAACTAATGCATTAGGTTCTAAAGAGTATATAGCTGATATAACTGTAGAAGAATCCCCTGGTTTTTATAATAATGCTTTATCCATACCTATTGAATTAATTGAATTCGATGAAAAAGCAGAAGTGCACAGAGGTACTAGAACCGATAAAAATAACGAGAAAGAAGAAAAACTTACTCACAAACCCGAGGCCGTAAAAGACGCTCAGGTTGATATAGGTAATAGTTCTAAGATTGATAACGGAGATTATAAATTAGCTTCAGAAAATAAAAGCTATACATCACAATATTTGCCGAGCTAATTCAATTAAGCATGTAAAGAAGTTAATTTCTTTATCAATTACTATATTATTTCTATAAAAGTATTCAGAGACTGTTACCATGCAGTCTCTGTTTTTTTGTTCTGATAATTCTAATTTATTGGTATATAGTTTGTCAAACAGTACTTTAAAGAGAGTATCGTAATCATTGCTAAATGCGCTCTCATTTTCAATTACATGTTTACGTGCCTTGTATATGTTATTACTCTTAACAAAGGAGAGACATGAGTCTATAACGTTCTCTGCAGCATTAACTACATTAATCTGATTACCAGAGATGTTATATTTTTGAATACTATTAATACATTTCCGCAAATCCGGATAGGATTTACTGATCAGCTCGGAAAGATACGATTGCTCGATATTTAATTCTTCTTTTTCTACAATCTGTAGTACTCTCTTAACATACTCTTGTTTAGGGGGTGTTAATTGAAATACATGACATCTAGATTGAAGAGCTGGTATAATTTTGTGCTGATAGTTTGCAGTGAGTACAAATCTCGCAATATCGTGATACTCTTCTATACTGTTACGTAGAGCTTTTTGAGCGTCAAGACTGAGCCCATCACACTCATCAAGTATAATAACTTTAGTGGTACCAAAAATACTTTGTGTTTGAGCAAAATTCAAAACTTTGGTTCGTATGGTATCGATACCGTTTTCATCAGATGCATTAATATAAAGATATTGGGAATTTAGTATATCCCCGATAATAACTTTCGCGAGGGTAGTTTTACCGACACCTGGGGAGCCTACTAATAATAAGTTAGGTAGGTTTCCAGTTTGCTTTATATTATCAAAATAACCACGCGTGTCCTTTGATAATACAACATCATCCAGTTTAGTGGGTCTGTATTTTTCTACCCAGATGTCAGTAATTTCCATGACTCAATTTTTATCAGATGAACCAAAACCCTTATCACCTCGAGCTGTCTCTGTTACCTCATCTGACCAACCAACATCAATCTGAACTAGAGGATATACAACAAACTGCGCGACTGCTTTACCCTTTTCAATTGTTACGTCAGTATCGCTAAAGTTATAAAGCTTAACTCCTAAATCCCCTCTATACTGATTGTCAATAACCCCAAGATGTGGTTGAATATTATGTTTAAAACCTAAACCCGATCGAGGTTCAATACGAAACCAGTAACCTGGTGAAATGTCTGCTACAGTGATACCTACCGGGGCGACAGTAGATCCACGAGCCAAGATAGTAACATCTTCAGTACAGAATAAATCATAGCCTGAGTCGCCAGTAGCCCAAGCATTATTATTAACTTTTGGTAAAATCGCAGCTTCATGAGTTTTTAAAAACTTAACTTTTATTGCAGGTTTATCTACAAAATTCCAATTCACATTTTCAGTCATTCCTATATGATATATATTTCTATTTTATGTTCAAGGTTTAATTCTTAGAAACTTATATAAATATTCCTATGGATGAAGCTAACGACATTATAGCCCAGCTTAAAAATATCCCAAAGGAAGCTAAACAACTAGCCTCTAAAAAAGATATCGAGCCTCTAGAAAAAGAGGAAGTCGAACAATTTATTATAGATCAGTCTTCTAAATTAATCAAGGATAGCATGGAGATGATTGATAACATGAAAGAAGTAGTTTTTCATGTGCCAGATGCTGACAATGTTTCTTCTCTTGCAGAGCTAGTAAAGGCATCAACAGGAGCTATTGAAACCTTGAATAAGCTTGTAACACAGGATAAAAAATCCAAAACTCAATTGCAAGTAAAACAGCTAGATATACAATCTAAACAATTGTTACAAAATAATGAACAAGAACATAGATTAAAGATATCTAGAGAAGAAGTGCTGAAAAAATTAATTGACGGTAAAGATATTATTGAAGCTGATAGTTTACCCGAGTAAATCTTTTGTATTGAATTTTTTTTCTGTTTGTATTTTATTGCCTAATATATCTACATTAACTTTATCTCCTTCAATATCATTTGTGAATTGAACAGGAAATATTTTTTGTAAATTATTTAACTTATAGTTAAAAACGTATAAAAGAACTTCATATAGATTGCCTACATGATCTGCGACTATTTCTAAGAGCTCTGGCTTATTTTCTATCAGTCTTTGTAAATGATGATAGTCTGTTGTTAGGTTAGATTGATGCGCTGTATCTTGAGAACCACCATCGAATATTTTATTAACATTTTGATTAAAAAGACTATTTACTTTAGTACTTGAATTCAATATATTAGATTGAAAATTTACGTTTAATTTATCTTGTAATATAGAAGTTAACGGACTAGGTATTGTTGTATCAAACTCTACATCTTCTACAGTAGTATATCTCGCACTTATATTCTCGTCTTGGCGAAACATATTAGTTATACTATCACTAAACGTTTGTAGAATTGTTTCCTCTATATTGATTTGTTTTTTTAATTCTTCTTTTACTTTAGGGTGTGTTGTATGGAACTTATCTAGCCAATAAAGAATGAATTCTGGTTGTAGACCTTCAATTTTAGTTAAAGAGTTTTTCCAAAAATTAGATTCTGATGTTATAGGATCTACTTTTTGTTTGCAGTTTATATAATCATTATATAACTCATACTGATCCTTATACTCTATAAAAGGTTTTTTTTGATTAACAGCGTTAATCTGTAAATCATATGTACTAGTAAACTTGTTATTTACTAATTCGTGTAATAATGTTTTTGATGGTATAGTACTCATGTTATATCAAGTTCATGGAATTTAGTACAAATTACTTCTGTAGAAAAACTATTTACTTTAAAAAGGTGTTTGTAACCAACTACAAACCAACCACCATTTAACTTATTTGTCTTTTTATTTTTTATACCAGCTTCATATTGTATATTAACAAAATTACCTACATTGAGATTATACACCCCAGGGCTTCTCATTGTAAGCATTGTTGATAAATTAATTAAGTTTTTAAATAAAATATTTTTACCTTCATATCTACTAGAATTTTCATCAGGATTAGTTGAGTAAATTGTATTGAAATAATTGTTATTTTTAATTCTCACATTTTCAACTCTATTGATAGATGTATTAACATTTAGAAGGTCATTATTAATATAACTACTAAGATTATCGATAGTATTATCTTTCGAAAAAATGTTAAAATATTTTGATTTAAAGTCATAGTTTATAACTTTGTGATTTACTAATCGATTTAACGTGTGTTTTGAGTTTTCATTATAAACACTGAAATCTGAAATCCTAAAAGAGAATTTATTATTTACATTTTCTTGAGGAGATTCTTCTGAAGTCAAAAAGAAATTACCACCGTAGTTCTCTGGATGGTTAGCAGCTAAGTATTCGTCGTACATTTTTTTTATACTATATAGACCGAATTTATTATTTCGTTGTAATAAATATAAAAAATTATTATCTTGATCTAATGCTTTATCTAAAAGATAGTCTATACAATCTAAACTACTATCATTTATATTTGAAGTAAAATTGGTTTTATTGGATGAAATATACCAGTTATCGTCATCAACAAAAAAACCATCTAACGTATTTTCAAATACCCGTTTGATAGCTTTACTAACATTTACTTGCCTGTCATTATCGGATAATTGGGTTACGTCTGTGATTTTTTCTACAAGTTCAGACGTAGAAAAAAACGATTTATTATTTTGTAAATAAAACAGAGAAGCATTTTCTAAATATAAAACTTTTGTTTTTGTGTTTTCTACCATTTCTGATGATTCATCAATAACATTAAAAACATATAGTTTAGTACTCTCTTCCTTTTCTCTCATCATTTTTATAAAAATGAGATTTTCTCCTGTCTCTTCAAAATTATATTCTATTTTAACATTCTTTTTAGGAGAATATAAGATATCAAATCTATTGTTATCGTTTTTTATTTTTAGTAATCCCTTATAAAAAGGAGAGTTAATACTTTCTTCGACTTCTAAACTAACAAAATTATCTATAGGTATTTGCAATAACGTTTCTTTATTACGAAATGTTATTTCAAATTTAATTCTTTCCCCATCTACTATAATATAAGAAGATGCATCATTGAATTTATTATTTGGTAGGCTTACACTAGGCATTATTTAACTTTTTGATTTGTGTTAAAATATTTTTTAAATATTCTTTTTTAATTATTTTAAGTTTTGATCCAGGAGTTAAATATTGCACGGGGTTTTTTATATTATTACTTAAAACAATAAACCACCATAAATCTTGTGTTCCATAAACTTTATAGCTTATAGCAGTGTATGGTAATTTTTGGTCTATTATTTTATAATAAAATATTTCCGGATTTAAATTTTCTGGAAATTTAACTGTTTTGAGAATATTGTAAAAATAATATCCATTATTCTTTCCTAGATTGAAAATACCTTCGTATCTTGTATCTTGTAAGTTAGTTAAATCTAAAATTTGATTTTGTTTTTTCTGTAAATCTTCTATTTTCATCGCACTACATTAGTTGTTATTTTATCTTGTAAGCTATGTAAAAATAAATTTTTGGTTTCTGGTAATAAGCTTTTAAGCTCTATACTAACCTTAAATGCTTCCGGTATTAAAGTTTTAAAGGTCTTTAACTCAAGTCTACCTTCTTCGTCTTGTAAATTTAAAAATATTTCTTGAGGTTGTCTATTACCTACACATTCGACAGATAATGCAGATATATAACTATACAGGTATGAAAATACACCCGGGACCTGAGCTTTATATATAACGGGTGGATCAAAAAATAATTTATTTCTCCTATTCGGTAAGTTTTGGTATAATAATAGAAATATTAATTCCCAATTATGTTGAAAACTATTATACCGTCTGTTATCAAAATAACTATCGTAGGTATTATCCAATATTAAGCTCAATCGACTTGTAGGACCTTCACTTGCATATGAAAATGTTTTAGCAAAGTCTACTCCAAATCCTGTAGATATTTGCTTAGCAACATCACTTGCAGTGTTCATTCCTTTTATTATACTACTAACGCCTGGTACATTACCTAGACCCTTATTAAAGTCAATATCTTGCCAGGCATTACTTATGGATTTCCAATTATCTTCAAAATATGGAACTATGTATTTAAAATTACTCGCAGTTACCCCGTACATGTTTTCATAAGTTTTCATGTATTTGTAATCCCCTATAGGTATTCCACGTGAAACTAAATTTTGATTTTTAAGAAAACTTAAAGTATCTTTAGTTAAACTTTTTCCAGTAAACGCAGCATCCTCCCCAACTGCATTTTCAGGGTTGACTAATAAATCCCCATAAAAATCAAACACCGTATCTGCAACACTACCTTCAGAAACAACCGCGGATTTTAAGCTCTTTAAAGATGAAACCGCAGTTTCAAATATGTTTTGTACGTTAGTTATAAAACCAGGTTGAGTTACATAATATTCTCTTAAATGAAGTACTGGTATATTATCTTGCAGATAATTATTATCTTCTCTTCTCTGAGTTTTAGTCCATTTGAAATTTTTTGATACATTTATTATTCCATTACCAATTATCGGTTCCGGAACTGGAGCTATTTTGCTTCCAGTATCAACCCCTTGAATTACATCCCCGAATGTAACTTCATTAAGATATTCAGGATTTGAATTTAATTTGAAATAGCTACTCATATATTAACCTGCGATCATTTGTCTTTGTCTCTCTCCATAATCTGCACCAGGTGCAGAAATATTAGTACTGCTTGATACCATTACGTTGTTATTTGCATTACTTATGAATTCTCTCAATTCTTCTGTTAGGGTTTCAAATGTTTCTGTATTTTTATCTACACTCTCTTGTAATGTTACTGATGGCATAACATTTTCTTGCTCTAATATTCTTTGTTGACTCTCTGCAGCATCAAAATCAAAATTTTTGTATTGTTCTACTAATTTAGCTCTTGCTTCCTTTTTAGATATACCTTCTTGAAGAGCCATTTGCTCATAATATTTTCTACCCTCTGCAGTACTTAAGTAAGACTGTAGGTCTCCAGTTGATTCGAAATCCATGAAGTTGAGCTTTTTTAGGTCTCCCATTTCAGCAAGCTTTTTTTGTCTTGCTTCAGGAGTGTTTTCTAATTCTTTTTGAGCTTTTTTTCGTTCTAATATTATTTCTTTTTGTGCGTTAATTTCATTCTGTAAGCGAGTCTCTTCATTTAACTTCATTCTATCAGCATTAGTTTGCAACGCCATTGCGATTGTTTTAGAGTTATTAGTAAAACTATACCAAACTCGCCCAAGAGCACCCTTTTCTAAAAATTCTTCAGTTTGCCCTTCGAGTACTTTTTGCCTCTCTTTGGGGTCCATAGTAAGAAGTTTACCAGCTTCATATACTTCCATCCCAGCTCCAACGATCCCAGCACCTTTAGCTAACATTTTTACACCCGGGACTTTTTGTATTGCGCCTGCAACTTTACCGACCGTTTTCAACGTATTAGCAGTACCCTTTGCAACAGCACTTACTGTTTTTGCTGTAGCGCTCGCAGTTTTACTAGCAGCAGCTGATCCTTTTGCAGCTGCTTTACTTATCATAGCACCTGTACTTTTCGCCGCTGCTGATACTCCTTGAGATATGCTTTTAGCAGTAGAACTTATTCTACCTGGTGGTCGCGACCGCCATCCTGGAGGCCTAGCCGAAGGTGGCTTAGGTGTTGGTTTAGGTGTAGGTGGCTTAGGTGTTGGTTTAGGTGTAGGTGGCTTCTTTGGAGGTTTAGGTTTTGGTTTAGGAGTTGGGGTTTTTGGTGTACCAGGAGCTCCTTTGAACCAGCTAGTAAAACTATTAAAAGTATTTTTTATAGCACCTAGAGCTGATGCTGCAGAATCATATATCTTAGGAAACATTCCTAAGGCTGTAGTTAGTTTCATAAAAGGCTCTAATAAAAGTCCAGCTCCTATAGCAGCTAGACCTGCTAAACTAAGCATGCCAGCAGTACTACTTTTATTGCTCTCTATTTTATTATCCTTTTTTGTTTTAGCAGCTATTTCTGTTAGTTTTTTCTTTTTTAGTTGAGTATTAGTTTCGTCTTCGTAAGAATTAGTCTTTTTAATACCATTAATATAGTTACGTACTATATCTCTCTGACTTTCCATTAAACCTCTTATACTCTCTAGTTTTTGTACTATTGTAGCATTATCCGCTTTTAAAGCCTTATCAGTATCTTGATTACCTTTAGTTGTTTGATTTATAGTCTCTCTAGAACTATTTTTAATTTGACTTAATATTTTACCTGTAACTTCACCCAGACCACTACGAAGCGCATTAGTTTGTTCTATACTATATCTTACGTTACTATCAAGAGAGTTGATAGATTTATTAGTATTTCTCATATAGTCTCGAGATACCTGCCTATAATTACTTTGGCGTTTATCTTGCTCCCTTATAAGATTTAAAACTTGCGCATCAATAGCCATTTAAAATATTTAATTTAGAAATAAACATTTACCCGAGAATAAATATTTTTATGGCAGATATTAAACAGACTATACAGGATTTCTATAAAGTCGCTCAGACTAAAGATTTCGCTCGTAACTATCAGTTTCGAGTCCTTGATGTTTCTAATAAAGGAGCTTCTGTATTTACAGAGGATCAATTAGTTTACGCGACGACAGCTAGTATTCCGGGTAAGAAAATTAAACCAGTTGCGGTACCTTACTCAGGATTTAACTTTAACATTCCAGGACCGGTAGAATATAATTTAACAACTGGTTATCAAATTACCTTCTATCTTGACGCTCAGAGTAGTGCAAGAATTGCAATGGAAAATTGGGTGACCGAAACTTTTGATGAAAGTACTTCTATAGGAGATCAGACATTACATAATGATAGTACGATCACATTAGCGCAGCTTAATGGAGAATTCGAACCTATTCGTACTTATAAGTTATTTGGTGTTTTCCCAGTTGAAGCAGCAGATATGCAATATACTATTAATTCTACTGATGGTCAGGTAGTTACATTTAACGCATCCTTTGCTTACCAATTCTTTAGAAGAGATAACGAAGTTGGACAAGTTCTTAATAAGATAGGTAAATTACTTTAAATATTATACAAAAATCCGGTATCAGATTCTATATTAATTTTAAAGGTTTCTGATATTTTGTCATTTATAGTACTGGTAAAGCTGCTTAAATTGTCTAAAGCTTTATAACTTAAGACATTATATAATTGATAAAGGTCTTCTGGCTTACTCACAGAAGACCTTTTGTCTTGTACATGTATGTCTACACTTTTTACAAACTTAAAGGTATTATAAAAAACAATATCTTTTGTTTCCGTATTTGAGGCAGATACTAAATCTTTAAGTTTTTGTAATGAAGGATAATGTAATTCAATTTTGTATGTTAAAGGCCCGTCTACTACTTCTGCAGAGGTTACATCAATATCAAAAGAATTAGTTGATATATCTTTTAAGATATCAGTTAAATTAAGTTCTGTGTATTCTGCATTTTCTTTTTCTCTTAAAGCAAAAATTAAATATAAAAAATCTATATAATTTAAATCTTCTTGTATACGTGAAGAGACAATATCAAACAAGTATTTCAAATAATCAATAGCAATTTCACTATTACTATCTTTATCGAAAATGTCATTAATAATATTCAATGAGTCAATACCATAACGTTTTATATTAATAGACTTTTTACTATAAGGTAATTCTATATTAATATTGTTATTATCATTAATATATTGTAATATTTCTTTGATATCACTCATTTGGTTTGTCATACATTTGCTTTAATAATTTATAGTACTTACTTATTTCTTCAACTGTCATTGTATTAAATTCATAATGACTGAAATTGCCTTCCTTGAACATTATAATTCGTATTTTCCGTAGATAGTCTAAATGATACTTACATACATAAAATAATAGTTTATATAATTCCTGCGGGCTGTATGTAAATAATTTTTTATGTTTTTGAGATTTAGTGTTAAATATAATTATATTATTAAGTTTTGATATAATTTTATCTTCAACAAAATTTGTTAATTCTTTGTACTCTTTCACAGGCAAGGTATGCAATACCTGTTCTATTTGCGAACGAGATAAATTACAATTATTAATATCTATAATACTTGTTCTTATATTTTGTTTATATGTACCAAATATTATCCTAGGATAAGTGAGTTTAAATTCTAATTGTTTACTATTAAAGGTAAAAATTTTATAGTTAGGTATATCTACAAGAAACTCATTACTAGATAAGGCTAGTTCCCCTTTGTCAATTTGAAAACCACTGAACTCAGAAACAGAAAAAATAGTTTGTTTAATACAATGAAAATAATCTAGTACTGTATCAAATTTAGATAGATATTCGAATACTGCTTTACTATTATATGTTTCTAGTTGTTTTGATAAGTACTCTATATCATTAAATGCGAGTGAGCTCGATATCATACCTATTAAACTTCCATTGTATACGATGAGTGTTTACTGTAGGATCAGAAGCATATTCATATGAATCTTTACTCTCAGTATCAACAGGTATACAATCATAGAAGTTATACATCTTTCTTACGATTGTATTGTTGCTTTCTTTATTGACTCTTTTTCCGAGAAAAACAACTGTAACATTAGTGTATAAAGCGTTTGTAAATGAACCATACCTACTGATTAATCGTATCCAAGGCTTGAATATAAAATCATTTAAACTTAAATTAGTATCATAGAAAACAGTTTTTAACCCAGTAGTATCTATTGATCTATTTGCATTTACTGTTATAGGTAAATAACCATTCACTTGAGAGCCATGAGGTATAACTTGAGTATCAACTTTATCATCAGGTAAATCCACTCCAGTAGTTAGGGCTTGTATTTTGTTTGTTTGAAATACTTCTTTAGTAGGGGAGATTCCTATTCTCCCGTCTTTTGCTGTTTCACCAATTGCTCTATATAAATCATCTGTTAACGCATCAGGAATGGAATATGAAACGTAGAACAAATTAGAATCCGCTATGGTAGTATCATACTCTAAAAGTCTGTTATAAAACTCTGAAATTATACCAGCTCTATCATTAGTTGGATATTGTATGCCTACGCTCATTTAAAATATTTATAAAAAAAGCTCGGCTTTCGCCGAGCTTTGCATAACTATGAATATTGTATTTTACTGACCAACTAACTCTTCGAAGTTAACATCATTATTAACTGCGTAGAAGTTAACCAAGATAAACTCAGCAGCACGAACTGGTTTTAAGTAGATGTCTACCACCAATTCATTGTTGTTAATTCTATCCGTTGTATTATTTCTTTCGTCACATACAATTAAGTAATCATAAACACCCTCCGTTTGCTTAGCGTTTTCAAAAATAGGTGTTAACGTGTTTACTACCTTAGTACGAGTTAAGAATGTATTCGGTTCAAAGATAAAATACTTCATTACTCTCTTAGTGCGCTTTTCTAGATCTAAGAACAATCTACGAACATTAATTCTATCAAACGCAGTAGGTTTCTTTTGAAGTGTCTTTTGACCGAATATAACAATACCTTCGTTAGGGAACTGAGTTACAGGATTAAGAGCAACTCTGTACAACTGATCCCTTTGACGTTGAGTTGGACTGATTGCTATATCATTTACACCTGTTACAACACCGCGAGTGAAACCTGCAGGTGCAAACCAAGGCGCAAAGTTAGCATCGTTACGAGCAAATGTTGCAGCAGCTATTCCAGAGAATGGAATCCATATTTGCTTATTAGATGTTGCATCGTAAACTTTCGCCCAGTTAGCGTACACACAAGCATAATTACTGTTAGCAATTCCGAACTGATGCCTTAAAGGCCAATATACATGCTTGCTAAAGTTTTTAGATTTATCATCTAAAGCTTTAGCGTTGTCACCTTGAACAACAATGTTACGCAAAATATCTGCAATAAAGATATGATCTTTACGAGTTTGTCTTGCGAATTGTTCAAATATATTGTATATTGATCTATATTTGTCTCTAATATTAATTTGTGCCTGCTCGGTAATATTTTGAGATGTGGTATAGAATCCCGTACCATTACCGGTTGCTGTTCCAATATTCAAGAAAGCGGTATCTTCGAAGCCACCGGCAGCAACTAAGTCTGCATCGCTACCATATTCTTGATTCGCAGCAATTGTACCTAAGCCCGCTTCAATGGAAACATCAATATTGAATAATTCCACATTGGAGGCTATTCTGAATACTCTATCTAACTTGTTGTAAATACTACCTAAGTTCTTACCAGTAGTAATCGTGCCTGTATCGACAAATGTACCAAAAGGATATATACCAGGTATATTACCGAAGTTAGCAGTACCGTTAAGAAGACCAACTGCTGATGAAGCAACGGTGCTACCAGTATTAGCTGCCATAACATTGTTAACAATACTAGCATTACTATTAGAAGATTTTGCTGTTCTTACAAATTTAGTAGGAGCATCACCGGTACCAGATGTCCAGTCTCCGTCGTTTCTACTAATGTTAGGATTAACAAATACTTTAACATCAGCAGATTTATCATCTCTTGCTTCTAAGAAGAATGACTTATTACCGCTTCCATTTTCATTTTGTATTGACCTGTAGTAATTTAACGAACCAGTAAAGCCTTCAGCAAGGAAATAACTTAACTTAAGGTCGTCACTTGCAAATGGTGTTATACGAGATTTAACTAATCCAAATGCTACAGTATCAACAAACTCTGGACCGTTAATGTTAAACTCCGGTACATCTTCAATTGATCTACTAACATTTGTTGTTTCAGATAAGTTCGTCGCACTTAACGCATAATCCAATCTAGAGGTAGGTACTTCAGAATAAGAATCAGCACTAGTAGTACCAGTATTAGTTACTGTATATTGCTTTCTTACTCCGTCAAAGTCTGTAGCTGGGTTGAAGTCAGTGTTATCAATAATAGTAGCATAATATCCTTCATACTTCTCGTTAACACTTGTCTTACCAGTATTCAATACAATAATACCCGCGCCAGCTGCGGTAAGAATATTTGCACTTGTGAAACTAGTAGTAGTGTTTGCTACTGTATTAGTATTGCTCCAAGTGAACTCTCCGTTAGCTACTTTATTGTATGTTGCTTCATCGAGTTCAACTAATGTAGGCTGACCAATAATATAATATTCACTACCAGATAGACCTTCAGTGGAATATCCAGATAAAAGATCAATATCAGAAGAATATGCTTGAGCGCTTATGATACTTTTACCGCTAACTGCTTTTAGCTTCGTGTCTGCAACAGCAGATAAAGTATGTAACTCCGCGGCTGTTGATGAAATAGCTTTTACGCTAGTAGATACGTAACTTAATTCACCGGTACTGTCATCTTTAAAAACCCCTTCAATAAAAATGGTTTGCTGACCTACCAAATGCTCCGGGGCATCCTCAGACCAGACATTTCCATCAAATGATAACTTTAAAGTTTCCCCGGGTTGGGAATCTATAGCTGTAATAGCTTGAGTTTGAGGAGATACAACAGGATATACTTGCGCAGTATATTTTTGAGTACCTAACCCGTTACCTGTACCATAAGGTAGACGAGATACATAGACATTAGCATCACTGTTAAATACTTGACGCACACTGTGATAAAAATATCTTTCAGCGGCTGTTGTTGGTTTACCATAAATTTGTTCGAAATCTGCAAAAGTACCAACATTAAGAATTTCATCTGTAGGTCCTTCATTAGAAAACCCTGGGATAAAGACAGTAGTACCAACGTTAGCTGGTGCTCTCAATGTTTGATCAATTTCTCTGATTTCTACACCTGGAGATTGAATTGTTCTTCTAGACATAGTTGTAACTTTCTTTAATTATTTATTGTTCCTTAATGGAAAGTTGGGATTTATTATTAGTTGAAAAC
>JGI25132J35274_1000057_pt1 | contig 29108 bp, 23 predicted proteins | sample ETNvirenome_6_30_FD_35274 | JGI IMG/M metagenome (IMG submission 35274)
GTTACCTTGATTGATAATTGTACAAATTTGTCACGTTTAGGAATAACGTCTTTAAAAGCAGGTATATATTCAGCATATCCTATATTTAATTGACCTATTTCCAGAAACCCATCTTGAAACAAACTAGCATACAAACTTTTCCAATTATCTTTCCCACCTTCATCTAAAGGGGGGCCTGTTTGTAATTCAACATTGGCGCTAGGACTTTTTAATGGTTTTCTAAAAGTTACATTTTTATCCTTATTTATTTCAGCTTGAACATTCATTACATTGAATGAAGACCTAAATGCCACCATTAAGGCATCAGTATCTTCTAAGTTAACTGTATCTGCGCCTACAAGAACTTTTGCAAGGATATCGAAGAATTTTCTTAATACACTACGATTATCTTGAGTAAACTTTATTTTTTCAAGGCTCTGCTGAAATTCTTCATTGACCATTAACTCAGAAACAAATTCTTTTAAATTTGTAAAGCCATAAAACTTTTTCCTTAATGACTTTGCTATTTCTCTTTCTTGAACAGTAAGTCCATCCTTCTTTAGCTTTTCAATAAACTTATTTAATTCCAGTATTCCTTGTTTTTCAGATTGAGTTAATTGACTTTTAATAACATTAAATAAATTATCTAATTCTTCTACTGCTTGAAACTGAGAAGAACCTTCTTTCAAGTTACCATCAAAGTAATCTTGAATAACTTTTGCAGAACCACTATGAGCTAATTCGTGTAATAAGCTGTATTCTAGTTGGTCTTGAGATTCAATAAGCTTAGGATTGAAAGTAATTGTATTAGTCTCACGATTAAAACTAGCAGGAACTTTTGTTCTTCTATCAACACGAACAGATAAATTTTTAGGAATGAAATTCTTTATTATTCCATATACTTTTTTAAAATTTTTGTTTTTAAAACTATTCCCAACATCTTCTATCTGTTGTTCGGTTTCAAAAAATTTAGATGGTTTACTTGTAACGCCTTGAAACTGAGATTCTGCATCAAAAGTATCCTTTAATTGTCTTAGATTTTCAGCTCTTGTTCTATCTGCTTCGATTTTTTCTTCAGCTTTTAAATCTTTCTTTGCTTGTTCAGGTAAGAGGGACTGGTCAAAACCAATACCTTTTGGANAATTGTATTTGACACCACCAATGATTCTTGATATTGGAGGAATGTCATTATTTAATTTTGTACCCTTTGGAACCTCAATATCAACCTCAGATGTCCATAGCTTATTTTTACTTTTAGTATCTTTAGGTTTTTCTTTCCATTTTGGTTTAAATGATTTCTTTAAATTTTTATTCCAAGCTTTATTTATTTCAGAATCAAATACATCAAAAGTTCCAGTATTTTGTACTTGGTAATTAGGGTCTGAAGATATAATCTGAACTGTATAGTAATCTTCTAGTTGACCATCTTTATTCTTTTTAGAACCAGTACCGACAACATCAAGACGAAGCTGGATTTTCTTTTTAATTGCTTTAAAAAACTCTCTTTTCTCAGGAGTTTTTGATTGCCATTTGAATGGTTGCAATAACTCTGTAATTGCAGTGGGAGTATTTTCACTTACATTCTTCTTGCCTTTACCATCTGACTTACTTGAATCCCTAGTATATTGCCTATCTTTAATTTTTTTAGTAAGAGCATTAAATCTTTTAGAAAGGCTTTTAAGCTCTGTTGTATCTTTCTTGCTTAACTTGCCCTTGTTCTTCTTTCTTTTTGCGACAAGTGCTTTTATTTTAGTTTGCAACTTGGCTTGTTTATTCTTTAATACTTTATCTTTTTCTTCTGTAACCTTCGTTTCTATACCATCGCCATTGTGGATGCTTTGACTGTCATCAGTATAGTCAGCAGAAAATTCTGCTTCTTTTTCTTTTCGTTTTTCCAAGTCTATTTCATCGGCAAGTTTGTCCAAGACTGTTTCAGCTTCTTTACCAAATGTTTTTTCAAAGTCTTTTAAAGTCATTTCGTGAACAAAATCCTGTGCGCTTAAGCCAAGAGATTTAATCATTGCCTTACCTTTTTTAGTATTCAGCAATCTATTGTTCAATTTTTTTCTTTTGATACTACTCATGCTGACTCTTGACCTTGCCTCGTGATACCTTCCTATTTGATTCAAATCATCTGATACATTTCTTATTATGTTTGCAGTTATTTGTTCATTGAGGTCTGCATCAGCAATCATTCCAATTTGCACAGCTAGGTCTATATCGTTTTGATACAAAGTCTTGCCAGACTTTTGTTGCTCCATCATTTCTTGCTTTAATGTTTGAATCTCTCCAAACCTTTGAGCATCAGCTTCCTTGTCAGCGTCTAGTATCCTTAAATCTTCTTTCCAATTTCTATAAGATTGAACAACTTGACCAGCTGCAGAGAATTTCCCACCAATTACTGCACCAATGAATGTAGCTTGATTAAGTCTTGCTTCTTCTTGTTCCCCAGTAACCTTTTTAAAGTCAGGCAAAACTTCATTCATCATAGAAATATTAATGCCTTCTTGGGTTCTTTCTGTCCAACCTTCTTGAATCGCTTCAGTAGTCATCAAAGGCAATGCTGACATAGGCTTGGATATTATCTTCATAGCATTATTTGCCATTACTCTTTGACCAAGCTTACTAGAAGCCCACTTCTTGCCCATTGCAGTCATACCCTTATTGACTCCCCAACCTACTCCTGCACCTCCAACGCTACTTAATATTTCAATTGCGGTACTATGCAAAGCGTACAATTGAGCCATATTATCAGACATATCCTCAATCATATCATCAGTTAATTCGTGAGCAAGGACTTTTAATTCTTGATCGCCTGTACCTAAATCTATTGTGAATTTTTTAGCATAATCTTCAGGGCTAAGTATATTGTTTTCTTTATACCATTTTGCTTGTTCTTTTGTCTCCTCCCATTGGGTTTTAAGTTCATCTTTAAATGAACCAGTCTCAACTAAATGACCAGGGAGTGAGAATAATGTAGCTCCAATACCAGCACCTACCAAACCACCAACAGGACCACCTGCCCCAAGACCAAGTCCACCACCTATATAAGCACCTGCCATTGGCAAACCTGAAGTAACTATTTGTTGCATCAAACCTTCAACAACTGTGTGGTATAAATAACCATCTTTAAAAGTAGGTATATCCAGTGGACCTTTTGACCAACCACCAACATCTCTCATACTTTCTTCTGGTGATAATGTCATTGTTCCAGTTTTAGGGTCTAACTTATCTACACGACCTTTTACATAATCAGAAACACCTTGAAACCAATCAGCATAATCTTCAGTATTGATAACATTTGTATCGTCTCTTAACTGAGTAGCCGCACCTTCCATCATATTAGCAAATGCAGTACCTAGAGCCTTCCAATTGTTATTACCACTAGCATTGATACTTTGCTCGTGTCCATAATGGTTAAGAGACTTAGAAATGTTTGGCAACATCACAGTTTGCATATAATCATTATAGGTCTTTGCCAATTCGTCCTTTTCATTATCCTTAAGGTCACTAGGCATATTGTCTATGAAATGATGGTGCATACCATTAAGCCTTATTGCATAATCATCAATAAGTCGCTTTCTCAATGTAGGAGCCAAGTTATTGAACATTGGGTCTTGAGCGCCTATATCNGATAATACTGCTCTATATATATTTGTATATCCATCATTTACATTCTCTACTTTAGTAGTACCAACTAAGGATGGATCATACTTAGGAGCTTCGGGGTCAAACTCGTTTATTTGCTTATTTAATACATTGAATAATAGGTCGTGTTGATATCTGCCTTCCCTATCCATCTTTGGAGTAAACATAACTGGTATTTTGCCATCAGGCATAGAAAACTGGTCATCTTCCAGTATTTTTTCATAACTAGCTAGTCCTTCAGGGGTGAGCAATGTTTCATTAGGTTGAGACATATTACTCAGTCTATTTTTGAAACACTATTTCCATATTGGCTAGGAATAACAAATTTATAATTATAGACATTATTATCATCTGACTCATCTGTTGGAGTTGCATTATTAGGGTCTCTCAATACATTTACTTGATTATCCAATCGCCTTGCATCTCTATACAATTTTTGAGCCATTTTCCAATTCATTCTAACTTGACCTTTTATTTGCTCAAATCTTCCTTCTCTATCTGGTGAATAGGATGTAAGACCTTTAGGATTTATATCAGGATACACCTCAGCAAGATTCTCTTTTAGATTACCCTCATAATCCCTTTCCATTGCCAAAATAAGGTCGTCAACATATTTATCAGTAAACATTCCATTATCAAAAGACAATTTGCCTATCATATTTTCAAGCTGACTTTTTTTCTTCACTTGATTACCATTAGAATCAAATAGATTCCCATTTTCAAAGTCAAGCCTCATTTTTTTACCATACTGCTCTTCAATTTCATTTTTGATATGAAGAGGAACCATACTTTCAACAAGATTGCCCATTATTTTCTTTTGATTGTAAAAATAATTGATTGATTGTTTCTTCTTAGCATCGCTAGTCAATCCTTCTGTGGCAACATCAAAAGGACTATTTATACCATATTGCCTTGCCAATGCTTTTGTTTGCTGAAGATTATTATTGAAAGATAACAAATCATTAGAATAGCTATCAGCGATACTCCCACCTGTTGGACCTAATCCGTGATAAGACTTTTCAGTTAAGGTGTTACTAGAATTAGAACCAATACCTGCAACAGCTACTGCTCTCATTTGAGGATAATCTGAAACCTTAGTCTTTCTAAAAACATTTAAAAGAGCTTGCGTATCTGGGTCTTGTACACGAGTTTCTAAATAATCTGCCATTAACTTCTCATCATTAGCAGCTCCACTAGCCTTTCTAACTGCAGATATTTGATTGACGATAGAGTCCATAGTCGCCAATTCAGTTTTTGATGAATGTTCTACCACAGAAGCCATACTCATAGTCAAGTCACCCATTAAATCTTCAAACTCAGTAGGATTATTAGGATTATATGGTTTTCTTGCATTTTCTAATACAATAGCACCTTTTTCATATACCTTTTGAATATCATCATTATATTTTTTTTGAGTATTTAATTTTTTGATTCTAACATCTGCGGCAAGGTCTAGTAAAGGGTCTTCTCCTTTTAGAACATTTATATTAGAAATAGCACGGTCATATTCATCATTTGTATCAAGCTTCAATGCTTGAGACTCGAACATATTCATCAATTCATCAACTGCACTCTTCCTTTGAGTTTTCTTTTGCTGATTTAGTCTTGCAAGTCCGTATATATCAACTGCCATTATGTTCTACTCGCATATTGATTCCAACCAGTTCTAAGTACAGCTCCAGACCCAGGAAGGACAGCATCTGCAAAGATAGAGCCAACTCCAACTGCAGTACCTATTTGCGACTGCTTTCTTTCTTTCTCTAGCTCATCTTCTTTAGCTTTTAAAGTCTCCTTTAGAGCATCTATACTTGCCAATTGGTCTCTTTTATTTTCATTAATAGTATTTATTTGAGCATTTAATCTTTCTTGCGCTGATTCAATAACGCTATCTAATCCCTTGCTAAGATTCTTTCTAATATCATTGGATGCGGTTCTAATGTTCCCAACTGCATTTCTAGGCTTTTTTAATTTATCTAAACTTGCAAGTAGACTCTGATTTGCTGAAGTTTCTGCTTTTCCAATAGAGGTATCTAAGATTGACCTAGTATCATCAATTTGACTAAGAGCGTCTTGAGTAGTCTCGCCTATCATATTAGGAATTTCATTCAATCCATCTCTTATATCATCAAGGGCATTGTCATATTGTTTTGCAGCATTAATATTTCCTAATGCCATCATACCCCCACCTATTATATTTGCAGGACCACCTAATTTATCTATAACAGATTCTTGAGGAACGCTTGCAACGGTTTCAGGTAGACCACTCATTTCTATGCCAGTTGGAGGACCTGTAAGGTCACTTTCAATAACATCAGTTAAAGTTCCCCCTCCCCCTATACCATACTCTTCAAAACCTACTCTATACTCAGGGTTATTCATTAAGTCTTCGCCAGTAATACTAGGTTTAAGAAGATCAAAGTTAATTGGTTCTTCTAAAGGAGCCTCAGAAGCGTTAATAGAACCTGCAGGAACAGATTTTATATTTTTTAAGTAATTTTCACGTGTATTAGTAAGGTTAAGTAACCCTTGCCCACCTGCATTTGGGTCAACTATCTGACCTTTGCTTACATCAGTTAAGCTTAAGTCCATATCTTTTAAATCTGCAGATGGAGGACTAATTCTTTTAGAAACATTGTCAAATGAAGTAACGTCATCAATTGCGCCACCATAACTAGGACCTATTCCAACATCACGACCTACTCCAGTAGAAACAGGTGCGCCTGCAAGCATTGTATTGCTAGTGTCTACACTTGCAGTAGAAGGTATATTGCTTACTATAGGGTCACTACTCATTCCAGTCCAACCTAAACTCTCTGCTCCTGATAACATCTGTTTATTTTCGGCAGTATTTGGGGGTGTATTGTTTTGTGTAGCCTTCCAACCTAAACCTTCTGCCCCTGCCATCATCATTTCTTGTTCTGTATCAAAATCTCCTGCATAATAAGTAGAAGCACCCACATTACCAGACTCCGTATTTATTGATGGAGGTAAAGTTGGTGGATAAACAGTTTTAATTGTATTAGGGTCATAAACAGGGTCATAAACATTGTTACCTTGTGCAAGAAATGGGTTTCTAGGTCCCATACCTTCCAAATTTTGAATATTTTCAGGAATAGGTAAAAAAGGCATATTCGTATTTTGAGTTATTGCTCCTGTTGTATCGAAATCAGCATATCCAAGAGAATCGCCTAGAGTCATAAACTGGTCAAATTGTTGGTCACTCATATTATTCATATTTGACCACTCAGAATAAGGTGGTCCAACAAATGGCATAGGACCTTGAACTGGAGGGAGTGATTGATATACTGGATTTAAGCTAGAAACATTATATGGCGATTCAGTAACACTTTGAATCTTTAAGGTAGATGGACTAACTGTGTAATTCATTAAATCATCATCCATTCCAAAGTAATCATATGATAAATATTGTCTATTAGGGTTTGCCATTATTGTCTCCTAAATCAAGCTTTCCTCTTATTTCGTTTATAAATGAGTCAATTTTAGTATCTAAAAGAACATTACTTAACTCTACAGCCTTTGGGTCATCAACATATGAAATTTGTTCCAATTGGTCTATTGAAACTGGGATGTCTCCAAACATTACATTCTTATCATACCCTCTGATAAACTTATTATAGTCAGGCATTAAGGGCTTACTATCGAACTTATCCCCAGATTTATTTAAGTAATCCTTAACTTTATTGTATTTTTCTTTTTCTGCTTTTTGAGATAAAGCAAGCCTTTCTAAAGCTTTAACTGTCTTGTCAAATACAACAGGACCAAATTGAGATCTGCGTGCTGATTTCTCATCAACCTCTGCACGAGTAAGATATTTAGATATTTTGGAGCGTTGAGCGTACCTACTCATAGGTAGGCTCCTGAGCGGAAGTGCATTGAAATGATAACATAACACCCCCTAATTCGAGAAATAATTTAATATGTTTATTTTTTAATTGCATTAGTAATAATTATGATGTATGTTGAGTTTCTGATACATCAAACTCAGCAGTCTCGCCAAAAGGTTGAAACATTATATTTATTTGAGGTCTTACAAGAGACTTAGTTGGAGTTCCATAACTAGATGCTCCACTAGGATTATTCCCTCTTAATCCAATATCTATTACTAAATCCCAAAAGTTTTGTACATGAACAGAGTTTTTTCCTTCGTGTGAAAATATTTTATGACCGCTGTTAGCAGAACCATCTACAGGATGAACATGCCTATCAAACACAAGTCTATGTTTACCATAAATTTTTATAGTATCTACTGGACTAAAGTATGTATTTCCATCTGGATTAGTTATAGACCCATCACTTCCTTGAGTTTCACCTGCTGACCTTGTAACCGAACCATCTATTCTTGTAAAACCTTCGTTAGTTCCACCTACTGAATCTTTTCCTTTTCCTACAGTAGCATAAGATTGAGTGCCTAAATCATTTTCTTTAGAATCTTTATCAGCATATAATCCATGAGACAATACCGCCAAATTATTTACAGTAGCTGGGCTAATTCTATTTTTGTAACCATCTAAATTGACATATGTTTGTTGTATAATTGGTCTATGTTTCGCATAAAATGGATGTTCTATTGTTGCTCCTTCTGAATCTGTACCAGTTTCACCTGCTAATCCATGACCAGAAGCATTGTTAATTCTAGATAATAAATGATATTTTACAAAATGAGAACAAGTGTCACCTATAGGATTGCTACTTCCTCCAGAATCTTTCCACCATCTAGATGTTAATTCAGCATTTGTTAATTGTTGAGAATTATCAGTCCATATGTAAGGACTTCCAAGAGTACCAGCTCCACTTACAAATCCACCTGTTATTAAATCTGCTACTCCACTATACTCAGTTGCTCCAGACGATGGAAGACTTATACCTCCAGATAAACTCATTCCACCTGCTACATGAAAAACAAAACAATCATAATCAGCAAATGAATGTTTCATTCCTTCTCTACCTCTATTTTTAGTACCTTGAAAATCTGGAACTAAGCCACTAGTATTATCATCTCCAGTAAATGTATCAGAATATTTTATTTCATCATCTAAACTACCAGCGCTGTTTACTTTATGAACTTGTTGGTTAAAATCATTTTTATCATCGTTTTGGTCATGGCTTACAACATTAATATATAAAAGACCAGATATTAATCTCCTGTCTGGTATTTTAATATACCTATATTCTTGAAGAACTGCTTTATTATCTGAGTTTACGCCCATAATTATACTGGATAAGTTACACTAGTTGTATTTTGTTCAAACATACTTATTACAGAATAGTTTTGTTCGAAATCATTTTTACCACTTGTAAAATGATATTTGTCTGCTTGATTGTTCCAACCATACATATTGTAAATGCCTGTTTGGGTATAGTCATTAAAATGAATTATCCTATTTGTATCTACATGAATTACTTCTTGACCATCTTCTTTTATAGTAACACCAGATGCTCCGTCTATTGTAATGTCACCAGTTCCATCTATTATAAAATTTCCAGTTACATCTAATTTTGGAGCAGCTAAAACACCAAAAGAATATCTAGTATTTGTTCCATCATCCATTGTAATTGCATCGCCATCTGCTGATAATGCTATAGTACCAGAACCATCCAATGTAAAGTCACCAGTAACTGCTAATGTAGGAGTGCTGTCTAAATCCATTCTAAATCTTTCTGTGCCAGCATCTTTAAAATATATATTATCGCCAGCAGCGTCTAAAGTAATATCTCCTTCAGAGTCCAATATGAAATCACCAAGAAGAGAATCAAGCTCAATAACATTACTATTTAATTTAAAACCACCATATGAAGTTCCGTTTAACTGAAGTTTAGTATTACCAGCGGATGCATCTAATATAATATTCCCATCTACATCAAATGTTAAATGACCAACTGCTCCAGTAGAATCTACTGTTGATATTGTTGTAGCTGCTTTAGCTCCAACATCTATTTTAAAATTATCAGCAGGTGTAGTCTCATCTCTGATTGTAATAGAAGGGTCAGCCCCATCAAGTTCAATGATATTATTGATGCCATCGTGAATAAACGCATTACCATAGAAGGTAGAATTACCAGTCCCGCCTGAGATTACAACTGCATCGTGATAACCATTATTCTGCAAAACAGAAAGAGTCATAGACGCATCCATATTTGCAGCACTAGAATAATCTAATTCTTTTTTAGCAGTTACTTTAGCACCACCTCTGAGATTTGAACCATCTCCTAAATTAAGTCGTAAGGCGGCAGACTCATTTACAGATGAACCAGCGCCCTCAATATTGTCAAGTGATATATAAGCCTCACCATCAACAGTTTGTTTAAAAATAGCTGAACCATCAGATGCAATCCTTAATCTTTCTGTAACATTGCCACCAGTTGCTTCAGTAAAAAACGATAAAGCCATAGCATCATTAGCACCATCTCTTAACCCTCTTATAATAGCTCTTGATTGAGCAACTCCACTTCCATTAGTGTTAAGAAAATTCAAGTCTCCTATTAATCCATCATTAGTTCGATACCCACCAATTTCTATTGCACCATAATCACCCGCAGTTCCTTCGTCTAATACAGTTAATATCCTTGCATTTACTCCATACCCAGAAAGATTTGTATCTCCATCCCCTATTCCAACAGTAGTTGAATTAAGTACAATTTTAGAACTAGCAGTTATAGTTAAATCAGCATCATTAGTAATGGTATCAGCAGTTAATACTAATCCATCAATAGTAAAATCTGTAGTTGCATCTATCGTAGTTCCCTTAATTGTAGTATGTGAGGTTGCACCAATAGTAGTTCCATCTATAGCTCCACTATCAATGTCTACATTAGTAAGGTTCTCATTATTAACATTTAAAGCACCTCCTAAAGTTGTAGCAGTTAAAGTTGTAAACACTCCAGTATTAGCTGAATTTGCTCCTATAGGAGTGCCATCTATTGCCCCACTATTTATATCTATATTAGTAAAAGTGGCACCATCTTGACTTGCAGACCAACCCAATCCACCGTTGATAGTCGCAGTATTAATTGAAACACCATCAATCTGACCACCATTTATATCAAAATTACTTCCCTCTATTTCTACAGAACCAGCTTCTAATTTCTTACCAAGTGTTATTTTTTCACCACTATTAGTAGTCGTGAATGTTAAGTAAGCAGTATTAGCTTCTTCTATTATTAAAGCACTTGCTTGGTCATCTGGAATTTTTATTGAGTTTTCACCTGCAACGGTAAATGTTAATGCTCCATCACCCCCTCCAAGACTTAAATCTCCAGTCATAGCTCTTGAACCATCTACTAAAAGATATTGAGGATGGTCATCAATAGATAAATTAGTAAGCATTGAATGAGAAGAAACTCCTGTTGAATCTCCAATAACTGTTACATTATTTGTTGTTGAGCCACCTAAAGCGATATTAGGGTCATCTGATAATGCAGAATAATACTTCTTTCCACCAATTAACTGAGTTTCTCTATATCCAATTCCTGCAACTTTTTCTGTTACCTTACCTCTATTACTAAATCGTGTAATGTTTTGCTTTGATTGAGATTGGTGTCTCTGCGCTCTTTTTTCTTTACTTGAAGGCATTACTTTACCGATTTTTCCCTGTAAACAAAATTAATGTCATTCAATACAAATGATTGATGAGGAGTCCCGTAAATCAATATTTGAAAACTTCTACCGTTGTTTGCCTCTGCTGAATTCGCAGGAGTTAAAGCTATTGTTTGAAATGCACCACTTGTAGTTGCAAGAGTAGTGGTTGTGAAATTAACTGCGCTTCCATTATCCTTTTTATATTGTATAGTAGGAGCATTTGTACCACTATTATAAGAATAATTAACATATACCTTCTTTAAACTTTTTAAACGAGCTGGGTCATCAAGAGTATGGTCTTTGGTTGTTATAGCAATGCTACTTTGAGCCGCAGTATCAAATCGTTTTGTTACTATAGTACTAGCTACTGAACCCTTACCCATAGTAACAAGATTTCCAGTCTTATCCGTAACAAGATTCATCATTGGACCAAAATTTCCACCTACTGAATCTTTGATTAATATTGTATGCTCTCTATCAAAATTGTATCGAAACCCTAAACCACCCGCTTTTTTCATAAAAACAAACACTTCATTCTTTCTTGGGTCATATCCAATTATGGGGTCTAATACATTATCATACCAATACTCATTATCAATTTTCTCTTTTATTAAGTTGACAACTTCTTTACCATCAAAAAGAAATAAACCATATCTATTCGCCCAACAAACTCCTTCTCCTACTCCACATATTGCATTTTGATGCCATACGCCACGAAAACTGTACGTTTCTTCTAAATATTCTACGTCTTGAGTCGTGTTAATTAAATGTAAAGTATTTTCTTTAAACTCAAGTAAATAGTCACCATAAGAAGCTAATGCTTGTACTGATTCACCATCATTAGGAGCAACTTCTATATAATCATTTATTGTATAAACATCGTATTGACCAGGCACTGATTTATAAACCCTATCAGGATATTTTAATTCCCTAAAATTTCCTGAAGCGTCCTCTATCGTAATGCCTACGTTTCCAATATAAGAACGATTGTTCAAGACAGTAGCACACCCAAATCTAGCAAGAACTATCTTGTCGCCTTCTGCATAACCACAAATTGTAGAAAAAGTATCAATCGTGTTTGGACTTAAATAAGTAACAGTTGGATGAGTTCTTCCTGAATTTGGTACTGAACCACCTGACCAATAAACAAAATCATCATACAGGGTTTTACGTATTCCTTTATCAAAATCAAGATTAGCTAAAAACTTTTTATCTGTATCTACTAATTCATTTTGATTGTCTATTTCAGAAAAAAAGATGTTGGCACCAGTTATTCTTCTTGAACTGCCTGTAAGTAAACCCATTCTATCCCATAATCCATCGTCAACAGCATCTACTTTTAAAAATGTTTTAATATTTAATACATCACCTGTATAAGTAGTTCCAGTTGCAGGTTGACCTAAAAATTCTTTTGTTGGCGATTGTTGTTCTCTATCATAAATAAAGTTGTAATAAAATTTATAGTTACCTATCCATTGACCTTGATTTGGAGTTCCTAATGTTATTGTTCCAATTGCATAATTGAATCCCCATAAAACATTATCAGCAGTAACATCCCAATTGGTTTCAACGCTATTTTTAATTCTAACTGTTACTTGTGAAAAGTTAGCTTCATTAATAGCAGAACCTGTTGTGTCTGCGTGTCCTCCATATACACATTCAATATCAGTCCAAGTCTCTCCAGCAGTAAATTCTGATGCAGGAATATGCCAAGTCATATAATTTGAATTATTATTTCCAATGTCTATTTCAAAAGCAATCGTATCTAATCTTGAGTATGTATCATTGGTCATCCATATAGGTATAGTAATAGATTTATCCGTAAGGTTAAAAGGTTGATTAAGCACCCTAAAATACATTTGAGAATATTTATCACCACCTTGATTATAACTAGACACACCAACAAAATGCGCTCCTGCAGAAGTTTCATTTGGACCATATAAATATGTAGAACTCCAATTTCCATTACTTGCTCTTTTACGAAGGCTAGTTACAAATCCACCTTGTTGTTGAGCAGTATCATTAGTAGAATTAAAACCACTAGAATGTGATTGGTCAGCATTTGTTCCAAGAATATTTGGGTCTGCCTTATATCCCGCAAGTTCGCTTACATAAGTAGATGGAGGAGTTCCGCTATTGTCAAAAGTAATTGCATCTGCTTGAAATGTACTAACAGGGTGAACATTTAAATGTAAGGAAGCATCTATCGTAGCAGTAGTGCCATCAAATGCGCCTGCATAAAATGTACCATTGGAAGGAGGACCAATTATATTGTCATTAGTTTCGCCAAATATTGTTGCTACATTAGTAGCTTGTAATAATTTTTCAGTTCCACCATAAAATTGTGTTTTAGAATTATTGGCATTACTCAAAGCACCCTGACTTATTCTTAAATTCCCATCAGCAACAAAAAAAGCAAGCTTTACATCATTAGCAGCTTCTTCATAGGCTACTATAGGAGTTAAAGCCTGAATATCTGTAGGAGCGTCAGCAGTAACATAAACATCTGTGGATATACCACCATCATCATCTTTTAATGCAGTTACGAATATTTCAGTATCTGCTCTTGCACTAAAACCCAAATTAAAATCTCTTTTAAAATTAAATAAACCTTCTCCATTAACATAAGGCTGACCACTTCCACTACCTGTATGTATTGTATAAGTCAATGAAGTATCGTCTAATGGTTTACGAACACTTATTTGACCTTTTACACTGCAATCAACATTAACAGCTTCAGCAAGTTCATTCTCTTCAATATCCCTTGCATTTCCAAAGTTGTTCCAACCTCCATCAAAAGGATTTATCTCTTTACTCTTCTTAGGCATTACAACCCTTCATTCCTCAATCTATCTACCTCTTTTTCAAGATAGTCTATTCTTTGATTCTGTTTTATGTCTGCAGGAATTTCAGCGTTTTGACTTTCCTTTGCATCTTCGATTATATCATCTATGTATGACTCATTGATACTGACTTGATACTCAAGAAAGGATATTCTTGAATTCAATTCTCCATANCCCCAAACCATAGCACCAATAAGACCAATTGCTTGAAACAACATTGGCAATGAGATATTTAAACTACTTGAATCTGATATAGGTTTTTCTGACATTATGCACTCTTTTTACTTCGTTTCCACGTAAGATAATCTGCTCCTTCATATGGATCAAATATTGTAGTTACAAGTCTTGGGTCGTTATCATCGTATTTAGGGTCTATGATTGTAACAGGACACATAAATATAGATTGGTCTGCCAAGCCTAGTTGTTCAGCGTACCTATCATATGTTTTGTAACTTGCACACCTTATAGCGTGACTTACCAAACCAGTCATAGGGTCTTTTAAAACTTGATACCCACTTACGTGAGTGTGACCTGCAGTTAATATATGGTCTCTCCAACCCATCATAGCTGCCTTAGAAATTCCATGAGCAGTATTGTATTGGCTGTGTCCTTTGAAATTATGTCTGCAATTGACTCTAACTTGCTTTTTATTAGGAAATATTAAATTCAATCTGACTTGATGATTTGCGTAAACAGTAGGTTGCCCTATCATATACTCTAATGGGTCTCCTGCGCCACTCCAAGCATCGTGATTTCCACCGCATAGATAAAGCCACGGAACCATTTTAATAAAATGCTCTGTTAGCTTCCAACTCTCTACGGCAGAGGTAGATTGCTCACCGTACAACCTACCTAGCCTACCCACCCAGTTATTCTGAACATCGCCTACATTACCACCAAACATACCATCGGTCTTTGCAACAAGTTCAGCGTGCTTCAAAAGAAGTCCAAGATTCGTACCATCGTCATCAACGTGAGGGTCTCCAAAATGAGCTATCGCTATAGGACCATCTTTTAACACCTTAATAGGGAAACATTTTTCTGCTTCTTTTTTTACTGTTTTTCTTTCAAACTTTTTTAAACGCTCTTGAACTAAATCATCAATGTCTATTTCATCTGGCATTGCAATTTCTTTTTGAAACCCAATATCTTCTCGAATGGTTTGTTTCCACTTTCTAATTGTTCGCTTTGTTACACCAAACATTTCAGTAAGTTCAGATGGAGACAATTTTCCATCAGAAAATGCACCAAAAAAAGCATCAGGTATCGCACTTATATGAGGTGTATGTTTTGCCATTAAGCTTCTACTGCCCTCCTAAACCATCCAAAATAGTATTTCATCAAGGTTGGTTTACGATTAACAAGCTCAACATAGTATTTGACACGAAATGCTCTAAATCGTTCTGCTTCCAATCCTTTACAAGCTCGAATTGTATTAGGACCAATCATCCCATCTACTACCAAGTCATAACCTCTATGATTACAAGCCTCTTGCAAAATCTTGACTGCACGCCTTCTTCCTGCATTGACGACCATATCAAAATAACATTCTGCTAATTCGTCTGGTAGCTCTTTTGCTTTAGAAGAATCCCAATATCTCTCTTTGTAGATATCAATTGCTTGTTCTAACGTAAGATTTTCAATGTCAACATCAGGATTGGCACGCTTACTAATACCATATTTAGTTAGACCACCTGGGTCATCACTATCGTTGGTTATAGTAGCACCACCTTCCCTTTCGATGACCTTAGCTATAATTTCCTTATAGTGGTCGTCCATTACTTGCCACTAAGTAATTTTTTCATTACACCTGCAACAATATCCGTTCCTTTATCAATGATGCTCTCAAGTAATTCTTGTTCTTGTTGCTCATTAAGGAAAGGAAGATTTACCTTTTTATTGATTGCAGTTGCCCACTCTTTTTCAAATTCTTCTGATTGAATTTTATCAATAATGAGTGATTCTATACCCTCTGATAACTGAGGAATAGATGATTCTACCTGTTTGGTGATTTCACCAAGCACGATTGATTTGATGTCCATATTGTTCTCCTATGGTCTGTTGCTTATGAAAAGACTAACAATCATACTAATTGTTCCTGCGAACACACTAGCGACTGTCTTAGCCTTTGAAATCTCATCCTTGTTCATATCTACATCTTCTTCCAAACGACCAATCCGTCCATTTTGTCGTTCAAGTTGCAATAGAACGTGCTTAACATCGGTCTTAACCTCTGCCAAGTCTTCTCTTATTTTTCCAATATCATCCATTTATATCTTTACGAAAAGAGTAAATGACAGTGATATTATAAGAAGTGCTTATTGAAGATTCCTCAATCTCTTCTAAACCAACTGTCATTAAGGGTTTTTTCATTCTGCCAACATTGCTTCAAGCTTACCCATAAAAAATTCTCTTCCACCGTTAAGTTGGTCCAGATTGAAAGCTGCGCTTCTAATCTTATTATCAAGATCAGCAACGTGATTCACTAAAGTAATTTGTTCTTTGGTCAATTCACTTTCCTTGTATTCTTTTCCATTGATATTAACGACTTGTTCTTTTTTTGTTTTAGTCATTATTATTCTCCTTGTTTAAGTTGATGTATCCATTGTCCATACTGTAGTAACGAAATGGTCTGTTACTCCTGACTTTGGTTTAGCACTGTATTCCAATGTAACGTATATCTTCTCTCCTTTTGGAATATTTATAGGTGCATTAAAATTATCAAATGTCTTTACTTTATGGTCATCGGAAGCGGTATAAGCTATTGTTTGATTTCCAACTGTTGAATCGTTTCCTGTTTGATTTCTTTTACCAACCAATACAGTTAGATTAAATGGAGTTCCTATATCATCGGTGGCATAATCCAATTTCACAAGACTCATATCGTAAGGAGCTATAAAATAATGATATGAATTGGAAGCAACAGACTCAGCTGCATCTGACCAAGACAAATACAAATCATCGTTAGCAGGAACTTCGTCTTTAAAACTATGAGAAAATACCTGATGTTTTATTGTATCCCCAGACATTGATACCCTTAAAGCATCATTGGTATTATCTAATACTGCATTTAACCTTTCTTGCGTAGTGGAACTTTGCATAGCAACTGTTCCTCCACCCGCACTTCTAAAAACCTTGTTGAAGATTTCCTTTGTTGTAAAATCGTGTAAACCCATTGTTTATTCCTTTATTTTCCACCACCACCGCAATTAAGCATTATTAAATTTTTAAATCTGTTTCAATATTAACCTAGTATGAACAAGACCAAACTGTAGTGACATTAATACCATAATTACTTCCATTTGTTAAGGTCGTGTTTGTTTCAAGAGTCAACAATATTTCCCAACCCTCTCTATGAGACTGAGAAGCACTCATATTAGTATTATTATCTAAATCTATATCCCAAACTAAAGCAGGTGTTTCACCAATTCCCGCAGGTGCGTTACTGGTTGTATTCATCGCATAGGTAGTAGGACCTCCAATATTCGGATTATAAGTATCAGCGTCTGTTCCTTGTTTATAGTATCTATTAACAGTCATAGTTGCTGGATAGCTTGTGAATGTGTTATTACAAGGCTTTACAATTATTTTAATCAATTTCATTACATTGTAAGGAACTACGAATCTATATTTAGAACGAGGATTAGCACTTGACGAATAACCTGTTCCTTCATTGGAAGTAGCATCACCAGCCCACGGAATGGCATATTCAGTATTGACCAATAGATTGCTATCTTTTATATGATGATGGAATACTTGAAAAAATTGACTTCTATGTAAAATCTTTGCCGCTCCTGTAGGGAAATACGCTTGATGGTCATATTTTAAATCGCCTGAAAATGTACCTCCAGTTTTAGCAACTGCGTGTTGAGTTACATTAGAGGCGGCTATTCTAGCATCGTTAAATGTGCCACTACCTACTTGACTAGCACTTATTGAAAGGGATGCTTGGTGTTGGGTAACATTACTAGAGGCTATCCTAGCATCATCGAAAGTACCAGAGGTTATTTTGCTAGTAGCTAAAGCAGGGATATTAGCTTCGGGAACATTTGCCCAAGTTACATTAGAACTTAAATCATTTACTTCTGTAAAACTTCCACCTAACGTAGCATCAGATAAAGCATTATTTAATTGTGCAAGTGTGAATGAACCTAATGTAGCTGCGTTTCCTACTGATGTTATATGACCTGTAAGATTAGCATTTGTAGTAACATTAGTCGCATTAGTCGCATTAGTTACTGTCGTACCTTGTATAACACTAGCTAATGAAGCTCCATTCACAGTAATTGCATCTGCTTCTAAAGTTCCATCTACATCAATATTCCCACTTAAATCTATATTTGCATTAACTATTAAATCGCCACTTAAAGTAGCTCCACCCAATGTAGAGCTTCCTGTAACCACCAACGATCCAGTTGATTTGACCCCACTACTACTTATTTGCAATGCAGAAGAAGTACCTTCTCCATCTTCAACTGTCCTTAATGTTCCATCTACTCCACTATTAGAGTTTGATACTTGTAATAAATCTTTATAGCTATTTGCTATTGTTTTTCCTGTTAGAGTAGCCATTTAATCTCCAAAGCTTTCATAAGTTCTTGTTGTTGCTTCCCAATTAGTTCCTTGATTATCCCAATTGTTCCAATAATCGTAAATATTCCTAACGTAAGACACTACAGGAGCAACAATATTTACTTGAACGAAAGAAGACATTTATCTGATTCCAAAAGGACTAGAGACTTGAACTTTATTCCTTCTCATTTTATTACTTTGATAATCTCCAACCTTTCTATTGAATTCTCTCATCCAATATTCTTTCATTTCTATATTGCCAACATTCTCTGCCATTTGAGCCTTTACATAATCAATAACTGCTAAAGTCAGCATTATCGGAAGGTTCACGTGAGCATCCTCATCTACAGTAGCAGGTTCTACTAGATTTGGGTTATTATTCCCAACCAATACATTAGGGTCATTGGTAACGAATGGAAATATGAACGCAGTGCCTTCAAACATCAAACCATTGGCAATGGTCTCATCGGGGTAAATGAGGTCGCCAGTAGTTTCGTTCTTTTGGTAGAGATATATCATCCTACCTTGAACCTTAAAGACCCATTTCTTTTTTATTTCAAGAGTAGCAACAGCCATTATTCTGGGTCCACATCCTCTACAACATCAGTATCGTAAACCAACCTACTAATCATTTTGTACTTTTTATTTATCTGATCTAGGACCGACACCGATTTGAGATTAATCATATTCGCAGGCAACGCATATTCTCTCGTACCATCCGTAATGCCCGTCTTCCAAGTAGAGATATTTTCTTCGTTATTAGAATTAATAAGATGAATTGCATCTTTGATATAGGCAATGGTCACATTGGTATCTTTACTACCAACTCTTTCCATAATTTCCTGAATCGTCATTAGTCTAAGCCTATCGCTTCAACTGCTACGTCAGTTCCTGCAGCTTTACAAGCTTTCCAATCAGAACCACTTTGCGCTCCGTGTAATGGAAAAATCATTCCCTCTCCAGGTTTCAAGACTGCACATATCTCACTACCAACTTTTATATGAAGATTGTCAGAAGAAACAGCTCCTAAAGCTGAAGCTGAAGACCATTGATAACCAGTGTGCTTTACCCAGATAAATGTAGAACTAGCATCCCCTATTACAACACCTCCAGTAGTGCCTTGTAGATAATTAGGATTACCATCTGTTACACCACCGTGATCTATGGCTCCTGCAGTATCAGCAGTTCCACTACCACCTAGTGTCCTTCTTATGTTTTCGTGTATTGTTGCAGTAGGTGTATTTACACCATTTGTATTTGCTAAAGATACTTTTGGAGTTGCGCTTACTGCCCACTCCACTGTATGCGTCTCAGCTATATTTGCCATTATTGACCCCCTTGTTGTGCTTGAGCTTGAATTCTGCTTTCAATGACTCTGCTATTGTTTTGGACATACATATTCACTTCTTGAACTGCCCATTGATAATATTTTTGTGCCTCTCCACTATAAAGACTCGCTTGTTGAGTCAGTAAACCATTCTTTTGAGCCTCTTGCGATAATTCAGAATTATATTTTTGAATATCTGCATTGTATTTGGCTAGTTCACTTTGATACTCTTGAACTTTCTTAGATAGGTTATTAGCATATGTTTGAACCTCTGTATTGACATTGGCTACATAGTTTTGAGACTCTGCTTGAAATTTTGATATTGTTGAATTATTGTTTTGTACAATCGCTTGCATATCGTTTATTGCATTTTGAAGCTTGACTTCTTGCTCTCTGTCTTTATTACGAATTGCAACTTGAAGTTGTGCTTGTGCTTCAGCAATATTGGTTTGATTTGCAACTTGGAGTTCTTGCATTGATTCTTGAATGTTTGATTGATAGGCGACATTCTCCTTGTTGAATTCATTTAACTCACTTTGGATATCTGCCTGATACGCACTCAACTTTGATTGATTCTCGGCATTGAAGACTTGAAGGTTCTTCTGATAATTAGCTGAGAATTCCTGTAATGTTTTATTGACCTCTTGCTGATATGATTGAATCTCTGATTGATACTGCTGAAGTTTTTTAGATTCATATGAATCAGATAACTGAGCAGTTTGTAAATCTTTCTGAAGAGTAGCTTGATAAACCACATTAGACTCATTGAAAGAATTCAAGTTATTTTGAATATCAGTAGCATACTTTTGCAATTCAGTTTGTCGGTGTGTTTTCCACAACTCTAAATCTGCTTGAAGATTTGATTGAAATTCTTGGACCTCATCATTTACCTTTGCTTGGTAATTTTGAATCTCTCCTTGAAATCTTTGCAATGCTTGAGAATCGTCAGCCTGAGACAACTGAGCATTTTGAATACTCAATTGCAATTCTGCTTGATACTTTACATTCTCTTTATTGAACTCATTTAGCTCGTTTTGAATACTAGCACTATACTCTTGAAGATTTACTGCATTTTNAGTCTGCCATTCTTGAATTTGCTGAACATTGCTCTGTATAATGCTATTTACTTCTTGTGAATATGCTTGCACTTCAGAACCATATTGATTGATTAAAGAACTATCACCTTGAGTACCTTGATTCGCATCTTGCAATGCAATTTGCAATTTGGCTTGGTATTCGATATTCTCTTCATTGAAAGCTTGTTGAGATTCGTTTAATTTTGCTTGATACTCACTTATCTGTGCTGAAATTGCTTGGACCCTAGCAGTAGACATCTCAGGGTCTTCTTCAGTATTTATCCAATTGTTAACATCAGACCAATCAGCAGATTGCATAACTGGAGGAGTAAAGGTTGGAGCAGTAGCCAATTTACTTGTATCCACTTCTGAGCCACCACTTGAAGAACTATTAGCTTGAATTTGTGGAGCAAGCGGTTTACTTGGTAGTGACCAAGATAAAGTTGGAAAAGTAGTAATTCCTGTAACACCATTCAATGTTGGCTTAGTGTATGTAGGTGCATTGCCTATAAAGGCTGTATTTGCCGATATATTAGGCGCAGAAGGCGCAGTTGCTTGAATATTGAGTGTTCCTACAGTTGGAGCATCAGTTAAGGCGATTACGGGCTGATTATAGACTGGTGCTATACCAGTTAAACTTGCACTTGCTGAAACGATGACTGGAGGAGTTGGTATTTGAGTCGTAATGTTCAAATCATTTATTGTAGATAATGTTGATAGACTCAATACTGGCTTATTATAAGATGGAGGAGTATTTGAACCATATACATTACCTGCTGAAACAGTAGCGACAAAAAAGGTTGGTGCATTTGCATCTCCACCTACAACATCATTGAAAGTGACCGATGTAAGAGACAATGAACTTGCACTATTTGAAGAAGCTATTGTTAGGTCGCTTCCAAAAGAAGGAGATACAGGACTACTAGGAGCAGTTATTGAAGACCAAGTTGATATCTTAGTCTTAGATAATCTTTGAAATTCTTGTGAACAACAGTAATGCGAAACTGCACTACGTAGATCAGAGTCATCATCAATCTGAGTATGGTCAACATACGTTACATACCCTCTTTCAGTATTTGTAGGATTGGGTTTAATAACTATGCGACCTTCAGTGGTATAATGTTTTGGGTTCTTTATTGTAGCCTTATGAAGACTATTAGAATCATCAATTAATTTGCTCATTGAAAAAGCAACTTCAGATGATGGGTATCCATTTCTATGTACTGTCAAAACAGAATCTCCAGATGAAACGTCTATTCCAGTATCATTGTGTATCTCTAATTGAGAAGATGCAAACCAAAGTAAATCCTTCGGTATGCTTGATGCTACAAATCTTTGAGCGTCTTCTACGCTATTTGCAGTAGGAGTATTTCCTGTGGTTGCTAAAACTTGTGCTTGTATGTCTGTAATTGCCATAATACCTCGTTAGTTCATTGGGGGTGCGACTTGGGATAACTTTCAGGAAAGCATAGTGAAAGGAAAACACCCCCAATAAACATTTTATCTAACCTATTTCCACACTGCGTGTGCTTCAGGCATTAGACACTCAAGACCAGCCTCAGTTTGAATGAGGTCAATCCTACGGTCAACACCTGTATTCTCAAGGCTCTGAACACCAACGTAGATTGATGTGTCACGATTCACGCCATTACCGACCAGTGGTCTGTAAGCAACGTGCTTCATATTGACACCAACCATCTTGGCTCCTGCAGCTCCACTGTCGAGGTGTATGTTACGAGTAACATTCATATCGCCATAAGGAGTAGAGATTGTGGTAATGTTGAGTCCAAAGACTTTCTTTTTACCAGTAATCGTCATATCTGCTCTACCATAACTATTACCACTAGAGTCAGGAGAAGATGCTCCAGGTTTTACCATACCAACATTGTTAGCAAAGTAACCACTTAGCTTATGTAACCAGTTATAGATTTCAGTGCTTGCAAAGAACACAGTAGCATTACCATTGTTGTATCTTGGGTCAAGGAAACTGCTCATATCATCAAGGAAAGAATCCTGTGATTTTGATGCAGTATCTAAGCCAAAGATATTACCTGACTGCAAGATGTAATCAACGATACCTTGCGTGTAACGAGTTGTACCATCCACTAACTTTCTGTTAAACAAGAAAGCTTGTTCCATATCGTACTTATGCTCGATTAACTTCTGCTTCCAGATTCTTGCCCATTCATCTGGCACTAGCTTGAGCTGAGTTGCTCTAGCAGTATTCGTCATTTGGCAAGAAGTCTTAAAGATTTGAGTTAATCCAAAGACATCCTTATATGGTTGGTCTTTCCAAGTGTCAGGAAAAGAACTACCTTCAGCGTGTGCGTTACCAACAACATAACACTTATCAGCTTCGCCAAGACCAGTTGCTACGTGACCATCAAAGGTTGTACCACCGTGATGGTATCTAGCACCAGGAATGAAATAGTAACTTGCCGCAACTGCTACTGCAGGTCTTACAACTTTGACCTTAGCATAAATAGCTTCAGCATCTGCGCCAGCATTAACTACTCCAATATTGGTAATCTGAGCAATCAAATAATCTACACTATCAACTGCAGTATCTGTTCCATTTCCTGGGACGTGATTATCTTGACCACCTGCTAATGAAGCAGTTGCTAAAATACGAAGAGGTATTTTAAGCATCTGACCTTCTAAGAAAAAGCTAGGTTGTGTTCCAGTCGCTCCAATAGCGATACCAGTTTGACCCAAAACAGATTGAACATTACCTTGAGACTCATAATCAGCTTCAAGCTTAATATTCATTTCCTGTCCTGCAGCTAAATCCGCAGAAAGTAAACTGAAATCAGTGTATTGGTTATCATTATCGCCAGAACCTATAACTCCACCGTTAAGGTCTATTGCTGTTACATAAGCGTAACGCTTGTGAAAACTGTGACGTTGTTCAAGTGATTTGAACTCTGGGTCATCAGTTGGTTTTTTAGATGCCATTGATAGAAATCTAAAAAATGGTGTTTGATCTATTGCCAGTTCAGATACACGGTCACCGAACGCATATCTTCTCCTTAAGTCGCCTATACCTGCACCGCCAGTATCAGGGGATGCACCTTTAGCCGAAGGAGCTGTTTGATGTGTACTCAGAAAAAGTGGATTGTCAGCCATTTTTTCCCTCCTTGTTTTGGTTTTTAATTATTATGCCAAAACATCGTCCTAGACCAAATTAACCGAACAAGTTATCTACCTGATTGTCCAGTCCTAATATCGCTTCGAATACCGAGTCATTAGCATCAACTGATTTTGCTTGAGAATTCTGATTACTTGCAGTAGTAGGAATACTACGAACCGCTTTCATCTGCTTAAGCATATCATCTTTGGTACTATTAGCAACATTAGACATATACAAATCCTTGTTTTTTAATAGATAAATATCCTCAAATCCGATTTGGTGATTATTCGCCCAATTCATCATTTCTTCAAAATCGCTATCGTTCATTCCAGATTTCTTCTTAAATGCCTGTGCTTGCTTGTCACGTTCAGCTTTTTGCATCGCTTGTTGCGTGTTTTGCTTTTCAGCATTTAATCTATTTTCAACTCTGGAACTAACTGCTCTGTCAATCATCGTAGAAAAGACTTTTGAACTGTCACTATTAGGGTTCGAGACTGCTTCATCAATGTCAAAAACAAAGTCTTCAGGAAGGTCTAACTCTTCTTTCAGTTCCTTTGGTTTTTGTCCGTTTTGAACATAATCCCTTATTGTATTAACTAATCCTTCATCATTTTGAAGGGCTTCGATGTACGGTTTAAAGCGACCAAATTCGTCTAGCTCTTGTTTTAATTTTTGAGCCTCACGTGATGAATCAGAATAACGCTTCTGCCAATCAGTATCATCCTTCTGTGGAGCCTCTTCTATTTCAGTAAAAAGAGGGTTGTCCTGTTCAGGTTCAACTGCTTGTTGTTGATTTTCTTCAGGTTCTATGTCGTCCATAATCGCACCGTTGACTTCACGATCTAGGTCGTCAAAGAAACCTTCAGCAGAGCCAAGTACAGCATCTTCTACTGCATCTTGGGTTACTGCTTGTTGTTCTTCACTCATTATTTAATTAACCTCCATAGGTTGTTCTTGTGAATTCTTTTTTAGGAGAGACCGTTGTAAATCTGATTCTGCTTTGACTCTATCTGCAGAACGACCTTCCGACATCTTTCTGTCATTAACGGCTTTCTTGACCTCAACTTCTCCTTGCATAACTTTTTGCTTGATGCCTGCTTGGACCAACTGCCTTGATAATGTTTCGATGGTTCCATCTCTATCCTTTACTTGTTCTTGCATCTGCTCCAACTGACCTTGCAACTGAGAATAAAGACTCTTTCTCTGAACAATCTTTTCCTTGTTGCGAATATCAGTTTCGGCAAGTACCGCTATATCATCTACGATACCCAGTTTCATTAATTCTTTCATTTCTGCTAAATATGCCCATCTATTGACAGGGAGAGTAGAACCTGCAACGATACGAACATCAAATTTGGCAGTTTCATAATCATTCCATTTTCCAATAGCTTTACCATAATCGTTATAAATTGGAACATTGATTTCTACTTCTTTTATATTTTCAATATTATTAGGTTGAACAATTCTCATTACCTTATGAGCCTTGTACACTCCTTGACTAAAATCTTTTACCACTTGACCTAATTGTTTAAGTGATGGTTCAATGCTACTCTTCAACCATTGCTTTACCCTTCGTGTGCCATATTCATCTAATGCTAACATTCCACGATATGTCTCTGATTGATTTTCATTACTTCCCATCGAGGTTCCATAAATACCTGCAAGATATTCCATATCCACCTTGCCTTGATTCACTATTTGATAGAAAGCAGATGACAATTGAGCAGGCATAACCTCTTTTGGGCTTTCAAAACCTTGATTGACTGGCAACAATGCCCCAGGTGCGGTTGCAAACTTCTCCCAATAAGCAGTATCAATAGAACCCTCTTGGTACATCCAGCGTAAGGAACTGCCTAATGAGGCGTTGTGTATCATAAGCTGATGAGCTTTGTTGATTTCTTGCTGTTTACCAACCAAAGGTGCAACTGCGCTCATTGCGAAAGGTGTTCCTGTCCACTTGTACATAAAAGGAACCAACGGATAATGCTCAGAAGGAAGTATATCCTCTGATAGAGTTACATCTCCTGAGACTTTTAATAATTTTATTTGAGTCCTATAGAAGAAAACGTGGTCCACTATCATTTTTGAGAACTCTGGGTCTTTCTTGATTGCATTGTATTCTTCTGCAGTGACTATCTTGTTTTCTATAACAGACATTTCTTTTTGAGCTTCAGCCATCAATTGCTGACTCATAGTTGCTAATTGCGCTTCATTATTCTGAACTGCTTTTTGTAACTCTAACTCCATTCTCTCAGGTAGAACATCACCACTTTGAACGCCTTCTTGTAATTTTTTCTGAAGCTCTGCCAATTGAACTTCCATTTCTGCACTAGCTTCAGCTATTTGTGTATCAACTTGTTTCTTTACTTGTTGAACTTGCTCTGGACTTGGTATCCTTTGATAGAATACATTGCAAAACTTTACCTTTTCTCTTTCGTAAACCTCAAAATATTCCACCATTGGACTTTCTTTACCCTCTTCATCGTATCCAGTAGTGATTTCTTTATACTGAAAATCAGCAGAGAATTCAGGTTTATCTGTGTAATTGTATTCTGTGGATTCTGTGGAAGAGGATTTCTTTATCTTTGATTCATACTCAGGATAAAGTTTTAATAACTGCGCTTTTGGAAGAACCTTTCGAATCATTATGTAAGAAGCGTCTCTAAATAATGGGTCTCTTGATTTAGGGTCTATATAAACATCAAATGGGTCTGGTTGCTGAATAACTACCTCACCCATTCCATTATCCATATTAGGGTCTACGCAAACTTGAAGAAAGCCAAGCGATTTGGTTATCGCATCGTTAATTGTATTTGAATATAAGGTCTGACACTCAGATAGATTCCAAATATAATCTGCTACATCAGAGAAGACTGCTGCGACATCACTATCAGATGCCTCTGTTCCAACTGCTTGCCATCTTGGAGTGTTGGAAGTCGCATAGTAGTTAAGCATTTCTACTACAGGGATTATTCTATTGACTGTAAAGGTTGGCATACCCTGATCCCTGAGAGCCTCAACATCCTCTTGAGAAATTTGATTGTCTAAATAAAAATCGTGACCCTCTTGGTTGATTGTTTCCCAATCTTGTCTACGAGAATCATTGATAGCGTTGAAAAGCTTTCTAACTCTATCTGCTCTTTTATCTCTTTTCCTAGCCATTAAGCCAATACCCAATTTTTAGGACGGGATCTAGAGTTCTTACGGTAAATACCGTTTTCTTTGACGAGGCTACGAGGAGGAGTTGCGTATTTGCAAGCGTATGCAAGCGCATCAATGGTGTCATCATGCGCCATACGGTTCCCAAATGTAACAATTTCGTGGTGTAAGTCGTAATGATTTTTTTTCATATATACTTGACCTATGGCAAATCTTTGTTGAAGTACTTCTTGAATCCTATCTCTTTTACTCATTCTAGTTCCTGGCTTTTCTTCTTTCCACTTGACAGTAAAGTCATTTCTCCTCATTGATTCTGAGCGTAAAGATTGAAAAATTGGTCGTGACATTGTAGTGTCTTCAACTACTTGAAGTAAAGGATGATATTTATGAGCTAAATCAAACATATAATCAACGATACCAGGTTTATCTTCTCCTACAATTGACATTACTGTAAGGTCTCTTTGCCTAATATAGTCTAATACATATATAGAATTGTCTTGGTCCACTGCTACTACTAATAAAACACTATAGTCAGCACCTCTTCTATTGACATCTGTTGCAGGGTCTACCCCAACAAAGGTTTGAACAGGTTTTAACTGGTCATCGTGCCATATGTATCCAAGTTGATGGTCTTCGTTCCATTCGTAGTGACCTTCCCAGTATTTAATATGCCTAGAGTTGAATATGGAATCCTCTTCACTCTGGACCTGCATCATATACTCTTGATAGAATTTGTTTGGCATCCCACTATCCCTATAGAACTTCTTTTTCTCTTCAAGCTTTTCTTTAGGGAACCAACTTTGCCATAATGAATTACCTTTATCGTCTATCGCCTTATACAACCTCACATCCCAAGCAAAATCCTCCTTACCTTCCTTTTTAGCTTGTTCGCTATTGGTAATTAGGTTATTGATAAAAGAATCATAGTGAACAGGAGTACCGTTAATCCTAAGCCTCCCAGTATGAGGCTCCAAAGCAGGATAAACAACCGCAGTGATAAGGTTTCCGTTCTTTGCTCTAGCTTCTGGAGTAAGTGTATTATTCTCATCTTCAAAGTCATCCAATATAATTAGATCGTATCGTTTATGCAGTTTAGCTCCTCCACGAATACCCGATACATTTGATTTCGAAAGAAGTTTACAACCATTTTGTAATTCTATGTCCTCTTCAGTCCATTTACGCCCTTTTTGTGGTCCAAAATAATATTTTATCTTTTCATTGAACTCTAAATGGGTCTTTACATAATCCATATTACCTGAAGCCAGTTTTTGAGTAGCAGATACCCAACCATAGAACAAAGGGTCCTCTTTTTTGGCAAAACAGAATGACCATAGCAAATCACACTTGGTAAGGACTGTTTTACCGTGACCACGAGGCATAATAATAGCTAACTGCTTTTTATCGTGATTCATAATGTCATCAGCTAGTTCATAGTGAAACCACGGAGTTTCAGAACGCATAAAGTCATCAGGAAGAAACAATTTGCCAAAACTAAGCATATCGTTCTTTGCTAACTCAAATATCTCTTCAGCCTTAGATATGTTTTGAGTATTAATATTCATTATGGGATGAATACCTTTCTACCTACTTTTTCGACTTGTCTTCCATCATCAAAATAACTCTTAATTAATTTTTTTGCCTCAAGTTGTTCCTTATTAGGTCTTCTATATATCTTTTTAGCAGTACCTTTAAACTCTAATGGGTTTAATAAAGCCTCTGCAAGACCTCTTTGAAAAGAAACTGGTAATTTTTCTAGTTCTCTTTTTACAAACCCTTT
>JGI25132J35274_1000060_pt1 | contig 27735 bp, 26 predicted proteins | sample ETNvirenome_6_30_FD_35274 | JGI IMG/M metagenome (IMG submission 35274)
CGAAAAGAAAAACGGCCTGACCTATCTGTCTTGGGCGTGGGCGTGGGGCACCTTGATGGAGCACTATCCGCAGGCGACATACCAGTTTCTCAACGAAGAGTGGGACAACCAAGGGCACGCAACGGTGTGGGTCAGTGTCAAGATAGGAGAGCTTGACCGGATGATGTGGTTGCCTGTGATGGACTACAAAAATAAAGCCATAGCGCACCCTGACTCAAGAGCAATATCTGACACTCGTATGCGCTGTTTGACCAAGTGTCTGGCGATGTTTGGGTTGGGCCATTACATCTACGCTGGCGAAGACCTCCCGCCCGATAGCGACCCGCCGTCACAGCCAAAGCCAGAGAAAAAGCCTGCTAAGAAAAAGGAAACGGCTCAGAAGGTGACGCCGATCAAGCAGGAGGAGGTTGCCGAGCAGGCACAGCCTGCCGAAAATCACATCGGGTCCAAGGAAGAGGCTGATAACGTGCTGGCGTTCATGATGAGTACTGCTGACACGTTCGCAACAGGCACAGAGCAAGACCTGATCGATTTCTGGAAGCAGAACAAGCAGGTCATCGATCTGCTGGATCAAAACTACAACGAGCACTACGAGCAACTGAAGGGCCACTTCACTGCTCTACGACAAAAGCTCAAAGAGGCGAGCGCATGAAAGAAAAATCTCAAAACTCAGTCGGGCCAAGAGGCGCGGAAAGATATGCCAACTACTATTTGGGCGAGGATGTAATGTCCATGCATGAGGTGGCCGACCGCCTTGGCATTGGACTTAATCACGCTTACTCCGCATGCAAAGAAGGGCTTATTCCTAATATACGAATTGGGAAGAGATATATCATCCCGAGGGCCGCTTATCTTGACTGGATAGCAACCTGCGGAGGTCAGCTTAGTAAAAACACCCAGAAGGAGGGAACCAATGAGTAAATACCACAAAAGCGAGGGCGGTCTCTGGCCAAACAAGGAGAAAAAGGCGCAGAATCATCCTGACAAGACAGGCAAGGTCGAGCTTTCTCGCGAGCAGTTAAAGGGGCTGATCGCTATGGCGAAAAAAGGCGAGACGCCCAAGATTAAGCTGGCGGCATGGGATCGGAAGGCCCAAGACACTGGCGAGCCATACCAGTATGTGACTGGTGAGGTATTCTGGGACGGAGAGGAGACTGCGCCAGCCCCACCGCCGCCTCCTCCTGTCCCAGAACCCCAGCCCATCCTGACACCAGAGGATGATATTCCGTTTTGATTAGGTCAAAGAAACTGCTTGACGGGGCCAAGGGCCAGTCATGTGTTAACTGCGGTGCCGCTGATGGCACCGTGGTTGCCGCACACTACACCGGAATGAGATCGCACAGATTTGGCAAAGGTACAGGCCACAAACCACACGACCTGTGCATTGCCGATCTGTGCCAAAAATGTCACTACAAATTCGACGTGGCCTTTGACGGGTCATCGTTTGAAAAAAAGATCGATCTCAGCGAGCAGTTCTTATTCCTGATAATTCAGACGCTAGTGCGCCGTGTGGCGCAGGAGATCATCGACATCAAGGGACACGAACCATGAGCACATACAACCCGCTACTTCAGTATGAAAAAAAGCGCACAAGGCAGAGGGCAATCAAGGCTATGTGCGCCCACTGCATGGGATGCACCAAGGATCACATTGAGCAGGGGTTCCGCGAAAGCATAAGAAACTGCACCGCTCCAAATTGCCCCCTCTACTTTTACCGCCCGTACCAAGACAAGGAGACTAAAGATGCAGTTGCACATTCCGCGAGCTAAATCCATTCAGTTGATGAATGTTTTTCAGTACCTGTCATCGGCATTTCCGGAATCTGTCAAGGAGCTGATCGACACCAACAAGCAGGCGCCATACGGTGTCACCATAGAAATCAAGCCGCTCCGTAGCGAACGGACTCGACCGCAAGAGAACTACTACCGCAAATACTGCGGCGAGTTTGCTCGGTTCTGCGGGATGACGCCAGATGAGATGCATGAAGAGATGCTGTGCCAATGCTATGGCTCAACAGAGCATGCGACCAAGTTTGGCATGCGGAGAAGACCGGTTAAGCGTAGTAACGATGCCTCTAGAGGTGACTATTCAGAGCTAATAGAAACGCTGTGTCGTGTCGCCGCAGAGATCGGATACTACATACCGCCGGCAGAAGAGGGCAGGGTGTGACCAGAATTAAGGTGGAACTGGAGGGGGAGATGGCTGAACAAGCTATTAGTGCAGTGCTTGAGCGATTGGATGAGCTAGACAAGGCAATTGGGCGTATCACCGACCTGTCCAATATGAACGCCGACAGTCTGGATATCATTGAGGCGGCGATTGAGGACTTGAAGAAGGCTCAGAACAAGCTAGCGGAGATGAATGGTCTGTGAGGCACTGCTACAGGTGTAACAAGTCTGGTATTCCGATATCCAGAGCGCTCTGCGATGAATGCAAGAAAAAGCTGGAGCCGCAGGGCGTTCCTGAGTATCTGTGGGCGCTGGTAATCGTTATATTTATGTCGGTGGTGGCTGTTTACTGGCCAGAGGCTAATGGATAACCTCATCGTCTCCGACCTCGACCATCCCCATCTCGTAGAGGCAGGCGAGGTGAACCGCTGACGCCATCATCCCCACGTCAAGGGCGTTGGCGTTTGCACTGCACTCAAAAGAAATACTGCCGTCCTTCATGCGGTACATGATCACCGCACCGTACAAGTCAGACGCAAACCCATCCTCGTCTGTACCCAACCTTTCTGCAAACGCCTCGGCCATTTCTTGAGCCGACTCCCACGCCATCGGGCGCTTGAACTCAATTACCTTTGTCATACCTCGGCCTCACGGTGACTCGGTGTACCTCTCCATCTGACTTGTCATATGTAATCACCTTCGCCCCACGCTGGCTGACATATCCATGCGAACTGCTGTAATGGTCACGGGCTGAGAGGGTCGGGTGCTGTTCGATTGTGGCGCCTGCATCATCCAGAATCCGCTCATGGTGGAGGTGTCCGCAGTGGATGTAGCAGTGCTTCGCTTTGCCCCACATCTCGCGGAACCGAGGCTCTGCCGCAAACAGTTTTTGCAGGTTAGCCATCCGCATTTTATGGCCGTGGTGGAAGCCAAGCATGGTCTGGCCGTGGAGGTAGGCGTAGTAGGGAAACTCGTTGTCGATGACCTCGACCCGCGGCTCATCACGGAACCGGTGCTTCATGTACTTGCGCATCCACACACTGGAGGACAGGTCGTGGTTGCCTTCGGCCTGCACAATCACCACCCTGCCGAACTTGCCGAGCATCATCTTGACTGCTTCGTCCATGATGGCGATGGTCATCTCGACAAGTTTGCTGTAACGGTCGTCAGTGCCGATTAAGACATGTTGAGAGGTAGGGGTGACCGGTATCAAGCCATCCCAATGGAAGAAGTCACCAAGCTGGTTGAGTATCCCGGTCCCGGATTTAGGGCTTCCTTGTAACATGTCATGAATAGCGTTCAGAAATACATCGCGTGCAATTTTGACATCCCAATCCTCGCCCTCGCTGGCACGCCAAGCACGCATGCCAAGGTGAAAGTCAGTGATGGTCAGCAGGGAGGCTAGCTCTTCGTCTGCTTGTTTTGGTGGCTTGACTGGCTTGAACGCGGGAAGCGACTTGGACGCCCCCTCTATGGCATTCAGTATAGACTCGATTCGCTGTTTCTCGTCGGTCGCAGATTTGACCCACTGCCCAGTGGGTTTGCCGTCTTCATTGTAGTAGGTGGATACGCCCTTGACCTTGTAGCCCTCGGGCACAACATGCGTCATGTCGTGGTCTGGACTGTATCCGCGCTTCAGGGCATTGGACTTAATGCGCTGAATCATTTTATAGACGTTGCGCTCGGATATACCTAGCCGCCGTGCCGTCTCTCGCCGTGTGGCGCCGCTATCTACAAGCGACGCGACATCTGCCTGAGCCTTGCTCTCGGCAAACTTCCCCAACTGCATCCTATGCCCCCGCTAGAATGTTATTTTGTTTTGCCTACCACTTCGTCATACCTTTTGTTGAAGCGCTCTATTGTTTTGTCGATGCGCTCCTGTATTTTCCGCTTTTGCTCGGCAATTTCAAGTGCTCGTTGCGGGCTGACATTCTGCAATTTATCTAGGTTCCTCAGCGACTTGCGCAATGCTCGTAATGTTTTTTCTGTCCCTTTAAGCATGGGAAGCATCTTGATGTAGTCCTGATTCTCCTTGATGTAGGCGGTGCGCTCTGCGCCTGTCAGTCTGTCATTCGCCTGCCTGTCTTTTCTCTGCAACGTCTCCCGTCGCTCGTAGAATGACTCGCTGTCTACGCGATTGTCCACTTCGCCGCGTATCCTTCGCACGAAAGGAATGTCCCTGATCTCCAGATTTTTCGTGGGGTCCATGAGTGCATCGGGCACCTTGAAGAACGTCCTTTCAGCAAATGATCCCGCGCCGCCACCGTAGAACGACAGCAAGTAGCTCAAGGCGTCCGGTGGTATTTCGACAAGCCCCGGCTCTGACTCGTTGCCGCCAGTTAACGTGCCAATTGTTTCTGCAATGCTCTTCCAGACTTGTGAGGTATTGGAGAATGAGCGACGTGACAGCGGGTCGTCCCCACCGCCGAACGGGCTGTCCGGAGGGTAAATGGGAGAGCCAAAATAGTTCTCGTTCATTACCAGCTCAAGGGCCGGCTTGAGAACCTGCGGCGTGCCGGTTTTGACCAGCGAGCCAAGATACGTTTCGCTGGTAGATGTGCCGAGCGGGTTGAAGGAGCCGAGGAAAACATTGGTCGCCCTGACTGCCGCATTCTCTGGCGAAACCTGCCCAGCAGAAACAAGGTAGGCATTCTCCCCTAGATTCCAGAATACGTTGTAGCCGTATGGCAGAGGGATGGTCGAGTATGCTTCTGGGTCACCGCCCCACAATGCGTCCGGAATGATGATGTTCCGATCCCTGATGTAGTCAGGTATTCTCTCAAACTCATCTTCACCCATAAGCGCATTGGCAATCGCCGTCGTGAGTGCGCCAAATCCCATGATTGACCCGACCAGCGCTTGCTTTGTCCTTGACGAGTTAGGGTCAAACACGTTCAACCCCCGCATCGTATTGACGGTGCCCTGCACTGAGGCGTTGAAGAAAAGGTACAGTCCGTTCAGCAATTGACCGGAGTTGCCCTTCCTGTTGAAGTTGACGGTTAAGTTTTTGGAGAGCGTAGACGCCTGCTGTATGGCGTCCGAACGTGACATGCCGCCCTTGATCATCGCATCCCGCGCCGCGACAAATGTAGCTAAACGCACGCCATTTTCAACAGCGTTATTGCTGTCATCCACAAAGTCCTTAACCGCCTTAAACCCTTGCGCGGCAGTACCCTTGAATGTTCCTTTAGCCATCTCAGCCATCATTTCAAGGTTTTTCTTTTGTTGCTCTGGTGGCTGTGAATGAAACCAATCCGTTTTGGTGCCGGAAGTGATGAACTCATTAAAGTTGGTGGCGTCCTCGCTGGACAAGCTGTCTCGATTTCGGAACCCCTTGTAGAACACGCGAACAGAGGGGATCGTTGTCTTCAGAACCTCCCCGATAATTCCCTTGGCGTCCAGCGCCTTACCGCCTTCCATTGTTTGCTCACCAACAATGTTAGCAATGGCTGTCTCAACGTCGCGAGGGAAGTTGCCCATAACAAACTCTGGGTTAAGGCTGGTGTTGACGTATGACATGAAGCGGGTAAACCCGTTCAGCTTCTCCACCAAAAACCCGACGCTCTGTGCGTCAAGGTTTATTGCCGCCTTGCGGAGATCCGGATTCTGAAAGAAGACGTAGTACTGCTTGCCGTCAACCTTTACTCCTAACAGCTCCTGACCAGTAGGATTAAACACCGGGTCTTGAACTACCCGCACTCGCTTGACCCAGTTCTTTTTGTCTGACTCCCCAGATATGTCGCTTTTCCTCTGGCCGTATCGTGACCTGTCAGGACCGACATAGGTGTAGGACGAATCAAAGGCTGTCTTGTATCTGGGGTCTTCCGGAGAGATCAACTGCCACACTTCATCATTGGGGTTTTCTTGGATGAGCTTGATTAATCGCTTGCCAAATGAAGTGTTCTTCACCGCCCGTGCGGCTTGAGTCCCTCGCATAGACACCGTGGTGGCTAGCGGAGAGATCACCTCTTTTTTATCGCTTCCGAATAATCGCTTTACCTCTTTCCCGACAATACTAAGTGTGCCTCCGGAGCCTGCGGTTCTTGAATCAGTTTCCGCCGCAATGTCCTCGTCTTGCGCGATGCCCCGTAACGGAGTGTAGTATTTAAAGAAGCCGTCCAAAAAGGCCCGCTCTTGCTCAGTAATCAGCTCACCTTTCTGGGTAATAGCCAGCGTCGTACTGGTAATTTTGTCAACGCGAGAGGCCAGTCTGGATAAGGTGCGGCCTCGCTCATTGCCGCCTTCCCACTCACCCTTGCTGTCGTTCCACTTCATGCCGAAGTCCGACAACATCTTGCCCTTAACATATTGATCAGTAAGTTCCTGACCCGCCCACTTACCAGATCCTGCATCAGGTATAGCTGGATTGATCTTTCGCACACGGTCGTTACGCTCTATCGCGTGGCGTAGCACCAAGAACTCATCCATTTGGTCCAGCGTGACATCGCTGTCTGCCATGTCTTTAAGTAGCGGCTCCAGCTCATTACTTCTGAATCGCCGGTCAAACTCCCCAATCTTGCCGGGAAGCGTCTCCTCTCCGGTGTACGCGCTCTCTGCCGCTTTTAGCGGGGGAAGCCCTCTTGCCTTCCGGTCCTCATTGATGGCATCTTCTATCGATTTGAGGTCGGTCAGCTTGTCCTGCACTTGAAAGACGATCTTCTGAAACCAAGACCGTGACGGTGTAGTAAAGGTGGGTGCGTAGCCGTTTTGATCTGCGAAGCCTGAGTTGATTGAGTAGGCCATCGGGCCTGCTTCAATTGTCGCCATGCCGGCGGCGTCTGGGTTTGTTTCTGTCACATAATCAGCAACGTCAGCCATAGCCTCGTTGCTTGACTGCTCTACATTTCTGTCTGCCGCTCTGCGAGAGAAGGCGATCCTGTCTTGACCGAAGATGTCCTCATCGCTTGGTCGCTGTCCGGCGACATCGGCTTCTGCTTCAGCTTCAACAGCCTCTGAAACAGACGCTTCTGTAGACGTTTTTCCCTCTGAGAAATCTCGGATGATCTGGTCGAGTCTTTCACGGTTCACTTCCTCTGATTGATACCACGGGTAGCCGGCATCCCTGTATGATTTTACGCTAAATTTCGCAGGAATAACCCCACTGGCCGGCTTTCTGATCTGATCCAAAAACTCCTTGAATCGTCCCAGCTTGAACTTGTGTGGAGTGCCGTCACTCTCAGCATACATAATGTATGGCTCACCATCTGCGTCACGGGCATAAACAGAGCCAAACGCAAATTGATGGAAGCGCCCTTCTGGGGCGCCTATGTCCGCATACGAGCTGGATAAGGGCTGATCCCCCTTTGTCTCGCTAATCAAGCCCTTGATCGTCGGGTGAGAAACAACCTGACCGGAATCCCTTACCCAGCTTTCCCAGTGATAGCGCCCAACAGATGCATCTTCCGTCCTGCCAACCCTGTCGTAAAGACCCTGTATCTTGTTCGACAGGGACCGCTCCAGCGCCTCGTACCGCGCCAGTCCGTGAGCGCCTTCAAACAGGCCGGCTATATCGTCGTATATTAGCTTGCCGAATCGGCCTGCATCCCACATGGAGTTGATCTGTATCCGGTCTAAGACCACAACATCCTTTCTGCCGGTCATAAGCAGGATGAAAGACAGTACTTTATTTTGAATCCCCATGCCCTGATTGAGGCTGTAGTACTTGGCCCGGATGTCACTACTTGGAACTGACTTGTCAGCTATAAGGTCATGCAGTTCCTCCAGCGCTGATTTTCCGCTTGGCATGCGCTTTGACATTTTTGGTAAAAACGTCTTGCCGAAAGCTCGGAGGTTGGAGGTGCCTTGCTTAGACGGGGCAAAGTCGGGAATTACTGTTTCCGACCAAGCAAGATATTCGTCTATGTCGGCCTGTGTCCACTCCCTTGCCGTGGCCCGCTTGATGAACTCAGACAACTTTTTGTCTACAGCCGCATCCAAAAACGCCGACTCATGCGGGTGGGCAGACAGCATCCGCGAGAGCATGCCCCACAGCATCAACTTGCCTGTAGTGTCTACGCTGGCGTCGCCATTCTCGTAGGCTTTGCTCATGTCTTCCACAAGCTCAAATCCTTCACCAGCGGCGGCAAGCTGGTCTGGCGTGAGTTGTTCGTGCTTTTCGGCCCACGCATCCATATCATTGTACAAGTCAATCAGGCCGGTTGGGGCGGATGGCGTTTCATTGTCACCCAGCAGGTCACGCTCAAACCTAAGCCATGCCGCCTTGCTGGACAACGGATCTGGATGCCGCTCCGCCAGCTCCTTTAGCTTCTGCGCTTGTGCCGCCCCATTGTTGGGGTTTATCGCCTTGGGTAGCGAGGGCTTTCCAGAAACCTGTCCCCTAGACGAAACAATGTATGGCCTCGGGATTCCGTGCTTCATGTCAGCTCGTCGACTCAGCATCATGTCGCCAAGACCTGCCTCATCCATAAGGTCACCCGCTCGCGCAGTTTGCGTAGCAGTGCCGCCCATAGCTTCAGCCGTTCTCTCCGCCACCTCAGGAGAGTCTGTTTCAATAACGGTCGTACCCGTCGGAGTTTCAACCTCGTAGGTCTCTACTTGTCTTTCAGTCCGCACTGGCGCTGGGCGGTCAATAAACTGACCCGTTTCGCGCTCCAGTCTGTATAGGGTTCTGATTGGCCCCCGTTCTCTAGCGCCAATTCGACCTGCCTCAAGATCATTCATGAACTGGGTAAATGACGTGTAATCTGGATCAACATCTTGAGCAACGCCAACCAGCCCCTTGAAGAACTTGACGATCTTATTGATGATTGATCGGGGCTTGCCCGATACTACTGCTGGCTTGTTATCAATAATGACCCGCCCTGAAATAGCATCTCGGATCATTTCTGCGATTGCTTCTTCGGCAATGTTTACGTCTGATTCTGTGTCGCCATATGTGTCAATCGCCCAATCCATGTAGGTTTTCTTGGTGGACATCATTCGGTAGCGCGAGGCCAGACGCTGAAGCAAGCGTAACTCTTGCTCCGTTATGACATCCAGCTCACGGAGAGCGTGAACGACCTCATGATTGAGCACGTCAACCATCGCCGCTTCAAGGTCATCAGGCTTGACGCCTCTTGCCATGATGTTGTCAACAGCAATCTGGATAACGCGAGCGCCGTCCACGCTAGCGGCGCCCTCGGCAAGAGCTTCTGCCGTCTGATCCTCTGGCCGGCTACGCATATAGACGTTGCCATCTGTATCCCGAGCGACCGACTTCACCGTGTTGGTCACCATAGTCTTGTAATCAGTGAGGCCAAGCTGTCTTAGTCTGGACTCAAGGGCACGCTCTAGAATGCCTTTTGTCGCCGCGTCCATGCCCTGCGGGACGGCGGGAGAGGGCAGTTCAAGGGTCTCTGCCTGCACCTGCTCTTCAATGGCAGGCTCTGCCTCGGGCCTTGGGCGTAATTTAAAAAGCGGGATATTGGTTGGGGACGAAAAGCGGGGTAGCTGACGTAGCTTCTGATAAAACAGTTGCTTTTCGGCGTCGGTGAGATCGCTGATAGACTGGTCTCGGCGTAGTTTTCTGCCGGTAAACCGCGATGCTAGGTTCTTTACCTCTGGCGAGTTAAGAGGAGACGATATGTTTTTTGTCTCTAGTATTTCCTTGATCTTGCCAATCCCAAACTCTGGGTCACCCATCAGCTCACGGGTGGGAATATAGCTACCGCCCTTGCGGCTATTGGCCTCTCTGGCAAACGCGAACGCTTCTGCCGCAGAAGCAAAAGGCACCCGCTTTCGGGCCGTTTTCCCCGCATCTTTTGCCGCCTGCCTTTCTCCAGCGGTTGCGGGACGATCAAAGATCAGGTCGCCAGAAGGCTCCATTTGCCCAGACGGGCTGAGGCTCATCGGCTGTACAGCAAACTTGCCCTTGACCGGCGTAGATAAAGCCGCGTAGGTGTCAACGCTAAACGCCCCCGCTTCATACTCAGCTAGGCGACCCACATCCTTGCCGATTTCCCTGCGGATTTCGCTGATGGCAAATCGGTTGCTAGGCACCTTGCCTTCTTTGATACGGCGCACGTTGATGCGCTGGGCTATGGTCTGCTTCTTTCTTGGTAGTTTTGCCTCAATCACCTTCTCTGCGGAGAGATTAGGCAGGAAGCCGGTTTCTGCCGTTGTTCCGCCTGCGTAGTTGGCGGCTTCAGCAGAGTAAGACAATGATTCTGGGCCAAGCACAATGCGACCAACCCGCTGAAGGGTCTGCACCTGCTCGGGGGAGTAGTCCTCTTTAGCCGAGGCTATTGCCGTCCTATTGCTCTGGAAGATATTCTCTTCTACCGTCTGCCCATTGAGCGCCGCTACGGCGGGCTGTACTTTCGGCGCCATCTCAGCGCTTACAGGCGAGCCATACATCCTGCCCGAGCCATCTCTAATCGCGACCATTCCGGGCATGCCGTCGATGTTGTCGTCAAGATAAAACTCTGGCTCAATCGGGAATTGATCGCCCATCTGACGAACAACCCTTCTGGCTATCTCGTTGTACGATCCCTCATCCGGCAGGCGCTGTTTATACTCATTCAGAATTCGGCGCTCTGCGCTTGTCAGCTCCTCCTGCGCCCGACGCTTTTCGATGACCTTCATCTCTTGCGGCGTGGGTTCAGCAAACGCCCGGCCTGCTTCTAACAACTCAGGCATTACGACTTCCGTTGCGTCCACCGGATCGACGGGTGCGGTAGCAAGCTCGCCCATGCGCTCACGTCTAGCTTCCTCAGCCAACTCTACGTTTTCTCGCAAAGCGGCCTCTTCGGCAATCAGCTCCTCTCGGAACGGCTTGATATCTTCCTCTGGGTCGGCTGGTGTGCGCCTCCTGCGAGTTGCAAGGTTGATGCCAACATCAAACAGGGCGCCTGCCGTACCTCCTGCAACCAGATCAACGCCGAGCGAGTCACCTATCTCTATGTCTGGGTTGATGTATTCTTTCAATACAGCGTCTGTCGCTATACCGGCAAGCGCTTCCTGAGCCGCCTCCTCCGTGCCCTGCAAGGCCGCACTACGAATATAATCCCCCAGCGTCTCTACCGCTTTGGGGTTTTTGGCCGCGGCTCCTGATATACGGCGCAATACTCTGAACGTAGGGCCAATAAATGGCAGTCCCTCGGAGGCGCCAATCGCCGCTAACCTTGTGCTCGCCTTCTCGTAATCCGCGTCACTGACAATCTCGCCGCGCTCAACCTGCCTCGCCGCCTCTTCCATTCCGCGAGCCACATTTGACCCTGCACCTAGCAATATGCCAGAACCCAAGCCAAGCACGCCGCCTACTAGCGTCCCGATACCCGGAACAACACTGCCCAGAGCCGCGCCAGCCAAAGTGGTTCCGCCAAAGCCCAGCACTGATCCGGTAACATCTGCGGCTAGCCCAAGGGTCGAGTCGTCATACTCATCATCATACCCAAGGCCGCTTCGGATGCTTTCTTCTATTGCGCGATTGCGCTCGACAAGCTCCTCATCCTCCTCCATGCCCTCACGGAACAGGGACTGCAAGCCAGCCGGAGATTGGCCCAGTATTCTGCCCGCCGCCCCAAGGGTCCGTTGACCGAACTCCGCAATGTCGGACAGCATGCCTGTATCTTCCTCCTCCTCGACGGGAGGAGAGACAGGCTCTGCTCTTGCTGGCGGCTCTTCAAACTGAAGGTACTGATATTTCGCGAACGCAAAGATTTCTTCTTCAGTCGCTCCTTCGGGGTGCGATATTTGGAGTATTCTGCCGTCAGGGACGCGAACATCTGATACGGGCATTTACTACTCCTAACGTGTCCCTACGACTTCAAACCCATCAAACTCGTCTGCTTTTGCCAAGCTGGCGGCTATCTCATTGGCGTACTTCTGGGATTGCGTCTTCAGAACATTAAGGTATGACTGAAGCTCCATCATTGCGGGATCTTCCGGGCCTGAGCCAAGTGATTGCAAGCGCAATATCTCGTCGTTAGTCTCCTGAATCATGGCGCTCACGTTAGTCAGAAGCGCTCTGCGGTTTAGTCCTGACGCCGCCTCTATATCAGCCGATAGCTTCGCCGCTCTGTAGGCAACGTCCGAATCAAACTGCTCGCGCTTGAGCTTCATTCCTTCTTCATATCGGCGTGTTTCTTCGCCTCTGCGGATGTCTTCGCGACCCGCTTGGTACTCAGCCAGACGACGCTTCATGTCCAGCGCCCTTGCGTCAGCAGTGCCCTTCATGGCGGCAGTGCCTGCGGCAGACAAACCTTTTGCCACGTCACCAGAGGCGACGCCAGCGCCAAGCTGAATCATTGCGTTGGCCAGAGCCTGCTGTTTGCTGTCAGCTATTAAGTCTGAAAAGTCAAGAGCAGGCATTGGCGTGTCTTTTTCACCCTTGGTCAAGTTGGCAAGTATGCCAGACAGGTCTTTTCGCTCTCTATCAACCGTGACCTCCTCCAGCTCTGCCAAAGCGTCCGCTACCTTCTTTGTTCCGAATGGGTTGGATACCGGTCCTCTGGGACCAATTCCCAGCTCTCTATTCGACTGAGCGATATCCACGATCTTATTGCTTCTATCTTGAGGTCCGGGTGTTTCTGAGAGAGCCGTAACCGCCTCCGTCACCACAGTAGGCTCTCCCTTGCCCCCGATGGTGGCTTCCTCTGGGATGTTCATGAAACGCATGTCACGATTACCACCAGCGGCCTGCCTTTCTGCTATTCTCTGGTTGAGACCAGACAAAAAGTCCCCAGCCTGCTGGCGGTTTTGCTCTAGACCGGCGACAACAGATGGGTCAGAGAATGGGTCTCTAGCAAGTCTGGCCGGCTGGCTTTGAACTTCCGCACTGCCCACCGCTTGTACACGCGCATCCCCGCCACCAATCGACGCAATACCCGATTTTGTTCCGAATGGATTAGACACCGGCCCTACAGGGCCGATACCTAGCGCTTCGTTGACACCTAGCGCTTCAATGCGCCTTTGCATGTCATTCTGGTCAAGCTCCTCAAGCATCATCTCCATGCCTCTTTGAGCAGAGGCACGCACTTCTCTTGGGCCTTCTTGCGGGAAGGTATAATCCAGCTCAGGCTGTGGCGTGGCTTGTGATAGGCGGGTGGCATCCATTTCTGTCATACCGCTGACCGCGTCAGCCATTGCTCCAGAGCCGCCGATCTTATCCACGACATATTGAACTGCCTCTGGATTTGCTCGGAATTTTTTAGTGGCAAACGCCAGCAGGTCTGCGGCAGACATGCCGCTTTCAATAAGCCTGTCTATTTGATCTCTTACTGTTGGGCCACCCTGAACAGGACCGAAATATGACTCAGGAACATACTGATCTAAAAACGGCACCTGACCCAGATCCGCCATCTGCACTATCCCGCCCTGAGCCATACGCATCGGGGGCATAGCCTGTGGGGCAGACGCTATACCGCCCTGTGGCATGGGAGGCATTCCCTGCGGCATGGGGGGTGCCATTGGAGGTGCTCCCTGCGGAGGCATACCGCCCATCGGGGGTGGCATAGCACCCATCGGGGGCGCCCCTGCTTGACCCATTGGTTTAGGCGCAGAAGCCATCTGCGGGGGCATCACGCTTGGAATGCCCATCGCCTCCATAATAATCTGGTCTTTGACGGTGCCCTGATCCTGCTGTTGCTGGGCCTCAAAGTCCTTGCGCATTTCCTTGCGGCGTTGAATCTCCGAAACCACCAAAAACTGCTTTAGTTGTCCAGTGGGGTTAGTCGCCTCTTGGAAGAGGGCTTGATCTGGAAGCCCCTTAATGATGTCTTCTTCTTGGAGGATATTCATCCGCTAGCCCCTATTGAAATGCGTTGTACAGGCCGACACCCGCAATCCCAGCGCCAAGCAATTGCTGGGTCATAGAGGGGGTGATGCCATATGATTGAGACACCTGTCCGGGTGCGATGGGTATGCCCTGCAACATAGAGCTGAGGAAGGCTAGATTTTCTCTTGGGTATGCCTGCTGGCGCAGGAAGTCGGAGTAGCCAATGTCCAGACCGCGCTGTAACAACTCCCTCTCAATCTGCCCCGCAGACTGCATCGCCCTGAGCCGGTCAAACTCCATCCTCTGGCGCTGATCGACATAGTCACCAAGCATGCCTGCCGCCGCAAGCCTCTGCTGGTCCCCGCCCATTAGCTGGCTGTATGCCGACTGCCCCAATTGAGCTGACCGCTGGGCCTGAGCGTAATTCATGTCCATTGCGGCGCGGCGAGCATCTTCCTCCGCTATGCGTCCATACTGCTCTATCTTTGCCGCATCCAGACCCATAGCCGCCGCCTGTTGTCTTGCGGCTTCTCCAGACTGGAAAACGCCAACAGCCTGATCATAGGCTTGCTTTTGTCCGGCGCCGTAGATATCGCCTAGCTGGCGCTCAAGGTTGCGCTCACGCTCTGACTGCATGATTGCTTCGCGGTAACCGCCGAGGCTACCTTGCCCTGCGGCTTGGAGGCTTGCCTGTTGCCCCATAATTTCGGACTGCCGTCGAGCCTCGTCCATCTGCGGCTGAACCACGAGTTGCTGGTACGGGTTCATGTATTGCGAAATAACTTCAGGATCATCCATAAACTGCGGCTGGTATCCGCTGTACACATTTCCTTGGCGGAATGTGCTCGCGTATCCGGGCATCTCTTGCGCACGACGTGTTACCTCCAGCATCGTGCCTGCATAAGGGTTCCCGGCGCCAATCTGACCGGCTATCATGCCTGCCGCGTCCAGCTCCTGCGGGGTTCCAGATACTCCAAGCTGGGTCATTCTGTACATGGCCTCCTGCTCAGAAGGCATAAAGTACTCAAGACGCGAGCCACCATAAGGCTGATACCCTAGACTGGTGTCGTATACAGTGCGGTCAAGAAGACCCCGGTAGTACGGCTCTGCCCATTCAGGCAGGTTTGTTTGAGTTACCGTTGACTCAGTTGGGCCGGACGATCCGCCTTTGCTACCCATTTTTCATACCCTTCTCGTAAAATGCCGCTGACTTCTCAAAACCGTCAGCCTGTAGATATTTCCAAAAACCAAATCGGGCCACGCCCTCAATGCCGTCGCATCCCATGTCTAAGCCATAACGGGTTATCTGCTCCAGAAGGAGGCTGTACCACTTATCAAAGTCCTCGCCGCCCAGAAAATGCATGGAAAGCACTTTTTTGGCAGGATATTGAGTGACCTCCGTGGTCAAGCAACCCCAGATTTTTTCATCGTCAAATGCTATCCAGAGCTGTGTATTGCCCATAGCAACGGCGGCACAGAGATGCTCCATCGTCCAGCGCCCGTTAGCCGTCTCAACAGCAGGCTCCAGATAATGCCGGACATCATTCCATGCCGACGCGGCGTGCTCTAACGGGACCAAACTGATGTTCATGCGGGCATCGCTTTCCTTGCTTCAATAGGCGGAGCTTGCTTGGTCGTGCCATTTCGTCTCATTCTGACTCGATCCATCATCTTGTCTAATTCCTCGGCGCCAGCGTCAGAGCTTCCGTCGCCTAGTCCTGACACGACATCAGCAGGGACAATGAACTCTCCGGGCGAAACCGCAACAGGCTGTTGATCCCCAATCATGCCGGGAACCTTGTCATCCATCCCGCTACCCTGACCGCGTATCATGCCCTCTGTTTGCGCCTTGGGGGTTGCAGAGCGCAACACAAAGTCACGGACTTGCTGGAACGCCTCAACCCCATACTTTTCTATAAACATGTTGATGATAGCGTCCGAGTCGCTTCCTGAACGCCCAAGGATTGCAGATGCAACAACATTAAACTCCTGCTCGCTAGGCATGGATGCAGTAAAGCTGGTGGGCACATTCGCAATCCCGCCCGCGGCCACAGAAACATCACCCATGCCTGTTCTCAGCGGCACCTCCGTGGCCACGCCCCCTTCGCGCATCCTCCGTGGGCCGCGACCTTTTCTAGGTGGCACAACTGGAGGAGTTGCCTGCGGACCAACTTGAGGCGCAACTGGGGGGCCGACCTGTGGGCCGACTGGGGGGTTAACTTGAGATGCGTCTGGAGGCCCAACCTGTGGCACAACTGGAGGCCCGACCTGCGGCACAGCTTGAGGCACCGGATCGTCGGCACCCAAGCTGGCAATGCCCCTTTCTGACGGGGTCCGCTGGGCCTTTTCCCCGGTGGGCGACGGGGGCGCTGTCTCTCCCTGTTCGTCGCCCTCTTTTAGCTCGTCAAAAGCCCACGCGGGCGCGTCATACTGNGTGCCGACTGTCGANTCTATTTCAAGATACTCCCTCGCTTTTGCAAGGAGNTCGGGAGATGCACTTTCCCAGTAGTTGCTGTCTTCATTGCTCAGAGAGTGCGCAACACGCTGAACCTCAGTCATGTCGTCCCAGCCAGTAATGACATTTACATTTGCACCGCCCTCATTGATATCTGGCGTAGAGGGATCATCAGGCGAGACATAGTACGGATTAGTTGGGTCGCTAAAGATTTCATCATCGTATCGATTTGCAAGCCAGTCTGAAAACGCCGTGTCGCCCCATTTCTCGTTGCCTGTGACGCCCTCTCCAAGCTGTCTGAGCCTCCACGCTGTCTCGCCTTGACGCTTGAGAAGCGTTTCCATGCTGTCGTACCCATACAGCGGCGGACCTTCTGGGTCTGTCGGACCTTCTGGGCCTGTTGGACCTTCTGGGTCTGTTGGACCCTGAGTGGGTATGGTGCTTCCTCCACCCGGAACTGTATTGCTAGGGTCGTCAGGTATGGACGGAGCCTCTTCAGGGTAAACAACCTCTGCCGGAGTGTAAGAGCCTAGCGTTTCATAATAGGAGTCTAGCTGATCCTGATATTCATCTTTTTGGAGAATGGGATCAAAATACGCGCCGGTAGATTGTACGCCTCGGCGCACCGGCCTAAACGACCTGTCAGGCACCGCAATATTGCTTGGATCGTCTTGGAAGTACATGAACTCTGGCTCAAAGCCAGCCATATAGTCTCTAGGCGGAGAAACGCTCGACGCTCCTCGTAGCCTTCTCTGTACTTCGACGGGGTCTATGCCGCCATAGTAGCCACCTGCCCCGCCTACNCCGTAGTANCCACCGCCGAATATTCCGGGCATNCCTCGGACGTATCCACCTGTGATCTCAGGAACAGCGGCAAGCGGTATACCTTCATCTGCGGCCTGTTGTATTCTGCTTAAAACCTGTCTGGCTCGGGCTTTGTTTTGATCATCAAAGCCAGACTGCTCCAAATAAGCATCTACACCGGGGAACGAGTCACTTGCATAGTACTTGCCATCTCCCGTGCCGCTTTCAGTTAGGTGCTGGCTAAACCAGTTGTAAGCATCTGGAGGAACTAAGCCGTACCTATTCAAAATCTCAAGGGCTTGCCGGTTGCTTGTCCCCGGCGGTATGCGCAGGGTGTTGGCATCCCCCTCTTCCGCCGCTTTTGCATCCGCCGCCGCCTGCTGTGCCTCAGCCCGACGCGCATAATACGCCTCAAGAATCGCCTGATCCTCTGCGCTCAACGGGCCTTGGGCGGCTTTTGCCAGCACAGCCGACTCTTGTTCGGTAGGGCTAAAGGTGACTAGGCCGAGAAAACCTCCTGCGCCATCTGAGCTTGCGCCGGGAGGCGTGCCGGTGCCGCCGGGAGGCGTATAGGTGCCAAGATCATCGGGCATCGTAAATTGAGTGCCGCCGGGAAGCGTATAAGTGCGCCCTCTGCGCTGGGACTTCATAGCGCGTGGCGCCTGACCTTGAGAGCGCCTACCTGCCGAGGGCTGGCGAGCCTTAACAGCATCTGGGGCGCCCATAAAATAATCGTCAGGCAGTTCAAAGACCTCGCGACCTATCTTTTGAGAGCCATACTCAGACCAGCTTGGCCCTTCCTCCAAGACATTCCTTTTGCCGTCAAGGTGCGCCCTGATCTGTTCGCGACTGTATCCCCTGCGAAACATGTCCTCAACCGCATTATTTCTGCGGTACATTAGCGCTCTGTTGTCCTGATCCATTGTGGACTGAAATCGCTCATACATTGTTTCAGCCGATCCATACCGTCCGTCCGAGCGAAGGTCCATCCGCTCATTCAGGGCATACATCCATCTGTCTCCCGGCCCCTTGTAGTAGAGCGGGCTTTCTCTGTTTACATCGGCGCCAAACAGCCCCGCAAAGTCGCCGCTATAGTCCTTGCCTTTCTTAAAGGTGTTTTCTGCCAAGAACTTTCTGTTTCGTTCAATTTGACCGCCCTCACTCATGCGGACCATGCCACCCTGAGCGGCCCTCATCCCCGGATAAAATCCAGAAGGTATATATCGGCTCATCTCAGAGCGGCCCACGCTTGGGCCAGTGGGTAGTCCCGGCTGGGCCATTGCCATAGCTCGGTCTATGTTGCGCATAGACGTTAGCTTGTCCTCTTCAGCCTCCGCCATCCTAGCTCGTTGCTGACGCTCAAAGTCCTGCTGGGTCTGCATTTGCTGAGACACGCCCTCGGCTGTCATGGCGCCAACCAAATTGCCAGAGACGCCGAGCTTGTCTATGGCCGTATCCATAAACGCCGGCTGTTGCTTTAAAAAGTCAGGAACACCGGATCGAATCTGATCTAACGTGCCGGGGGTTGCCATTGTTTCTGCGGTCGCTGTTGCTATTGTATTGGGGTCCACGGCGCCTGCAGATATAAGGTTAGGGTCAACACTTTGGGCGACGTTCTGAGCTACATTACCAGCGGAATCAAGCGCAACGGCGCCATCTGATACCAGAGCGGGGTCAACAGCCGCAATCCCTTCAGCCGCTGTAGACGCTGATGATCCAGCCTCTATAAGGTCTCCTGCGCCAGCAGTCAGACCAGAAGTTACGCCAGCCAATAACCCACGCTTCAGATCACCTGTAACCGCCGCTGTGCCCACACCCGACAGAACGCCGGTCATAAGCGGGGACAGTTTTAACAGGCTACCCAAGCCGCCAAACAAAAGAGGAAGAAACGCTTCTGGCTGTCCTGTTACTGGGTTTGTAGTGAGTTGTCCCGTGGGAGAGAGCGCGGCAATGCCAGCCACCTCAATGGGGTTCATGTGCACAAGCATGGTGTCGCCGTAGCGCCCATGTTGCGCCATCTGGTCCATTATCGGTTTTGCTGGATATCGATTCATTAGCTTGTCTCTACACCAAACATGTTAAAGCTAAGGCCGGTGTTGCTCGCATACACCTTGACCACGTCGCTTTGATTAAGAGTCAGCCCTAGCACGGCAGAAAATGTCTCGTTGGCCGCGAGGGTCTTGTCGTAATATAGGTATTGCTTGTTGTCGGTTGTTGCACCTGCAACATGCACGCTCACGCGGTAGCTGAGTGACCCTCCCGTCCTATTGCAGATAACTAGAGAGCTGACAGTGGTTTGATTGAGGTTCGGCACCGTGTACAAGGTTGTTGTTGTGGTTGCCGCTGGAGCAGACTGACCCAATACCTTGATTACGTCAGCCACTGCTTGCCCCCATCAATAAGAACTGAAACCGACGTAAAGCCAAGGAGGAGTTCTTGTTTGTTTTGTTTGTATTGCCCTCGACCGTACTGGATATATCTTGCAACGACTGCTCTATCGTTCGCCGCGCAACTTGCTCGTTTTGTTGCTCGTACTCGCGAGTCGCTACCGGCAATGTCGTATATCTAGACATTAGCGGCGACCGTCCGTGCGTATATCAAAGCGCAAGTCGCCCAATGTCCAGCCATACTCGGAGCCGTTGGTGGTGATTTTGACAATCACCTCTCTGGCTCTCGCTCGCAAATGATACTGGCCTGTGCTGTTATCTATTGACGCAGTGTCCAGTAATGTTTCTGTGTTGAGCGGGAAGTCCTTTCCCAAAATTTCAAGTGACAGGTCTACAGCAGTCGAGTTACCCCGGAATGTGAAGTCCGGAATAACCCGCCTTACTGCCGCAAAAGACTCGCCGTCACCCAGCCCAATCCCCCCAGAAGCTACAAATGCGTTTAAAGGCTCTCCATCAGCGCTATGACCAAACTCATGCAGATAAAGGTAGTTGCTGTCTATATTCGACAGGTCATTTGACGCCGCAATCGGATATTCTTTTGTAGGTGCGTGTATGTACGCTCCGCGATCTAAAGTCCCGATTGTCCAGTTATCCTCTAAGTAGTTGTATGTAACGTAGTTGGTAATATCCGCGCTCGCATCACCAACCGGGTAGTGCCATGTTACCTCAGAATCGTCAGGATTAGTCGTTGCGTATATCTTGAATCGCTGGTCAAACTGCAAATTAGAAAAAACATAGTCCAAAACAGAGCACGGCAATCTCTGCACCGCGCCGCGGTAGACATAAAACCCTTCTCTGTCCATAAAAAAGACTGCGTCAGCCGCCGCAACCCCCGCCTTGGGGGATATCATGCTGACGTTTTCCGCTACAGGGGAAAATGAGTAAATAAACGGCGCACCGATAAACCGCATTGCCTGTATGCCGACATCAGTAAAAACCAGTATTTCCTGTCTGGTCTTAATCGCCCCTACAATTGTGGTCCCAGTGGACAACACCTGCCCGCCAGAGCTGTTGGTCGCAGTGGGCGTCCACACTGCCGCATTTTCTTGATCAGACCACCTAATCAGGAGCGGGTCTATGGCAGACGAACCAAGCGCATTACAGCCAAAGCAGATGACGTGCCGATCAATGTCTGACACCATCACTTGTAGTGCGGATGTTGGGGTATCTGACGCCCCTCCCAAAGAGGAAAGAGGAATAGCTCGCGTTGACGTGCCGGAACTTTCATCCCAAAAGTAAACGCCGCCAGCCCTTGGGTTGAATATTAGGTCATCGCCAAAGGCGTCTTGACTATACAGGCGGAGCTGGTTAGAAACTGTCAGGTCAACAGACTCGCCAAACGCAGGAATACCCCAGCCCCCTACACCCCAACCTGTACTGTCCACATAGAAGTTGGTGCCAGTATTGATCTGGTAAGCGCCAACAACAGACGAGCCTCCATTCCCTGTGTCACTACTGTTTGCAGTAACCTCCGCGCCGCCAGTGTCTTTTGCTGTGACATTGTAGGAATCGTCATCAACAATCAGGTCTATTTGGTACTCTTGGTTTAGCACTGCGGCAGTCACATTACCGCCCAGAGAGACAGCGCCCGAAAATGTCACAAAGTCGCCTTCTACCGCGCCGTGAGCCGTATCACTTACGACCAGCGTAGATGAGCCATTTGTCGCGGCAAAGGTCACATCGCCCGCCGCCGTGGTCGCCCTTATTGGTGTTATGTCAGACAGAGCGCCGCCTGTCTCAACATAAAACTTTAGATTAGTTCCTATCCCAAGGTACTTGTTGCCGTCAGCGGAACCCCAGTCAAACAGAGACCTTGCCACACCCTTGATGGCGGTGCTGATGTACTTGGTCCAGCCGCCGATAGTTTCAACGCGGCCCTTGCGGAAACGGACTTTGTCTCCGTCAAACCAGCCGGAATCGGCGCTGTACTCTGTACCTTCCTTGTCTATTCCCGGCTTGAAGGCAATTTTACTCAGCGCCACTGTTGTACCTCAGTAAACCCACATAACTGGTGTGGAATTTCTTGTATCCACATGGACAAACGTCTTGGCCACACCAATACCGTTGAAGCCCATCTCTATCGCCTTCCAGACAATCAACATGCGCTCATGGCCGTCCTTAACTTGTATGTCTGCCGCAATACCGTGCGCGTGCACCCCCGGCTTTTCTTTCTTGGCTTCTATGCTGTGTCTGGGCGACCGATACCCTGATGTGACAATAAACGGAAAGCCGCAGGCGTCGCGGAGTTCGTCTAAATCCCTGATAAAATCAAGGTCCATTTCGTTTTCACCTGTCTCCTGACAGTTAAAGTCAGACAGGTTGAAGTACTTGAAATTCATTACTCTTTCTTCCCCTGACCCAGAAACAGACCAAAAGCGCCGGTAAGCGCTCCGGTCATCACGCTGACCAAGGCGGCTTGCTCTGGGTTCGGATCGGGTAAATCCATAAACCACTCAACAACCCGATAGGTCATAACAATCATCACAAACATGACCACCCGCGGCAGTATGCGCCAGCGGTCCAGTAGCTCTGGAGAGATCACGCTTGCAGGGCTAAGAGCGCCACCAGCACNACATTTAGCGCAAGAGCGGAGACGAACAGCATCCCCGCCTCCCACTCGGTGAGGTGCATTACGCGGGACTTACAGGACTTTCCAACGGCTTTTATCAGCCCCATCATTGTCTTACTTCTCCCTAGCTACGTTTTTGGTCTTTTCAAATGTGCGGAGACCGCCAAGGCCGAGCATGCCAAGAAGCACCGTCAGCAGGCTTTCCATTTCAAACGCAGGAAGAGGAGGGGTCTCCACGCCAGTGTATGCAATGACAAAAACAGCAATTGGCTGGCCAACAAAGTGCCAAGCCATAGCGACACCGCAAGACCAGCCCACAAAAGGGCGCCAGCCTGCGACAAACATTGATTTATGCGCCGCGCTAATTTTGTTAATTTCAATCTGGCCCTTGGCAAGTTCATGGGCATGCCTCTCCGACATCGTCGCAATTTCATGGGCCAGCCTGTTTCGCTCGTCGGCATCAGGAATAAACTTGTCCAGTAGCCCCGCAACGGGGGCTATAAGAGATTCAAGCATGATTGATCCTTAGAACGTAGAAAGTGCTACGCGCTTCCAGCTATTAGTGGCTACGCAGACGTATATGTAGTCGCTGTCGTAGGCAATTTCGCCTTTTGTGCCTGAAGCAGAGGAGCTTGCTGGCGTCTGAGTCGTGTCGATTCTGATATGGTCGCCTGTGGTTACTAGCGCTGAAAACGTGCCTGCGCCGGGAGTAGACGCCCCAATATTAGTTCCGTCAATATCTCCCGCGTTAATATCCACCGTCGTTAAGGTAGATGTGCCAGAGGCGGTTAGGTTCGTAAACGTGCCAGCGGCGGCAGAGGCGGCTCCAATCACAGTCCCGTCAACAGCTCCGCCGTTGATATCTGCATTGCTAAATGACGATGCGCCTGTGGAGGTGATATTTCCCGTCACGTTACCTGTAACATCGCCAGTCACATTGCCAGTCAGGTTGCCGGCCACATTCCCAGTTACCGCGCCCGTCACGTTGCCGGTTACATTGCCAGTAACATTCCCGGTGACATTTGCTGTTAAATTGCCAGCAACAAGATCAACAAATACCTGAGTGACCGTGGCGCCCGATCCGGTGCCGCTAAACTTCAGCACCGCGTCTTTGCCGTTTGCCAGCTCAAAGTCGTTAGATGCGCTGTATGTGCCTTGGAACAAGATGACCGATCTTGACCCGGACAGGCTGTTGCGAACAAAAAGTATCTTTTCCGCGTCATTCGGGGTCAGGCGGACATACGCAGTAGCGCCAAGGTCGCCGCCATCAGTTAACTCAATAAACTTATTCCTGCCGTTGGAAACAGCTCCATTTGTGACGGGTATATCTGTAGGAGAGCCTGAGTTTCCGGCAGATGACAGCGTTAGCGACAATATGCCGTCAATCGCCTGATCCAAAATGTCGAAGTTAGTGTTTGTCGTAGCACCCCACAGGCCAGCCTGCTCGCCGGTTGTGATCTTTTCAATGCCAAGATTCGTTGTGTATGTGCTAGGCATGGTCTCCCCTACGCCGCAATTTCAACCCAGTTCGGGTCTTGATTAACAATAATTTCGTTCCAAGCAACAACGGACGCCCCTGATGTCTGGCCTGTACCGGCAAGCCCCGTCAAAAACACCTTGATTTCCGCGTTAGGAGCGACAACGCCGACCTGCCCTTGTAGTCTTGGAGAGCTAACTGCAACCGCGACACCCGCCCCTTGAGTGACAGTGACAGCGCCCGGAGTGCCTGTAGCGGCCACCCCTGTCGGACTGACATTGGCTTCGCCAACAACGCTGACGCTATCTACCTCGCCCGTGGCGGACACGCCCGTCACCGAAACATTCCCTGCGGCATTTGCAGTAACACTGCCAACAGCGCTAGTGCCGCTTACACCTGTTACTGACACCCCAGTGCCGGTCTGAATAACAACCTTCAGCCCACTGTCTTCCAGCTCGGCAAATGGCTCCTCGGAAAAAGCAATGCCACCGAACAGTGAGCCGCCGCTGTCAATAGAAACAACTGGCATCGTGGCTTGGACGCCGGTTACAGAGACTGCCGTTGGAAGGCTGACCGTGGCACTGCCCACGGATGCGGTTGCCGCTAGGCCGGTTACGCTTACCGATTCGTTAAAAACAGCGCCGCCTGTAGAGGCGGTAGCCTGAAGGCCGGTGACCGATATAACACCCGCTGTAGCAACCGAAATGCGAAATGGCTCACTGCTTTCTGAGGCCAAAGGCGCTTCGGCAAAGGTGTTTTCTGTAAGGGCGCCTCCGTGCTCCTCAGAGGGACTGGAGAGTGCGGCTTTTGCCGAAACGCCGGAAACATTGACGGAGACCCCAGCCATGATCTACTACTTATCCGCCTTCTGGTCTATCTTAGCTTCTATTTGATCCAGCTTAGTAAAAAGCCGCTGAACGCCGTCCTGAAACTCCTCCCTTCGGACGTACTCGCCAGCTACAAGCACCTCAACGCGATTGACCTTCTCGTTGATCATGTCGTCAGTCTTTTCCAGCATGCGCACAGAATCCCACAGAGTCTTCAGCAACCACCCAAAAACGCCGCCAGCAAGGGTAATAATCGTGTTTATCATACCCTGTTCCATTACCACCCCCCACCAGCGGTTAAGCTAGAGCTAGTCTTCCCAGCCCGAATCATTCTCGTCGTACTGGCCGTCGCCGTTAGTGTCGCAGTAGCGTTGCCATGCAATCATGTCAAACGTCAAGCCCTCGCTCCACGGGATGTACGCCTTACACCAGCCGTGCGAGCCAACAGCCATGTCGTCCGTGGGCGTGGAGACGTAGTCGCGGACTGACCACGGCTTCTGGGCAATAAAGTATGTGTCTTTGTTGCTGTACAGCTTCCGCTTAAACAGAGCGCTATGGGGGGTGCTGATGTAGATTTCTTCATCCCCGGACAGAGTGTATGTTGAGCCGTCCTCATAGTTGATGACCGTCTGGGCAGAGACAAGAGACGAAAACAAGGCTGACAGTGCAAGTAACTTACGCATTATGCGCTCCTCAATGATTGGATCAGATTGATGGTGAAATAAACAATGCCGCCAGCAACAATCAAACCCATGACTACTGCTGACACGTCAAGCATAAATTGTTGCCGCCTGCGTTGCTTGTAAATAATACGCTCGCGCTTTGCCCGAATTTCGCGGCGCATTTGCATCATTTCTTTGTATGTTTCAACACCGTATGCCCAAGTAATCAGCTCGCGGACCTGTTTTTCTTGCTCCTCTATCTTTTTTTTGGCAATTACAGCGTTAAGCGCCTGCTCTTCAACGGAGGCGCCGTCAAACATCTTNTTGAAGAGGGGTGGCTTTTCTGCCTCGCGCTCGGCCTGATTGATNTCAGATACCAGCGTGTACCAGTGACCCAGCTTCTGAGCCACATGCTCTATCTCGGCTCCTTTACTTACCAGTACCTGCAACCCCTTGAAGGTGGTCGAGGCCATCGCTACCAGTGATAAGGGGTCCATTCATTGCTTACTCAGGCTTCGTGGGCCAAGTAATCGTGCCGGGGAAATTCTCCTGCTGTGGCACGTCCCGCAGAGCCTGCCTGTACGTCGCCATCGCATCGGACATGGTTACATCAGAAAGCCCGTAGTGATCCGTAGCTTTCAGCAACTCATCCCGCCTAGAACGCTCTGAGGCGGCTAGCGCGGCATTATCGGCGGCGGTCTTGGCGTCCTTCTGAGCCTGTACGGTGACAGTGTTGCCTTCTTCGTCTTCATACTCAGTGAACATTTCCCGCTCTGCCCAAGCCTGCACCCAATTGCCGTTAGCATCTTGAGCAACCCCATTGCGCACAACTACCTTAAACTCGCCAGACGGGGCCGGTGCGGGCACTATCAGTACAGGGTCAATGCCCAAAGACTCATTTACGTTGTCATTCCATACCTTGGGCAATGACACGTTTGGATTGTCGCGTCGGATTTGGCCTTGAGTCTTGACCTCACCCGTTTCTCGTATTCTGTATTCAGACATAGTTGATATTCCTATGCGATAGCTAAAAATATGTAAGTGCCGCCAGACGCATTAAGTCCCGCTGGTGCTGATGATGTGACTGTAAACCCGCTTGACAGTGGGTCTACATAATCTGTGCTCGTCGTTTCTGCGGCACTTGTGTTCATCAAGACATAAGGGTCATTCCCTGCCACAATGCCGCGAGCAGAATCCCAGACATACCAATCGCCCGTAGAATCTGAGCGTTTGATCAAAATAAACCTAGCGCCAGCACTAAAACCACAGTCAACATTTACGTCAGAACCTGTTCCGCTGTAGCTACCTACCTTTGATATTCCATTAACGCTAGCGAACAAATAGCCAATGTGGTTATCCCCCGAGGCGTTTACGCGACCATCATCCTTTACCGTAAGCACTGAGCTAGTTGGGGCCGTATCATTCCACGCCTCTGCATTGGTGGTCGGAGCGACGTCTGTATTAAGCGTGAGGTATTTTGTAGCACCAGTAGCTGAGTGGTAAACACTCCAGCTATAGGCTGAGGAACGGTTTTTCACCAGCATCATTTCTGGCGCGACACCTAAGTTGTGGCTCACAGTCCTTGCAGATCCGGTGCCTACCCATGTGGTAATGTCAAAATAACCCCGCGCTCTGCGTAGGTAATAGCTGATATGCGTCCTATTTCCTGCGGCACCAGAACTGTAATAAAAGGTTCCGTTTGGGCCGACCTCGACCCCCGTCATTTGGTCAAACCCTTTTAGCTCTCCTGCATCGCCTTGGGGGTCGGCTCCCGCTCCGCTAGTCACCACTCCTTTGGCGGGGCCAGTCAATCGAGTACCAAAAAAGAACGAATCGCTGATGCCTGTGGAGCGCAAGCGATGCCACCACATATCCGTTAGCACACTGGGTCCGCTTGTTTGCCCATCAGCCGTCAGCAATATTGGGTTTGTTGATTGATTCAAAGCATTATCTTGGTACGCGAAGTCATCAAACAAGTCAGTAGTGGCGAACTCTGATGCTGGCTTATTGGGTCTGCGGACGGCTATATAGATATAATTTATCCCGCTCGCATTAAATTTATCATCGGAGTCGGTAATTCTAAAGCCTGTCGACTCTGCTTGGGCAATATCTTGCCCACTTTCCGCCGCACTTGTATTTGCAAAAATAACCATGTCTTCTTCGACCGATAAACCCCGCATCGCATCTGACATATTCCAATCTAGGCTAAACCCGTAGTCCGTGCCCCTTACAAATAAAAATTGAGGCTCAAAACCTACATCAATAAAGTGATCGTTCGTGCCATCGCCGGTATAATTTCCGCACTTAATTATTGCCTCGTCAGAATTTTCGCCAAAGTCTTGGACATCGTGGGCAAATAAATAGGCTATGTATGTATTACTACTTGCATTAACGTCACTGCTAGAACCAAGCGTAAACTCTGTTGCTGTTGGCGCTGTGTCATTCCACGCACTGGCTGAATCTACTGACGCGCCTCTGCTATTCAAAATAAGGCGGTCAGTTTCGGGAGCCGCTGTATTGCCTCTGTGATACACAAAAAAATCGCCGTTGCTTTGCCCGCTTTCTACGCGCTTGACAATCATGCAACCCGGAGCAGAACCAAGATTATGA
>JGI25132J35274_1000061_pt1 | contig 27494 bp, 45 predicted proteins | sample ETNvirenome_6_30_FD_35274 | JGI IMG/M metagenome (IMG submission 35274)
AGTGGTACGAGTTGAAAAAAAAGAAGAAATAATGTGTGATATTTGCGTACATTGCGGTTTATGTTAAAATACTTTAATTATAGCGAATTTGACAGCCCTGACGTACAAGGTAGTGGTCAAATGATGGATAAGCGTATTTTAGAAATGTTAGATCAAGCTAGAGATAAGTTTGATAAGCCTATCCATATAACAAGCGGATTCAGAACTCCTTTTTGGAATGAAGAGGTTAACGGTGTGGAATCCAGTAGCCATCTTAAAGGATTGGCTGCGGATATTCATTGCGACAATTCAAGAGATAGACATAACTTAATTAACTGTCTTTTAGATGTAGGCTTTAAACGCATTGGGGTTGCTGAAAAATTTATTCACGTCGATATTGATCCTGATAAATCACAAGACTTAATTTGGCTATACTAATGAAAAAGATATTTCAAGCCATTACAGGCGGTTTACTGAAGGATATTGGAAAAGTAATAGACAACCTCCACACAAGTGAAGAAGAACGCTTAGAGGCCAAGCAAAAGCTTCAGGAGCTGCTTGAGCAAGCTGACAAGGAAGCGCAGGACCAAGTAACGGAGCGTTGGAAGTACGATATGCAGTCGGACTCGTTCTTGTCAAAGAACATACGTCCTCTGGTATTGGTATTCCTTACAGTGATGTTTACGCTGTTCGCTTTTACGGATGGCAATATAGGTGAATTTAAAGTACAAAAAGAATATATTCCAATCTTCCAAACATTGCTTATTACCGTTTACGGTGCTTACTTTGTAGGAAGAAGTTGGGAAAAAGGAAAGAAAAATGGCGAAAAAGATAATTAACAGTTTTATACAATCGTCAAGAAAAAAAAGACCAGGTGTTCATTCTAAGAACGCATCTCCTGGACAAAAGGGACACAAGAAAGCTTATCGGGGACAAGGGCGTTAATTCTTAAACGCAATGGGTATACACGAGCTTAAGCACTTCGAATACGAAGAGTTTGACTGTAAGTGGTGCGATAAGCACTCTACAGGTTTTAAAAATATGGATAGACATTTCCTGCAGATGTTGGATGAAGCAAGGAAATTAGCCGAGCTGAAATTTAAAGTACTTAAAGGATTTGTCTGTTACGGGTGCAGAGGTAAAATAAATGAACTTGAACATTCATCACACTTGATCGGCAGAGCAGCCGTAATACAATGCAAACACCCTTATAAACGGTATCGGATAATAGCGGCTCTACTAGAGGCCGGATTCACAAGGATAGGTATAAACAATAAATATATCTACGTGGATAATGATGATATGAAAGCTGATTCCATATTTCCATTTGAAATAATACACGAAAGAACTATAAAATAAGTGGGCTAGCCCCTTTCAAGGGGGCTATGCCCTATATTATATTATATATTATACTTTATTATTATATTATATATTATTATTATATTATATATTATATATACTATTACATACAAATAAATTGTATGTAATAATATTATATGCATTCTATTTAAAAAAAGTTTTATATATTAGCAGCATAAAACACAAAGATATGGATGCAATACACGAAATAAACTTTTATAATAATTTTGACTTAATATCACAGGCCCTAAAAGACCACGACCCTCAGGTCGTGAAATCACTGAATGAGATGGCTATATATGTGGCTAGCTTACATTTAGAATGCAGAGAGAATAATACACTGATTAAAAGCCTCAAACAGGAGTGCCGCGAAAAGGATGTAAAAGTCGGTATGTTGTCTTTTAAGTGTGAGGAGTATGAAGAGATAAATAAATAATATTATTTTGTAAATCAAAAATAATGTATATATTTGCACTATGACTACGCTAGTAAATAAGCTGGTTGCTATTCAGGGGAGACTGAAAGCACCGAAGAACCAAAGGAATAACTTTGGCAAGTATAACTACCGAAGCTGTGAAGACATCCTAGAGGCTGTCAAACCGCTTCTCGCAGAGCAAGGAATTGTTCTGACTGTATCAGATATTTTTGTAGGAAGAGGCGAAATCCCTCATATAGTAGCTACAGCTTCTATAACGGATGGCAAGGACACTGTATCTGTATCTGCACAGGCTGGGGTTGACCCAAACAGAAAGGGAATGGATATTGCCCAATCGTTTGGCTCTTCTTCTTCATACGCTCGCAAGTATGCGTTAAACGGTTTATTCTTAATTGATGACACCAAAGATGCAGATGCGACTAACACACACGGAAAGACAGCTACTGCTCAACCTAAAAAGGTTGATATAAAGAAAGCTATTCTTAAACCGAATACCCCTGAGTTCGATAAAGTAAAGAACTATATGGACAATGGAGGTAGTATAGAAAAGGTGCAGATGAAATATAATATTTCAGATGCAGCGAAAATTAAACTTTTAAATAAATAAATATGGCAGCATTAACTGAAATCTCAATCGATGTAAAGAAAATCGATAAAAGTAAATTAAATAAAGGTCAATACCTTAATCTAACCGTAGCTACTCGTGATGAGTTGTCTCAATACGGTCAGAATGTATCCGTCTTCTACGCTCAATCAAAAGAGGAGCGTGAAGCTAAAGCCAATAAAAATTATATCGGAAATGGCAAAGTTGTCTGGACCGATGGAAATATTGCTACGGCTCGTTCATTAGAGCAGCCTGAAGCAGCCGAAACCCTTGACTCTAATTTAGAGTTCTAGTGTTGTCTCTTTTGTTTTATTCAAAGGGTGGGCTTAAAACCTCACCCTTTTTTAACCACTAATTTTAAGAGAGATGACATTAGACGAAAGATACGAACAATTAAGGGCAGAATTATCGGTAAACCCATACGCAGAGGTTGAGTACCCGCCAATAGCTATTAGCTATGGTACATACAAATCAAAAGACGACACATATCCAACACCCATAGGAACCTATGGAAACTTCAGCTTTGTACAAGCACCACCAAAAAGTAAGAAGACATTCTTTATATCAATGATTGCAGGAGCCTACTTGTCCGGCAAAACGGACTGCACAGGCGCAATTAGAGGCCATAGAGACAACCTTAGGTTAGTTCACTTTGATACTGAGCAAGGTATATTCCACGCTCAAAAGGTATTTCGTAGAGTATTAGATATATCTAAATATGATGGTCTGGATTATGATCCATATGCAATGAGGACATTGCCTGCAAACGAAAGAGTAAAGTTTATTGACTGGTACTTAGATAAGTATCAAGATGAAACAGGCTTTGTTATTATAGATGGTGTTGCTGACCTAGTTCTAGATGTTAACGACATTAAAGAATCAGCAGCTATAGTCCAGGAGATAATGAGATGGAGTGAAGAGTATAACGTTCATATTATGGTAGTTATACATAGTAACTTCAATAGCGATAAACCTACAGGACACTTAGGTTCATTCCTAGAGAAGAAAACAGAGACACAGATACAACTTAAACTAAAGGAAGATAACGAAGACATAGTTGACGTTATATGTAAACGCAGTAGGTCCTACCCTTTTGAGCAATTCAGCTTTGAAGTGGATAGACAGGGCACTCCACGAATAATAGATAAAATCGATGACATACTCAGAATTGACACTTCATTTTGATATAAGACCAACACCGCACCAATCCTTTAGAAGAGGCCGGAACGGTATTGCTTACACACCAAAGAAAATACTTGACTTTAAAAAAGACATAGCGCAAATCGCAATGTCCCAAGTAGAAGATGGGTTTGAAATAATAAGAGCGGGAACTCCAATTATAGTGGAGCATCTACATTATTGTTTTGCATTTACTAAGTCCACAGCTCTTAAACGCAGAATAATAGGTATGCCAAAGGCAACTAAGCCAGACTTACTAGACAACCTGAACAAAGCATTCATAGATGCTTTGGAAGGAACTATATTCGAGCAGGACCAAAATATCGTTGAGGTAAGAGATTTAAGAAAATTTTACGGAGAAAGCGATTATATTCAAATAAAATTACTATATTAGTGCAAACAATTTAATATGTTCGGAATATCATTTTTTCCTATTTACGGTTGTGTTCTTGGGGTTAATTTTAAGGATTCAGCAATGGATGAAGCTTTTGAAGAGGTTGGAGATTATATTATGATTCAGCTTCTTTTTTTTGTATTTGGAATAACTTTTTTATATTATGTGGGAGATACTGACCAAGAGGCATAAAGAGTGGATACAGATGGCTAAGTCCATATGTAATGATATACACCTGGCTAATGATTTAGTTCAGGATATGTACTTGAGAATAAATAGATATGTCGATAAACCAAATAAAATTATTAAAGATGGTGAGGTTAATTCTTACTTTATATATATCACTTTACGCAACCTGTTCTATGACTCTAAAAAGAGCTACAAGGCAGAAATCAATAAAAACTATTCCGCTATTGAAAACATCAATATCCTTTCGTCTCTTGCGGAAGTTCCAGAAGAAAGAAAGAAAAATGACCTTATGGAGGAGGCATATTTTAATATATTTGAAGCCATTGATAAGGAAGTTTCTACTTGGCATTGGTACGACCAAAAATTATTCAAGCTATACTATTATACTGATCAATCTCTTAGAGATATTGCTAGCGATACAAAGATTTCACTTACGAGCATATATAATTCTTGCAAGAACTACAGAAAGATTATTGAAGAAAAGTTCGGTGAAGACATAGAAGACTTTTTTAATCAAGATTACGATAAGATATGAACATACCAGAAGCACCAAAAGATAAACGAACCAAAGCATATAAGGAGTGGAAGGCCAAGTATGACTCAGCCCCAAAAGGGCTGGGTGATACCATAGAAAAGATTACTACAGCTACAGGAATAAAAAAAGCTGTGAAGTTCTTAGCCGGAGAAGATTGCGGTTGCGACGAACGTAAGGAAGTCCTTAACAAGAAATTTAGATATAAGAAGCCTAATTGTTTGCTTGAAGATGAATATAATTTTGTTAGTGATATAATTGAAAGCGGAGTTGATAGATTAGATGCCGCACAAGTAAATAGAATGATTGAGGTTTATAATAGGGTTTTTAATGAAAACAGAAAGCCAACTAACTGTAATTCTTGTTTTATCAACAGTATATTTAAACCATTAAAAACATTATATGGAACCTATAAATAAAGAAGCCGATTTATTCGACTTTCTTAAACGCAGTACATATCCTGACCTTGTCAAGGCTAAAACTCAGATGAGTCGATGGGATTGCTACTCGCCAAAGGTTAGGCACCGTATAGAACTTAAATGCAGGAGAAAACATTATGACACATTACTTATTGAAAAAAAGAAATTTGATGCGATTATTGAGGTCTGTGAAGACAATCTCGACATACCTATGTATATTTGTAGTACTCCAAGTGGTGTATTCGCATTTAATTTATTTTGGGTTGAACCTAACTGGGAAATCAACAGAAGAAATCCAGCTACTACTGAGTTCGCTAATGGGGCTAGGATAGAAAAAGAAGTAGCATATTTAAACATAAAAGAAGCAACGAAATTATGAATAATCCTAAAAAATCATTTTACGGAGGAGGATATGTATCGGATTACAGCGACTTTGTAAACCCTCCAAAAGAAAATAGAAAAAATATACCTGTTTATTCAGGTGTATTAAAATACTTTCCTGATGCAATTAAAGAGGTTGCTAAGTGCAGCTATGCAGGGAACGAACAGCATAATCCTGGTACTCCATTACATTGGGACAGGAGTAAATCTGGAGATGAGTTAGACGCTTTAATGCGTCACCTCATCGATGCAGGAACAATAGATACAGATGGCGTAAGACATTCAGCTAAAGTAGCTTGGAGAGCATTGGCCAATCTGCAAAAAGAAATAGAGAATGAAAGCTAAACGAATTACCCAAGCACAGAAGCTTAAACAACTAGAAGGCAATGTTGCACAGTTGCAGTCAATGGTTGTAGATATATATAGAATGGTGCAAGAAAATACTAAAGCCAGAACAGATGGAAAAAGTTAAAGATATAAAAAAAGAAGATTTAATTGAATTAGGATTTAAGAGAAACCATAAACATAGTTATGTATATATACATAATGGTGTCGTTGTTTTTGAAGCTTACATTCACGATGTTGTTGTTGATACTTTCTTTGTTATGTTTTCGATAAGAAACTCAGATATACATATTGATTATAAAGCAGACTTAAAAAACCTTATGGATGTAATTACAAAAAATATCATTCAATCGTGGATAGTATAAAACTTCTTGATGGTACTGACTGGGCTATAGATGATATAGTCGAAAAGATGTACGATAATGAGTTCTACTATGGATACCTCAATAAAGCATCCTTATCCTCATCGTCCTGCAAGAAATTACTAGAGGGTATCGACAGCTACTTAGGTAACCGAGAGCCTTTAGACAGCAATATGAAGCCTCTGCGTGAAGGTAGGCTTATCCACGTTTCATTACTAGAAAAAGATAAGCTAGATGACTATTATCATTTTGTTGATGTAGCTACTAGACGTAACAAAGGTTATAAGGAAGCTGTTAAAGATTCTTCTCTGGAGGGTAAAGAGATTATGCTATCTAAGGAGAAGGTATGGGCGCAAAGCATTGTTGATGCTGTTTTGGATAATCCAACAGCAAAAGAATTGTTTACAGGAGGTGAATATGAATTACCAGGAATCGGATACGTTGATGGACTTCCCTTCAGGGCCAAAGCAGACTGCTTGAGAGATGATCGGATAGTCGACCTTAAGACGACATCCGACATCGATTCTTGGCACTATAATATGGATTATTATGGATATGATGCACAAGCATACATTTATATGTCGATATTTAAGAAAAAAATGTTTACCTTTGTTATTGTAGACAAAAAGACACTGAAAGTAAAAACATATGACGCAACACCCGATGACATACAACGAGGTTACGAGAAAGTTAGCGAGGCAATTGGAAACTATATTGACGGAGTGGGATTTTGATACTCCTATAGTAAAAGATTATTTTATTCTCACTTGCAATGATATAATAGCTGGAGTTCCATTAAAAGAACTTTATGTTAGTATAGATTTGTTTGAGCAGCTGGAGGCTTACGAGGAGTGTATGGGAATACTTTTAGCGTGTCAATTGTGCACTACATTAACAATGCAAATATATTTAAACAAAGACAACGATGAATAATGAAATAGCCCAAGAGGTAACTAGAATAGAAAAGATAGTATCAACTGTAACAGGCAGAGACTTAAGGAGCAATGTAAGGAACCATAAGAACGTAATTGCTAGATTAATATTTTATAAGGTAACGTATGATTATCTTTGTAAGATAGGTATGGAAAGGGGTGCTAAATCTTATGTAGCTAAATTTATAGGGAAAGACCACGCTACAGCACTGTACGCTTTAGGTAGATTTAAGTACGACATACTCGGTTCTCCACTAAATAAAAAGATGTACAGTAAATGCGTTGAGGTCTTTGAAAGTGTTGGAGATGTCTACTCAAGTGTAGATGAAAGAGACTTAATGATAGATGAACTGAAAAACAAAATAACCGACCTTCAGTTAAGATTAAAGGATGCTAAACCTTATCGTGAAGAGGTTGAGGTACTTGTGGAACTTATAAACCAGGTCCCAAGTGAACATATAGAGACTGCTGAGTTCAGAATATTAACAATGTTAAAAGGATTTAAAATTGCACCGAAAAACCAAGAAACCAAAGTTATCGGCTCTTATGAAACGGTTACAAGCTTCTAGAAGTATGGAAGCTCAAAGTTACTGTTTTAATAAAGGCTATAAGATATACCCAATCCCTGAAGGATTGGATTACCGTATACAAATAGAGTATAAGGGTCAGACTAAATTAGGAGAAAAGATATATAGCAAAACCGAATGGTATGATGCTATATGGGAATTATACGATAGGATATATGAAGGAAGAAACCTATAGACCGCTACCACCTTCTCTTACTATTAAACGCAGTAGGGTTGATGGTCTGGGCTTATTCGCTAACGAATATATAGAGGCAGAAACTTATCTTGGAATCACACATATTTTTTTGTATATGGAAGCTGAATGGATCAGAACTCCGTTAGGCGGATTTATAAATCATAGTTCAAATCCAAATTGTTCCATAGTGTATAAAGATAATGAATATGGCAGAAGCAAAAGAATGTTATATACAGAGGAAGATATAGCTCCTGGAGAAGAGCTTTTGGTTTATTATTCTTTAGATGAATATAAAGATAAAATAAGTAATTTTAAGTAATGCCTAGACGAAAGCCAGAACGTAAATATATGAAGAAGACCGATGGTCGGAAGGGTAACGGTGCAAAGCGTGGCGATGCACTTGTCCGGAAGACTATGGCTACTCCTGCTAATATAAACAAGGCTAAGAAGAACAGGTCAAAGATACTTGCTACCAATGCGATAGAAGAGGTTTATGGGTCTGAGGCTAACTTCTGGAAGATGGTTGCGGAAAAGGCAGAGAACTCGCAGTACGACCGTAAGATGGTTATTGAGTATGTATACGGTAAGGCAATGGATAATCCTGATGCGCTGTCCCAAGCAAAGGACATAGACTTCTCCATTGTAAACATCTTTACAGGCTCAGAGAAACCAAAAGAAATAGAAGACATAATCGACATTACACCTGAAGATGAAAGTACCGAATCTGAACCCGAAGTATAAATCGTTTGGTAATGACTCTAGATACTTTATCACCACAGGTGGTCGAGGGTCTGGTAAGTCTTTTGCTGTTAACGTATTCTTACTGCTCCTAACATACGAGAAAGGACATAAGATACTTTTTACACGGTATACGATGGTATCTGCATCTTCATCGATTATTCCTGAGTTCATTGAGAAGCTGGAGCTTATGGGGGTTGTCGAGGACTTTCGCATAACGAAGGACGAGATAACAAATATAAAGACAGGCTCATCGATTATGTTTAAAGGGATACGCACAGCCTCAGGGAATCAGACAGCATCACTCAAATCGTTAAACGCAATAACCACCTTTGTCCTGGATGAAGCTGAAGAGCTGATAGACGAGGACACATTCGATAAGATTGACCAGTCTGTTAGAGTGAAGACTAAACCTAATAGGGTTATCCTGATACTTAACCCAACCACTAAAGAACACTGGATATGGGGGCGTTTCTACGCCAACAGAGACATTCCCGAGGGCTTCAACGGTATTAAGTCGGGGATTACATATATACATACGACATACTTAGATAACACTGATAACCTGTCGCAGTCGTTCCTGAATCAGATAGCAGAGATTAGAAGACGTAGACCTGAGAAGTACACACACCAGATACTTGGTGGGTGGATGGAAAAGCAAGAAGGAGTAATTTTTACTAATTGGAGAATAGGGGAATTTAACAGTAACTATGAAACTATATTCGGACAGGATTTCGGTTTCTCTGTTGACCCTACTACACTTGTGAAGTTAGCAATAGACAAAGGCAACAAGCGGATATTCCTAAAAGTAATGTATGCTAAGACAGGAATGTCTACAACTCAAATTGCTGATTATAACATAAGGTATGCAGGTCCGCACCTCATAGTGTCGGACTCTGCAGAACCACGACTGATTAAGGAGATTAAGCTTAAGGGATGTAACATTAGACCGACCGTTAAACGCAGTGGGTCTATCTTGTCGGGAATAGCACTGCTCCAGGATTATGACCTGATCATTGACCCTGACTCCACAGAGCTGATTAAGGAGCTGAATAACTATGTGTGGGCCACTAAAGGACAGACAAAACCTGTAGATAAATGGAATCACTGTATCGATGCTATCAGATATGCAGCTCAATATGTTTTAGTAAATCGCACAAAAGGTTCTTATACTATTAGGTAGTTTAAAATATTTTTGTATATTTGCTGTATCGAAAGATTGTGATTGTATTTTGTTTCATTAGGTAATATCCCTGATTTTGTTTGGCTCTGTATTCCCTCTCGGGAGCCTCTCAAAATCGGGGATTTATCGTTAAACGCAGTAGGGTAATTCTTAAACGCAGTAGGGTAAGCGACACATCCGACACATCCGACAGAAACGACACTTAACCATTTCTTAACGTTAGCTTAACATTGGATTCTATATATTTGCCCTATGAAGAAACCAACACTACAAAGCGTATTGCAAGCCCAGGGCTTCAATTCGCAGGACGCTAAGACAGTAGCGAAGCTCGCCAAAGAAGCGAAAGAAGTAAAAATAAATAATAAAGGTATAACACTTAAAATTACTATATAATGACTTGGATATTAACAGCACCACAAACAAAGGTGGATAAACTAAAGGAGGCCACTAAAGGTGGTAAAATCTTCAGTGCTACATTCGTAAAGAAGGACGGCACCATAAGAACGATTAACTGCAGAAGAGCGGTTAAAAAAGGTGTGACGGGTAAAGGTATGTCCTTTGATCCGGCATCAAAAGGATTAATGGTCGTATACGATATGCAGAAGCAGTCGTTTAAGATGATTAATTTAAACACACTCATCGAAGCAAAAGTAAATGGTAAAACTATTAAATTTTTATAATATGAATAATAATACATATATAGGTATGGTAGATACGGTCTGGGGTAGTGATGGAGAGGTTCATATATCTCAAGGCGATAAAACAGTAACTTTTGATGCTACTGATTTTTTTAGCTGGCTAGATGCTGTTGTAAGTACCACAATAAAACAGCGCAATGAAATGAGCGATTTAATTTTAATTAACATTAGAGAAAGGATAAAAAATGAACTATCAGAAAATTAGAAAACTGCAAAAGGAGAATGGCGTTGATGTAATGCAACGCCTAATAGACAATGGATCAGTGTGGCACCTAGAGGGTACAGTAGGTAGGCAAGCGATGGACTTATTAAGGTCCGGAGCTTGTATGCTGCCTAAGCAAAACCATAAGGATGCGTACGGCAATTATATTCCTTCACGTGATGAAGTTAAGCCAGGTACTACAGGAAGCTATAAGAACGCAGTAAAATATTGGGAATCGATTCACGATTACGATGCGATGTATATTTGAAAATTTTTTTTCACTTAAGTGCTTAAGAAAATAAAAATATAATTCTTAAACGCAGTAGGTTCTTAAACGCAGTACCTTCTTAAACGCAGTAGGGTAATTCTTAAACGCAGTAGGGTTTGCCTTACACCCCTGTAGGGCATTTCCTACATTGGTGTAGGGCTTTTCTGTTTACAATTTCTTAACATTAGCTTAACATTAAGTTAACATTAAGCCACATAAAACGCCTTATGTTTGTAGGGAATTATAAAACTAAAAAAGATGACAACAAGATGCACAATAAAAATAGAGGGCGTAAACTACGCCAAAATATATAAACATTGGGACGGATACCCGGACCATATGATTCCCTGGCTTAAAGAATTTAACGATGACTTCAATATAAACAGGGGCCCAGACTCAGATTATAAATTTGCTCAGTGCTTAAGATTCGCACAAAAAAAGACTAGTGAATTTAATTTAGACGCAAGCCAATATACTGGATGGGGCGTAATTCCTTTTGATGGTGAATGCGGGGCTGAATATGAATATATGTTAACAAGCGAAGGCGTAAATGTTAAAGTATTATAATTATGACAACTACTTTCAATAATAATGTTTGGGACGCGGTTTCGATGGCCGTGCCTAATATGCCAAAGAAACTACTTTCACCAGGAAGTACAAATGCGAAGACGGCAAAGAATGAAATAAAAACTTTTATATTGTATCTTATGCCATATAACCAAAATAGCGAAGGCCGTAATTTATGCCCGCACGCCTCCAAAGGTTGTGCGGCAGCCTGCTTAGTGTCGGCCGGTCGCGGATCATTCTCGAATGTAATAAAAGCGCGCGTTAATAAAACAGAATTATTCGTCAAAAATAAATTAGCGTTTTTAAATAAATTGGCTGACGAAATTACACAAGAGACCGTAAAGGCTAAGCGGGGCGGGTATCGGGTTGCGTTTAGGTTAAACGGCACAAGCGATGTTGACTTTATATATATGCTAAAAAAGTACGGATTCCTGGATATTGAAACATTACAGCCGCACGCCGTATTTTATGACTATACAAAGAATATACAAAAGGCTATCCGCTACAAAAGCCATCCTAATTACACGGTTACTTTTAGCCGCTCAGAGTCAAACAGTTTAAATTGTGAAACGGCCATACGTCACGGCGTTAATGTAGCCGCAGTTTTTAATGAGCTGCCGGATACCTGGCGCGGGGTTGAAGTTGTCGACGGTGACAGAAGTGACTTGCAAATGCTAAAATATAACGGCGTTATATTAGGACTCAAAGCGAAAGGAGCCGCGCGAAAGGATACAACAGGCTTTACAATTTTAAATATATAATACAATGACATACGAAAATATAAACAATATAACAGACAATGACCTTATAAAATTGGCCGCTGAGCTTGCGAGCATAAAAGATAGGTATACACTTGAGCAGGAAATTTACTATATACTTGACAAAGGCGCGAACGGCTTGCGCTCGGTGCTTCTGGAATATTGCGCCGCAAGATTAAACAAAAAATATAAAACCATAAAATAAATATTTTCTCAGCTGAGGCTCTTAACAATTTGGTAACAATTTCTTAACATTGGCTTAACATTGGGCAGTATTAAATTAGCTACATTTGTAGTATACAAACAAACAAATAAAACATACAATTATGAAACTTTTAAATTTTACCCTCAAATTAGTAGCTTTCAGTTTAACAGCATTAGCAGCATCCGGCATAGTTTGGGCTATCTTTGCCCTGGTATCTGGTGAGTTTACAAATGCAACCTTTGGAATCTTAGGGTAATGAAGGCACTAAAAAATATATCTTTGTTTATATTGGGCGGCCTTATCTTTATGGCTGCTTTATATATTGGATCACTTTAAATTATAATATAATGACTAAGAATCAAAAGTTAATACACGATGCTTTAATAGATAAGCTAGGCAAGCCAGGCTTGCGCTTAGATGATCAAGATGCGATATGCAATGTTATTGGACAAATTAAAATAGGCACGGGCCTAATTAATATACCCGAATAACAGTACCAAAAATATAACAGCAAAGGCCCCGTAATAGGGGCTTTTTTTATGGCCGTAAAAAAATATAAGTGCTTGAGTATCAAAAATAGGTATTGATTGGGTTTATGCCGCCCCTCTTTTCCTATCAATTTTCTCTATAACAGGGAAAAAAGCGGCAAAGATACGAATATCTTTTTAAATAAAGCCAATAATTAAGTACAAAAAAATTTGGATATATCTAAATAAAGTTGTATTGACGTAAAATGAAGTTTACCAGGGGTAAGTACCCACCTTTAACCAAATCAACCGAAATAGAAATGGCTTAAGCCGACTGCTAAATGGATGTTTACGGTAGCATCCCAAATGCGGACGTAGACATCTGTATATATCTGTATTATACTAAATTTGAGAAAAGAATATAGTATCCCCAAGACCTCCTTATACGGTAAGATACGATATCATATATATTTTTATATCGCTCAGTGGCGTTCCGCGTCTACGTTTTTGACCGTAGCCACGGATACTACGTATAAGTAACTGTTTTTTTTTGGATTTGTTGTACGTTTTTGTTTATTATTTTGTTATATTTATAACAAATTGCCTATGGTACAAATATGTACTAACTAAGTTATATATATATGAGTAAAGAAATTAAGCTTAAAGTTCCTGCGGAACAAAAGGATATTCCACTACACAAGTACCAAAAGTATGCTAAGATAGTAAACGACGCGGAAGGGGATTTAGCGGAGGATTTTATCCGAGCAAAGATACTTGAGATATTTTGTGGTGTAAATCTCAAGGAAGCCTATGAGCTTCCGTTGAAAGAATTAGACGGTGTAGTAACCCACGTATTGGGTTTAATGGCTGAAAAGGCTAAACTACAAAGACGGTTTACAATGACCGATCCAAACGGAGATACTGTTGAGTTCGGTTTTATGCCTAATATGGATGAGATGTCTCTAGGTGAATACATTGACTTGGAGAAGTATATTTCTAATTGGGATACTATGCATAAAGCTATGTCGGTATTGTACCGGCCTATAGTAGTCGGCAAAGGGGAGTTCTACGACATAGAGCCTTACAAGGGGTCGGACAAGTATTCTGACATAATGAAGGACTCACCCGTCACTGTTGCTTTAGGTGCGATGGTTTTTTTTTACGATTTAGGGAAAGAATTGTTGAGAATTACGAAGCACTTTTTGGATCAGGAAGCTCTGGAGAATCTCAAGTCGGAATTGGACAATCCTTCGGAGTTAAGTGGGGATGGTATCAATCCGTCTATGCACTTGCCGGAGGGGATGTCAGAAAGTTTGAAGAAGTTACAGGACTTGGGGTCCACCAATGTTTAATGTGGTTAGAGTTTGAAAAAGAGAAAAACGAATTAGAAGCAGAAAGAATAAAAAAAGCATATAAGCAATGAGAGCAGTATATCAAGTATTAGACAAAATGAAAGACAAGCTAAGGTCGTCCCCTAACATACAGACAGTATCGTTTGGTGATTTGTTTGATATAGACCTCAATAAGACAGATATATATCCCATCGCTCATATCGGGCTTGGGACTACCTCTATGCAGGAACACAAACTAGAAGTCGGAATAAGCCTTACATTGCTTGATGTAGTAGACGACAATCGGAATTCGGCGGTTACAGATGATTTTTACAGTAATGACAACCTTCAGGATATCCTAAACACTCTGTTGGCGGAAGCCAACATCTTAGTGTCGGACCTGAGAAGGGGAAGCAGTTACGATGAGCTTTTTCAAGTGGAGAGTAATGTGTCTGCAGAGCCATTCTTAGATAGATTTGAGAACCAGCTTGCAGGCTGGTCTCTCAATATCATTATATCATTTCCTAATAACGATACAAGTATTTGCTAATGGGGTCTAATTTAGAAGGGACATTGCGTAAGATTGCTAATGAGCTTATCCAAGATATGGTTAATGAGATAACCACAAGAGATAGGGTTGCTAGTGGTACTTTAAGAGACTCTTTTAAAGCAGAACCAACTAAAGAGGGTATTGGTATCAAGAATGAGGCGAGGTCTCCGGAGGGGTATAATTACTCATCTAACGTAGATTTAGGTAGAAGGCCAGGTAAGTACGTACCTATACAGCCTCTAGTTCGTTGGGCAACCCTCAAAGGGATTGTCCCAAAGAACAATAAGTCGTTAAAGCAATTTGCTTTTGCGGTTAGTAAAACATTAATGAAGCGGGGTTATCCTGGAATAAACTATGCTGCTAAATCATTCCTTAAGTCACAGGATATGATAACAAAAAGAATAGGTGAAGCATATTTAAAAGACTTAGAAAAACAATTAGAGAAACAAATACCAAATCTTAAGTAATGGCAAGATTAATAAACACACGAAGTCCGTTTTACATAAAAGTATCAGATAGTAATTTAGCTGTTGCTAAATTGGAATTATACATCTATGAAGGTGTTAAAGACGTAACTCCCGATGCTGCAGACTTGAAATACTCAATAGTAAAGGCAGAGATAGGCGGAAGTAATTATGTTGTGTTTGAGATATCTGACTTAGTGAAAGACTACATAGAGTATAAATACGATGGTGAATATGACAGTTATTGCGTTTGGGTAAATCCCGTAATAACAGCATACAGTGATATTTTAGGAACAACACCGATTGCATCACCAACAGTTTCACCAAGTGATTATAGTTCTCAATTCATAGCAACAGAAGGTTACGGCTACTTTGAAGAGGGTGTAAACCCAGACTTTGATGAAGGGCTAATGATGTCCGAAGGAACTATATACAGGGTTAATGACAGGAGTATAAATATTCCTGTTTACACAGGTAGTACAAATAGCGTAGCTTTTAGATTAAATGGAGAAACTGTATATTCTAAAAATATTGTTTATACAGACCCTGCAAACCCCACAACATCTGAAGCAATCCAATACATAGCTTCTGATAGCAATTCAACAGCAGACAGCTACAAAGAGAGAGTATTAGAAAATGGTGGTATATTTGAATACAACAGATGTCTTGAGGCATTTGAAGATGTTGTTGATATGGGTGCTGTCGATGAGGTTTGGGTTAACTACACAAATTCCACAGAAACAAAAACGAAGATACTTAAAGTAAAAACATTCGACTGTTCAAAGTATGAGCCAATAAGAGTTACCTTTGTAAATAAGTATGGTGCATTACAAGACTTTTACTTCACAAGAAAATCAAGCGAATCGGTGTCAGTCAAAAAAGACGCTTATAAAGCGTCTATTGTAGACTTCTCTGGATCATCCGTTACTTATGACACCACCGGACACCAACAGAGAACACTGAATTTAATAGGTAATGAAAGTATTACCTTAAATACAGATTACATAGACGAGTCTTGCAATGAACATATCAGACAACTAATGCTTTCTGAACAGGTTTGGATGACAAGACTTACTGATGAAGAGTTAATATTTCCGCTAACACTTAAATCTCAATCTGTTCAAATGAAGACCTCTTTAAATGAAAAGATGATTCAGTATACTATGAATTTTGATATTGCAAATGATAAGATAAACAGTGTAAAATAATGAATGTAGTTACTCTTTATATAGAAAATACTGATGGTGTTCTTGAACAGGTAGATTTATTTAGGGATGAAACAATATCTGTTACATCTAAAATACAAGACATACGTGATATAGCAAAAGTGTTTACCGACTTTTCGCAATCATTTACACTCCCAGCTTCTAAAAAGAACAACAAGATATTTAGACATTTCTACAACTATTTCATATCAGAAGGTGCGTTTGATGCTAGAAAAAAAGTTGATGCTGTATTAGAGATTAACCATATGCCATTTAGGGAAGGAAAGGTTTTTCTAAACAACGTTAAAATGAAGGATAACGGTCCTTTTTCTTACAACGTAACATTTTACGGTAATACAGTTAACTTAAAAGACGCTTTAGGTGACGATGAGTTAACTAAATTAGACTTATCACAATTTGATCACGATTACGATAGTAATGAAGTAAAAAACGGCTTAACAACAGGCATTAACTTTAGTGGTAACACTACTTCTATTATATACCCACTTATAACACATACAAAAAGACTTTATTATGAGTCTGTAAACAGCAGCTCACACACTATAGATGGTAATCTATATTGGCAGAATACAGGGGCTAATAGTCACAATGCAGATGCAGCATTGGAATTTACAGACCTTAAGCCAGCGATAAAAGCAAGTGAAATAATCAGTGCTATTGAAGCAAACCCAAATTACAATATATCTTTTGTTACGGGTAATGATAATGATTTCTTTGATTCTGATGCTTTTAGTAATCTTTACCTTTGGCTTAGTAGAACAAAGGGTATATTGGGCGGCGAAGAGTCTGATGTGGAAAAAGTTAAGGTGGTTGAAGATTGGCAATACGACTCTGGGGATAATTTCGTATCTATATCATCTAATGGCCAGGAGTTTTTTGTTACCGACTTACCGTCTTCCGGTGCGCCATTTGATGTTTTTACTGTTAGCTCTACGGTTATTCCAGAAACAGGTTATACTAATGTTAGATATACATTGCAATTACTTATAGATGAGGTTGTTTGGGCTGAAAAAACAAATGTAACTGGAAACAATAATGTTATATTTACAACACAGTTTTTTCCAGCAAATTATAACAATAAAAAGTTCAAAGTTGTAGTGAAAAGTAATAGTGCTTTTTTATTCACAGTATCAGCAAGTGTGTATGACCAATTTAGCAACCCAGATAGATTGCAATATTTAGACACGAACCCATCTATATTATCGGCACAAAGTCAAGTTTTAATAAGACAGGAGTTACCTAAAATGAAAATAATGGATTTTCTTTCAGGTATATTTAGTATGTTTAATTTAACTGCTTTCGTTGAACAAGATAGGTCTAGTTCTGATTATGGGAAAGTTAAAGTTATGACTTTAGATGATTTTTACGCATCAGACATACAGTTATTTGATATAACAAAATACGTGGAGTCTTCAGAGACAGATATTGAATCAACAATACCATTTAGTGAGATTAATTTTAAATATAGCGAAGGTCAGACGCTATTAATGAAGAGGCATAGTCAGGATTTTAATGAAGATTTTGGCGATGAAGAATTTAAGCCAGACGGAGTAGACAGGGGTAAGCCGTATGAGGTTAAGACTCCATTTGAGCATATGAAGTTTGAAAGGCTTTTTGATGAAAATGTTTCTTCGATACTTGTAAACACACCTACAGATATACAATGGGGTTATTCTGCAAACGACAACTTCAAGCCAGATTCAACTGCAGAACCACAACCTACAGCAAATTATGAGCCTGTACTTACAAAACCTATGCTTTTTTATGGTATAAATGTAACTATATCAGATAATAGAAAGATAAATTGGATTGGAAACGCACACGAAGGACTATCAACCTATTGGAAACCGTCTAATACCAATGAAAATGGAAGTAATCCATCTTATAACTTGCCATTGGAGTCAGGCACAACAACCTCAACAACAACTGATAAATTAGTAGATAGTGGTCAAAACTTTCTATCAACTGTAGAGATTGGTGATTTTGTAGATAACACTGACGACTCAACAACGGCATTAGTTACTAATGTTGATAGTAACACAACACTATCATTAAGCCAAGATATATTCACTTCTGGAGAAGACTATAAGATATATAGAAGACCTGAATTTACCTTAAACTTCGATAATGAAGTTGATGAATGGAATTTAATTGATTATGACGGTCAAACAAATTCGCTATTTAAGAACTTCTACGAAACTTACATATCAGATGCTTTTGACGCAAAGAAAAGAATATTTAAAGTTAAGGCATATTTACCAAATAGCGTGTTACTTAAGTACAAGATGAACGATAGATTTCAGATTGGAGACAAAGTATTTACTATAAACTCAATAGATACAAACCTGAAAACAGGCGAATCTAAATTAGAATTATTAAACGTATTATGATAAAAAATATTTTAGACTTATTGAAGTTAGATGATTATTACGGTATGTCACCTCATATTGATATAGCTAAAGGAAAATACCAAGCACCTAGAACAATAAAAGAAGCACTTAAAAAACATAAAAGATGGCAGCACAATCAGAATACTTAATTAATATAAAGGTAATAGATGGCAAAGCTCAAGCTAGTGTAGATGGGCTTACTAAAGGTTTTGTAGACTTAGATACTGCATTAACTAAAGTAAAAACTTCTACAGTACAAGCTAGTAAAGCTACAGATAATTTAGGTAAGAAAAACCTAGACCTTATGTCTAAGGCTGGCCTTGCAGGGGCCACCCTTACTGAGGTTGGTAGAACTATATCAGATTTACCCTATGGTATTAGAGGTGTTGCTAACAACTTGTCGCAGCTCTCGACGTTGTTTGTTACTCTTATTAGCACAACAGGAGGTTTTAAAAATGCAATGAAGTTGTTAAGTATGCAAATAATGGGGCCACTCGGAATTATATTAGCATTCCAAGCTGCATTAGCTGCATTAGATTATTTCGCTGGCGGTGTAAAAAAGGCTTCAGATGCAATTGACTCATTTGGTAATAAATTTGGAGAATCAGCAGCTAAATTAATAACTTATAAAAACGTGCTTAATGACGCTACTATATCTGCAAAAGAAAAAAGGCACGTTCTAAAAGAAGTTACAAAAGAAACGGGTGGATTAAATGTTAAATTGGATGAAAATAATCAACTAACATCAGAGTCAACTAGGTTATTAGATGACAACATAGAAAAATTAAAAGAACAGGCTGAAGTTAGAGCGATAATAGATAGGCTTACTCAATTAAATACTAATAAGTTAAAATTAGAATACGAATTAAGTCAGCAAACCGAAGGTCAATATGATAGGTTCCTAAAGTCAATAGATGCAGCAGGAGCAGCAATTGGTAGTTTACCAAGTATATCCGACTTTCTGCAATTAGGTAAGTTAGAGAAATTTGCTGAGTTTGTTGGATTAGACGAGATAAAACGCATAGGAGGTGACTTAGAAGATGTTAATAACGAGATAGCTTCTTTGTTAGAGAAATTATCTGGCAAAACCTTAAATGTGTTCAAAGACTTAAAAAAGGGTGGGAGAGCTAGAAAAATCGTTGACGACTTCAATCAATACTTTACCAAAGAAATGGATGCTCTAAATGTAGCTAGGGCTGGCAGTGAAATAAGAAGATTAAAGGAAGAAAGATTCCAAAGATCAAATTCTTTAAACATAGAGATTGCAAATAGAAAAGCTAAAGAGAAAAAATTATTTGAAGATGGTATTATAGATCAAGAGGAATATAACTTTAGAATAGGAGAATTAGAGTTTCTCAAGGGAGAAAAAATGATTCAAATAAACAAAGAAATTGACCGAGCTATAAATGAAGCTAGAATAAATAACTTTATGGGTCAAGTAGAGCTTATTGCTAGTATTGGGGATCAATTCCTTGAGTCTGAAATATCCAGAGAAGAAAGAAAAACTGTTTTAATGAATAATCAACTTAAAGAAAGATTAAGAAATGATAGTTTATCAGCAAAAGAAAGGGAAAGTATAAATGCTCAGATAGAAGCTAACGAGGAAAATCTACAAAAGAAAAGAGATAAGTTAGCCGAGAAGCAATTTAAAATACAAAAAGCAGTATCTATAGGTCAGGCATTAATAAATACCTATGAGATGGCTAACAGGGCGTATAATGCAGTATTGGCTGGGCCAGAAAAGTTTCTGGGTATATCTGCTTTAGTATTGGCTAAAATTGCAGCAGGTACAGCAACCGCCTTAGGTCTCGCTAACGTAGCTGCAATTGCTAGACAACAATTTGTTCCTTCTGCATTATCAGCAGGTGGCGGTGCTGGAGGTGGAGGTGGAGCAGGTGGGGCAGGAGCCGGCATAGAAGCTCCTGACTTCAATATAGTGGGTGCTTCGGCATCTAGTCAATTAGCTCAAACGGTAGCCGGTCAAGAAGCTAAACCTGTTAAAGCGTTTGTTGTTGGTAAAGACATATCATCACAATTAGAATTAGATAGAAATATAAGTAGTACAGCTTCATTCGGAGGATAAGAACAAAAAGCAACTTAATAAGTTATTTAGGTATGGAAGAAATAAAAGTAATCGAACTTATCATTGATGAGGAGAATGAAATCAGTGGAATAGATGCTATTTCAATCGTAGACGACCCAGCAATACAAGAGGACTTCATTATGCTTAGTTCTCAAGAGGTAAAACTAGCAGAAGTAGATCAAGAGAAGAAGATTCTTATGGGGCCTGCTCTAATTCCTAATAAAAAGATATACCGAAGAAGTGGAGAGGATGAATATTACATTTATTTCTCTGAAGATACCGTCAGAAAAGCCTCAGAGCTTTTCCTGACTAAAGGATATCAAAATAATGCTACTTTAGAACACGATGGAGACCTAGATGGCTTATCTGTCGTAGAATCTTGGATTATAGACGATACAAATCAAGATAAATCAAGAAAATACGGTTTTGACCTACCTAATGGCACTTGGATGGTCTCTATGAAGGTATATGACGACTCAGTATGGTCAGATTACGTTAAAACAGGCAAAGTAAAAGGTTTTAGCATCGAAGGACATTTCGCAGATGCTATGGAAAGACCTCAAGAGCAACTTCCTGAGTATGGAGATGAAGAGCTAGAGGCTTTATCACTCATAGAAGAGCTTACAGAGGCTATGGAGGTCGAATTACGCACATATGATGATTATCCTAAGGCTGCAAGAGAAAATGCACAGAAAGTCCTTGATTGGCGTTTGCGTTATGGTCGTGATGAGGTTAAAGGAATGACTAGGGTGGGCTGGCGAAGAGCCAATCAGCTCTCTAAAGGTCAAAAAATCAGCCGCTCAACGATTGCTAGGATGGCTTCATTCAATAGACACCGTAGAAACGCTACTATAGACCCAGACTTAAGAGGAACGCCCTGGAAAGATGCAGGATACGTTGCTTGGCTTGGTTGGGGTGGTACTGAAGGTGTAAATTGGGCTATCCGTAAGATGAAGCAATTCAGGAGAGGGGAGTTTGCGTCTATGGTTATTGATAAGAACACCGCTATAATAGATGATAGGCTTGCGTATGCAACAAAGGAGCTTGCAGAGAAAGCTGCTGAAGATATTGGATGCGAAGGATATCACGAACACGAATTTGAGGGCGAAACCTGGTATATGCCCTGTGAAAAGCACAATCTAGCAGAGGTGGGACCAAAAGGTGGCATAAAAAGCTCTCCTAAAAAACACCCTAAATCTTCAAAATGAACAGAAAGAAATTTGTTACACCATCGAATAGTAGTCCAAGAGGCGGACGTAGAGGATGTTTATGTAAAGACGGTAGGACTTACAGTAAGAAATGCTGCGATGGGTCACTCCAGGCTCAAGGTATAGGTCCTACTAGCGGAACAAGTTAAAAATACAACAAATACATACCGATTTAGTTAAGTAGTTAGTTAATTATTGTTTAACCTTATTAATTCGTATATGAAAGCTAACGAAATTGTAGAGCGTTTCAAAAACGTTTTACTTAGTACTGAGACTAAAGAAGAGGAAACTCCTGTAGTTGAAGACCAAGTAGAATTGTCTGAGGAAGCTAAAGACATCCAAGTTGACGCTGCTGAGGAAGTTAAAGAAACTTCTGAAGAAGTTGAAATGACTGAAGAGCTAGAAGAAACTAAGGAAGTCGAAGAAGAAGTAATGGAAGAAGAAGATAAGTACGCTACTAAAGAAGAACTCGCTAAAGCTATGGCTGAAGTAAGAGGTATGATTGAAGAGCTTACTGCACAAAAGGAAGAATTGGAAGTTCCAACTGAACTATCAAATCAAGAACCTGCTGTGGAGCCATTATCTCATAGTCCAGAAGCAGAGGTGTCTAAAAAACCAACACACCTATTTGCACAAAATAGAAGTAAATCAACTCTTGACAGAGTAATGTCAAAAATAACAAACAACTAAAATAAAATAAAATGCCAAATCCAACTATTACTAGTTCATACGCAGGCGAATTTGCTGGCAAGTATTTAGCTGCTGCACTTTTATCTGCTGATACCTTAGATCAAGGTACTATCACTATTCTGCCTAACGTAAAATACAAGGCAGCTATGAAAGTAGGTGCTTTTTCAAATCTTGTTCGTTCTGCGGACTGCGATTTTGACTCAAGTACTTCAGGAATGACACTTACAGAAAGAGTGCTTACTCCTACTGAGTTACAAGTAAACCTACAAATCTGTAAAAAAGAATTACACGCTGACTGGGAAGCTGCTCAGATGGGTTATTCTGCTTTTGACAGCTTACCTCCGCTATTCTCTGATTTCGTAATCGGACAAGTAGCTGCTGAGGTTGCTAAAGCAACTGAAACTTCTATCTGGAGTGGTTCTGCTGGAGAAGGGTCTTTCGATGGTTTTGAAACTCTACTTGCTGCTGACGCAACTGTTGTAGACGTTACTGCTGCATCTGTTGATTCATCTAACGTAATTGCACAATTAGGTGCTATCGTTGATGCTATTCCAACTGCTGTTTACGGAAAAGAAGACTTAACTTTATATGTATCTTCTAACATCGCAAGAGCTTATGTTCGTGCGCTTGGTGGATTCGTTGCTACTATCGGTGGTGCAGGTACTGACAACAAAGGTTCTCAGTGGTACAACGGTGGTCAACTTTCTTTCGAAGGTATCAATATAGTTGTAGCTAAAGGACTTGCTGACAACACTGCTGTTGCAGCTCAGAAATCTAACTTATTCTTCGGAACAGGTCTATTAGATGACAGAAACGAAGTTAAGTTGATTGATATGGCTGATATCGATGGTTCACAAAATGTTCGTGTAGTTATGCGCTATACTGCAGGTGTACAATTCGGAATCGGTTCTGATATCGTTCTTTATTCTTAATAAACTGAAACATTAATCTAAAAGGGGTAGGTAAGCCTTAGAGCCTACCTGCCCTTTTTTAATACTTAAATAATTATGGCTTGTGATTTAACTAGAGGTAGAAAAGAACCCTGCAAAGACGTAGTAGGCGGTATAAAAGCTGTTTACTTTACTGATTTCGGTGACTTCGGAACTGTTACACAAACAAACGATGAGATTACTGATATGTCAGGAACTTTCACTGCCTTCAAATATGACGTAAAAGGAAACTCTTCTCTTGAGCAAACTATCAACGCTTCTCGTGAGAATGGAACTTCTTTTTATGAGCAAACACTAAATCTAACCCTACACAAACTAAGTAAGGAAGACCACAAAGAGATTAAAATCTTAGCTGCTGGCCGTCCTCATATTGCTGTAGAAGACTATAACGGAAACGTAATGGTTGTAGGTTTAGAACACGGTGCTGATGTATCAGGCGGTACAATCGTAACAGGTGCTGCTATGGGAGACCTAAGCGGATATACTCTTACGTTTACTGCACAGGAAACTAAGCCTGCTAACTTTGTCGATAGCCCAACGGCTGCTGACCCATACGCAGGAATGTCAAGTGCTACTGTAACTGTAACTGAAGGAACCAATTCTTAAACATAGTAGGTTCTTAAACGCAATAGGCCTCACCTTTATGGTGGGGCTTTTTTGTAAACAAATAGTTCGATTTCAAGTTATATAGATATGAATGTGTTAATTCCATCAACATCTAGTCAAGAAATAAAAATAATACCTAGAGATTATACTCCAGGAAGTAATTTTACCGTTATTCTAATTGAAGACGGAAGTGGTAAAAAACAAACCATAACAGGGGTTACAGGTATTTTAGAGGGGAACTACTTTAAGTTAACAGTTGCCTTTACTATACTAATTGCAAACTCAACTTATTTCATAGAAGTTCAAAATCAAGATGGAAGTGTTATATATAAAGGAAAAGTATTCTGCACCACAAGAACAGATAAGAGATATAAAGCATCTTTAAACACAGGTAAATATAGCGAACACACATCTAACACGCTTAATCAAAAATATATAATTGTTGATGGTGGATCGACAGATGAAGCTCCTATCGGAGGCGGTGGCGGAGGCGGAGCTAGCGATGTTATTATTTGTTATGATGAAGGAGATATGGCCGCATTAACAAGCGCATTCCAAATATGTAACTTATATTGTGTTACTATAAATGACACTACATACGATGATTGGTACTTACCTTCAAAAGAGGAAGCTGAAGAGTTATATAGATATCTAGGACTTCTTAATCAAGTTGCTGTACAATACGGATATGACCCATATTATGTTCCAGAAGTGGTGTCAACACCATCTGGACCTAGTCAAACAAATTTATATTATTGGACATCAACAGAAAGAGTTGAATCACCAAGCAGAGCTTATGTTTATCAGAGATGGTTTTATAATCCGCCAATATCAAATTTAACAAAGGACATTCCAGAGAATTGCTACTTATCTGAAGTAAATTGCAATGGTGCTTATTACAACACTAAAAAGACAAGGGTTAGACCTGTAAGATTTGAACCTGGAGTAGATGGAAGTATTCAGGGTAATCTAGGTGAAAAAGGTTATGGGGGTATTGTCGCTGGCGCATATACTCTTAATGGAGTAGATGGTGCATTGATAATCTCACCAACAGAACCTAAACCTGAAGATGCTTACACACAATGGAGTGATTTAGGACAAGTAACAACAGGAGCTAACAGTGAAACGGATGGACCGGCTAACAGCGCAATAGTATTAGCATTAGAAACATAGATATGCCAAGAAAAACTAAACCAACAGGAACAATTAGAGTAGTAAACCTACAAGGATATACTATTCCAGAAATTAAAGAGGACTACAGGAATAATTGGGTCACTTACGGACAGGATAATAATTATTTTGGAGATTTAATTGATAATTATTTAAGTAGCCCAACAAATTCTTGCTGCGTGAATGGTATCGTAGATATGATTTACGGAAGAGGATTGAGCGCAACAGACAGCGAAGAAAAGCCTGAGATGTACGCTCGTTTTAAAATGATATTAAAAGACGAAGAGGTAAAAAAGATAGTTAATGATTACAAGTTACTTGGTCAAGGTGCTGTTCAAGTTGTTTACAATAAAAGCAAAACTAGAATTACTTCTCTTACGCATTTCCCTATGGAAACGCTAAGAGCAGAAAAAGCAGACGAAGGAAAGATAAAAGCATATTATTACCATCCTAAATGGAATGAATATAAGCCATCTGATAGCCCTAAAAGAATACCTACATTTGGTAACGGGAAAAGCAATGAGCATAGAGAACTTTATATAATCAAACCATACAGACCAGGATTCTATTACTATGCGCCTGTAGATTATCACGGATGTTTACAATACTGTTCATTAGAAGAAGAGGTATCTAACTACCATATAAACAACATTCTTAATGGCCTACAGCCATCACTCTTAATCAACTTTAATAACGGAGTTCCTGACGAGGAGGCTCAGCAACTAATTGAAAGCAAAATCCAAGATAAATTCGGAGGGACATCCAACTCAGGAAAGTTCATTTTAGCGTTCAATGAAGACCCAGACCGTCAAGCGGACATAGAGCCTATACACCTTCCTGATGCACACGCACAATATCAGTTCCTTGCTGATGAGGCTCGTGAGAAAATTATGCTCGGTCATAGAGTTGTTTCTCCGATACTTCTTGGAATAAAAGACAATACAGGGTTTGGTAATAATGCAGAGGAGCTTAGAACGGCTTCAGTACTTATGGATAACATTGTTATACGGCCATTCCAAGAGAAGATTATAGAATGCTTAAAAACTATGTTAGCATTCAACGATATTGATCTGAACTTATATTTTGTTACTCTACAGCCTATTGAGTTTACTCAATTAGACAACATTGAAACAAAGATTAAACGTGAAGAGGAGACGGGGGAGAAGCTGTCTGCAATAGATCGAGTAAAGTCACTATTTAAAAAGAAAGAAGATGAAGGCACTATTCATAACGACTGATGATTTAAGACGCAAATCCATCGTAGGTGGGGTTGTGGATGCTGACAAGTTTGTTCAGTTTATTGAGGTAAGTCAAGACATACATATCCAGAATTATTTAGGTACGTCTCTTTACGACAAGATATCTAGCTTGATTATAGACGCTACTATAGATGATGCTCCTAATGCAGCTTATAAAACACTCTTAAATGACTATATAACACCGATGCTTATATGGTTTGCTCAGTCAGACTATTATATGTTTGCTTCTTACCAGGTAAGCAACGGAGGTGTATTCAAACACCGTAGTGAAGCTTCAGACAACCTCTCTATGGAAGAGGTTCATTACTTAGTAGAAAATTCAAAGACAAAGGCTCAATTCTATACTAGAAGATTTTTAGATTATATAATTGATAATAGCAGTAGTTACCCTGAATACAACGATTCTAGTCAAGATGGTATGTATCCGGATAAGTCTGATAATTTCAATGGATGGGTTTTATGAGTTACAAACCAAAGAAAAAAAACATAATTAAGTTAAAGCAGTTTTTAAATAAAGAGCAAGATGCCAAACGAAATATATCACAAAAGCAATTGGGGAAACGCTAACGCAGAAGGGTTTGGCGATGTGTACTTTGATGCAGCAGCAA
>JGI25132J35274_1000062_pt1 | contig 27378 bp, 38 predicted proteins | sample ETNvirenome_6_30_FD_35274 | JGI IMG/M metagenome (IMG submission 35274)
TTTTCCAAAAGCATGGCTGTGTTAAGACGGGTATGGCTGTCTTTAATAGCACTAACCTTGTTAGAGGTATAGTCCAAAACTGGACTCCACTTCTCCAACAATTGTGCAGCCCTACCACCGTCAATATATTGTGTATTTGGTCTTGTTTCTGTTTCGTTCATAATTTTATATATTGGGTTTTAAAAAGGGTCCTTTACATTGGAGATCAGGTAACGAGTACCTCAACAGGTTAAATTTACATAATCCTTGATAACTCATTAATATATGGGTTACTAGGCTTTACAGATTCTGTGGTTAAAGTTTGACTTGCTTCTTCTTTAATTTCAGACTTATTAATAGCTTCTTCCTTGAGAACATCTAATGCTTCTGTATGCTTTTTATCAAACATCTTTACAGCATAATCAAAATTTTCTTGGATAAACTCTAAATCTTTACCAGAAAAGGTTTTACTAATAAATTTAGTTTTCTTTTCGTCAAAGCTTTTAGTTTTTTCAGATAAGAAAATAGACTTTTTAAGCTCAACTAGCTCAGAAGCTAATGCATCACGCTGTTCTGTTAAATCTGTAACCCTATTAGCTGTAGCATCGAGTCTCTTCTTACCATCAACTACGCCTTCTCTAATTGTTTCATTAGCGAGAGCAAGATCAACACCTAAAGTTTTACGAAAACCTTCGAGAACAGTAAGCGCTTTCTTGTTATTAACGGCTTCTTGAATAGAAGCGGTGGGAATCGCCTCATCAATATAAGAATCTAAGTACTCAGAGATACTTTCTACTACTGTATCTCTAAGCGACGCAGCTTCGTTATTGAGCTCTCTTTGATATTTAGAAATAATCTTCTTAAGCTTATTTGTTCTATCATTATCAAGAGATTCAACTACGCTTTTTAGCTTACGGCAGTGATCTTTATCGATAGCCTCAAGTAACGCTTCTAATTTAGCGGCGTACTTCTCGTCTTGTTCGTTAAGAGCAGCTTCGACTGCAATTTTCGAACGCTCTTCTGCTTTAGAGTCCAACTGTTCGTTAAATGTCCCTTCAATTGCTTGAAGAGTCTCCTCAGTGAGAACATCCTTAGCAGCCTCTTTTAGTATGTCTGTTATGTTGCTCATTTAAAATAAATCTTTCTTATATGCTTTTTTAATCCTCTCTTGGATTTTTTGAGCTACAGCCTTTTTTAACTCAGTATTAGCTTTACTATAGTTTTTAGTATATACATTGTTAATAAACGACTTAATAGACTCTTTTAGTTTATTATCCATCATAATTATTTATTATTGTTTAAAAGTTTTTTATAAAACTAATTATCTGCTCCCTAAGATAACCATCTAAATCTTTTTTTGGCAGGCTTTTCATGTTATTTTCAAACTTACCGTAAATTTCTTCATATTTACCATCTTCTGCAAGAACCCACTGTTTAGATTCTAGGATTCCATTAACAAACGCTTTAGGAAAGGAAGGATCTGCGACACAGTCAATAGCAACTAACTTCATATCTGATACCATGGACGTTCCTTGAGGGCCTTCATCTAATTTACCTAATGCTCTGCTAGAAACTCCAACCTTTACACCGTCCATAACCAAACTTCTAACGATTTGACCGCAAGGTGTGCTTAGTACTTTAGACTTACCGTAAAATACATTATCTTTTTGCTTTAACTCAGTGACTATATGGCAAGCTCTCTCTAAATCTACTTCAGCAGTAGTAGGATGATTGAGTTCTCCCATTGCTCTGTTTTCATCTATCATTTCAGAAGTGTAACGTCCCACTTCCTTAGCCATTTCTTCGAGATTATATATTCTGTTATTACGATTTTTTTCAGAAGCCATCATAAACGGTCCCTGAATATAAAGCTTTGAAGGCTCTTTCGCATTCTTCTCTTCGACTATATACTCGAAATCACTAAGATCCGGTTTTTCTACTAAAAGTTTAAATGCCATACTGTTATTAAATATTTATAATACTTTACTATTTTTTCTCAGGAAATAATTCCTTTTCCGTTAGTATAATAAATTTATATCTATTTTTTTTAGCCCATACACTCGCAGCCTCCCACTTTGCTTTATTAACTTCATAAGTGACTTGCTCGTGTATCAGTGTCTCTTTTTTCTTTTTTCTTGTAAAAACAGGTGGTATAGTCTGTTTAGATGGTTTAATCTCTACTAGGTACTTAACATTTTTGTTACCTTCTTTGAGTATAAGTATATTATCAACATAATATCGATGAACTTTATTGTCTATAGGGGAGGTATAGGGTATAACCACAGCTTCTGCAGCCCATTCTAATACGTTCGGGTTACGATCACACCATTGAAAGAAATGAAGCTCCCAAGAACTACGATATTCCGGGGTACTTCTACCTATATACTTACTTTTATTTTTAGGTCTGAAAAGGCCCTTTTTAAAATCTCCCCTTTTATGTATCATCCTATGAAGAATTGAGGTGGAGCTGCATCGCCAAAGCCAGGCGTACCTGTTATCATCATTTGCTCTAACTCTTTTTTCTCAGCTAACCCTTCTTGTAGTAGAGAAGTATCGAGAGCTCCTCCACCAAATAATTGAGTACCTGTAAACTTACTACGAACCCTACCTATAACTATTTTTGTAAGTGCTAACGCATATTGAAACACCCACGGCTCTTTAATTACATCTCTAATAGGTCTTTCAACATATGCTCCAAAGACACCATAAAAACTTTCATTCTTTTTCGGTTCGGGAAATAATACTAAGTTTTGAGTTCTTTCATCAAACTTGAAAGTTCTTTGTATAGATAACATTTTAGAGCGAGTTTCTAACCATTGCTTTAATATATACCAACTAATTAAATCAAATCCATAGTTACCCATTGCATAACTAAAATAAGTTTGTTGCGCTAATGTTTGTTCAATTGTGAATAAATTATTAACCCCGCTGTTACTACCTTCTTCAAAACTATAAACATCTATAACCTTACGATATTGTTTAGTTAACTCGTCAAATCCCCCGATCACCGGTGATACGGAGGTTAATGTCTTAGTGGTTGTATCAGTAATAGTAGTTGCGTTTCTATTAGCGTTAACTGTACCTATTTTATTTGTTCTAGGCACTACCCCTATAGTAACAATGTTACCTACTACATTTGTGCTAAGTTCAAATATTTCTGTACTCGTAGTAAAAACCGTACCGTATTCAGTATTACTTACTTCAGCAGTATTTTCTCCAGATGTTGCAACAGATAAAAGTTTAGTAACTTGAGTATTGGTATCGTTTAAAACCATGGTAAATGTATACTCTGACGGATCAACAATAACGTCCGATACATCAAAATTAAACATTGGTATAAAAACATTTTCTTTTGATTCAGTAAAAGAAAAAGATGTAACAGTAGCAACTGTATCGGTTGTTACTGTAGATGATTGTATAGTAGTTGAATAGCTTGCGGTAAGTTCTGGAGTATTAGTAAGTAATTTTTTTAAATCTAATCCTCTACCTCTAGTGTATAGATTACTATCAAAGACTAAAAACTCTTCAGTATACCCCGCAAACTTTGTATACATTTCTACAGCTCTTGCAATATTTGTATAAAGCTGTTGACCATGTATTTCAAGATTAACCAAAGGATACCCTAAATCATAGCATATTCGATCAGCTAATTTTTCGTAGCTGGATATTTTATTAGCTAAATTGGTAGAAAATAAATGACTACCCGCGCTAAGAAACGTATCATTCCATGTTGTAGTTGCCATTATAATTATTTAGGCTTCTGGAGGTGGCTCTGGCGCCGGAGCTTCTGGTTCTCCACCTGCTTCAGTCTCACCACCAGGTGTTGGTCCAAACTCTGGAGGGGTTTCTCCTCCCTGATCTACTGCAGCTGAGGCGTCAGCAGGTCCTCCTGCTCCAGCTTGCCAATTAGCTCCACCTTCTTGAATTTTGGCAATTTCATGTTGCAATGTAGCATCTTTACGTAGCCATTCTCTATTAGCTTTTACTTGCTCGTCATTCCAACCTAAGAATATTTTTTGAGCATATCCTTTTGAAATGGATTCATTTTGAGTAATACTATTAAAATTATTGAGTTTCAAATCTAATATTTGTTGTCTACGTAACTCATAATAATTACGTGGAGGTGTAAAAACTAAATCAAAAGCATTTTCTCTTAACTCAAAATTTTGCCATAAGTTTTTAAGCTTAAGATGGGTAACAAACGACTCTTTTAATCCCATAGCGAATCTAGCTTGTAATCTAACTACAAAGTTAGCGAACTTAAGTTCTTCTCTTAATACATTAGCATCGGCTTGATAAGAACTCTCTAATTCTGCTCTATTGGTAGGAACTTTGAGTGCTTTATATAGCTTCTTAACAAAATAAACTAGATCCTGCAACTCACCAAGGTTTTGACCACCAGGTAAAGAGTCAACAGATGTACCATTACTACCTTCCCTTTTAGGAAACCAAAAAGCATCAAGTATTGATTGAGGATTAAATGAGTTAACTCTTTGACCTTCATCTAAGTTAAATGTTTTTTTAGACCAATAGTTTTGCATTAACTTACGCATGTAAGATTCTGCCTTAGGTGGACTCATATTACCTACATCAACGTTAAATACTAAACGTTCAGGAGCTCGAACTAATCGATAAATAATAATTGAGTCTTCTATTAATGTTAATTGCCTGTAAGCTCTTCGCGCGTTTTCGATAAAAGGAACTCTAAACGTTTTATCTTCGTTCCAGGTACCGGAGTTTATATAAGTTATTTGGTTTCTGTCTAATGGGATAAAATCCTTGTCTTGAACGTGAGCGGAGGCAGCCTCTCTCTCATCTTTATGATGTTTTAACTTACGTAAAAGAAATGCCTTAATAGACATGTTCTGAAAATTATCATAAACGGGGTCAATAATATGAGTGGGTATATTTATAGCTCCTAAAATACCACTTTCAGGGTAATCTTTATGAATTATATTTTCAAAATATAATTCCCCGTCTATAAGTAAATATCGTAAATATTCCCAGCCTTTTTCTTTCAACTCAAAAACATTTATGAATTTTTTAAACTCTTCATTGAGTTGTTTAACTACTAAAGGGTCGTAATCGAATACATCTCTGAAGTGTAGGTTTATAATATTACCCATCTCATCTTCGACCAGAAATTCATCACAGATTTCATCTAATGCATCAGATACTTCTGCAAAAGCTCCCATGACTCTATAATCTCTCATGCGTCTACCTTTATCGACATCGAGATTAGCATACATTAACTGGTTATATGCTCTATCTGCGAGAAAATTACCAATTGGATGATCTGACTCCGGTACTTTTGGGGTAACTATGGAATGTTTACTTAAAAGATCACCTCTTACTGACCCTGCTTTATAAAATTCTTTAAATTTAGGGTTTTGACTCTGTACGTCATCAATAATCGCGGCTGGAGACCTATAAGGCAGTGCGTTTGATATAAATTGCTGCAAATTCCTTCCAAATGTTGATTTCTTTCCTGTATCCATATGTTTATTGTACTGTTATACCATTTATCCCCGTGACGTCGTAAGAAAATACCCCATATCCTGCAGGATTAATAGCAATAATATCTACCATACCCGTAGCTGTTAGTTGTGGGAACTTAATTGTTAACGTATTATAGTTATTTATTGTGTATGTAGTAATAGGAAAACCACTAACTTCAGGATAGTTAGCTGAAATAGAAGTAGACGGGGTCATATTAGTACTAACTGCTGTTAGTTCGTTGTAAAAATTATAGGCAGACAATGTGTAAGAGGTGTTAAATAAATTAGTGTTATTACTTGAGCTCAACATTACACTGTTAACGCTTGTAAAACTATAACCTTCAAAAGTTTTAGTGGCGGAAAATCCACATAATAAGGTAGTCCTAAAATCTCCTGTAAACTGAGGGCGACCAGATATAGGTACACTATCAAATGCACCTGACACACTCTTTGATCTAGTCAATTCAGATGTATATTTTATTACCTTACTCATATTCAAAACCACTTACCGGTACAAATGTTTGATCTATAGTGAAAATATTAGCTACATTACTATCAGAATTCTTCTTAAACAACCATCCTTTAATAGTGAAATTAGTATTAGCAGAAATTCTATATGGCATAGTACCAGAAACCTCTTTAGGATATTCGAGAGATATATCTCCGGACCATAATATCTCAGATCTAATCTCTAAATCACTAACAAGATTTTGAGATGAGGGTACTTTCCAGCTTATTATAATATAGGGGTTATTATATGGAACAAAATTGCTCAATATTTGATCCATATCAGTTTGAAACCTGGTTAGTATGTCCATACTAACACTAATATTAACAGGTATAGGAGTAGAAAAAAAGTTAGTGTCTATATGACCACTCTCAACGCTCGAAGCTTTAGAAATATAAAAACCAGGTATTTTATTAAAGACTCTTTCGTTGTCTCGAGAGACCCCTGTCATAGAAACAGCAACTACTGGGAGTTTTATATGTTGATTTTTATTTACTAAGTCGTGTATAACTCTTTCTTTAGGAGCGTAAATAAAATTTGTTTGTATTTTATCTTGTACAGATCTATCTTTGTTATATCTATTGATAACAATACTATTAAAAGCAGAAACAAACTGCTTCATAATATCTTTAATTTCAAATCCGTAATATTGAGTCTTCAATAATAATATTTATCCTTTTCTCAATTGTTTACACAGCGTTTGTTGAAATATACTGGTAAGTCATTATAAAAATCTTGTCTAATTTTAAGAAACGTAGAATCCATAATGTATGTTACGCTATGATCATTCTCACCTCTAGTTGTCCTACCACAAGCTTGTATCAAGCTAGATAGCATTTGAAGGGTATACCACTTTTTATCAATTTCTCTTATTGCTACTACTCGTTTATCTAGCCAAGGAAGGAAAGGTAGCTTAACTATTACCTGAAACCTACCTAAATCGTCTTTTAAATCAATACCGTAACCCATAGAAGGACTCACTAAAACTGTAGGATGTTTAGATTCAATATGAGCTTTTAATATCTCTTCGTTTTTTACCCCGGGTTCTCTAAATAAAAGTCTATTATTATATTTTTTGTTTATTAAATTTTTTATATTGTCAGTAATATTATTAGTTTGAGTATGTATAATGCCCTTTTCATTGGGATGATGCTCAAGTATGCCCTCAATTCTATCTACCAACTTAGGTAACGTTTTTACTAAGTTTTTATTATTAAGAGGAGTATCAGTATATACTAATATAGGAGATTGTTTCGGGTCAAATGTACTGTCAATATCTATATAATCATAATCATTGTTGCTAATACCTAGCGATTTTACAAAACTCTTTACACCAACAATTGTTGCAGATAGTAAAACTATTTTATCTGCATGTGCAAATATATTCTTACTAAGTAAATCTACCTTTCTAGGAGTAAATGTTATTTCTAGACCATCTTTTTCAACAATATATTTACTTTCCTTGAAAGTTTTTATAAGGGTTTTCAGTCCACGAAAAATTCTATAATACTTTTTATATTCTAATATTAATTTACTTTTATGATTAAAGTTATTTTTCTTTTTTGTTATGTGTTTTTTTACATCTAAGAGATATTCTCTTAATTCACTTAAGCAATCAAACAACCCTTCATATAGTTTATCCCTATTTAGAGAATATACGAAGCTAATACCCTTTTTTTTCAATTCTCTATAAGGTAATTTAAAGGTAAATTCTTTGACTAATTCAGATTCTAACTCAGACGCTTCATCTAATACTAAAAACTGCCTGCGTTTTAAGTGATCTTCCATTGAGAGAAATTTACTATAGCTCAAACAACTAAATTGACTCTTTAAAGTACTGTCTAAAGCATTATAATAAAAGCAGCATTTATTATCTAAACACTTTTTCTTCTGTTCATTCAAATATACACAAGGAGCGGTATCAACTTCAAAGTTATTATCTAAAGCACATTCATAATTACTCTTACCTTTCAATAATTGAGTATCTTCAAAGAGAGATTTGTACTGATCTTGCAAGGTTTTAGTTATAGTTAAAGAAAAACAACCATGAGATTTTTCTCTGTATACATGATCTTTGTAGATATGCTCTCCATGCAAGTCTGTTTTATATATATTACCACTATCTACCAGATCTTGATAGTTCGTAGTCGCCTTTCTAGTCATATTTGCGATTGTTTTAGCAATAAAACTCTTACCAGTACCGGTAGGAGCCTGAATGATAAGAAACTTTTTATCAGAAAAAAACTTATCATTAACCAAATCGAATACAGCCTCCTGCTTACCAGTAGGAGTATAACCAGATGGAAAATATTTTAACATTATTTTATTATAACTACTAAAGTAGAATTGTAAAACTTGTTTTTCAAGTTTTTCATACAGTTCACCATTTTAAATTTATTGATAGGATCATCATGATGAACATATTTATTGTGGTAGGACATACGAATCTTTTCTTTATTAGACTCTATGCTAAACGGATAGGGAAATTCAAACTTTTTCTGACTATCAAAAATTAATTTAAAGTTAAAATCTTTAAACTCATAAAAAACTAACTTACCTTTAATAACAATTTTACCACGAAGCTCTATTTCTACGTTTTTTAGTAAAATTGATTTAAGGTTATTTTCTATAAGTTCAAGTTGATTCATGAATTCATAAATGCGATTTTTTCATCTGCAGACATAGGTGCAAAACTCTCATTAAACGTTCCCCAAAATTCCTCTTCTGACCAAGAGTTTAAAAGGTCTACATTATCACAATTAATTGTTCTCCAACTCTGCATAAAAATATCCCATGTTATTATAGTGTTTTCATTTGCTGTGTTATATCTAGGACCACCGGTACTAGTTTTAAAGTTTAAAACGGTCTTACCATTAACACTATTAAGTAAATTTAAGTTATTACAACAAAGCATTCTCCTTGTCGCTGGAGAATTAGGTTTTGGCATCCGCCTTAAAAACCTAATCTCACATACTTTGTTATTTAATTCAGATAATAAACTATTTCTACTAACTTTCATCTACTTCTTCGGGTTCACAAACTCCAAAAATACGCTCTTCGTTCAAAAATACACAATCTCTAACAGATCCATCAATACCTTTAACAGAAATATTATCTACTTTAATGCCTTTATCATCAGGAAAGCAAACGATGTCCCCAATATCAGCATATTTGCATAGAGGGCCTGTAAGTATTACTCGTGCCAAGCGCCATGTTTTTTGAACTTGAGCTAATGGAATATGAATACCATTTCTAACAACTGACTTACCATCAGAAGATAAATCCACATACTGAACTAATAGAATATCATCAAGTACTTTGTTTAATTTGTATCCGTATAAACTAAAACTGTCGTTTTGATATGTATCTAAATTAATAAGACTTCTCTTTGCAGAATAATCAAATGCATCTCGTTGAGAATCTGTTAATTTGATATCGGATTTATCTAATGCTTTTTCAAACTCACTCATATTTTTGTATATTTACGTTAAACTCTTTAAAGTACAAATCTACTTCCCTTTTTGAGATTTCATGCAAATTTGCACATTTGCTATAATCATGTTCTTTATCTTTTTTTCTCTTAATATACCTAATAAACTTCTTTTTTAACTTAGGTAATACATTAGTAAGAAAACTATAATGAAATTCTTTATCAGAACTACTCTCACAATGTTTATTCACTGTGTGATTAACTATATAGCAAACATCATTACTGTATTGAGAAAGAAAGCGATTAATAATATAAGGACTATACGAACTATAGTCAGAAATATCTAACTCAGACTTTCTTTTATCATGAAGAATATTGTTAAGAAAATCAAAAACTGTCATACTATAACTTTAGTAGTAGCAATAAACATGTCGTCTGCAATCTCATAAAAGATATCAATAACGTTTTTCATAAATTCTACTACTTCATTATCTCTTAAGTCGGTACTGAAAGCGAACGCGGGTGCTTTTTTACCGGCTTGAATATTAATGCCTGTATGACCAATGGCAACATTATCCTTAGCATATGTAATACTAACACTACACTTACCTTTTTGTTGTATGATGTTATGTTGATTATGTTCTGCGTGTACTATTAGATCGTCCCCATCTACTTCAATAGGTTTCTTGAGATAATTGGTTGAAAGAATGTTCGCAATCTGTGTGTTAAATAATCTCTGAAAAGCAACAGCGCCGAGAGGACACAAATTAGGAACTTCCCAGCAAAAGTTAATAGCATCATCAGAGTAAATATAATCATTGTTAGCAAGGTCTTCATTATCTATCATTCCTTCCGCTTCTACAAGCATAGACGACCTAAAAGCAATAATATTACCTATAGGTAGAGTTTTTTTACCGAAATATTTATAAGCGAATCTATTATGTATTAAATTACCATCGTAGCATTTGATGTCTTCAATAATCATAAATTGATAATATAATATACCTAGATAAAATCAAATTATTTTTCTAGATAGTTATTTAAATATTCATTTAGCCAATCCTTTACGTTTCCAGTAGGTTTCCAGCCTAAAATACTTCTTGCCTTACTATTATCTGCGAGATTTTGGAACGGCTCAAGACGAGCGGGTTTATATTCTATTGGATGGTTAAAAATATTTGCGATTTCTTTAATAGAAACATTATCTCCATTACCTACATTGAAGATTTCTCCGTTACTACAATCAGATTGAGCAGCTAACAGATTGGCCTCTACGACATCTCCAACAAAAGTAAAATCTCTTCTTTGAGAACCATCCCCATATATAGTAAGCGGTAAATTTTGTTTCTTAAGGTTAGTAAATATACCCATAACTAAACAATAAGCCCCTTCTGTAGTCATTTTATTCCCATAAACGTTAAAATAGCGCAAACACACTGTATCTATACCATGGATGCGAGAATATAACTGACAATACTGCTCTCCTATCAATTTTTGTAGACCATATGGGCTTAAAGGACAGTTTTCAGCGGTTTCTGGAGTAGGAAACAAGTTCGTATTACCATATATTGAGGAAGAAGAGCTAAATATAAACTTTTTAATATTCGCATAGCGAGATAATTCTAATAAGTTGAGAGTTCCCCTAACATTTACATCATTAAAAGAAATAGGATCTTGTATAGATGGTTGCACTCTAGCTTTTGCTGCAAAATGAAAAATAGCGTTAGCGTTTTTGCATATAGAAATTAAGTCTTTTGACTTACCGTCAATGTTACTTATATCTTTTTCAATAAAAGTAATATTTGTATTGTTTGGTATATTAGATAATTTACCAGTAGATAAATTATCGATACAAACTATTTCAATATTTTTATATCTATTGATACATTCCTCAATAAACGTACTACCAATAAAACCAGCTCCTCCGGTAACAATAATTTTTTCCATAATTATTCTCTAATAAGATTATTTCTTTCCCATGCTGCTTGCATTGTTAATGGATCTATATTATTTTTTTTGAAAAGTTCTATAAAAGCATTCAAATCTTTAGGAAAACACTTACCTCCAAATCCATACTTTCCATCTGGACCGGGTACATCAATATGAGAATCCCCTACCCTACTATCACTTGTAAAGCCTTCGATAAGTTTACTCCAATCTGCTCCAATCTTGTTTGAAAGGAGTTTAATTTCATTCATAAAAGAAACTTTAGTAGCAAAAAAACAATTCAAAGTGTATTTTATTAATTCGGATGTAATTGTATCTGTTATTGTATACTTCATAGAATTAAATCGTTGCTCATATAAATTTTTAATTTTTTTAGCATCATTAATATCATCTGATCCAATAACTATTTGGGCAGCATTAATAAAATCCCACTTCGCTCTTCTTTCAGTCAAAAACTCCGGGTTAGATGAAACTTTAATATTATATTTGTTTGATATTCTCCTACACGTACCAGGTGGTACAGTCGACTTAATGATTAATTGCTGATTTTTTATATAAGGTTGAATCTCTTCAAAAACGCTTTCAATAATTGAAAGATCTATTGTCCAATCCTCCTTGGGAGGAGTTGGTACGCATATAAAAATAAATTCCGAATTTACTGTTTCTTCAAGAGTGTTAACAGAAACTTTTGGGTTTTTATCATAAATTTTAACATCATGAGTTTGACCAAAACCCCAACTAGTAGCAGAACCTACAAATCCACCTCCTATTATACCTATTGTATTATTCATAATTAATTTGCCTAGAAATTATTACTTATTAATAATATACTGATGAGGTTTATCCCAGTACTGTTTTGCCTTTTCAAGCCTATCTTGTTGATAAACTATTTTGTTATCTAGTATATATTTTTCAAAATCTATAATTGGATAAACATCTAGACATGTTTTTAAACTAGCATTATAAAATTTAATGTTTTTATTTAATTTGTTAAAGTTTTTGTAAGCTAAAGAATGTATATTTCTCATTTGATTATTGGCCTTTTCAGGCCGTGATAGATTAGCTCTATAAGATTCATCAAAATGATTAGGATCTTTTTTAGATCCAGTATCTTTGGTAAAACCTAAATCCGCTCCTAAGAGTATAACCTCTTTAAATCCCATATGCAACGTTAACTGTAAAGCAAGGTTCATCGTAGTGCCAGATTTATCAATCCGTTTTACTATATTAGTAGAGAAGCAAGATTCATTAACTAACCCATCGGTAGTGGGTTTGTACTCTGACATACTATTAAACCATTTTATTCTAGGTATTTTATTCTTAGGGTCTATTGTGTTTTTGAATTGACTAGAAATAAAAGAAATACTCTTTTCCTCTCTACAAGCTTCCTGTACAGATTCAGTCCAGGACCTACCCCAGTCTGGATGATTTACATTAGTAGAAGAAAATAGGTAGTACGTAGGTCTCCATAATGAGTTTTTAGGATAAATTAAAGAAACCTTATTCATAGCAATGGAAATCTCATCTTTAATAAGATTTAAATTAGTGCTAGCTAAACTAGGACCATTGGCTATAATAAAAACTCTATCATTTTTGTGTTTATCTTTAAATTCCTCAAAAACATTATTCATTTTAAATATTAAAGTATTTTTCTATAAATTGCAATGCACAATCTTTAGAAACTTGCTTGCTTTTTACCGATGGCCACTCCTCAATATCTTTAGAAGAGTATATTTTACGAGTACATGCTCTAAATTTTAATTCTTTTTCCTTCATAAAGGATTTATCTTCAAAAATAACCGGTAATTTTTTGTTTTTAAACACTGCAGCATATACTGCAGCACGGTGGTTACCTGCTATAATATAAAACTTCTTTTTATTTTTGTGTTCTAAAAAATGACCACATACTTCACCTTGTCTTGTCGGAAAACTCTCTGGTTTATATCCATGTGTAAGGAATGAAGAGACTAGTTTTTTGAGCTTAGATACTTTTTCTTCAACATTAAATTTTATAAAAGCAACATCACTAAAACATTTATGCGATGATTCATGTAGCCACGGTAAAAAACCTGTTTTATAACTTAAATCAAAAATATCAAATTTATTATTTCGTATATTGTATAAATCTCTTAATGTTTGTGGTTTAAAATTTTTATAAAATTCGAATAAATAGGTGTTTTTAAAATTAATATTTTTATTTTCTAAAATCTGCAAAGAGGTAAGATACAGAGGGTTTTTTTCTATACTTATAGGTATTCTGCTCAAATTACATATATTGCTAACTGATATTAACATATCATTTTATTTACTACATACTAATATAGGTCTTTTATAGTTTAAACTGCTTTTTATATCTTTATATTCTGTAAATATAGAGAAGTTTAGCTCTTTAAGAAATTTAACAATATAGTTTACAGAAGGCACTGAGTATAAATTATTAAATTTATTAGATTTAGATTTTTTATTAAGCGGTAAACATGTTTCTTTTTCTGTATTATAGCTTTTAAATTCTAATATTAATGTATCAGCTATACTAGATAACTTTTTCAAACACTTATTAATATCTGGTACACGATGAAGTAACCCTAGGGCCATACATATATCAAATTTTTCTATTTTATCTTCATATAAATCTACACACTTAAAATTTATATTTTTTAAATTAAAAACTTCTTTAGAAAGTAAACCTCTTTGTATCCGAATAGGGTCAATATCTGTACCTAATACATAATTGGCACCCTTTTTTGCACACTCAATAGCATAATAACCATCTCCACATCCTATATCTATTAATGTTCTATTCTTTAAATTTATTTTATTAATTATAGGTTCTAAACGCTGCCATTTATTTAAATTGTAACCCGGGCTATTAATGTGGTTTTTACGAGTAACAATATTAAACGGAAACTCATAAAAACAGTTCCATTCTCCGTTTTCAGATAACTCATTTACTTTATTCTGCAGTTGTTCTTTGGTCATATATTGTATTGATATTGTTAATACCGTCGGTTAAAAATAACGTATCCATTCCTAATGCTAAAAATTTTGAATCTTTATATTTTATAAATTGATCTTTTATATTTTTTACTATATGATAACCTAATTTATCTCCTAGTTTTGATTTAAGAGTTTTTATAGCGTCATTATATAAAAATGAATTAAAATCTCCAATACAACCCAAACTTGCAGACAAATCGTAAGGACCTATCATATAGTAATCAAAGTTCACTTGAGAAATCGAATCTATATTTTTTAATCCACGTTGAGTTTCTATTTGGGCGACTATTATAGGAGACCTTAACAAAAAATCTTCTTGACCCCATTTATTTTCTCTAACTAAGCCCTGACCTCTCGACCCTTTAGGGGGATAAAAACAAAAATTATATGCTTCTTCTGCTTGTCTAAAATCTTCTATAGTAGAAAATATAACCCCAGTGCATCCTGCATCTAAACACATTCTTATAACAGTTTTGTCTAGATAAGTTACTCTTATAAAACATAATTTATTTTTAAGATTACATATTTGTATACAATTATACAATGTTTCATTGTTATAACATCCATGTTCAAGGTCAAATACAACACCATCGAACTTTGAATTACATAATATCTCAGTTATTGTACAATTAGATATTTGTTGCCATAAAAGTTTCATAATAAATAATCTGAGCAAATACCTTTGCAGTTTTTATTGGATGTAGATATTTTTTTATTAAGATCTACTAAAATAGATTTTTTTCCTAATATTTTATTAGTATTGGTCCAGATATATCCTCTGGATGTCAATGTATAATCATCCTGTTCATGCCAAAAACAATGTATATTATCTATTAGCATTTGTTCTAGGGCTTTAAGGTTTTTAGCATGACACCACAAACTAGGGTGCGTTAAATTATGACATGATATTTTATACTTTGGTTCATCATGACCGAGAAAATAATTATCATCTATAAACCATACATCTACTTCACAATTATAACCCATGTCTAAAACCTTTTGTACTTGCAAAGGGTTATTTTCTAGCTCGTTATTTGGCCCAGACAAGTTACCTCTATGAGATATAAAAATCATTTACCAAGATCTTTTAAAAATCTCTCCAGCTCGTTATTATTGCGGGAAATATTTACTGCGTCACAAGTAGGATATGGATTTGATATACCATAATCGTTAATTAGTGTGCGATTTGCGTGAAATAGATCAAAAATAATATCATCATATATTACTCCCTCTCTTTTTAGTTGTTCAATCGTCTTATTTCGTACAGTACTAGGGCGAGCTGTAGTTAGTATAATATATACTTTTCCGGTTTTGTGTAGTTTATTTAAAAATTCAATATTCTTTTTTATACCAGGGCTGTCCCCCCAATAAGGTTTTAAATATTTACCACCAGATCCCTCAACTAAGACTCCATCAATATCAACAAACAAAGTTTTATATTGACGTATAAATTTAAACCAATCTTCTTTTGTACCCCAATCTATATAATTTGCTACTTTTATTCCTTTAAATATAATACCAGAAGATATCATACTTTTTATTATATCAGATAAAAATAATTTGTTTTCGTTTTTTCTTTTTTCGAAAAATTTACAATATTCATCTGCACTGCTAAAGGAGTAACTACCACAACCGAAAGTAGAAGAGACTACCTGTTTTTCTACTAAATCTATTATAGTATTATTATTATCTAATTTAATATAACTTTTATTTGATGGATTTATAGAAGTAGTATCGTTAAGATCGTAGTAACACATAAAATTACCAGTCTCAATATTATAAGAAAATTGATTATCAACTTCTTTTATAATAACTTGACCTGTAATATCAGCCTTTTTTATAACCTCATATACTGTATGTGGCTGGTTATTAGTTCTCTTTTCTAAAATTACAATTTCTGCTTTATCTTTTATACCTATCTCTTCAAAGCAAATAGTTAAAGCATCTAAACAGTTATATTGTTCTAAATGTTCTTTTAAAAAACCAAAATATACTTTATTTATATTAGTGAAATCTATTTTTTTTAAAGCTTCCACAAGCATCCAACTACCGTTTGGATGGGTTAACATCCATTTTGGTTTCAGGCCCTCAAATCTTGATGAAAGTCCAGCTGCGGTAACAATTAAATTAATCATGTTAAATTATATATCCTTTCTCCTTTAAATTATCTATACCGTACTCAAAATACGGGTATCTCATATAAGTTTTAATTTTAGGTCTTGATGGTGGGTTTTTCACAAAATCTTTAGGCCATGAATATATCCAACCTTTCATTTCCGGTGGTCTTGACCAAGTATCTTTCCATTTAAAATTAAAATAATTTTTATAATGTTGTTTAAATTTTGTTTGATCTTTTTTTATTTTTTCATGATTATTATCATCCGGTAATCTCTTTATATCTGAATAATGTCCTTTGTTTAAACTATTTTTTTGATAATTCATATCATCAATTAATGTAACAGGAATAAAGTTTTTATCATTAAAAAATAGATTACATAATTCATCATGAACACAACTACGGTGTGGATATTCAATTAAAGATCTAATAGCATAATCTGCTTCCTTATACTGCCCTCCGCAAAAATTTTCATCCCACATACCTATTTTTTTTACTGATGCAGGTGTATGGCTTGTATAATTATCCCCATACGGTCCTATTATGAAATCATAATGGTTATGCATTTCTAGTACTCTAGAAATAAAATCTTTAGGTACAATAGCATCATTTTGAAGAGTAATTAAAATGTCACATTTTGGATTATTTAAATCTTTGAAACCATGCAAAAAAGCTTGGTTATAATTTTCCGCTAAATTACCACACGACCAATCTGGACGTGTCATATTATGAAGCACTTTAACGTCTGAAAACTTTTGGTTGATTTCGAAATTAGTGTTATTATTAATAATATAGATTTGTTTATTAGAGTAACTCTTTAGATCGCTATTATATAAAGACTCTAATGTTCTATTTAAAATATCTTGTCGTTTATACGTTATAATAAAAATTTTAATTCTTTTCATTTGTATATAATGTTTCGTTTATTTTAATACACTCTTCCCAGTCATCCTCTGTATCTATATCAAAATTTTCTGGGTGATCTACTTTATAAAAATACGGGCTTTTACCTACTCTATTTTTAAGCGTAGAAAAAACAGACTTTTTAAACATATAAAATGCTGAATTTTCTTCATATAAAGGAGGTAAATCCTGGGTTTGTTCTAGTTTAAGGGGGTTATGATTTACAGGACAAAAACCATATTTTTCATGTCTCCATAGTCTAGAGTTTATAATATTACAACTCACAACAGAGTCGTATTTATTATTCTCAAAAAACCTATAAGCTTTCTCTAAAGTTTCTTTTTTGAGAAAAGGACTAGTAACATGTATTTGACATATAACATCGTTAGGTTCTAAAACGGTTAAAGATTCCGCGCAACCTCTCCAGCTACCACTAACGAAATTATTAATAAGCTTATTAACCGAAATATCGTTACCACATAAGCTATCAGGGCGACTAAGAGTTATAACATTTTTTAAATTTATATCATTTTTTATCTCTCTGATAATTTCTTCACTATCAGTATCAACAAAAACCATAAAATCCTTTAGCTTATATAAAGTATGTTTATAAAGAGGTATATCGTTAATTCTTCGAAAATTTTTACCTGGTACTCTCTGGGATTTATGTTTTATAGGTATAAATATTTTCATATTAATATAATATTAACTCAACTTAAATTATCTACAAGATAATTTTTTAATTTTTTCCCTAAAGGCATCTCTATCTAAAGTTTTTGAATCTAAAATATATGTTAAAATTTCATCTAATAGAACTCTGGGGTTATTTTTAAGTTTGCTTTGCGCAAACCGCCATTGATTTAATTGATTATGTCTTTTGGACTTAAAACACTGCTTAGCGAATTCAATTTCGTCTCTAGAACACCCATGTTTGTAGCCATCAGCAAACGAATCTAAGTAAAAACTAAAACCTGTAATATAAAGAGACCCAACATTGTGATTTAATAAATCAAAAATTGCGGCGAATCCTGTATTAGATCTACATTTAACGCTTTTGTTGAGCTCGTCATACAATTTATAATGCATTAAATGGTAGTTAAAGTTATCTTGAATGGTTTTTACAGTACTTTTTTTAACTAAATTATGTAATTTATTACTATTACAATTTCCTTTAATATCAGATCCGGGAATGGTACTTATCCATTTGATATTATTGTTTTTTAAATAATTAATATCTATTTCACCCCCATTATCTTTATGTTCAATAAGGCAATTGTATAGAATATCTGTTCTTGTACCTAAAAAATTACCTAATTTTGGTAATAATTCTAACCCTCTATTGATGCGAACAACAATATCAAAATTATCGTCAATTTTTTTACCAAAGTCTTTAAAAACAGAAGAAGTAGTATACTTAGCTGGTCCTATAATAATAACCTTTTTATTTTGTAAAAAATTTAAATAGTTTTTATCCAAAAAAGTGTCTTTAGTCATATTAATACTTCATATAATTATCTAAACAATATTTGAGCGCATCCTTTTTATTGTTTTGTTTATGATGCATATGCAGAATTCGTTCTTTTAAATGTTCTTCCCCGAACTCATGATGAAAGCGGTCTTGTTTATCTCTGTTTTGTCTGCTTCTTACATTATACTCAGGGGGTAGTATATACAAATTAGGTTTAGATTCCCATAAAGATATTCTAAAAGAAGGTTGATCGTAAGGACATTTGTTGTAGTACTTGCGGTAATACTGAGGCCATAATTTGAACAAGTTATCGATTCTAGGACACTTTTTGAATCCAAATACCCCTGTATTAACCTCGGAAAAGGCGTATGGAATATTTTTATACTCTGGCATTATGTTAGAATACTTCATTCGTTTACGTGCTAGATCATGAGAAATAACTAGTTCATAATGATCTAGCATATCAAAAATATCATTAATATTGTAATTAAAAACTGTATCGGTATCTAAGAATAAAGTCTTATTATACGGTGAATACTTAAGAACATCTACTTTAGCTCTTACAACTTTACATTCAATTTTTTTACATACGTTTATTCCTGGAACTAACTGTTTTAATTGTTCCGGATCCATATCTGAAAAACAAGTTATATGAGTATCAGGATGATACTCTCTAAATGTATCAACGGATATATTAAGCTCTTTGAAATAATTAACGTTAGTACTATTAGTATTATGTACTGTGTATACAATTCCTTTATCTATTTTTTCCATATTTATTTTTTACTTTTAACAAATGCGATTTTTTTATTAATAACTTTATATATATTATCTTTACCAAAAAAATGACGAGTGTAATTATTTTCAATAGGTCTTGAAAAGTCGTCAACCACAACTACCCCGTTGTTTTTTATAAGAGTAAACGCAGTATACAAACTTTTCATCCTACCAGGACCTGCCCAAGGCCTAGGTGGTTGATGACCTAAAGGCCCGTCAACAAAAATAAAATCCCATTCTTTATTTGTTATATTTTCTGGTAATTCAATAGTAAGTTTGGATTCATTATACTTTAAAATTTTATAATCTTCAACAAACGTATTATATTTTACTGGAATAATATTAAGATCACTATTTTCAAAGTTAGAAATCCATTCTATATCATCTTCAATAAAAACAGTAGTACCATCTTTGTTAAGATTATGCCACAAAAAAGAATCATTACCTAAACCAAAAACTAATAAATTACAAGGACACAACGGCTCTAACTCTTTACATATTTCTTCATAATAAAAAGAACTCATTAAACCGTTACCATATTTCTCAATTAAGTCTTTATATCTCATTTATTTTTTTATATAGTTGTTTAGCCCAATCCAAAGGATTATATAATCTGTCAAATTCTTTTTTAGCATTATTAGATATAAAATTTCTTGTTTTATGGGAAGATAATTGTTTAAAAGAATTAATCCAACTTTCTTTTTTACTCGCGATAAAACCGTTATCTGGATTGCCTAGTATATGTAGGTTACTAGGTGTAAGATCTGCAACAACAGGTATACCTAACTGATGAAAGACAAAACATCTTCCTGCATTTGATTTGTTTTTAAATCTTATTGCATAGTCAGTACTATATAAACCAAAATCTATATTGTTATTGCATTTATATTCCTTCAAGTATGTAATATTAGGACACAAACCAATATCAGCTGACATAATATCATCAATAATACGATTAATATTCCATTTTTTAAAAATTATATTAATATTAGGTCTCCCTATCTTCCAATTAAAATCAGGATTTCCATTAATAATTAACAACTCTATATTTATTTCTTTAGAGAAATCTTCAAGAGCTGCCTTTAAATGTGGACCAAATTTAGCTAAATGAGGATAATGTCCATGATAACAAAATCTTAATACATTAGTATGCTTGTGTTTTTTAGTAGATATTCCTTGATAAAGGCTTTCAATTAAAGGGAACAAAAACACATTTTTATTATTAGATAAACTTAATTGTTCTTCTATTGACCCTGTAATTATAAAATCTGCGAAATCATAACTACCTACTACAGGGTTTATTAAACCTATTTTCTTTTTAGGGAACTGCTTTTTTATATTAGCAGCCTTATTTACATCTTCTTTATCTACTATTATAACATCCTCATTTGTTATATTATTAACTATTGACGAAGATATACCTAATTGTTTAAAATATATATTTAAATCATTGACCCATATTCTGTATGAACCTCTATTGAGGTTTTTAAATTGAGATATAAAACATATTTTAGTATTCATTATTGTAAAGTTTTAATAAAATCTATAAATTTGTCTGCATAATGATTTTGAGTGTAGTTTTTAGTATAATTTAAACCGAGATTAATTTTTTCTTGTCTTTTTGTCTCATTATCTATATAGTATGTAAGAATATCTATAATCTGATCATCACTCATTTGCATATTAATTTCGATTAAAAATTTCTTGAGATTTTTGATGTCATTAATATGATCATCATATATATCCCCTGCTAAAGCTGTACCACACATAGGTACTTCTATATACTTACCTAGCCTATATTTTGTTACTGCAGAATCAGTAACAATAATTTTAGCAGAATTAATTTTATTAGCAAAATCTATTGCATACTTATCTGTATGTGCGTCTGGATGACTCCCTCCTACATGGGGGATTACTTTACAAACATACTTTGAAGGTATTTTGTTAAGTACTTTTGTCATACGATATCTCAAAGGATAGGCGTTTCCTAATATAGTACTAGCATGTGTTGCACCAACTATTGCAATATCATATATTTTTTTAATTTCTTTTCTCGGTTTAAATATTTTATTATCAGCACAGTGAGCTATCCATGCCATTCCCTTCAAGGAAGGTGGTCTATTAGTAGAGAAAATATTATTATACCTTGTAAAATCATTATAATGATGGCATATTACATAATTACATTTACTTTCTTTAATTTCTTTAATGGTCCAGTCGATGTCAAACATTTCATTATAACGTATACATTTTTTGTAGGTAACTTTATCAAAACCTTTTATATCTAAAGGTTTATAACATATAATCATACTACAATCTCTGCCATTTAAAATGCTATCTATATTATACTGACAGGACTTATTTTCATCCCAATTACTCCATCCTGGACCGGTGTAAATACCTTTAACATCATTTCTATTAAAAATAGCTCTAATAGAATGAAATCTCACTCTTGACATTTTAGTGTCAAAATATTTTTTATTTACTAAAAATACTATATTATACATACTTTGCTTTTAATTGTTCGTATATTGTTGTGGAAGAGTATTTTTTGTTCTTATCAATACCCAATCTACGCCAAGCTTCATTCCATAAATGTAAACCATAGATATTATTACTAGGTTTTAACTTTTTATTGTCTGTAACAAACAAGTGAGACTCAAATGGTGCAATAAAACTAAAAGTGTGTACAGGTTTAACAAATTTTTTATAATTAAGATCACTTACAGCAGAATTTAATAATTGCGGACCAACTACGCCCCACTTTAAAGTTTTTTTATCCTTTTTTAAACATTCATCATAGCAAAATTTCATAATATTAGTACCCGGGGGACATTTAATTGCGCCTGTGTTAACAATAGGCTTACCGGTGTTGTAGTCCTTTTCAGAACAAAAAACAAATTTTTCAGTAAAATTCCACGGTTGTAAGCACACCATATCAGTATCTACCCACCAACCACCTTTATCATAAAGAAGTTTATATCTAAAATAATTAGAAAAAGCAGAAAAAGAACCCTTTCCGGGTCCTACTTTATAGCTAAATATATCTTTTTCTGGTAATATTTCATTACCGTCTTTAACAGTAACTCCTTCTGGTACATTATCAATATTATTGTAAGTATACAAAACAATATTCATATTGTTTTTTACAAATGAATTTAACGAAAGTCTTTCCATGATAGATAAAGTGTTACCTATCCATAAAGTCTGTATTAAATTACTCATAAATCTAAATGTTGAATCCAACATTTCAAAATTGCATCATCAGTCCACATACCTTGCTGTTTAACTATACTTTTATTGCCGTGAAAATTTACCTCTGTTTTTCTACACTCATCATATACTAAAGAAGCGTTTTCAGAAAGAGATGAGTGATATACATCAGTAACTTCATTATATATAGATTGTTTATCTTCAATATAACCGACATATTTAATTTTATCAGTATTTTTTTGTATTAAAGGATATACTTCTTTAGACCAATATTCAGTATCATTATTACTACCATATATACGTATATCATTGTGTTTATCTTTTAAGGCTCTCGCAACAGAAATATGTACTTGTTTATTTCTGTCTATTGAACCTATAATACCAGCAACTCTTTTTTTACCTTCCTTTTTTGATTTCAATTGTTCTACAACATTACCACAAATAAACCAAGATAAATTTTTAATTGTATGCGCCTTGTGCCAGTTAATTTGCTCTTTGTTTAAAAAATGTATTTTATCAAAAATATGAGTAGGTTTTTTTTGCAATGGATATAATTCCTTTTCATGTAAGCTCAGAATAAAACGGTGCACCGGTGGTCTTGTTTTTCTTATATCAAGAAAATGATAAATTAATCTATCTTCCTTCTTAAGAGAAATGTTTGTAAGTAATTCTCCGTTACATTTATCTGTATGCCATGCATGTGGGCCATACATAGTACAATCAATGTTATTTTTATTAAAAAGATTACATAAATTAATGAAAGCAGTAGTTGAGCCTCCTGGATTACTCCAACCTGTTAGAATTTTTACCATTTTAAAGCTTTAGAAGTGTTTGAAAAATTATTTACAAAAATATCCCTACATTTCAATGCAATATCTCTATGTTCTTTTTGGGTGTCTTCCTTAGATCTAAGGTCAATGTAATGAATCCACGATCTAATTGATCCTTTCATATACATAGTTGTTTCTGTTGTCAGAGGTAGTATCATTCTAGCGCATTCTTTAGCGACTCCATCATCAATTAAGCTCTTATATAAAAGTTCAGCAGTATAAAGATAACTATCAATCGCATTATTATAATCATTAGGCAAATTATAAACCTCATCCCCGACTTGTCTATTAGTTTTACCCTGCTTTCGCCATTCAATATCCTCAAAATTTGTAGCGTTACTGTAACGCTGACTAAACTCTTGAAACGAAAAAGACCGGTGTCTTAATATTTGTGCTGCTATCGCTCTCGAAGTTTTTATTTCTAAACACATATCTACCATTTCAAAAGGAGACCAATGTTTGTGTTTAATAAGATAACCTAAAAGTTTAGGAGCAGTTTCAGTATTAAGTTGATTAGATGGATTAGATACTCTAGCGCAATATGCAATAAGATCCTCGGGAGTTTCTATGTTATTTATACTCGGATGTGTAATAGAGACTAATTTAACTTCCATATAATTATTATATAGCTAAATTGTAGAAATCAATAAATAATTACAGCAATTATGCCGAAAGCAAAACGGGAGTCTAGAAAGCCTTCTAAGGCTTCAAAGGATATAGAGGATCGAATTCATAGAAACTATTTTACGAATTTTGATATTAATCAAGAGTTTGATTTAAATGATGTACATAATTCTTTTTTAGAGTTAGCATTAGATAAAAGAACTAAAGTGTCAATAATAGACGGCCCTGCAGGATCCGGTAAAACATATCTATCCGTACTAGCAGCACTTCAATGCTTAAAAAATCATTACGTTGATGAAATCATATATGTTAGAAGTATTGTAGAATCTGCATCTAAAAGCTTGGGTTCCCTACCTGGAGAAGCCGATGAAAAGTTTTTACCATGGATGTATCCTTTATTTGATAAATTACAAGAATTATTAACAGAGTCTGCTGCTAAAACTCTTATAGCAGAAGACATAGTAAGAGGTATACCTGTGAATTTTGTTAGAGGAGCTACGTTTAGAAATAGTTGTGTAATAGTAGATGAAGCGCAAAATCTAACGTTACCAGAGATAATAACTATTCTAACTAGAATTGGCAATAACTGTAAATATTTTATTGTAGGAGATAAAAGACAAGCTGATATAGGTAAGAAATCAGGATTTGAACAAATATTTAACCTATTCAGTGATTATAGATCCGAATGCAAAGGTATTTTAACATACGAATTCACCTCAATGGATGTCGTACGAAGTGAGATACTAAAATATATAGTAGAAAAACTAGATGAATTACATATGAAAGCGTAACGCCTTAGCAAGTCGACTGTGAAGAGATTTTTTATTTTCTCCACTTTCAACTAAACGGGTATACTCTTTATGAAACGCCTCTACGAACTCTTTAGATAGTTCTAGATTACGCGGGTAAAACATTCGTGTCTTTAGGGTTAGGTACCCCTCACATAGCTCGTCATATTTCATTAAATTATTTATTCAATCCGGAAAGCTTTTTTCATTTTTTCCATTTCTCGTATCTCTTCTGGAGTAATAATTTCCCCTGGTTCTATAAAATCTCCATCGTTATCCAAGTATAAATTAATTAATTCAATACGCTCTTTTCTATTGCCAAATACTTCAATAATAGCTGGTCTATCTTCTTCTACAAAAAAAGTAGATTTTGGATTATTAGAATAATCCCTATGAACAGCTTTAAATATATTATCAATTTCTTCTATATATTGTTTATTTGTATCTCTAAGGTCATCTTCTACTAATTCTACCGGAGCTACTTTTGTAATGGGTGTAAAAAATATAATATCTAAAAACCGAAGCGATTCCCTAACAAGTGGCATACACTTTTTAATAAATTCTTCATCTACGTCTGAATCTTTTTTAGCTTCAGACCAAATACTATAAACAATATTATCTAAAGGACAGCGGTCAAAAATAATTTTGTCGTCTTTCTTGGTTTTTTGTAATTCATCAATCATAAAGTTCAGTATAGCCCACTGAGTATCTTTATTTGTTGTTGATGAATGATCTAGACCTTGTTCAGCAATAATATCTCTATAGCTTTTTTCTAGAGTTTTATAACTAGGCCATTTCTCTAAAAAATCTTTTATTAGAGTACTTTTACCTTGACACGCTGTGCCACTAATTGCAATCCTCATTAGATATATTTACTGGATATATTATACTTTCAAGGCTTTATCCCATATAACTAATTGCAAACGAGGACTAAAGTTGAAATAGTGCTTCTTAGCAAGCTCTGCAACCATACTACTCATCTCAGAATGCTCTTGTCTACTACCGCAACAAGGCATTAACCAAACACGAGAAGGTGGTATATCAAACTTATCAACATAACTATCCAACACCTCATCCATGTCTGCTTGAGTTTTAATAACAAACTTAAAACCAGATCCGTACGTTGCATGCCACTCTAATACTTTAGGAATATATCTCTTACCCAACGGATCACCATTGGAAGATAATTTAGGAGAAGTAGTGAAAGTAGCTTTGATATTACCAGCTCGCCATTTAGCACTAGGCTGAATAGTAGCATTAGTCTCAAAGTCAATCCGTGGTACCCAACCCCATTTCAAAAATAGGTAATCAATAAATCTAAGTAATTTATTTTGCTGAATTAAAGGTTCACCTCCAGTAATTTTAAGAATAGCACCATTATATAAATGATCTTTGTAGCCATTCTCTTCAATCATCGCGAGAATACTCTCAAAAGTCATTTTATTTTTTATACTCCAGGATACAAAGCTATCGCATCCATGAGGAGAATCTGCAGATGCGAAACCTTTGCAGGTTAAATTGCACATAGATAGTCTCATGAATACAGAAGGCATTCCAACAAACTCACCCTCTCCTTCAATAGTATAAAAGATCTTATCATCTGATAAGAACAACTCATTTGATCCAATTATTTCGTCAGTCATATTAATTTCTATCTTCGTAATAACTTATATCATTACCGAAAGGATTTTTCAACACATTTTTTATGGAAGGTGCTTTTGCTTCTATATCTTCTTCTTTTTTATTGTTCCAGTTTATATCATCCCAATTAGAATAATATTCCTTTTTATCTGAATATGGTCTAGGCTTGCTTCCTTTGCTCATAAAATTCCTTTATATATAGCGCTGTTCTTTTCATGCTCCCAAACTTCAACCTTTTCTACCCAACAACGACCATCGGTCATATCCTCAATAAAGCTTGAAGCTAGATTATAACAAAATTCTGCAAACTTCTCAATACCAACTCCATCCATAATACGTAAATCAATGATACCCTTTTCATGTAGCTCTTTAAATGTATCTAGATGTGGATCCTCTGAAGATATAACGGTTGTATGGTCAAATTGATCTTCTAGTTTATTTTTTAATCCCTTAAGACCACCAAAATCTACAACCCAGTTCTTTTCGTCTAGCTCATTACATCCAAATAAAAACTTAGCCACTAGACGATAACCATGCAAGTATTTACAATGACTTGATGCTTTAGGCTGTCTGAAGGCACAGCTACCTAACTCTATAACTTTCGTGCTTCTAAATTTACTCATAACTCAATTATAAATCTATCCTTATCGAAATCAAGG
>JGI25132J35274_1000065_pt1 | contig 26743 bp, 25 predicted proteins | sample ETNvirenome_6_30_FD_35274 | JGI IMG/M metagenome (IMG submission 35274)
ACATGAAGTGGCAAGACATATTACAAAAGAAAAGTAAGGCTCGTCGCAAAAAGGGTTCAAAGCGGGCTAAGAAAAAAAAGCAGGGTAAAAAAGATGCCTGTTATTACAAGGTTAGAAGTCGCTATAAGAAATGGCCCTCCGCTTATGCTTCTGGCGCACTAGTTCAATGTAGAAAGGTGGGGGCTAGTAATTGGGGCAATAGCAAAAAGAAGTGATTACCATGATTGTTTCTACACCTTACGTTGAATGCTATGTTAAGAAATCCTTTCTTTCTGGACAACCGATTTTTAGAAAAGATGAAACCATATTTGGGGTTATCAAAGCAATTCGTTTTATTCGCAACCGTGCGCCATTATTCGTAGTCTACTTTCCGTCAATAGGCGCACTATATGACAAAGTAGACCAATGTTCAATTTTTATTAGAGAAGAAACACCACAACAACAAATCACAATGAATGATGTTGGGTGGTGGGATTCCATATCAGATAATTGGCAAATGGTTCAAATTGAAGGGCTTAGGAACTGCACTATTTTTATGAAGAATAGAAAGGGAGTGCCGAAGAAAGGTAATTATTTGTGGACTTGCGACCCCTTACCAGAAAGAAATGTAGACTANGGACTTTCACAAGTATGGAATGAACACAAGACAAAAACATTTTTCTTTGACGAAAAAACAGGCGTTTTGTGTAGTGGTCCAAACAATAAGATTAAAATAATAGATTCAAGTTTATCACCATTAGAGATGCACGATACGTCTTGGCTTAGAGTTTATAATGACCGAGATTATCCCGACAGAATTACAATGGAAGATGAAGGGCGTTTTGGCGACACAGAAGAATGGAGTTATTAATATGTGGAAACAGATTTTAAAATTCGATGATATTGTAATCAATAGAGTAGGGGATGCAGATGCTAGAGCCTCATTTGACCCCGAAACTAATGCGTTAATATTAAATTTAAATCAAATGGTAGATAATTATAGACCAGATTTTAAAATTTCTGATAGAGATATGGTAAAAATGATAAAAGAAGCAATTCAAAATCCTTTAGAGGAAACTGAATTCACAGATTTTGATAAAAGAAACTTAGAATATTTGAACAAAATTAAGGGTGATACACTTACAAAACTTAAAAATATAATTAGGGAAGAACGTGATTACACAAGTAGAGAAATGGAACTTATATTGGCAAAATTTAAAAGGTTAGTAAATAAATTTATTTTCGATAATACAGATTATAGGATAGAGGAAACTGAAGATTTAGAATCAATCATAGGAACATTAGCACATGAAGGAACTCATTATGGGCAAAGCACTATTCCTGAATTAAGAGAAAAATTAGATAATACTATTAATAATTTCTTAAAATTAATGCAAGCGGGGATAGTGCAATTAGCCAATAATAAAGCACTTAATATTTTTTCCAGTATGTTTGATACACAAGAAAAAGATTTAGAAGATGATTATTTTAACGAAGTAAGCAAATACTTAGTAGAAGTTGCTATGCTAACAGCCTATATGGAAATACAACCTGCCCTTATGGAAAAGTATGGTGAAAGTCCTGCCCTTTTAGCAAATAGAATATTGGGTGATTATGTTGAACCTCAACTAAAAACTTTTATAGAAGCACTATTAGAACAAATTGGCAATTTAGGAACTAGAAATGATAGGGACAAATTGGCTAAGGTTATAAAATTTGCCCAAGATGAAATAATGCTAAAGATTGGTAAAGTGTTGGATAATATAAAATATGTTAAAAAATCATGGGAAGTAGTAATTGGGTTCGATGATATAAACAAGGGTGGCGATAATTTTAAAAGAGAAAAGGAACAGGGATTACATGGTTGGTTTAAACGTAGAGGTGGAAAGGGAAAAGCCAAAGGGTGGATTTCTTGTTCCTCATGCGGTAAAAAAGATGGACCAAAACCTTGCGGTAGAAAAGATGCATCTAAAGGAAGAAAGAGAAGATGCAGACCTACTTGTGCCGCTTGTAAAACATATAAAAGAAGGAAGGGGTCGCCATGAATTGGGAATCTATTCTAAAAATGGGTAACTGTTATAGAACTGCCTATACATATGTTTTTGATGACTATATTAAAAATAATGGAACAAAACTTTTATTAGTTCATGCTGAGGTAACAGGAACAGGAGGAAGTGTAGCGGGTATGAAATACGGCCACGCCTTTGTCTTAGATGGCGATTTTGTCATTGATACAGAAGCATTGGCTAAAGGAGTTCGACATCGTTATCCATATGAAGAATATTACGCAATTGGTAAAATTCAAAATGAAGAGATTTATAATTTCAATGAAATGTTAGCCCACTCACAAGTAAATGGACATTATGGACCCTGGCCTCCTGCAAATGAAGAAGTTAATAGAATGATAAATATGCTTAAGGGGGATAAAAGATGAGTTGGGTAGATATTCTAAAAATGAGTTTTGATGCTAGTTCTAAAAAACGTGTTAAATTAAGCCCTGAAATGGAAAAGGATATTGAATATGTGGTAAGAAAACTAACGGGTGGTTTAACCATGTCAGAAAAAGTAAAAGAAATTTTAGATATTAATTCAATATTATTAGACGAAAAAGGAAGAGTGATATGATGTGGTGGGATATTATTAAAAATTGTGGTTGTGGTTGTGAGGAGTGTGAGGAACAGGAAGAAGATTTTGATAAATTTTTGTTAGTATCAGATTTCATAGGCAAAGGTAAGAAAAAAAAACCTGAAATTAAGCGTGTAAAGGGTGGGGTAATGTATCGAGGTGAAAAATTTCCAGGTCTAAACAAACCAAAACGTGCGCCTAAAGGAAGTAAGAAAAAGTATCGAGTATTGGCTCATCAAAAAGGAAAGTATAAAATTGTATCTTTTGGAGCAAGAGGCTACAAAGATTTTTTACAACATAAGAATAAAAAGCGCAGGTCTAACTTTAAGTCAAGACATAACTGCGATAAGAAAAAGAATAAATTGACAGCAGGTTATTGGGCTTGCAATTATAATTGGTGATACTATGAATTGGTGGAATGTTATTAAAAACGTTGAAAAGATTAGAACTTCTAGTGGTAATAGACTTAGAGTTGCTGATGTAGGCGCATTTAGGCGTAGAATAAGAATTGTTCTTTCTACATTAAGAGGTGTTGATAGTAGAAAGGACACTAGAGATAAAGTTACAAGAGTTAGAATTGACGAAGTTAGGGAAAAGAACCCTAAACTATTACATTTAATGGTGGGTGTAGTGCCTGATGGATTTAATGAACGCAATAGGCAACGCTATCACATTATGATGGTCGAAAATGAAGATGAAGATTATGAGTATTTGAGAGTATATGGGCCTGGATTTGTTGCTAACGATGATGATGTTTATGAAAGCGAGTATGATTTAATTATGGCTATTAATGAGGCAATTGAAGAATTGGAGTATGATAACGTAAGAGAAGTAATTGATTTAAACGTTAAGGGTGAAGATGAAAAGACTACAAGACAAATTGCGGCTGAATTAGAAGCGGCTAATCCAGGTTATAAATATGTAAATGGTCGTCTTATCCGAAAACCTAGAGATGAATATTTGGCCGATATGAAAGAATATAATCAAGAAGAAGTTAATCAAAATATGAACACTATTGAAGAGAGATTAGAGATGGAGACAGGNTTAGACATAGATGCATTTATTAATGAACTTAGAAGGCGATAAAATGGTTAGTATTAAAAAAATGCGTTTGCGACTTGAAGAAATTAGGAATGAGTTGGAAATGGATTTGGAAAGAATTATCAGACAAAATGAAGAATTGGAAGAAATTAGTGAGGAACTTTTAGGAGAAAAACTTGCAGACGAAATTGTAGAACAAGTTGTAGAACAAGAGTTTGTAGCAACAATTACCCGAAGAATAAAGGAGGCATTTGAGTGAATTGGAAAAAAATATTGAAAAGTATCTTTCCCGAAGAGGGGGAAACTACTGAGGAATATTTGCAAAGAACGGGAGGAAGTAAAAATATTGTTTTTCCTCAAAGAGAAAGAGGATTTAAAAATAGACCCCAAAAGGTAAATCCAGAACTTCAGCGTGAAATGAAATTTATTCAGGATTTAGATGCCTTTAAAAATTTAATTCAAAGTGAATTCGCATATACTGTTAGCGATTATACATTACCTAATATTGAAAATAAATTTATTAAAATTTTAGATAGTGCGCCAGAAATGGAAAACTATGTTTATCATACTACTATAAAACCCAACTTTGAAGATTTAAATTTGTCTTATTATTTGAATAATATTTTTAAAATAGCAAAAGTAAATAACATGAATGCCATTATTGATGATAGAACGGCTCGTAAAAACCCAATTAAAAATATAGAAAAATTAGATAGTATTTATGATTTGTCTAAAAAAGGTTATGGTGCGAGTCCTGCTAATGATTATTTGCAAGCAATTGCGGATGATATGGTATTTGAAGATTATTGCGGAATTTTAGAAAATATGTTTGAAATTTTCATACCAGAACTTTCAGTTAAACTAAGTGGTGGCGATGGGGCTTATGATTTAAGAGAGTCTTGTAGTGTCATTATAAGTGTTATAGGAAGCATTGAAAAATACAAAAAAGAACCAATAAATTTTTTAGCAGAAATAATTGAAGAAACTGTTGAAGAACAATTGAGAAGAACAACAGATATTTACCTCGCACATTATATGTGTGAATTTTACATTCCTAACGAAATGCCACAAGAAGGTAATGTGGGCGAATTATACAGAATTATGTTCAGAACCAAAGAAGACATGATGGGTCTTATTAAATCTTACATGGATTTGTTTAATACAGTTGGGGAAAAAATACAGGTTGTAAAAGTAGTTAAATTTATTGGACCTAAAGTTAGGGAGTTAAAAGAAACCGATTTTACAAACTACGCAAGTAGAAGTATCGCTAAAGCCTTATTTAAGAAATACTTTGAATTAGGAAGAGTAGACCCCGTTATAGATGAAGAAAAACGAAGAATTGAGGGTGGGCATAGGACAGGTTCATCCATAGATACTCCTGAATGGTTTAATGAAATAAGGGATATACTATTGGTTGATAAGGTGGAAGATTTTACTAAAGAATTGTATGAGTATTTACAANATGATATGGCGATACAAGACACTTATGAAGATTTTAGACAGTATGTGACTCACTCTTTATTTACAATTGTTAAAAGTAAAGATGAACTAAAAATGGATATTGATGATTATAAAGTTTATCTATGGAACACATTAGAGGAAGTATTTAACGAGGTTGCTATGACTTACATAAACGAACATCTATTCCATACTTATTATACGGATGAGGATGCAGAAATAAGTGAAGAAGAGGCTACGGAAAAAGAGGTGTTGGAAACAGGTGTAGGTATGTTTATAGATTATTTCTTCAATAATATGAATAACTTTCCTGCTGAAGATGCAGATATGATGGCACTTGTTTCTTATATGAATAAAAATCCTTCGGGTATTGATATGCTTGAGGGGGAAAGAGGGGATGCTCAAGATAAAGATTACAGGCGTAGAATGCGTAGAACTAGAAGGGATGAGCCTACTCCCGAAGAAGGAAAAAGAAATATCGAAGATGTGCTGAGAGAGAGAGGGAGAAGATAATGGATGAAACAACGTTTCTAGTTACACTATTGGATGAATATTGGAATACTGCTGTCACGGCATTAGGTTCAGATATTCCCGCCATCCACAGGGTTAAACCACAGATTATGGATATTAGGAATATGGATTCTACTAGAACAAATGGTAGAGGTGGTAATAGAGTCAGAATTAGTTCTGCAAAAGAAACTACTGCTGATGGTGTAACGCCTTCTAAAGACCTAATTGTAGTTATGGAGGATTCGCAAAATATAGAATATCCTACAAGAGATTGGTCTGTCCGTAATGAAACTTATAGTATGTCTATCAGTATTAGAACAAAACAAGACGATAGAANAAAGAATGATAACTCTAGAGTNCCACCATCAGGTTCTACTTTTGGCCGTGATAGAATAGAAAACCTTTATAAGATAGTTCGCCACATCTTAGAAACGAACAGAAGNGGNTGGTTTAGAAGTGCAGGTTCTCTNGAAGAGAATATTAAACACATCGTCTTAGGTTCAAGAACCGAAAGTAATGATAAAAGGAGTAGAATATTCGGATATAAAATAAACGTAACCCTAAAGCGTTTTGCCGTAAGTTTGTAAGTAGGTGAAAAAAATGGTAAGTAATAGTATATGGATGGATTCTGGAGCGATGGTATCAATGATACCTGAAATGGATTTATACTTGGGTGATTTTGCTAGTAGCAGCACANNTGGTAATGAGACAACAATAGAATTGGGTGCTTCCTTTACAGGAAAGTTCAAATTAGTAAATAACTTGTATAGAGGTTGTTTTTTGAACATTTATGTTGGAACGGCACATGGTTCATTTACTCTAGACCAGCATATTGACCGTGTTATGATTCAGTCAAATGACCATAATTCTATTATAGTTAATGCATCACTTCCTTCGGCTTTTATTACTGATGAAACTAAATTTTACGGGGTTATTGAACATTTTGGAACACCTATTCCTGCACCGAGTAATTCCGCTACGGGAACTTTGGCTTCGGCAACAATCGTTAATGCGGGAACTGCTATTACTGCTAGAAATACTATTTTGGATAATACAGAAATTAATGCAGTATCAGGAATTAGCGGTGGTTCAAATGGTGAAATTGAATTAACGCTTTCATCACAATCAGTTCAAATGTCCTTTGCAACTGTGGCGGCTGATAATTATGAAAATGGTGCGGGTAATGCTGATGGTTTTATTACACTTTATATTGCAGGTGTTACTTCTGACGAAAGAGTAGCAGTTGTTTTTAATGATGATAGTCATTCCGCACCTACTACAAGTGCTGATAGGGATATTACCGTTGGTGTTGCAACGGGGGATGACGGAAGCACGGTAGCGGAAGCAGTTAGAATTGCTTTGGCCGACGAAGATTTAACTGTTACAAGAGCCGCTAATGTTCTAACGATTACAAATACTGTTGGGGGGTCTACGTCTAATGCGGCAGAAGATACTAACGGTGGGGTAACAATAGATAGTAATACTGTGGGTGGACAAATTACAGCGGTTGCAATTAATAATGTAGGTTCGGGTTTTTCTGGTAGTGGAACTGCTACTATTTCTTCGGCATTAACTGATGGTGAAATTGCCATTACTGTTACTACATTGGGAAATCCTAGACTTCTATCTGATACATGGATGGGTCTAACTGATTCAGTTTCTATTCCATCTACTTCTGTTGATATAAAAAACATCCCAATTTCATCAGGTTCAAGAAGTATGGTTTATCAATTTAAGGGAATGGAAACCACAAGTGGTGGAAACTTTAGTGTAACTGCTAACAATTTTTCATGGCTTTATTATGCGTTGGGTAAAAAAACTGTTTCTGTTTCAGCATCTAGCACTCCCTCCATAAGTGATGAATTTACCACTTCTACATCAATAGCAAGTGGATTTATCTTTGATAATGACGTAAAAAGTGTAGGTTTAAATAGAGTAATAAATAATACTATTTGCCCACCGCTAAATCCAAAACTCGGACAAAATACTGCTAACATAAACCAAATTAGTAGTGATTTAACTTATAAAAATACTTACACGTTTAGTGAATCAAATAGCGAAGACCTACCTACATTTGCTCTAGAATATACATTAAAGAAACCTGAAAGTATAGATACTGTTGCGGTAGATGCAGGTTCACAGATTTTACCTAGTGGTTCAACTTCAAGTCATACATATAGCACCGTTACAAGTAAAGAAACTGTATATTCTAAGATTTATCCAGGCTGTATGGTTAGTTCGCTAACTTTAGATGCTTCCGCAAATCAAGAAGTTAAAATGAACGTAAATTTTGAAACAAAGAAAACCTTTGTAGCACCTACAAATTATGATACCGCTAATGGTAAAACTGACATACATGATTACATTAATTTTGGTTCGCCTCTCGGTGGTCATGTTAATCAGGATGAGGGCGCATTAAGACCCTTTTTCTTTTCAGATGGAACAATTTCTATGTTTGGACAAGATTATATCCGCATTGAAACAATGAGTCTTGAGATTAATAACAGTCTAACGCCAAAGCGATTTGTTGGCAAGTATGATAAGACTAGCCAATTTCACTTTCCAGGCCAAAGAACCTACAATTTATCTTTTTCTGGCCTTGTAACTGATTCAGCAGTATTTGACGCACTAAGAGAAGAACAAGCATTTTCTCTTAATGGAACTGACGGAAACCAAATTACTCTAAGATTTACAAAGGAAAGAGGCTCTACTGATGAATCTTTAGAGATGGTATTTAAGGATTACATGGTAACAAGTGCTGAATTCCCACTAACAAATGACAAAGGGCCAATTACAGTCAATTGGACTATCGTTCCTCTCAAGTTGCATACTTGCACACACGTTAGTAATTGGATGATTCAAGGCTAAATATTATAAGCCTCCCTCTCATGGGTATAATTAGGAGGAAACTCTATGGAAAAGAAAACGTTGAAAGATAAGAATTTGCTATTTGCACCAACAGAATCGCAAGTGCATTACATTAAGGTTGCACCAGATTCAGACGAACACCTCAAGGTTTGGATTAAAGAACCCACATTCCTACAATTGGAAAAGGCTCAGGCCAAACTAATCAATCTCAATTCACGGACAAAGGATATTAGCCTTGAAATGGACACCCTTTTCAGATACCTTTGGGAAGCCTTTGTAGAAAAAACTGAGCCTTCTCTATCGGCTATTGAGATTCTCAGACTCAATCCTTATGTCGGAAATCAGATTAAGGAAATCTTACCAGACCCATTTTCCCTTGAGGGGGATGAAGATTTAAAAGTGTCTACCGACGAGCCTTAGTCGGTAATCAAGTAGATAACCCAGTTATCGCAACACGAATAACTTTATATATCTTGGCAAAGGAACTTAATATTAGCCCTGCTGAGGCGTATTCTTTGCCTTACAGCATGATAAGGGATTTCATGATTCTTTTTTCAATTCAGAAAGAAGAAGAGTTCAAAGAAATGGAGAAGATAAAGAATGGCAGACATACAAGAACTCCGACGATACCTAGATGATATTAAATCAGGTATGCAAAGTATTAACGACTTATCTTTAGAAATAGAAGAACAGTCAGAAAATTTAATAGGCAGTATTGCTAGTTTTTCAGGTATTGGAACGAAGGGGGGTATTATTCGCTCTATTATTACTAGAGCAAGCACGGGAACGGGATTATTTAACGTTACACAAAGGCTTACTTCTGCTTTATTGATTATTAGATATATTGATAAAAGTCAAAAAGAAAGACTAGAAGAAGAAAAGAAGTTCAATAAATTAATGTCTGATAGAGAAAGGGTTATGGGAAAAATCTTTAAAATGCAAAGAGATAGTATTAAAACTTTAGATAGAGAAAGATTTTATAACGATGCATCAGTAAGAATGAAATTAAAAACCTTAAGTATAGAAGAAGCAATAGCGGAAACAAGAGAACAATTAGAAAAATCTACGGGTAAATTAAGAAAGGCTAGTAGAAGTGCATTAACTGGAAGGGCTACAAAACTCCTAATGCGAGGCGAAATAGGAGGTAGAGGAATGAGAGATATACAAACTAGGGCTTTAGGTTTGGTAAGAGGAAGTGCCGTTGGTGCAGGACTATTAACAATGGGTCAGAATGAATTAATGGCAGGTCAAAAAAGATTGGAAGGTCTTGGAACTGAGGAAGCGGATATATTTAAAAAATTAGAAGCGAAGGAAAAAGAATTTGACAAAGGGGATTTAAGTTCCTCAGCAAAAGAAAGAGTTAAGGAAGAATTAAGATTTTTAAGAGGCTCATTAAAAGCAATTCAAGATACTGCGGCTGAAGTTAAGGACAATATGAGAGCGCAAGCATTTGATTTAATTCAAAATGTAGATGAATTGGCTGATGAAAGAGGTTTAACTACTCATACAAGAAGTGCTAGTAGAAGAAGTGGTTATTCACAAGCAAGGAGAGCCGAACAATTAATTGAAGCAATAGAAGAAGGAAATGAAGATGTAATATTGGGATTTGACCAATTAAATTTAAAACAATCTTTAGCATTTAAATATCAAAAGGTAAAAGATAAAATTGCTGAAAAAACAAAAAAGGTTACAGATTATTTCAAGGGGGAAGATTTTAAATTAATCAAAGGATTTATTTCTAAAGGTTTTATGTTATTTGCAGGTTTGTTATTAGGGATGACCGCTTTTGTTGCCTTAATATTTATTCTTTATCAAGCGGGATTACTTGAATGGTTTAAATCAAGTGCAAAATATTTGGAAGAAGTATGGGAATTTACAGGATGGCTGTTTAAACAATTCGGTCCTGCACTTATGATGTTCCTTGAAGGTTTATTTGAATTTATACTTGGGTTTGTTGGATTCATCAATGGTGTATTATCTGGCGATGGTAATTTAATTGCCGAAAACACAGAAAAAATATTAATGGGATTGATTAAAATTATTGGAGGATTTTCGGGTGTATTTATGTCAGTTATTGGTGGCTTAATGATGACAGCAGTTTCAATAGCAATTACAGGTATAGGCGCAGTAGTAGCAGGAGCAATTGCAGGTATAACGGGTGGTGGTGTAAAAACCGTTATTTCGGGAGTAGGTGCAACGGCAGGTGCATTTAAGGGTGCTAAAATAGGTGCTAGATTTGGACTTGCAGGTGTTATTGGTGGTGGTATTATTGGTGGTGCTTTAGGAGCAGGTGTTGGTGGTGGTGTAGCAGGAATATTAGGATTTGCTAAAGGTGGAATAACCCCACATAGCGGAACATTTTTGGTTGGAGAAAGAGGGCCAGAATTAGTTTCATTACCTGGAAATACTAGAGTATTTAACAACACAGATACTTCAAAAATGATGAGTCCTACAATTAATATTAACGTAACGGGTCGAGTCGGGGCATCAGATACAGAACTTAATGATATTGCTCGCAAGATAGGGCAAAAGATAAATATTGAAATGAACAGGTATAACTCAAGCGGACTGAGGGGATAAGATGGTAACAGCAAGTGAAGTAATGACAAATTTTGGAACAAGTGGTTTTGGTTTAGACCATGCGGTGTTTTTACAATTTTCAGAAGGTAATAATATTGACCGTGATGGCGCACAATCAAATAGAATAATGTTGAAGGCTGAATCTATTAATATTGATACATCGAGAAATGTTCCTCAAATTCCTATTCCTTTTTCTGGAACAATTACTGGCGAATCTACTGCCTTAAGTATTGACATGGGTATTGCGAGTAAAAGAATCTCAATTCAAGGTATTATTACAGACCAATATATTAAAAAGAATATTGATGGAACATCGGTAGAAGTTCACTTAACTTCACATGAAGTTGCCCAATTAATTCATTCGGCAGTTGATTCTTCGGCATTTCAGAAAAGTCAGAATATTTCTCGCTTATTTATTTTATACCCATCTAGAGTTGGAGATGACTATGGGTATAGAGCAGGTTTAAATTCCACTACACCACAAGATGAATGCCCATTAGTCCCCTTTGACTACAAATCAAGAGCATTAGACGCTTCACCTGCACAAATAGGCACATTTGCAGGTCCAACTGATGGACAAGACAATTATAGAGGAATAACGGGGGTATTGGAAAGTTTTGGAACTGCAATAACTCCAGGCCAACCTTTTGTAGGTTTTAACCTTTCATTCACACAATCCTTTGTATTTACGGGCTGATTACCATGACATATACAGTATTTTCTAAAGATAGGAAGTCGTTACAGTTTCCTGTAATGTGTGATGGCTATATTACAATTCCTAGATATGACCCTTTAGGAAATATTCCTAATCAAGAAATTGGACTATGGGCGCATTCTGGTGGCTTTTCTTTTGAGGCAGTTTTAACACCATATGACGTTAATGGAAATCCAGATGGATTTTCCGCTACTCAAAAATCTCTTTCAAGAGGAACAAAAGGTTTAGCCTATATTTCAGCAGCCACTAGGAAAGATATTAAAATGAGAATTTTTCATAACGATAATTTTTTCATAGAACTAGTAAATAAGGAAACATTTGATAACCCTAGTCTTCCCGCTAAATACTCAATTAAGGTTACATTAAAAATAGGTTCAACTACTACAACGTTAGAATCTTCTACTGTAATTAATCCCACAAGTATTGATGATTCTTCTTTATCACCAACCGATTATTTCTATAACAATCACGGGGCTTATGCTAAAAAAACTTCTGGAACGCTTTCCCATGTATTTGATACTTCAGCCCCCTCTAATGACTATATGGCCTTTGCAGGGACTCCAGAATTTGGTGAAGGATATACTCTTTATAGAGATGATGGGGCTTTATTGGGAATACCTAATGACGTAAGTGCAGGTGTTGTTCAATTTGATGGACAAATATTTACATCAGATAACCTACCAACAGTTGGTTCGCATATTTATTATTCTTTACCACAAGAACCTCTATATGCAAATAACCCTCATCACATTGCTTTTAGTTATACGGCTGACGGCCTAATGCAGATATTCTATAATGGAGAATTAGTGGGTTCTAAAACCCATGATTTAGGAGGTAATTTTTCCTTCGATACGTCAGATTGCTACATTGGACAAAATAAAAATGGAAGTTCTTATTCTGATAGAAGATTGAGTCAATTTATGGGAGAACTACACGAACTATCAATTATGGGTATTAGTAAAACACAGTTTAAAAGCACCAATACTTTATATCCACTATTTAAAGAAACGCTATTATATATGGATTTTGAGGAGGCAAATTTGAATGACTGATGATGTATATGTTTTAAATGAGGGTGTAAATATACCGACAGATTTTACTACTGCCCCCACAAATGGAACTTTTAATCTCAAAACTAGCGTAAACCCTAGAGCCATGAGTATAAATGTTCAAAATTCAGATGTGTTAGGAATTTACTGTTATGAGATACGTTCTGCTGACGCAAATTTCTTAAGTAGTGGAACTGTCGGTGGAAGTGTAGTAAATAGATTATATCCACAAAGCACTACTGTATCTAATAATGCTGAAAATGTAATTGAAAATCCAGGTTATAGAATTACAATTGATACAGGCAACGCTAACGGACTTACTGAAAGTCAAAGTTCAGTTGATTATCTTTTAGGAGATACTACTTTGTATAAAGATTATTTTGTTTTAATATACGCTGATGATTTCAAAAAGCACCACATCGGCAAAATTACAGAACAAATACAATATGACGGGACTAATTATCACTTTGAATTTACACCTAGATTAAAAGAAAATATTCCTGTCGGAACTAAAGTGGCAATTTATCAAGGTCCGACAGTTAGAGACCCTAATGTAACACACACAACAGTTGCCGTTGGGTATGGGTTGTTAAATGACCCCGACCCATCTAGTGGTCCAAATACTACCGACGAAAGACATGATAAATATGTAGACATTAGTAGACCTACATTTTATTTCTATGAAGGGGATAAATTAGACCATGACCGTAAATATACCTTGTTAAAGTTTTCTAGTAATTTTACACCCTCAACACCAGAAAAATCTGTATTTAAAACTGCCCCATTATCATCGGATATGATTATTGATAAGAGTTTCTTTACACATCACGGAGATTTAACCGATAATAATAGGGCCAATGATAATTTACCTGTTTTAGATTCTTCTAATTCCCCTAGAGATATAAACGCACAGGCTTCACAGGGTTCTACTTACACATTCAATAGAGAAACGTGGGCAGGTTCATCTAAAAATATCTATGATTCTGATGGAGGATTGTCCACTTATATTACCTTTATAGATTCTCCTGTAAATAATCAAATTCATTCTTCCCCATATTACGTTAATGTAAATAAAACTGTAACAAATAAAGGTAATATGGCTACTGTTAAATTCTTTGATGTGGAAAAAATTCTAGATAAGAAAATTAATACATATGAAAGATTTAAGGTTAAGCAGTTTATTACTGAAAAGAAATTAGACCGTATTGCGTCTAGCGCATTACCTGGAAATTGCACCAATACAACATCTACAACATTTACCGTATCAGGGCTAGTTGCAGGAGAAGATTGGAGAAAGGTATTGTATGACGGTAGTAGTGCATATGAGCCTGTATTTATTGAAAATTACTATTATGTTATATCGGGAATTACTGCACCTGCTAATGGGGAACAGGTAGTTACCGTTACCCATAAAAGATTACTAACCGCAAACGCATTTAGTTCTGTCGGGACATTGGAAACATTTAGTGCAAAGAAGGCTTATAGAAAAACTTGGTCGCCCGTATCTCAAACATTTTTGGCTGACCATCAAATTGATACTCAAATAGATTTCGCAGATGCAATAACCAGAAACGGTATTACTGTAACTGCATCTGACTCAGATGTAAATGGTATTGAATACATTCTAGAGGATTCTAAAGATAGCGTTATTTTAGAAGTAGATAAAGGAGATAAAGATACAGGTTATACCAAAATTACTTCTAGACCTACTTCAAACTTTTTTAGTGGAAAATATCTAACTGATTCTATTACAGGAAAACTTATTGTAAATAATCCTATTTTTGAAGGCTTTGTAGAAACTAAAAAAGCCGATGTTAAACAGGCATTTAAATATGAGATTGTAGGCCGTGATTCGATTAGCAAAATATTAAATACATCGTTGGACAAAAACTACGTTCATAGTGAAGAATTTGTTTATACCACCTTCAACCCATTTGTGGGAGATATTACAAACACTAAGGAATTTGTAGACACTACAATTAATATTCAAAATACAAGTGGTATTTCAGGTAAAGTTATTACTACAAATACAGACGCAACAACCTTTGTTCAATATGGAGACACTCTTGCTATTAAGATAGATTCAGATAGATACATTATTTTAGGGGTTGTTAAGTCTGTTTCATCAACAGAAATAACCCTAATGAAAGATTCCTATATTGAAAATTTAACGAATGTAGGAAGTAGCACCGTAAATTTAGATTTATATAAAATTAGAAAATCAATCTTACCTCATAAAAATATGGAAACAACACCTAGAATTACAAATAGAGCCACTAGTATAGCAGGAACTTTAGATAAAGGAATAGTTTTCAATAGCGGTAATTCTTTTAATAGTGCGGGAGAAAAAATCCCTCTATCGTTTGGCGAACCTATTTCTATTGTTCTTGTGGGTGATATAAATTCTTCTAATATTGTTTTAGATAATCTTTACGAAGATAAATCTTTGAGAGTTGGTGATTTAATATCTCACCCTAATTATCCTTTGGGAACTAAAATTAATACTATTTCTAACGGCACTATTGTTCCTAGCAATTCTCCTACAACCACAGCAAGTAGCCAAAATATAGTTTTCACTACTTCAGTAAAGAACGGTTTCGATATAGACAATTTCGTTACTCCAGTTGTAAATAGTAGTGGTGGGTATTTAGATTTTCCTTTAGGTTTCCAATCTAGTATAGATATAGCCGCTTCAACGCCTGAATTAAATATTATTTCTAGTGAAAATAATTTAGACGGAACAGTTAAATATGAATTAGGTTACGTTTCACCTATTGTTTTGGGTATGGTTACTAAAAACTCCAATGATTTATTTACAGATACAACAGAAGTTATTAACCAACCTATCAGATTAATAAACGGACAAGGTTTGCCAGATGGGGGATTTTTACACCTTTTAAGTAATGAAAAAAATTCAGATAAAAGTCCAAAGACATTTAATAATATAATTTCAGATGACCCCGCTTATGGTTCTACTGTTACTTCGCAATACGCACTAAGATACAATCAACCTATTTTTAGATACGCTAACATGGCTAAAGTTCTAAATCAATTAGTTTTGCAACCCTTTTCATACAAAATGTATAACGCTAACACTACAAGATTTAATACTAATACACATACTGCTTCATTTTATTCTAGAAATGATTATTATGAAAATACGAAAAATTTTAACTTCTATATGTCCACATATAAACTTACACAAAAATCAATTGATTTCGATAAGGACAATTCATCAAAGTGGTTAAAAGGACTACCAAAAGAGCAAACAGGCATTCTACCCGCCTTAGGTTCTAGGTTTTTTGATATTACTAGAGTTCCAACTTGGTATTATAATAGCGGTAGATATTTTGGAAATAGATTTTCACCCACTTCGACCTTTGACTCTCTAGATAAATTTGTAGGTAAATTAGAACTTCATGACCCTAGTGCAATATCTCTTCATTTATTTTCACTAGGGGACATTCATCCTGAAAGTAAAACAAACGAAAATAATATGTTTTACACAGGTAGAGATTTAAATGACTACTCTTTAATCTTTAAAAGAAGTAAAACAGAAAACAACGAAAACGATAATGCGGGATATGATAATTTTATTGATTTTAATTCTCCTTTAAAATTGAATATTTCAAGTAGACAAGATGGTGATTATCATTCAGAACCAATTGCTAGTTCAAATGGGGATAAAATTAGATTTAATTTAATGCGATTAACTGATTTAACTTTAGATATGCTTTTTAATGACGTTGATTATGAAAATTACAAAACAGGAAATAACATGAAAGAACTTTCTCAAGTTGCTTTAAAGGGAAGTTCCACAGGGGTAAATCCTCAAATTTTGATTAAGTCATTTCCTCAAGCGGGATTGCACAATGTAGATGTGAAGGTTACTAGTGTGCATGGTAGTGCTGATAAATTAAATATATCAACAGGTAAATGGAATTCCTTTTCTACCTTTACACACTATCTTTACTACTACGCATCAGGACAAGACTGGCCGACCTTGATAGGTAAAGTTTCTACGGTGGTAAATTCAAATGTTACAAAACCTAGTATTATATCAACAGGCCCAAGTTTAATTACTGTAACTAATAATACGGGAATAGAAGTTGGAGACACTATTATTTCTCCCCATTTTCCAGAAGATACTTTAGTATCATCAATTAATGGGATATTAATTACCCCCAATAAAGCCCCACTTTCAACGGCTTCTAGCGTAGATGTTATTTTCAGTAAGGCTGAAGTTACCTTTACGAGCGCAATACCCTCAAACGCATTAACCTCTAATGTTGTGGGAACAACGCTTTATGTTCAAACTTATATTGATGATATTGATGATACAAATAAAACAACAACAATGTTATTGACAAAGGATTCTGTTGTTCCTTATTTCCCCGAATCAACCATAGACATTAATCATAATTATAATAAAACTGTTTTTTTAACAAACAGTAAAATGGAATTAGACAATTCATCCTCANGCGAAGATTTGTTTAATAGNGATATAGACATTTCTTCTAGTGATTCAGATGGTAACATAACATTGAGGGCTGATAGTGATTACGATAAAGATTCACCTGCTGATTATTCAGACCGTAGTGCTATACTTAGAGTTCCTATATTTAAATCCAGAATTTTTGACGGCTATAGTTCAGATAGCACAAAACAAATTCACACAAGAAAAACCAATACTAACGACCAATTTACCTCAACGGGTCAATTCCGAATGACGATAATGGCAAGTGTAACAGGTAACACAATAACGGCATCACAATCAGAATCTAAATTTACTCACTTTTTTGATAATCATATAGAGACTAAAATAGGAGTTTCACATCATAATCAATCATTACAAACTATTCTTAATGGNGGNGTNAGCATAAGGGGNGATAATAATAACGAATTTGTAGTAACAGATACATCTGATTTAAAATGTGGAACAGTTATAAATTTTAGTGGGAGCGAATATATTGTTACTAAAATTATCTCTGGACAGCGTTTTACAGTTTATCCTAACCATAACTCGACTTCAACGTTGTCTACTTTCGATGACGGAAGCAACTATGCCTTTGTTAGAGATGGTATATATGAAGCAACAGGGGTAGACCAATTCTTTATAGAAGTAAGCGGTTTGTCTGATTCGGAAGATAATAGGTTATACAAAGTTACAGGAGTAACTGATACTGAATTAACAATAACAGATATGGCAGGACAAAACCCTAGTATGGCAACAGAAAATGATGTAGAAATTACTATAACTTCATTTGACCCTTCAGGAAGCCCCATAACAGGTCATGTAATAGGTAATTATGCAACGAATTTCTCTTCTGATTTTAACGGACAAACTGAACCAGATATTTATTCTCGTTTTTTAAATAACGTTATTCCTCATAGAGCATACCATGATAGTGAATTAGCAATTGATTATGGAAATTTGGATGTAGTAGTAGCAAAGTTTTATGATATACCTGAAATGTTTCCTCTTTATAAAATGTTACCAGAAGAAATAAAACAAATAAGAGGTGCTAATTTTGCAGTTGATGGGGCATCTGGCGACAGGGGTAAATTGCTTAGAGTAAATCACAAATTTAAAGGTTCTGATTCATCAGCCTTAGTAAGATGGAATAAATCTGTTTGGATTCACTATGCTGATGATAAGGGAATAATGAGTGAAAATTATAACGCAGGTGCTACGCAATATGCGGAAAAGGCTTACGCAGGTGAAATTTTCTTTAGACCTTTTATTAAATATGCTACTACTATGTCTCTTAATGACAGCACCTTAGACTCTAGTGAAAAGATTTTAAAATTTGATATTAATACAATCCCCTACACCACTACTAAACAAATCTGGTTAAACTATTGTAATAATCTAACGGGTTGTTATTTCTATAACGAAAATGATTCGACTTTACATAAAGTTATATCACACGAAATAAATAGGAATGAAAATAATGTTTATAGACACTTGATTAAAATAGATAACGCATCGGGAATAAGTGCTAATGATATTTTAAGACCTATGAGAATTAATCAAGTTTGTATGTATGACTTTTCGCCAAAAACCATTCAATTAAATAGACCAAAACTTGAATACACTAAGGTCTGTGGAGAAGATANAATGCAAACTGAAGGTTTTGATGCTACTAGAATTAATGCCGCAGATAACGGGGAGGGTATGATTATGGACCAATCTAATGAAGGTGTCAAATCTATGTATGTTATGATTGAACCAGATGGTAACATTAATAATAATTATTTGGAAACTCGAACTAGTAGTGAGGCCGAATATTCTGTTTTGGAAAGTCTAGAACCTGTTAGAATGAATGTTACTGATGGTATAACTTCTTACCCGATTTCATTTACTAGAACGGGAACTTCGGTATATGAAATGTCTGAGGTTAGAAAAATATTAGGAACGCCTTCCTTCGGTTCTACCTTTACTGTAACTGTGAATAAATCTCCTAACTTTAAACCTGAAACGGCTTGTATTGGTGCATCATTTAAGATAGTAGATGAAATAGAAAAAGTAATAGACGATGCTTTAGCCATCAACGATATTAATTATACACAAGATACAGATGATGACAAATATTATGGGGCATTTAATTTTACAGGGCAATCTATTTATTCAGCCGCTAACAACCTATTATCCTATAAAGATAAAGAAATATTGGTAGATGGGGAAGAAATTAAAATTGTGGATAAAGAGGATGAGAAAAAGTATAGAAACATTGTCTTGTCTTCTAAAAATTCCGACTTCCAAATTACCTCTATTAATAATGACGTTTCTCTATTGGATAACTTTGACGAAGTAATAGTTATTGGCGACGGGGTTAAGGGTATTGCTAGAAACCCAATTAGCACTACCGACACTAGAAGAACCGTAAAAACAAGAGAAATATATGACTATTCAATTTTAGATAAAAGGCAAGCCGACCTTAAGGCAATACAATATCTCGACGTATTTAATACAGCCAATACCTCAATTGAAGTTGAAGTGGCAGATAACGTGCCATTCCTAAAACCTGGACATATTATTGAATTAGAGTTTGAGGAACAGAATATTCCGAGAGGCGATTACTTAGTCATTGAAACAGAGAAGGAATTTGGCCGACCCACTAAGTTTATCCTATCTGAATATTCAAAGGATTTAGCGGGAACGTTCTCACTATTGATGGGTGAAATTAGAAATCTACAAGGATTTACAAAACAAAAAGTTTATACATCCATATCTATTCCTAGAATCAAGAGCGATAAAGTCAATATTAAATTTGTCAAGTCTACGGCTACTCAAGGCACGGCTTCGCCAGTAACAAGCACAATAGGATTTGGCTACACAATAGGATTTAATTCGGAGGTAGGACCATGATTACAAGAGAGGGAAGAGTGAAGATTAAAGATTTAGTTATAACCAATTTTAATAAATATAGAGTAGGTTCTGGCGGAGATTCTACAAATCCCAATGCGGGTAATTTAGATGCCCCGTTGGGAAGTCTCACAAGTGTAACAGGAACATCAATAGGACAGACCACAGTAGAATATAATTTTACAATTAGTGGAAGTGACTATTTAGGACAAACAATTAAAGAAGTAGGAATATTTGATTCAGGAGGAACGGAGATGTTAATTAGGGTGAACTATGACGGCTTTGGACCACTTTCAGCAACAGACGAAGTAAATTTTATTATAACAATAGAGGTAGATTAATATGGTAAGTAATCAGGGAAAAATAACAACATTGGCGGCTGACGCTAGTGTAAATAAAGGGCTTGTAGACGGAACGGATAAATTACATTCTGGCATTATTAAAGTGCTAGAGTCATTTGCACAGGGAGATATGTGTATTGGTCATGCAGGATTTACAATTACAGATGGCGGAACTTACACTCAATATAACCTAGCACAACCAATTGAATTTTTTGCTAAGGGGCAATACGTTAATTACACATCGGGTAATTTGACAGTAGCCTATTCTTCCACCGTTCAAGATGCGAGCAACAGTAGATATGATTGGGTATTGCTTAATCCTAATATTGGCGGAACTCCTTCTATTGTAATTGTTCAAGGAACTGCGGGAACAACCCCATTGGTATCAGATATTACCGCAGGTTATATTCCTATCGCTTTAGTCCACATTTCAGCAGGAACAGACAACGATAAATTTGATTATTCATTCCAAACCTACACTATGAACGTAGCAAAAAATTCTCTTTCAATTGGCTATGATGATAGCGGATATACTGAGGCCATGTCTATTGTCGCTACTGCTGATAGAACCACGTTTAAAAATAAAGTAGCCAATGCGGATATTAGATTTATTTTGGCAGATAATACTGCTGATGAAAAGTTTGAAATTTTATCAGATGATGACTCGGATGGCGATGAAGGAGATACTACTGTATTTTCGGTAAATGGATTAGGCGCAACCTCAATTTCGGGAACAGTTAATTTAGGAAGTGTAGCCAATGCTGGAACAGATACAGATAAATTCTTAGTTTTAGATAGTGCTGGAAATGTAGATTTTAGAACAGGAACAGAAGTTGTAAGTGACATTGGGGCTTTGACCACAGAATCAGATACATTAGCAACAGTTACAGGAAGAGGTAATACTACAACAAATAGTATTACTTGTGCTAACGTTACAGCAACTGCGGGATTAGTAGGAGATACTGCTACTATTGCTACTGCTTTAACAAATAACGGAGTATTAAAACATAGAGGTGAAGCGTTTAGTGGAACTCTTGGGGGAGGTGTTCCTCCCGTTCCTTCATTTACAACTAGTATTATTTATATTCACGATGCTACGGGTAACGCTCTTGTTTTACCAGACCCTGCGGCAGTTGCTAATACAGTTTTTACAATAAGAAATTTAGGAACTGCCACTACTGCTATTACTTCAGCAAATGGTAGAATTGACGATGTTCCCACTATTCCAGGTTATTCTGGAACAAATCATCGTTTAGTAAGCACCCCTAATCAAATAGATTTACCTGTTGGAGATGTTGTTGTTGTTCATGCAGTTTCTGACGGTAATCCAGCACCGCTACAAGATTCTTATTTTATCATAAGTCCTTAGAGTTAAAAGTTTAAATAGTCGAATAGGGGAGTCTTATATATGGATGATTTGGATGAGGTTCTAAATCGAGATACTGATGGCAAGATTAATTGGCTGGTTTCTAACTTCAATGAATTGCATCAATCGGTTGAAACAATCAAGAATAATCATCTCTACCATATCGAGAAAGACATAAATTTATTAAAGAAGACTGTTCTTTCAATAGTGTTGGTAGGTATTACCGCATTGACGGGGGTTAATCTACTATGACATGGGAAGTAATTTTAAAGGCTGTAAAATTTTTAAAGGCAAATCAGAGGCGTAGAATTATTGAATATATGACCAGAAATAATAATAACCCTATGAGTGCTTCACAAGTCGTTGATGCAGTAGGGAATGAATTTAGACAGTTTCCAACAAGAATTAGAATGGATATGATATTAAGAAAGGATGCGGAAAGTCCTGATGGTGATTTTGTAATTAGTTATAGAAAATCTATGACAAAACCTAATGGTGATTTAATTAGGCTATATAGTGTGAGGGAAAAAAATGAATAAGAGTTTTAACGATAAAATGATGTTGCTAATTGGTGTGCCTATTGTATTGTCATGGGTGGCCTTTGCTTGTCTTGTTATCTATTCTGGATTACAAGATGATAAAGTTATTAATGATATTGACGGATATGCCACTCTATTGGCTATTATCGGTGGCCCTGCTCTCCTTATTGTAACTTCTATGCTTGAATTGTGGAAGTCCGAGCAACAAGGTGAGATTAATCTACATCCAGATTTGGTAATGCAAAATCAAAATATTGCAAATCTGCGGGCTGAACATGACCGTTTGATGGCATTGAAGGAACTTGAGCATCGCAACCTAATGGATGCAGAAGAGAGAAGAGTCAATTTGGGCATTATGACAAACCCAATTGATGAAATATTGGAGGACGAATAAAATGAATTGGAAACAATACATAACAAAGCAAGATGATATATCAGATAGCAAAGAGTATATGATAGACGAAATAGAACAAAAAATTGACAGAATTAAATCAAGTTTAGATACTTCTGTAAGTAAAGAAACTTTGCTTAAAGTTTTGATGGCTATTGAAAATGCAGAAGATATTATAATGCATCAACCATAAATTTAGGTGATTAAATGGATTGGCGCAATATCCTTAAATTTGACGAAAATTTGTATAGACATACAAATGACGAAACTAAGGAGAAGCACCGCAGGATTCTAGAATTTATTGGAAAACAACCTAAGGGTAAAAGATTGGGTAATAAGATTAAGGACTTTGTAGAAACGGGAGAACTAGATGATTCTATTTCGCCATTGGACTTGCCTAGAAATAATATCACACCAAAGACAAGAGAGTTTTATAGCGAAATAAATAAAGATGTGTTGTTTGAAGAAAGTAGATACTACAGTAGGGATGACCCATTTAGTATTGTAAGAAAAAGAGTTGGTGATGCTGTTAAGGCAGCCCTAAAGATATTGGATTATCAATTTAGACCTGAAGTTCCTGCCGACATGTATGAAGCATTAAAAACCGCTATCAGTAGATTGATTAGATATTATTATTATGATTTAGTTCCTAATTTCAACGGGGATTTTATAGAACATTTAAACATTGGAGTAGAAGGAGAACTCGGAAATGAGAGCGATTATCGGAATTTTGTGCTAACAGAAATTACTGAAAAATTTGATGAAAGTGATTTCTTGGACATGATTATGGATTGTGTAGTGCCTGTATTAATGGTAGGGTTTTTGCACAGTTATCCTAATATGGCTTTTACCTCAATAATGAGAGGTCGTAGATTTAAAGGCTTCGGAAAAAGAAGGTGATTCTATAATTGAAGTTTGTGTTACTTCTTTTAATGAAACTATGTGCTTTACAGGCAAAAGTTTTTTTATGCTAGTTGCACTTGAATGTTCGATTTACTTTTTATTATTCGCTATTTCTAGAAGCCTGTTTTTTAAGTCTAAAAAATTGCGTTTAAAAATCGCAAAAAGCCAAAAAAAATAGGATGCCCCTCTCCCGAAGGAGAAGGACACCCTAAAAATTTTTCATAAAATATTTACCATTCTAATTTGGTAATAACATAATCGCCTTCTTCTTCATCAAAGAATTTAAGGCTTTTATTCTCAACGCCCATCTTATACACATTTAGGCTTAATTGAGAATCTAAAAGGCAATACTTCGCAACCTCTTCATATTTACCTTCTCCCCACCATCTTACTGCGGTTAAACCATCACCGCTTTTTTGTTCACCTAAGTTACATTTAGCCAAATTATCTAACTGCACTCTTTTACCACTAGCCTTTGTCATAAGACGACTAGTATCAATACATCTTGTATCTTTACTATCTAGATATTTTCTTGTGATAAAAATATCCATAGAATCTCTAAGCGCAGGTAAATCAAACCCTATAATATTGTGGCCCAACAATTTACCGCCCTTTTGAAAGTGGTCATCCAAATCATACTTTAATTGTCTTAGCGATTTCACCACCGCATTTTCCACATTTACAGGCTCATCAATGTAGACCGTATTGTTAATTCCATCTGTTGTCGTTACACATGAAATTTTCCACATGTGGGTATTCTGCCAACCTCCAATATCAGCCGCAGTATTCGCTGTTTCTATATCAATCGCTAGTATATCATTCATTTGTTTCCACCACCATTCTCAAAACGTTGAGTATGTCTTGATGATTATAACCAGATAATACAAGTTTATTAACCTTTTCCGCTAGTTCTGCATCAACACAATATAGAAACAAGTCAATGATTTGTTCCTTGTCTAACTCCGTTCTTAGATAATTGGCAAACTCTCTCGCCACTTCACTTTTCATTTTGCTTCCTCCTTACTTGGACTCTATTACCATTTATTCTTCTTTCATCAAAGAGATGCTCTACATTATCCCACTCTCGATAGAAAGTTGCCCTACCTTTTTGAGTCATCTTCATGTATGTATTTACCATTTGTGTTTTAGAAACCCAACCATCTTTCTTAGGGCAATTCTCAAACACCTTGATGATAATTGCTTCTCTTCCCTTTTCCTGTATTCTCTTAGGGTTCTTCTTTAATTTATTGCTAAACCATGTTGTGATTGAATCAAAACTTCTGTCTGTTAAAGTCTTTGCTTGCATAACGTGTCGTCGTTCAATAGTAGGACTCTTTTCAGCAATAGCGCAAATACCTGCGGCTATACTAACATTGTTCAAAGTATTCATTAGGAAGGTATTCAATGCTTCAAAGATGTGGTCTGAAAAACCATCCATATATTTACGCATACTTTTCCAAACAACTTTGAGAGCCTTCTTTGCATCATCAGACCAGATAACAACCTTTCTCTTATCTCCCATCTTTTCATGTCGGGCTTTACACCACTTATAAATATCATACATCATGGTTGCAAACTCTTCTGCAAATACATCAGAATCATCCGACGACTCATCAATAACTCCCACGTTATCAATATAATCTTCTTCCATTTTCATCTTCAAAGACTCAGGAACTTCTCTAACATAAAGCCACATTCTTTGGAATACACCTTTTGTGAGAATTACCTTTTCTAAACCTTGAGGAGGTAGAGTAGTAGCCCATAGACTTCTTTGACAATCTACAACTAAATCTCTTCCCCATTCGGTCAATCTTTTCTTAATCAAATGTGTATCAGAATCTAACCTATTCATAAACTTCTGAAACATCATTACTGTGTCCTGCTTATGTTGTGTTTCTTTAAAAATACCAGAATGTTCAAACTCGTCAAAGGCAATAATACCAGAACCAAATAAAGCACCTGCAATTGGCACATCAATAAGTTCTGGTATTGGGTTGCCTTCAAAGTCTACGTTATCAGCACCTCTAGCATATTCGGGATTAGGTTGGTCAATCTTAATTGTTCCCAATAGGGCTTGGTCTGTAAATGCGTCAGGATTTGATAGAGTAAATTCATTTACACCATTTAGTGGTCCTCTCGGTCTTTCCAATGTGAGAGGGTGGTTGTTAATCAATTTGAAAACTCTATCCCATACAGGGGATAAAAAGTCAAACATTGTTGTCTTACCACTTCTCGCTGTTTGAATCCAACAGAAATGAATCCTAGTATCAAGGGCTAACTTCCCAACAGGTATTCTTACATGGTCTTTAACCAATTGTCCAACCGTTGTATAGAAAGCCATTGTAGCCGCATAATCATTATGTAATGAAAATTGACCAACAACCTCAACCCATCTATTTACAACAGGAGGTAATTCAACCTTTTCTCTTATTTCTTTTATGGAATCACTTTGGGCCACCTTTTCCATAGCCTCATAAAGTTCCCATTCGTCTACGTTTAAATCTTCTGGCATTAATATTTCACCTCTTCTCTACTTCTTAATGCATCTAATATATTTGATGCGGTAACTTTTCCTATTCCATCTATAACCATAATATCTTTTATATCTAGTCCTGCTATCTCATAAACAGAACCAAATTGTTCTAAAAGAGCCTTAGCCTTTTCTACGCTAATGCCCGTTATGTTTGTCAGTATATCTACTCTCACGTCATCACTTCTTGTTTTCTTTGGTAACATCTTTTGCAAATCAACATCTTTATCCATGTTATATCTCATGGCAGTAATAATGTTAGCCGCTTCTTGGGATGATGTAACCCATATTGGGGTTGTGTTTGTGTTCATGGCTATTGCTGAAAATGCACCATAAACCATACGTTTTAACTTTTCACCCCATTGTTTTTGTTGGTAATAAGTCATATTCCTCACCGTATTCAAATATTCTATGGCTTGAGACACATGACCGTAAATAATTACATAACATTTTTCATAATTATCTTCCATGTTGCTTAT
>JGI25132J35274_1000067_pt1 | contig 26522 bp, 31 predicted proteins | sample ETNvirenome_6_30_FD_35274 | JGI IMG/M metagenome (IMG submission 35274)
TTTGGATTTATGCTTTTCCGCTATCAATCTAATTGATAAAATAACGAGTGAAACGAGTTGAAAGAGCAAAGGAGATTCAAGCAAATGGGATTGGAAAAGGTACCATTAAAACCCCTTGGGAATATATCTCCAAAGAGAAAACAAAATTGCTCTTTGATTTTTTGCCCCTTAATACCTACGCGCTTGTGCGCATTATGCGCGGTCGTGCGCGCGCGAGGGGGGAGGGGTTTGTGACTCAGCTACGCTGTTTGCTACATATACATAAACTGCCCCTTTAAAAATTATGTAACTCAAGGGTTTTTCCAAGTGTGCCAAGTGTGCCAAGTGTAAACTGTTTTTTGTACTTTACTTGGCGACAGTACATATAGATAATTAGTAAAGTAAGATTTTGACTTGACTTTACGCAAATTATTTGCGATAAGTATTTGTGCAAGAAGACCAAGCAAATCAGATTAAGTCAGAGTTGCTTTCTGATATAGATCTCAAGATTAAGGAATTCGTAAAGAGTTCTGAGCTTGATGGTGTAAAGGCTTTAGAGAAGTACAATCCTGAGAAGGCTGCTAAGATACTGTTTCTGAGTGCTAGTGGCAAGACTCAGACGCAGTTAGTGCGTAAGTACGGGTTCAAGAGGGATACTATTGTTAGGGTACTAGCTACTTACGCAGATCATTTAGGTAAGTGGAGGGAGCTTGGTGGTCAGTTAGCTTCGTACTCTTACCTGAATATTAGTTCCTTAGAGGAGGATATGGTACAGGAGGTACGCTCTAGCATGGAGTCAGGGGAGCTTAAGCCTACGTTTAAGGACATTAAGGATATTAGTATAGCTAAGGCTAACTCCGCTAGGGAGGCTTTATTGGCTAGGGGTGAGGCTACCAGTATCAACAGGGAAGAAAAGATTTACACTGACGAGGATTACAGGGAGCTAATGGAGAAGGCTAAGAACAAGATGAAGGAGGCTCAGGTAATAGACTTAGATAATGAGTAGTACAGGATCTTCATTTAAATTAGTTCTAAAAAACGAAATATATCCTGTGGTTTTTGTTATATGGGGTGGAAATCATAATTTTGATGATTTCGTAAAGTGCATGGTAGCTGAAGGTGCTGTTGAAAAAAAGGTTCGGAAACAAGTTGGCAACATGGACAAGTGCCAAAATACAGCAGGTTTTAGAGTAGATCAAGGTATTGTACAAGGAATATTTGTTAAAGAACCGTTATCCTGGAGCACATTAGATACTTATGCTCATGAGGCTTATCATGCAGTTTGTTCTTCCTTGGAATATTTAGGTCTAGAAGGAGAGGAAGCAGGAGCGTATTTTATGGATTATCTAATAAGATTTATTTGTAAACAAAATTTATTACCTGAAAAACAAGATGAGCGGTAAAGGCGACAGAAATAGGACTTCTAACTGGGATGCTTTTTATGAGGGGTACAATAATGTATTCCGTCCTAAGGAGCCTTTTTACAAGGATGTCCAGGAGTACGAAAGTAGATTTAGAGGGGGAAACACAGATTCGACGAAGGTAGGTGTCACAGTGTCACCTGTCACAGTGTCACCACCTTCGGACGTGGGTGCGAATCCCACTTCCTCCACCATTGAAACAAAGCCTTTTAAGGCAGATCCAATTAAGCATGATATAAGGAGAATCTTTTAATGAATAAAAACTTTGAGTTAGTTTACAAGTCCTTAGATACTATTACTCCAGATTGGCAGACTGTTTTAGTAGCCACGATTACAGAAGATGGTTTCGAGTACGATATTTTTAACAAGATGGAAGAAGAGCACTTCCACGAAAACCTAGCTGTTTTATTGGCTTTAGTTTCTAAGAAGTCTATGCAGGAGCTAGAAAGAATAGACTGGTCAGACAATTAAGTTTACTGAACATCCTTTACTAAGTCCTCCTACAGCAGAGGAAATTGTCTGGCTGTACGAGAACGACCTTAATCTTCTTAAGGAGCTACACAAGGCTCATGAGAGCAGGATTAAGGCATCTGAGGACGATCCTATTCGTCATGGCTTCAACTTGCCTGGATGGGAGCGTATAAAGGAAGGGCTGCAAGAATACAACGAGTGCTTAGTCCTTGGTGGCAACAGATCAGGCAAGACTACAGGGTTTGCTAAAATTGTGATGGAGGCAGTTACTGAGAGCAATGATGGTCACTTAGTATGCTTTAGTCAGAACGAGGACACTTCCATTAAGGTGCAGCAAGCAGCTATATGGGAGATGATGCCTAAGGAGTTCAAGAAGAAGACTAAGAGCATCGAGGGGTACATCAATTACAGTATGCAGAATGGGTTCACTGCCAAGAGCTTCATCTTCCCTGATACCCGTACCCGTGTAGACTTTAAGACGTACACCCAGTTCAGCAACAACCAGACTATCCTTGAGGGCTTTGAGTTCGGATTCCCTGATGCTAAGGGCTTGAATATAGGTGCGTGGCTAGATGAATACCTTGGAGATGCTTCATTGGTAAATACCCTTAGGTTCCGACTAGCTACTAGGGATGCTAAGATGGGTGTAGGTTTTACTCCGATTGATGGCTATACTCCCTTTGTGGCAGAGTACCTAAAGGACGTAGAAACGCTACAGACACGTCATGGTGTGCTAATAGATAGGGAAGTTCCTATTAAGCAGTACAGCCCATCTAGGGACGCATCAGTGGTATATATGCACTCAGATGAAAACCCTTTTGGTGGTTACGAGCGTATTGCTAAGGATCTTAGAGGCAGACCAGAGGAAGAGATACTAGTTCGTGCTTACGGAATACCTGTAAAGAGCATGACTTCTTTGTTGCCCCTGTTCAACACTGAGGTAAATGTACTAAGCGATAAGCCGAATAAGTACGGAATGGTGTTCCCAGATATATCTGATGAATACAAGTACACCTGTTATCAGGTGGTTGATCCAGCAGGTGCCAGGAATTACGTAGCAATATGGGCAGGAGTTAATGAGAAAGGGGATGTGTACATCCGTAAGGAGTGGCCTGACAGGAACTACTACGGGGAATGGGCAGTATTTGGCGATCCTAAGTGGCGTTATGGGCCAGCATCGAAGAAGATAGGGTACAACGTACAAGGATACGTAGACTTGTTCGATGATATAGAGGATGAGATTGGGATAAAAGTATTTGAACGTATAGGGGATAGCAGGTACTTTGCTAAGGAAAACTCTGATAACGATGACTTGTTTATGGAGTTCGATGATTGTGGTATGACTTTTATTCCGTCTGATGGTAGGATGGAAGAAATAGGCATCAGTGCAATAGATGAGTGGTTTAGCTACAACCCGAATGTTCCGATAGATTCTGCTAACCGTCCTAGGTGCTATATCCATGAGGACTGCGGAAACCTAATAGACTCTCTGATTAACTATAACGCTTCTGGAAAAGCAGATGAACCACTGAAGGACTTCTTCGACATTATCCGTTACTTGCGAATGGCGAATGGTGGAGACGGTCCAGACCATGTGCTGGCTAGAAGTATGATGACTACCCGTATAGGAGCGGGATACTAATTATGGCTAAAGTAAGACTAAGTAAACTAGCTTCTCAGTTTTGTAAGGATTTTGATGAATTCTTTGAGTTAGCTAAAAACAAACTATCTTCTGAAATGCTTACTGGTAAAGGCAAAAATACTTGGGTAGATGAAGAAGGTCAAAAGATTTTGATTGATTGTATGTACGTGCAAGAGATTGTTCCTAAGCATTACAAAGGAAGGGTAACTTCAGAAGCTCCTAATCCTAGTTATGTTTTTGCTTACATAAAAGAAATCAGTATGAGAGTTCCAGTTATTGTTCCTAGGAGGTACAGAAACAAAATGAAGGGCAAGACAATAACTATAGAAATGATAGAAGATGTTAGAGGACGAAGTTACAGATACGTTGCGTGAGCTGGTTTTAGATCCTAATTTTATAGAAGAGCAAGTAGATAGATTGCTTGCTTGGGAAATATTCGTGCGTCATGTTAAGGGGATTGACCAAGAAGATATACCCCCATCAGAATTGTGTGATAGAATAGGTGTACATAAGTGGTACATAAACCACCTTCTAGAAGATATTAAACTAAGATTTTATGCAAAGTGATTCAGTTTCAGAGTCACTAACATACGTTAGTGCTGAACCAGACATCGAGTCTCTTCGGTACGCCTATGACCAATCAGTGGTTGAACTAGAGGCGTACTTTGATTTGTGCAGAGAAAGTTACGATGATCGTAGAAATTTTTGGCCTGGGAAAAGTAGAGATCTCCGTAAGCATGGTGCGGATGCTTTCCCCTGGGAGGGTGCTTCTGACATGGAGGCTCATGTTATTGACGAGAGAATTACTCGCCTTGTTTCTTTGTTTATGGCGTCTCTTAACAGAGCGAACATTAGGGCTTTTCCAGTAGAGATACAAGATGTAGCTAGAGCTAAGGTAGTTTCTAACTTTCTTAAATGGATGATTTCTTCTGGGTACATATCTCGTTTTAGTCGGGAGATGGAGCTGGGAGCTAATTATTTGCTAGAGCGTGGAGTTCTTATCAGCTATGTAGGATGGCACTCAGAGGATAGGAAGTTTCTTCAGAGGCTAGATTTTAATCAAATAGCCCAAGCTAATCCAGAGTTAGCACAGTTGATTTCTGATGGTCAGAATGAAGATCAAGTAATTGCTTTGTTGCAAAGAAGCTTTGATGGAGTTACAGTTAAAAGGGCAAAGAAAGCACTGGCTGAACTAGCAGACGTTGGATCTGCTGAGTTGCCAGTTGTTCGTCGTCAGGTAAACGCACCAGAGGTAAAGACACTAGCTCCTGATGGAGATTTTATCTTTCCTCCGTATGTTACAGATCCACAACGTGCGCCTTACTGTTTTTGGAAGACTTACTACACGCCACAGGAACTAGAGAATAAAGTTATAACTGATGGCTGGGATGAATCTTTTGTCGATTTGGTCATAGATAGATACCGAGGTGTAAATATAGACTCTATAGAAAGGGAGCAGGAGGGACGGCGCTCTTTGAGCCTTACTGACAACGCTTACGAGGCTGAAGAGTTGATAGAGCTAGTTTACGGGTTTCAACGTCTAATTGACAAGGAGGACGGCTCTGAGGGGATATACTGCACAGTATTCCACAAGGAGTTCAGTGGCAATGGTGATGTACCTGGGTACGCAAAGTTCGAGTTGCTTAACGGCTACGAGGACTACCCAGTAGTAGTCACTAGATTGTCTGAAGATAGCAAGCGGTTGTACGATACGATGACTGTCCCTAATCTACTCAAGGGAATACAGCAACAAGTAAAAATAGAGAGAGACAGCCGTATTGATAGAAATAGCCTTGCTACCGTTCCTCCGATTTTGCACCCAGTAGGACAAGCTCCTACAGACTGGGGTCCAGGAAGGTACGTTCCTTATCGTCGTAAGGGTGATATAGATTACGGGCCTACTCCTACGTACAATCAGGGTTCTCTTGAAATGGAGAAAACTATGGAGCAGCAAGCAGACCGTCTTGTTGGCCTAGATGAAGCATCTCCAATCTCGCAGATTAGGAAACAGTTTTTGGTAGATAAGTTCCTTAGCCACTGTGCTGAGGTTATTTCTCAATGTTACCGTTGCTTCCAAAGGTTCGGGCCTGACCAAATATTTTTTAGGGTTACAGGTGTACCTGATCCACAAATGTTTAACAAAGGGAATGCTGATGAGAACTTCGATGTTACAATTAGCTACGATGTTCTTAACACAGATCCAGAAAAACAAGAAAATAAACTAAATCAAATGGTTTCCCTCCTGCAACTAGATCGCAATGGGAGGATAAATGTAGATAACTTGCTAACATTGATAGCGGGTTCTGTTGATCCAGTGTTGGCTGATGGGGTTCTTGAACCTGTTGAGGTTGCGCAGGAGAAACTACTTAAAGATATTACAGATGACTTATCGAAAATTTATTCGGGGATCGAAGTCCCAGCGCGTCCAAGCGGCGCTCAAGCGGCTTTACAAGTTATTCAGCAGTACAGTCAGCAACCTGACGTCCAGCAACGCTTACAAGAAGATGAGGCTTTTGCTGCTCGTCTTCAGAAGTACGCTGGACAGTATCAGTTCGCTATACAGCAAGCTCAGAACGCGCAAATAGGTAGAATTGGCACACAGCCAGCAGAAATGGGTGGGGTACAGACTCAGAATATGCAACAGTAATGAATATAGAAGACGACCTTAATACCTTATCCCATTACGAACATTTTGCAAGATTTATTAAACTTATTAGTGATCTTAGAGAAGAGTGCATAGCTGATATGCACGAAGCTGATGTAGAAAAGCTTCAACAAATTTCGGGACAGATAATTACTTACGATCAGATCCTTCAAATGACTGATTGGCAGGGAATACAAAAGAAATTTTCATCTATCCTGTAGCACAAAAAAAGTGTGCTATAATTAGACTTCGCCATCGCTCGGCGTTAAGGAGTGGAAACAATTATGTCTAACGAAGTTATCTCGGTTGACGCTGAATCCGAACAAAAATCAGTGGAAAATATAACAGCGCAGGAGTTTGCCCTCCAACGCTTAGAACGTCTTCAAGGAGAGAAATCTGAAGCTGAAACCGAACAGGTTGAAGAACAGGAGTCTCAAGAGGAGGAAGTTTTAGAAGAGGCGGTTGAATCCGAGGAAGAAGCTATTCAGGAAACTGAAAGTGAACTTTCCGAAGAAGAGACTGAAGATGTTCTTTCACAGTACAACTTAGATGATTTATCTGAGGATGAGCTTAAAGATCTTGCTGAAAAGCTTGGTAGTAGGGCTGTAGCTCGCTTTGGCGAACTTACGGCTAAACGCAAAGCAGCAGAGGAAGAGCTTGATAGAGTAAAACAATCATTACAACAAGATCCTTTGAAACAGGAAGCGGAAGATGTCCAAGACAATCCGTTTGACGATGTTCAGGATATTAAATCGTTACAAGAAAAAGCTAAGGAGATAAATGATATTATCGAATGGGCCGAAGATGTTTTATTTGAATCAGACGATTACTCTGCTCATGACGATGTTACTGAGCTAGATGGTAAGAAAATGACTAAAGCAGAGGTAAGATCTGCTTTAAAGAATGCTCGTAAATCTAGGGATCTTTATCTTCCTGATCAACTTAAAAAAGTTCAAAGAGCTGAAAGTGCTGAGAGTCTTAAAAAAGAGCTTGGTGCAAAAGCACGTAAAGAATTTGAATGGTTGAACGAAGAAGATAATGAAACACGTAAGGCATTTCTTAGCATTGCTGCAAACAAAGATTTGCAAAGCGTGTACAAGAAATACCCTGTGCTTGGTGCTGAACTTCCGTATATTATTGCTCATGGAGTAGATAACATATACGCTCGTAAAGTAATACCTAGCACACCTGTTCAGTCAGGAAGTAAGCCCAAGATTAGTCCTCCTAAAAGTTCTGTTCCTTCTTCTGCTATGTCAGAGAGAGGGGAAAGAAAATCATCTAAAGTGCTAAAAGACTTATCTTCACGCTTCAAACAAAGCGGCAGAAAAGATGACTTCATTTCATTAAGAACCAAACAATTATCTAGAAAATAGAAAAATGGCATTCTCAGATACATTCGACACAACAAATCCTGGTTCGGCTGTTTCCAATCGCGAGGACTTGATGGACGTTTTGACCATCTTGGCCCCTGAAGAAACTCCCGTACTTTCATCTGCATCAAAATCACGTGCAAATGCTACATTCGTTGAGTGGACCGTAGACAGCCTTTCATCTCCCAGCACTGCTGGTATAGCTGAAGGAGCTGACGTTACTACGTTCACCGACCAATTCAGTGGCAGAGCGCGTCTAGGCAACTACGTTCAGAAGTTCCGCCGTGATTACATGGTTTCCGATCTACAGGAAGCTGTTGACTCCGTTGGACCTGCTAAGGTAGCTCAAGCCGAAGCAAAGGCAATCCGCGAACTAAAGCGTGACATCGAAGCCACTCTCTGCTCTACCAACGACCGCGCTGCGGAAGATGGAGCTGGAACGGTTTACAAGTTGCGTGGACTCGGTGACTGGATTGATTCTTCAGGACCATCTGATGTTCCTGCTGCGTTCCGCACTCCTGCTGACAGCATCCATTCAACTGGTGCTTTCACTGAAACGGTATTCAACAACCTTATCACCTCTATCTTCCGTGTAACGGGAGCTAGCAACGGTTTGACTTTGGTTGCAGATACTGCTCTTCGTCGTGAGATTAGCGACTTTGCTCGCCTTGATCCAGACGGTTCAGGTGCTGGAACGTCTATCCGTAACGTTAACTACAATGGTGACGTAGCTCAGATTAAGCTCTCTGTTGAGCTTTATGAGTCTGACCACGGTACGGTTGCTATTGTTAACGGAAACCCAGACTGTATGCCCGACACGACTAACAAGGACACTGGTTACCTGGTTCACCCAGAATACTACGGTGTTTCCGAGTTGATCCCAATGGGTAGCTCCCGTCTCCCTAATCAAGGTGGTGGCGAGCGTGGATATGTTGACTGCGCATTGACGCTGACAGTATTCCACCCTGGTGCACACGGTAAAATCACAGCTCTCAGCTAAACCATAGGAGGTACATTACAATGGCTATTGAACTAAAAAAAGTACAGAACATTGAAACCTTAGCTCTTGGTTTTAACTACGAAGCTGTCGTTGACTTGACCACTGATCTTGGATCTACTGCTGGCTCTGCCACTGCGGTTGACATTCAAGTTGGTGGTGCAGCAATGGCTGGTGGTGTTTACGGAGCTGCTCTTATCGTTGACGAGCTTGTAACTGCTGAAGTTACTGATGGTGGTTCCGCTATTTCGGACGCTACTATTGCTCTCGGTGACGATGGAGACGCTGACGGTTTTGTTGATGAAGTTGATGTCTTCAGTGACAGTGGCAACCTTGGAAAGATTTTCACCAATAATGGTGCTCTTCTTGACGATGGTTTGCACGTTGTTTCTGCTGTAGACTTGACTTACAACTTTACTGGCAACGCTCCAAACGATGCTGCTAAAGGAAAGATTCGTATTCTCTTTAAGTATCACCCAACTGCTGGTGACAACTTCGGAGGATAGTTCCTTATAATAACATTATTAGGGGAGGTCAGGCCAGAACTGGCCTCCCTTTTTTCTTTATGAATATTATTACGTCATTACCAAGATACGATGATGGAGAAGTTAATCGAGCGTTTATGCGTGAGATTGAAACTGGTTTTAAAATGGAACGTGCTAAAGAGCAGGATCGGATAAGTGCTACTGCTAAAGAGGCAAAGACAAATGTAGGGAAAACCCATCCAGTGCTTGGTAAGTGCGTAGCTAATATTCCTGCTAGGGATTATTTCAGATTAGTAAAAAAGTACGGAGCTGAACACGTCCACAGCAAAGAATTTTTAAAATATTACAACAAGAAGTTTCCTGAACTTAGTCCTAATAAAGCGTAATGCAAGACAAAGCCAATAAAGATTTATTTGATTTAATTTCTGCACTTGCTGGTAATTCAGACTTTACCACAGCAGAAATCTCTCAGTTGTTGGCTTTAGCTAATAGAAGGTTTTTTGAGGCTTACAACAGAACTCCGTATTGGGCTAGATACCTTACGGTTGGTGAGGAAAGAACTATAGCTAACTCAATAGTTCCGTTTACTCAAACAAGCAAGACAACCATAGGAGAGTTTCTTAGGATTCATAGAGAAGAACCTTTCTTGAAAAACTCTACTATTGATTTTGAGTTTTTTGTAGAGAGTGATGGTGCTCATGTTATAAACCTTACAAATGCTGATGATGCAACAAGTGTTTATGTTACTTACAGGCAACCAATTACTTTGCTAACTAGTTTAGATACTGATGGATCTGGCTCTTTAACACAAGTTCCTGGAGAATACTTTTACTTTATGGCTCATGCTACCTACGCAGATTTCTTGCGTATGGATGGTCAGCACTCAAAAGCAGCTTTTGAAGAAGAGATTGCTAACCAATATCTAGCTGAGTCTCTGGATAACCCTCAACAAGTTTATAATAATAATACCGTAGGACATCGTATTAAAACGTATGTCAGTCAACAATCAAGATAATGAATAGTCTAGTAACAAACTTATATCCACGCCCAAACGGAACGGTATCTGGAGAAAATCTATCCTGTGCTACTTCAGGATCTGGTGTCTCATTTGCTGCGTTTGATAGTGACACTAAATACGTAATGATCGACGTTCAGGATAACAATGTTATCGTGACCTTCGATGGTAGCACTCCTACCGCATCTAATGGTCATCTCCTAGTTAAGGAGAAGGGACTAATTACTCTTAGCGCTCAGGCTGCTAAGGCTGCTAAGTTTTTGGGTGTTTCAGGTGCTTCTATTGTCCACGTTTCGCAATTTGTGTAATGAACCCCGAGCTAAATAAGCTTGGCTTGGGAGCAACTGGATCAATACTTGCTTTGTCCTTTCAAGGGATTAGTGAAATACTGTCTATAGTTGCATCAGCCTGTACGATTGCGTACATGGGGCTTTGGATATATAAGACGGCAAAAGAGTTAAAGAAGCGATGAGTGGAGAGTTGGTAGCCATGCTTGGAGGTGGGGTTACGGGATTTGTTATGAAACTAATCTCAGCCCAAATGAACATCCAAGCAAACGCTATCAAGTCCATGATTCAAAAACAGGAGGTTTCAGATGCTTCAGCAGACAGGGCAGCAGAACGATCAGGAGAAAGTGGAGCGTGGGTGCGTAAGCTCATTGCTATGTGTATACTTTTCTCAGTCGTATTTGCTCCCTTCATCATGGCCTTCTTCGACATACCAGTAACAATAGAAGCACAGAAGTTAGGTATATTTAAATTTTTAGGAATAGGAGCAGATAAATGGAAGAATTTAGAAGGGTTTGTATTATTGCCTGAAGTGAGACAGGGAATGCTTGCCCTACTAGGATTCTACTTTGGAAGCTCCCAGGTTAAATAATGGAAGTAAGTGATAAGACAGCAGTAACTATTCCTCTTAGAAATCTGATTGCGTTGATTGGTTTTACTGTAGTTAGTGTGACTGGGTACGTCAATATGACAAGCCGTATAGCTAGCTTAGAGAACGCTCAAAACATTAGGGATGTTGAGATCGGAATGAATACCGAGTTCCGCATCAAATGGCCTAGAGGAGAGCTGGGGGCTTTACCTGATGATGCTGAACAGAATTTAAGGTTACAATATCTTGAAAAAAATATGGAGGAAATTGGCAGCACTGTAGAAAAATTAAAAAGCTACGGCAGTGTTAATTTTGAACTACGAGACAAGAACTACCTAGATGTAAAAGAGTAATATGGCGTACAACGGAAAGAAAACTAAAAAAGGCGGCAGTGGAAGATCAACTAGAAGGAAGTCGGGATACTGATGCCAAAGGGTAAAAAGAAATCCTGTGGTTGTAAAAGCTGCATGGGAAGGCGAAGGGTACGATAATGGGAATGGGAGTAAATCACTACCGAAAGGATGGCAAAAAGCATAAAGGCGGCTATCACAAAATGCCTAATGGTCAGCTTCATTCTGGCAAAACGCATAGCAAATCTTCCGTTAGATTGTACCACTACGGAGAGTTATCTAAAACTGCACAAAATAAAGCTAGAAAGTCTTGGAACGTATAATGCCTATAAATCAATATAGTCCAGCTCAACGGCGGCTTGCTGCTGTTGCTGCACCTCGTAACAAGATTACTGAGGCTGATTTTAAAGCACTTAGGAGTGGCAAGAAAAATGGCAAAAAGCAGAGGTAAGATTTGTGAAGAAGGCAAAGCTTGGGCTAGAAGGACATTTGATACGTATCCTTCTGCTTACGCTAATTTAGCTGCATCTAAGTATTGCAAAGATCCAAACTACGCAAAAAAAGCAAAAGGTCGTAAACGAAAAGGAAGGTAATGTCTCAACTTAGACAGTGGCTAAAAGAAGATTGGGTAAGAATAGGCGTTGATGGTTCTATTAAAGGAAAGTGTGGAACCTCTCCTAATACAAAAAGACCAGATCGATGCTTACCTAGACGTAAAGCCGAAAGTATGACTAAGGCTGAACGAGCTGCTACGGCAAGGAAGAAAAAACGTGCAGGAGCCAAAGGTCAAAAAGTTGTAGCTAATACACCAAGAGCAAAAGTAAGAAGTGGCAAAAAGTCCTAAAGAATCTATGAGATGTGGGCAGGTGCGTAAAAGCACTCGCCCTGGTAAGAAGATCATGAAGCTTTACTGCATTGATGGTAAGCGTAAGCTTGTCCATGCAGGTGCTACTGGGTATGGTCATAACTACTCTGCTGCTGCTAGAAAGTCTTTTAGGGCTAGGCACAAGTGCGATACTGCAAAACCTGGAACTGCTAAACATTTAGCTTGTACTGAGCTATGGAAAGGCAAGGGAGGAAGAAAGAAAAGCAGTCCTAAAGGTAGAAGGGGTAAATACTAAATGGCAAGATACGATGTATACGGAGCACAGGATGATCGACTTGCAGAAGATTTAGATCAAGGCTTTACTGGCTTCAATAATAAGTTACGCCCAGACCAGTTAAGTTCTGGTATTCTTACTGAGTCCAATAATGGACGCATGGATTTGAATGGTGAGTGGCAACCTCGTAAGGGTATGGAGATTTTTAGCACTCCTTTTAGTGCTGCTGTTTTTACTTTGCCATTTAGGTTGCACGACACCCTTCCATCTGTTTCAAGTTATGCTAGATCTGGAGAGGTTTTAACAGTTAATTTTGGGTCTGCTCATGGAATAACTACTGGAGATATTGTGAATCTTAGTGGTCTTACTGCTGGTGGAACTGTTGATCCTAATGGAAATCACTCTTGCACAGCATCTTCTACAACACAAATACAAATTACAATTACTGGATTAGATGCTGTACCTACAGGAACACTAACTGTAACTGGTGCAAAAATAGATGCTGAGGAAGTTACATTTATTCATGCTTCTTGTGAGTTTTCCGATCCTAATAATGAATCTGCTTCTTATATAGCTGCGGTAGGAACAGTAAGTACAATTTTAGTAAAAACCTCAGACAGTGGAACTACTACAGTTACTTTGACTTATCCATCTGGAGAAACTGTTCCAGAAGGCAGTGAAGTAATTCAGGCTTTTAATAAATTATTTATTTTTAGAAAAGGCAAAATAGCTTTGCAGTGGGATGGAGATGTTAGCACTACTACATTTTCTTTGGTTTCTAATGGAGCGTACACTCAACCTACACCAATATCAATTACCGATCTTGATTTTGCGTCAGGTATAGCCACCGCTACAGTATCCAGCACCAGTTCTTTGTTGGTCGGAGATGAGCTTACAGTAACTACTGCTGGTACTTCTGGGTATAGCGTTGGAGATACTGTTACTGTTAGGTCTATAACAAATTCAACAACATTTACTTTTGTTACAGATAAGGCTAATGCTACAAACAAAACTGCTACCGTTGAAAAACCTGTGTCTATAGGTTTAGGTTTTACGCATATGCCAGCTCCAGAATTTGGCATCTATCACCAACGTAGGTTAGTTGTTCCGTACAGATATGATATTACTGGATCTTCTGGATCAGCTACGATTACTGATAGAAAAATTCTAGATGAGGCGTTGTTTTCAGATATACTAGACCAAAATACCTATGATAGAGTTTATGGTCAGTTTAGATTTAATGCAGGAGAAGCAGATTTTATAGTAGGGTTTCATTCTTTTTCTGATGACCAACTAGTAGTTTTTAACAGAAATAGCATACACACTGTAAAAAATAGTTTGTCTTTAGCTGATAGTGTTTCTCAAGTTATTACTAGTGATATAGGATGTCTAGCTAGAAAAAGCATTCAGCAGATAGGAAACAAGCTAATGTTTTTGTCTGACAATGGTGTATATGCACTAGACTTTGTTGACTTGTACAATCTTAGAGGTCAAGATGTTCCTTTGTCTGCGTCTATACAGGGGACAATAAATAGAATAAATCAAAATCATGCTGATAAAGCAGTATCTGTTTATTTTGACAACAGGTACTATCTTGCAGTTCCTTTAGATGATAGCACGACAAATAACGCTTTATTGATCTATAACTTTTTAAATAAACAGTGGGAGTCCATAGACTCTGTAAATGATCCTGATTGGGAGTACACCCACTTGGTAATAGGTGGTTCTGGAGATAAACGAGGTGTTTATGCAATTAACAGAACTGGTGGTGTTCACAGATACGAAGATCGTGATGATGACACTGATAGATACTTGGACACTATAGGAGGAAGTAATCAATCAGCTATTGTATCTGCATCTGCTGTTAGTAGGATGTTTAATGTTAGATCTTTAGATCGTAAAAAGTGGAATAATTTTGAGCTTCATTTGCAATCATCAGAGAATAATGTGTCCGATGCAAACCTCGAAGCAATCACAGAAAATATTGATGGTATAATAGATCTTGGAAGTGTTTCTTCACTTAATGGGCAGGAACTCGCAATAGACGAGGATGTGTCACTAAGGGGTAGATTTGGCAACAAAAGAGCTTACGGATTACAATTTAAATTAACAACAACAAAGGGAAGACCTAGACTAAGGGCATTGAAGGTAGCAGGAGCTATTACATTTAGAAATTTACAGAAAGCAGAATAATGGCTATACTCAGTAAAGGCACTACATATTCAGACGGCGATCAGGTAACGTCTAGTAATCTTAATGCACTCGTAGATAGTGCAACATTTGCATCTGGTGCTGTTGATGACTCAACGACTCAGCTCTCTAGTGGTGCAATAATTGTAAAGGATCTTGGGATTGCTACTGGTAAAATTGCGGCAAGCGCAGTGACTACTGCTAAAATTGCAGACAGCAATGTAACTACCGCTAAGATTGCCGCTGCTAACATTACTACCTCTCTTATTGCAGACAGTAATGTTACAAAAGCAAAGATAGAAAACCTGGCAGACTACAAGGTTCTTGGTAATGTTTCTGGTGGAGCTGCTGCTCCTGCTGAAGTAGCAATATTAGATGAGGACAATATGTCTTCTAACTCTGCTACGTCTCTTGCTACTCAGCAGAGCATTAAAGCGTATGTTGACACTCAACTGACTGCTGAGGACTTAGACTTTGCTGGGGATAGTGGAACTGGTTCTGTAGACCTGGACAGCCAAACATTTACTATTGCTGGATCTGCTGGACTAGATACTTCAGCAAGCAGCCAAACTCTTACAATAGCTTTAGACTTCAATGAAATTAGTAATGCTGCTATAGCTGATGGAGACTTTATTCCTTTTGTAGATGCTACTGATAGCACAACAAAAAAAGAAGCAATAGCAGATATAGCTACTCTTTTTGCTGGGACAGGCTTATCAGCTTCTAGCAGTGTTCTTTCTGTAGATGCTTCCCAGACTCAAATTACTTCTGTTGGCACACTTGGAGCAGGAGCAATATCTTCTGGTTTCGGAGCCATTGACAATGGATCTTCTGCAATAACCACTACTGGAGTTGGTTCATTTGGTTCACTAGATATATCTGGAGATGTAGATGTAGATGGTACTCTGGAAACAGATGCTTTTTCTATAGCAAGCACTGCTGTTACCGCGACTGCTGCTGAGCTAAATTACAATGATACTGGAGCTTCCGTAGGAACTGTTGTTGCTAGCAAAACGGTTACAGTCGATAGTAACAAAGACGTATCTAGTTTCCGCAACATAACCCTTACGGGTGAACTAGACGCTGCAACCTTAGACATATCAGGTGATGCAGACATAGATGGAACTTTAGAGGCCGATGCAATTACGGTTGATGGTACAGCTTTAGCTACAGTTATTGCAGGAACAACAGTTACAAACGCAACAAACTCTGCTCATGTTTTAGTAACTGACAATGAAAGCACTAATGAAGAAAACCTAATTACTTTTGTCGAGGGGGCAACCTCAAGCACAGGCAATGTTGGTTTGGAAATGGATGGCGATTTTTCATATAATCCAAGTACAGGAACAGTTAGTGCTACAGTTTTTAAGGGTAATATTGATGCTGTAAATGGAGACTTTGATGGCACTTTGGAAACAGACGCTTTTTCCATAGGAGGAACAACTGTTACTTCTACCGCTGCTGAATTAAACTACTTAGATATTACTACACTAGGGACGTCCGAAGCATCAAAAGCCGTAACAGTAGATTCAAACGGTGATCTGCTTGTGCCAGACAGCGACAAGTTTAAGTTTGGTACAGGCTCTGATATGCAGTTGTACCACGATGGTAGTAATTCATACATTGCTAATTCTACAGGAGAGCTAAAACTTGCTACAGAAACTTCTGGTATAGCTATTGCAATAGGACATTCTACGTCTGAAACAACTTTTGGTGACAATGTAACCATTACGGGCAACCTTACGGTTAATGGCACAACCACAACAGTAAACACAAGTAACCTTACTGTTACTGACCCCTTAGTTAAATTTGGTGAAGGGTATACAGGAACAGCTTATGATGAAGGGTTTATTGTTACGCGAGGCAACGGCTCTGCTACTAACACTGCAAACAAGGGATTTATATGGGACGAGTCTGCTGACGAGTTTGCTGCAATAGCCTGCAACACAGAAGACGGTACAACCGCAGGAAATGTCACAATCAACAGCTATGCTGACTTGCAGGTTGATAAGTTGACGGGTGGAAGCCTAGATATTTCTGGAGACATAGATGTAGACGGTACTACCAATCTTGATGCTGTAGATATTGATGGAGCCGTTGATATGGCATCTACTTTGACCGTTGCTGGCGATACGGTCATGAATTCCGATTTGGAAATCAACGTTGCTGGTTCTTCAAACGGCAGTAAAGCGATTGTTATAAATAGCAGTGGAACTAACTTTGAGTCTGATGATGGCATGATAAGGCTTCTTCACCCAAGCACTGGAAGTGGTGCTTTGACGGGTGGGTACTTTATGAAGTTCAATGCCAATAGCTCTGATAAATTCACAGTTAAAGGTAATGGCGACACAACTATTGCTGGCAAAGTAGGCGTTGGTACTAGTTCTCTTACAACCAAATTAGAAGTCAAACAAGATGCTGATGATGTGAATAGCGGCGTCAGAGTTTTGGCTAGTGGATCAGCTAACAGCGGTAATCTGTATATGGATGGCGATAACTTCGTTATTCAGCGAGGCGGTCAAACAAATCAATTAGTTTTTGATAATTCTGGCAACGTAGGTATTGGTGAGGCAAGTCCAGACGTAAAACTCCATGTTACTGATGGCAATGGTTCTGAGCCAACCTTTGGTGCTGGAACGGAAGTAGTTATTCAAAACAACGATAACACTGGTGACAACTGCCGTCTTAACATTTTAGCAGGAACTGCTGCTTCAAGTTTGCTAGAGTTTGGTGATTCAGGTGATGCCGATATTGGTCAAATCGAGTATAGCCATAATAGCAATCAAATGAACTTCAGGGTCAATGCTGGCACAAAGATGTCTATTGATTCTAGCGGCAACGTGGGTATTGGCACTACGTCGCCTGGATCTGAGCTTGAAGTTTCAGGAAGTGGTTCTGAAGTATTTATAAATTCTACAAATGATGAATTCTCCAGAGTAAACCACAGACACAGTGGAACATCAATATGGTCTACTGGAACTAGAACATCAGACGATTACCACATTTACCGTGAAAGTGGTTCTGGTGATGTTATTGTTGATGCTGGCAACGTGGGTATTGGTATTACAACGCCAGGATATCCTCTGGAAGTAAAAGATTCACAAGATACTGACTTTGACAGTGGTATAGCTGTTACAAGAAGTTCTGCTGCTCACAGTGGTTACATCAACATGGTTGGAGGTTCACTTAATATCAACGTGGATTCAGGCCGCAGCATTAAGTTTAGAGATGGTGGTGGTTCACCAAACATGACTATAGGGCCTACGGGTGATGTTGATGTTGATGGAGCTTTATCAAAAGGATCTGGTTCATTTAAAATTGCTCACCCACTAGAATCCAAAAGAGACACTCACAATCTTGTTCACTCCTTCCTAGAGGGTCCACAAGCGGATCTGCTTTACAGAGGTCGTGTTGATTTGGTTGATGGTACTGCATCTGTAAACATAGACACAGCGTCAGGAATGACAGATGGAACGTTTGTCCTGCTCTGCCGTGATGTTCAAAGCTTTACTACTAACGAGTCAGGGTGGACTGCTGTACGGTCTAGTGTTGATGGCAATATCCTTACTATTGAAGCTCAGGATAACACTTGCACAGACTCCATTAGCTGGATGGTTGTTGGCGAACGTCAAGACCAACATATGTATGACACAGGGTGGACTGATGAAAATGGTAAAGTTATTGTTGAACCACTAATACCAGATCCAGAAGAAGAAACTACAGAAGAATAATATAATGGCATATTTTGGCGAAGAAATGGACGTAGATCCATACGGAGGGGATCTTTACGGACTTTATGATTTTGATGATCCTTATTTAGAAGGAAATGTTTCTATAGGGTTTGGTGGTGGTTTTGACAATCCACTATTCGGGTCTGATAGAATAGCAAATCTTGAAGGTATTATAGGTCAAATTGCTGCTAGGGCTTCTGAAATGAGTGGCAATTCTGGCACAATGTCTATGATTGGAAGACAAGGACGTGATATTGATGATTTTGCAGGAGGAATATTAGATCCCGACATAAGTGATTTATCTTCAGGTTCAAGAGGGGCTTATGATCCTAGTCTTACAAGTGATACAGCTACAGATCCAGCAGGTATGGGTCCACAACCTCAAACTCCTGCAAGTAGCTCTTCTCAAGATAGTTCACAAAATAATAATACAAGCGAAGGTGCTGATATTTTTGGAGATGATTTAGAGGCTATTGATATAGAAGGAGAGGATATTGATATGGGAGGAATTTATGGTGGAGGAACAGGAGACAGTCCCTATGACTATATGGGTCAAGGTGGTAGTCTTTTGGATCAAATTGTACAGGGTGGACTTACTCTTGGACAAATTTTAGAGTCTTTAAGGGATCAAGAAGGTAAGCAAGGTGAGCAAGGCTTACAGGGTGAGCGTGGTTTACGTGGTGCTAGAGGTGCTACTGGAGCCACTGGTGCTACTGGTGCTACTGGTGCTACTGGAGCTAGAGGTCAAAGAGGAGAACGAGGAGCCACTGGAGCTAGGGGAGCAACAGGTGCTACTGGAGCCAGGGGAGAGCAAGGTCTTCGAGGTTTACAAGGGCTTCAAGGAGAAAGAGGTTTACAAGGATTACGAGGCATCCAAGGAATTCAAGGATTAACGGGTCAACAAGGAATCCAAGGTATCCAAGGTATCCAAGGTATCCAGGGTGAGCGTGGAGAACGAGGCTTGCAGGGCAAAATGGGCCTTCAAGGTGAACGAGGCCTTCAAGGTGAACGGGGCTTGCAGGGAGAACGGGGCTTGCAGGGAGAAATGGGTTTACAAGGCGAGCGTGGTCTTCAGGGAATTCAGGGTATCCAAGGTGTTCAAGGTCTTCGAGGTTTTGCTGGTGAACGTGGTTTACAAGGAGAGCGTGGTTTACAAGGAGAGCAAGGAATTGCTGGTGAACGTGGTGAACGTGGCGAAAGAGGTGAAGCTGGAGAGGCTGGTGCTGCTGGAGAAAGAGGAGAAAGAGGAGAGCGTGGAGAAAGAGGCGAAAGAGGCGAAGCAGGAACTTTTGATGCTGCAAGCTTTGGCGAACTTATGCCTTATCTGACACAGCTTTCAGGAGATCCAATACAAGCCCTCGAAGAGGGAGAAGTTGCAGGAATATATCCTACAGCAATACGATCTATTCCTCAAGCTACAGGATTTATTCAGTCTATGATAGATCTTGATAGGCTTATTGCTCCGCAACAAGCACTTGGTGGTCTTGATCTTTATCGCACAATTACTGGTGGAGTACGTGATGCTCAAGGACCACTTATTCAGTCTCTCGCTAGACGAGCAGAAATGCTTGGTGCAGAAGGTGAAAGTTTATTGGGTCCGTTGCCTTTCTTGGATAGACGAGATGCCGATCAACTTGGATTTGGTCAAGCTGTAGCTCGTGGAAGAGGCTTAGGTAATCTTGCTCCATTCTTGGCAGATAGGCAACGTGCTGAAAGAAGAAATGAAAACTTAAGACTTGCAGGAGATCTTCTTGGTGAGCAAAGAGCTACTGCTAATTTATTGTCTAATATTGAATCTGGTATTTATGGCAGCATGGCTCCTGAAATTGGAGTAGATTCTGGAGCAATCCTTAACATAGCTGGAACTGATATTCAAAATATTCTTGGTGAAAGGGCTGCTAGACAATACTCAGATGCTATTCGAGAGGGTGCAAGAAGAGAACAACAAGCTGATATCCTTAGATCGGGTATTAGTTTAATTCCTCAAATTACAAATAATCCTATTAACCCAATTAAAATCGTCCAAGATATTGGAGGTGGTTTTCTTGATTTAATAAATCCTGGACGCAGAGATACTCCAAGTGGAAAATCAGGGCTTGTAGGAGGTATTAAACTTGTTGAAGATCTAAGTTTAACATAATTTAACTTAAAATATTGTTTTAAAAAAATGGCACTTAAAAAATCAACACCCATAAATCTTGCTGCACTTCGTCAAGATTACTCTATGCTTCCTCGCATAGCTGCTGTTAAAGCTAAATCTAGCAATCAGTTTTTTAATGCCATTACTTCTGGCCTTGAAAAACGTAAGGAAAAAATAGAGAAAAAGCAGCTAGACGATACTGCTAAAAAAATGATTAAGCCTTTATTAGAAAATCCAGAGTTTCAAAAAAGGTTTGGTACAGATGTGAGTGTTGATGAGGTCTTAAAACTTATTGGCGATCCTAGAAAAGCTATTCAATTATCTGAAAATATTATTCAAGCAACACTTGCTGAAGAACAACTTAATCGTCAAATAAAACAAGACCGATTAGCAAATAAGGTAAGAAAGGAACAAATACGCACTTCTATAGCTAACAGAGAACAGATTATTAAGGATAAAGAGTCTGAAAAAGTTTTTACAAATGCTATTGTAAATATAACTGCAAATAAAGACTACGTTTTACCTGCTGAAGATGCTAAGAAAATGAGTTCAGATCAGCTTTCAAGTTATTTTGAATTGAAGCAAGATTTTACTCCTGATGAAATAAAGATTCTTGAAAAAGAAGGGGGAGCCAGAATTGTTCTTCGCAATGGAAAATATGTAGCAATGTACAGGATTCCAGAAGCTGCTGATGGGAAACCAACTGCTGCTATGTCTGATTTAGAAAATAGAGTGAAATTTTTTAAAGAAATTGAAAATGATTTTAGAGAAGGAAGAACTATTGATGCTATTCAAAAACTTAATGCTATAGGAGCTAGAACTATTGGTGGTGAAATGCCAACTATTGAGGGCAAGGATCAAGCTATGGGTCTTGTAGGTCTTTTACAAGAAGATTTGCAGGGGGAAATGGATAATGAACCCTCAGATTCTAATGACAAAAATTCTTCAAAGACAACTTTTACAACTAAAAAAGGCGGAGTTAATGTTATAGTAGAGGATTAATTTTTTATGCCTACGTACACTTTAGAAAGAAATGGGGTACAAAAAAAGGTTAGAACAGACAAGTCGCTAACCGAAGAGGATATAGATGAAATAGCCTTGGAACTTTTTGGCCCTGTTAATCCCACATTAGGTCAAATAGGTAAGGGTCTTACAGCAGAAGTAGCTATTGCAGAGGGAGCTAAGTACGCTGGAGCTGCAACAGGTGGTGCTATAGGCGCTACTTTAGGAACAGCGATTCCTATTCCTGTAGTAGGAACCGTTACAGGAACAGCTTTAGGTGCAGGTGTAGGTTATGTAGTTGGTGCAATTAGTGGTGGTGTAACTGGCAGTATAGCTGCTCAAGAAATCGAAAACCCTGGTGGAGAAATAAATTGGGGAAGGGTTGTTGGTGATACTTTTCTTAACTTTATTCCAGGTTCTAAATTTACTAAGGGTGGCAAATTTTTGACTACGGCTAAAAGGGCAGCAGCAGCTAACATTGGAACTAATGCTGCTATAGGTGCTGCCAGCATTCCTGCTGCACAACTTATTGAGGGATCTATTGAAGGTAGGCTTCCTACTCAAGAAGAGCTTGTTAAAGGTGGTGCAACTGGATTTTTGCTTGGAGGAGCATTGGGTGCAAGTGGTGAAGCGTTGGCTAAGTCTTACGCTAAGTTTGCTGGGAAGAAAACAGAAGTTCTTACTGATGCTTACAACAAGGGAGATAAAGATGCTAAGAATGTTGTAGATCCTTTGCTTAAAGCAGCAGACCAAGAAAAAACAGTTTCTCAAGTTGCTACCCATACTTTAGCAAAAGAAAATGATTTACAAGATTTTCCTAAATCTGCTAAAGGTTTATCTGGAGTATTAAAGCGCATAAAAGCTAGAGTTGCTCCAAGCCTTGTAATAGGCAGAGAGCTTGATTTAAAGCTAGAAAATATTAGACGAGAGTCTGAAGGGCTACAAAGTCTATCGGATAAAATTATGTCTAAAATACAAAACAGGGTAAAAACAAATCCTGCTTTGAATGACAACATAGCTAAGTTTTTGGTTAAAGAGGCTGATCTTGATTCTGAATTATCTGATGTTTTGCCTGATCTTGAAAAGTTCAGGGATGAGATGCTACCAATTCAAGAAGAAATATCTCAACTTTTAGATGAGGGTTTTTATAAAAGTCTTACCAAAAAACAACGGAAAAAACTTTCTGATAAAATTAGAGCAAGTATACAAGAGGGTACTTACAAAAAGACGGAGTACAGAATTTTTACTGATAAAAATTTTATACCAAGCGAAACTCAAAGAGTAAAAGCTCAAGAAGAAATAGCCGATAGGATTATAGAAGACAATTTAAAAAAAATAGCTAAGGCTAAGGAAGAGGGTTTAGATATTCCTGTTGAAATAAGTAGAAAAAAAGCTTTAAAAAAAGCAGACAAACATCTTTCTTCATTACAAAGAAGAAGTGCTAGGCAAGCTGAGACTGATAGAAGGGCAGGAAAATCCAAAGAACCATCTTATATTCCGAACTCTATTCAAGGGTCACTTAAAATAAAAAGGAACCCAGGTATAGAAGAATCCAAATATCTTGGAGTAATAGAGGATGCTGGAGAGCAAGTTTCTGGAACTCTTACTGGTACTGCTAGGTTAAGACAAGCTGCCAAGGAAGATAAAGCTATAATGGATATTGTAGAGAGTTCAGGAATTGGCGTTCGGGTAAAACGTGGAGCTGAACCACCTGAAGGTTTATCAACTATTCCTTTTAAAACTGTTCAGGATGTTGATATTTTTGTCCCTGATGACTTTCTTCTTGCTTTGAATAAAGCTAGGCCAATGGGCAATCAGCAAAAGGGAAATTTTTCTAAATATTACGATCCTTTTGCTGGAGCTGTTAAATTAAGCAAAATTTTCTTGTCTCCGATTTTGTACTCTACTCAGCTTGTTTCGGGCATGGGTCTAACTGCTGCTACTGGAATTTTGTCACCAGGAAGATACATTAAACACGTAGGTAGGGGTATTCAAATAGTTGCTGGAGACATGAAATCCTTGTCTAAAATACCTGGGGTTCAAAAGATTTTAGGTGATAAAAGAAAATTTCTTGATGACTATCAAGATGCTGTATCTTTAGGTATAGTAGGGAGAGATGTTGTAGCTTCAGACATACGAAGATCTTTTGAAGGAACGTATCCTTGGCTCGATAAAGTAATTAGAAAGTTTGGAAAGGCTTATTCAGCATTTGATACTACGTATCGTTATGCTTTATGGAAAAGCAATCAAGATACTATTACCAAGATGTTTCCTGGCATAGATGAGAAAACTGCTAAACTTCTTGCTGCTAATCTCACCAATGATACATATCCTAATTACGATAAAGTATCTGGTGCAGCTAAGTTCGCTGCTCAAAAAGCTTTAATCAATCCTTATTCTTCTTTTTCTTTTGAGATGTTTAGAAATACCTATCATTTGGCTAGGTACGCTGACCAGATGGCTAAAGGAGAATTTGGTAAAAACCTTGGAGTAGACCCTTCAAAACTCCCTCCTGCTGATGAAGCTTTTATGAGACGAGAGGGAGTAAAAAGGCTTGCTGCTGTAGCAGCGGTAGTAGGTCTTGCCCCAGCAGCAACCGAACAAATTGTAAGGGTAGTTAAAGGGAAAAATGATACCGTTATTGAATCAGATGAAGAAAGAAAGGCCGTTGAAGAAACTATAGCTCATCCTTGGGATCGGGGGAAAACTTTAGTAAGCGTAAGGAAACCAGACGGAAAGATACTTACAGTAGATCCATCATATATAATGCCTCACGCTATTATGTATGATGGTTTTAAGGCTGGGTTGTCAGGAGATCCTAATGCAATGGCAAAGCACGTTATTAACTTGTTTGGGTCAGACGGAGGAATGGTTGTTGGACCTTTAATAAAAGTTCTTAATAATCAAAATACTTTTTCAGACGCTATAGAATTTCAAGAAGATCTTGGGGCTGAAGAGAGGATGGCGTACTTGTTTAAGGAAATGCTAAGTCCACCAGGGCTTAATGAAGTACAGAAATGGAATGATGCTATAACGAACCAAGAAGGCAATTACGAGATGGGGGATCTCGCAAGAAGGGCTTTTGGTATTAGATTAACTGCTTTAGATCCAAAGCAACAAGCAAAATTTGCGATTAAAGAATCTGTTGACAACTTGTCTGGAACCAAAAGTCGGTTTTATAACAGGGATGCAAAAAATCTTGAAGGCGCAGACCTACAGGCAGCTTACGAAAAAGCTAATGCACAGGCAAAGCAAAGCTACGACAAGATTGCTAGGCACTACAAAAATCTAGGTACACTAGGATTTAGCGACAAAGAGATCTACGACATAATGAAAAAAGAAGCAAATGTTTCTTCGATGGACTTGCTTCGTATTTCTAGTGGACTTGACTATAAGCCTTTTGATCTTGTTAGAGTTAAAAGCACAAGTGATTTGTACGAAGAGCTAGATCCAGAGATCTCAAAAGAAGCTGCAATAAAGTTAATTGAAGACCCTGATCAAAAAAGGCGATTAGAAAATTACCACAAGCAGCAAGAGTTCATAGACAAGAAAAACATTAGTTTCTCTGAAAGAAACTTAATGGGTCTTGTTAATGCAAAAAAGATTGAGTGGCTTCAAGAGACTAATGCTTCTAAAGCTGAAATAAGAGATCTTTTTAATAGGAAAATAATATCTGGCAAAGTAGCAGCTGAAGCTCTTAGGAATTCAAGAAGATAAAAAAAGGGCAGCAGGTTTTTACGCCTACCGCCCTTGAGTGATGAGGTAACTTAAGGAGAGAACGTGTTACTCTTTATCAGGTGGTGTACTGCTGTCTTCAGGATCGGATGATAAATTTTCTTCAGAGATCTCAGAGCTTTCTTGGGTCTGTTCTGCGTGAGATACTAGGAACTCTTGGATGCGATCCCGTACTTGGCCTACTGCTGAAAGATCCTTGCCTTCAAAAGCTCCACGCTTAGAGGCTACATCAATAATATTGATAATTGCTGCGAGATCCTGGAACGATATAGTTATTTGTTCTTCTGACATAATTTGTACTGTAGTTATTTAGATTCATTTGTCAAGTCCCTAATCAGAACTCTGTACTTCTCTTTTGTCTGTGGTCTTTTAGCTCTTTTAATCCTACGTCTATACTCTCTGATTATCTTGTCCTTCTCGGTTTTGTGTTTAGGGTGGATAGGATTGTTCGAGTAATCCTTGTTCTTGTACTCTACCAAAGCAATCAGGACATCCTCGTAAGAGGCTCCTAGAGGCCGTATAAATCGTTTGTAAGCATTCCAGACCTTACCCTCGAAGGAATTTACTTCACGCTGTAGAACGCATCTGACAGCTCCTGAGTCATGGTCGTGGTCAAGAACAGGGTCTGTGATCTGTAAACCAGTGATTGGATCTTGCCCCCCTTGATAATCTAGGAGTTCTTCTCTCAGGAATTTGATTTCGGACTGCTTAATTTTCTTCATGTTAGGTTTCTTCATAACCGCCGAGACACCTGCAGTTTTTATCGTTTTCTTAGCTCCCATGTCGTTTTGTTTGGTTGAATGACACTAAACCCACACTCAAGCCCTAATTTAGCAAAGAAGGCCAATGCCGTGGGCTTGCGAGTGAAGGTGCGTCGAAACAAATCAGAGGTTCCCCACCCCACCCTAGTCCAAGGTGATTTATTGTCTCGTGCAATCTTACGCATCTTCGATCTGATTCCTGGGTTGTCGGTTTGAATTCGCCAGTAGCCATTGAAATTATCTTCGGGGAACATAAATGTCCCGTACTCCCCAGCCTTGATGTCATCTGTTATAGGGACTGGATGTTTTAGCCTCCAAGCCAATAAAGGATGTGGTTTCTTATGTACCATTATCCCGTAACCTTGTGCTCTTGCCTGTACTTTTCCCAGTCCTTTATCTCTTCAACAACCCACTGTATGGACTCCTTGTTAAGTACAGCTTGGTCTACTATCTCGTGGATTAAATCATCCTTAACGCCACCTAAAAGCCTAGTAATCTTTACCGTTATCAAGTCTACCTGATCTTGGTAGTTCTGGGCCATCATAAGAAGCTCCATTGCCTCTGATACTTCACCTACTTGCAGTGTCTTCATAACTCGTCTACCCTTTCTTCA